>Ga0306920_100000102_pt1 | contig 104613 bp, 100 predicted proteins | sample flu12Cox44000170_FD_204666 | JGI IMG/M metagenome (GOLD analysis project Ga0306920, IMG submission 204666) | Lab enrichment of tropical soil microbial communities from Luquillo Experimental Forest, Puerto Rico - flux4day.12C.oxic.44.000.170 (v2)... | ecosystem: Environmental > Terrestrial >...
GGCCACTTTATCACAACCGGCACGCAGTGGCGGGCGTGCTGCGGACTCTGATGACTAACTTACAGCCCTCAACATTGCCTGCAACGAATCTCGTGCGAATCGTTTTTGCAATGACCTTGTGAACGGATAGACCAAGCGCGGCAGAAGTTGCGGCCGCGAGAATGCACAGATGTCGTACCACACAGATTGATCCATGGGATTGAATTCCACCGTGAATCGTTCCTCGCCGGTCTCTCCGTGGTCGTTAAGTGTTCCGTACGCAAAGCCGTAGATTTCAGTCGCGTGCCCTTCTTGGATCACACACACAATCCGGCAGGCATTGAGCGACCAGAATTTCAAGTGCGATACAAGAACGGCGACAGTTGTGCCTGCTTCAATCGGGGAATTCGGCCAGCAGAGTTCGAGCCACGAGATGTCGAACATCCTCCATGCTTTGATAGCTTGTTTCGCGCGCTTGAAACAATCCGCACCTTTGCCGAGTTGTACGCGATTGTGGTCGACGGTGTATCCGCTCGGCGCCTGAACCCGGGATGCGCCGACCTCGCGATACGAGAAGGTGCCTTTCTCCTGCGAAAGCAAAGACTCACGTAGCCTTTGCGGTGAAGGTTTTGAGAACAGGAGCACGCTGCGCATTCTACTTCCAGAAAGGTTGCAACTATTTGCTAGCGTCCCGCCACGGGCGTAGAATCGGCTTGTAACTCCGATCCTAGGAGCCTAAGGGAGAGAAATCCTAAGGCTCGCGGGACGAGTCTTCTGCCGTACGCAGAGGACGAGGGTGCGAGTGGAAACGCTGGCGCCTCCCTTCGCGGAATTTGCTCCCTCTGCGTTTTGGAAAGGAGACGGTTCGAGGCTTGCTGCCTCGGCCTTTCGCCCAAATCCAATCGCGGATTTGGGTTTTTTGTTTTGGAGTGAAATGTCCCTTTTCGACAAATTCGGCCGCCAAATCACCGACCTGCGCATCTCCGTCACCGACCGCTGCAACTTCCGTTGCGTCTACTGCCGCTCGGCCGATCCCGATAACCACATGCCTCACCACGAACTGCTCGAATGGGATGAATTTGAGCGTCTTGCGTGCATTCTCGCCGGCATGGGCATTCGCAAAGTGCGCGTCACAGGTGGGGAACCGCTCGTGCGCCCGGGTATCGAAGATTTCGTCGCGCGGCTGAAATCGATCGGCGTGCGCGACCTATCGATCACCACCAACGGCCACCTCCTCGCCGAGCGGCTCGAAGCGCTTCTCGCCGCGGGCCTTGACCGCATCAACATCAGCCTCGATTCGCTCGACCGCGAGAAATTCGAGCGCGTCACGCGCACGAAGACATTCGATGCCGTGATGGCAGGTATAGACGCCGCGCAATCCTCGCGTCTGTGCCCTGTAAAAGTGAACGCCGTGCTGGTGCGCGGACTCAATGACGATGAAGTGGAGGCTTTCGCGGAATTTGCCCGCGAGCGCGACCTGATCATGCGCTTCATCGAATTCATGCCGCTCGATGCGGACCGCGCATGGACGCGAGACACGATGGTGCCCGCAGCGGAAGTCTACCGCCGCATTCACACGCGCTGGCCGCTCGTCGAAATCGCGCACGAGCGCAGCGAGACGGCGCGCAAATACAAATTCGCCGATGGCCCGGGCGAAATCGGCCTAATCGCGCCAGTGACCCAGCCTTTCTGCGGCCACTGCTCGCGTATCCGCGTCACTGCCGACGGAAAGCTCCGCACCTGCTTATTCAGCAAAGAAGATCACGATCTGAAATTCCTGCTGCGCGGCGGCGCAAGCGACGAAGATATTGCCGAGGAAATCCGCTCGGTTGTAATGCAAAAGGAAAAGGGCCATCGCATCAACGACCCCGGGTTCGTGCCCCCGTCACGCACCATGGTCTTCATAGGTGGCTAAGTAACATATACCGTTTGCGCTTTTAATTTGCCCTCCACAGCCCACTCGCGCACAATACTCGAAAGCAAAATATCGGCCCCTGGAGCCGCTGTGATATGGCAGATGACGAACAGAAAATTTTCTCGTTGACCGAAGCCGAACGGCTCCGCGTCCAACTCGAGCCCGTCCTGATCGAAGCCATGGAATCCCGGCGCAAGATGGAAGAGGTGGAGGAGCAGTTGCGCGACATCGCAGAACGAATTTCGCGCTCCGGCGGGATGCTTATACATTACGAAAAGGTCGCCAAGATTCGCGTCGAATTCAATCGTCTGCAGCAAAGCGTCCAGTCCGCGCTCGATCGAATTCAGGAGACCGGCTGCGTGGTAAAAGATCTCAACGTGGGCCTGCTCGATTTCCCCGCGCGTATCGATGGCGACGAAGTCTATCTCTGCTGGAAACTCGGCGAGGATCGCATCCGCTTCTACCACCGCCAGGACGAAGGCTTCGCCGGGCGCAAACCAATCGACCCCCGTGACGCAGGTTATTCAAACCCGGTCCAGTAACTCCTCTTCGAAATCTAAGCGCTGAGGTAGAAGGATGACTACTCCAGTACCGTGAAGAGGTGCAAGATGAAGAAGAATCCCACAAGTTCGAAATCGAAGTTTTGCACTCGAATATGCCTAAAGGAACGAAAAATGAGGTATGGATTGGGAACCGAAATCGCTTTGTTGTTCAAAGGAATCGGTCTGGAGAACGATATTCTCGAAATACGCACTCACAATCGCCGAATTGCAAACCGAAAGCTATCGGCCCGAAAGCCGCATAGAAAACGAGCCTACTGATACCTCAGCGCCACCATCGGATCCACTCGCATCGCCCGCCACGCCGGAATCCAGCACGCCGCCAGCGCTACCACCGCGAGCAGTACCGCAACGGTCATATACGTCACCGCATCGGTTGGCGTCACACCGAATAGCGTTGACTGCAGGAATCGCGTGGAAACAAGAGCGAGAACACATCCAAGCGCCAGCCCCGCCAAAGTCATCTGCAGCCCTTGCATCAGCACAAGCTTCAGCACGTCATTCCGCTGCGCTCCGAGCGCAAGACGAATCCCAATTTCGTGGGTGCGTTCGCGTGTGGTGTAAGCAATCACGCCGTAGATTCCAATGGCTGCCAGCACGAGCGCCAGTAAACCAAAGGCTCCCACAAACGTCCCGGCGATTCGCGTCCCTGTGCTGGCGACCTGCACTCGCGTTGCGAGCGACGATTCATCTAGCACCGGCATGTCCGCGTTCAGCTGATGTACCGCTTTTTCGAGCGCGCCCGTGTACGCGAGAGGGTCGCCGGCTACGCGAATATGAAATATCGGCCCTCGCGCGTAGTCCTGATAAATGGGGACATAGAAGAAAGGTTCGGAGGCTTCGTGCAGGTTGTTGTAATCGCTGTTTCGCGCCACGCCGATCACCGTAAAATTCAACCCGTCCGCGTTTAGCTTTTTCCCGATTGCACTTCGCCCCGGCCAGTAGCGCCGCACGAACTCCTGGTTCACCACCACCACCGGCTGCGAGGCTTCTTTGTCTTCGGAAGTGAACTCGCGGCCTGCGATCAATGGGATCTGCATCGTGCGCAAATAATTGGGTCCCACGTTTGCGTTTGGGATGTCCATGGATTCATGAGGTTGCGGCACGTAGCCCTCGGGCTGCGTTATCGACGAGCTCAGCTGGAATCCCAGCGGCACCCAGCTCGACATGCTTACCGACTGCACTCCAGGCAGAGCTTCAAGCTTGGCCAGAAGCTGGCGGTCGAATTCGATGCCCTGGTCCTTTGTGTAACCTGCAGAAAAAAGATCGACGCCGCCAATCAGCACGTGATCGGCATTGAAACCCATGTCCGCTCGCTGCACGTTCTCAAAACTTCGAATAAAGAGCCCTGCGCACACCAGCAGAAAAAGGGAAAGCGCCATCTGCATCACCACGAGCGCGGTCGAAAGCCGGGCCTTGCTCCGCCCACCCGAGGCGCCGCCCGTGTCTTCCTTCAGCACCGCCACCGGGGCCAGGTTTGACGAACGTAGCGCCGGCAGAATTCCGAAAATTACGCCTGTGAGCACGGAAACAAAAAGCGTCACGAGCAGCACCACGCGATCCACATGCACATCCATGAAAATGGGAATACCGGTGGGAGGAATGAACGAGCCGAACGTGCCGGCGGACCATGTGGTGATAAGCATCGCCACCGCGCCGCCCGCGAGCGAGAATACAAGGCTCTCAATCAACAACTGCCGAACCAGCCGCCACCGGCTCGCGCCGATCGCCATCCGAATCGCCATCTCGCGCCGCCGCGCCACCGAACGCACCAGCAGCAAATTCGCCACGTTGGCGCACGCGAGCAGCAGCACCACGCCTGAAATCGCCATCAACGTTGGTAGCAGGAGATACAGGTAGCCGTTCGCGCCATAAGGTGCGCGCCAGAGCGGAAACGCCTTCACATCATTGCGTCCCTGATGTGCTTCGGGGTACTGGGTGACGAGCTGTTGCATCAGCCCATTCAGTTCCGTCTGCCCTTGTTCCGCCGTAACGTCCGGATGCAAGCGTCCCAGCACCATCAGCCACATCGCATCGCGCTGTTCGATCAGGTTCCTGGTGGAAATAAGCTCTTTGCCGCCGAGCAACGGGACCCACAAATCCGTCCGCAGGCCGGTTTGAGTGCCCTGAAAAACGGCCGGTGTGACTCCCACAACTGTGAAAGGCAATTTGTTCAGATTGATCGTCTGTCCAACGATATTCGGATTGCCGCCGTAGCGCGTCTGCCACAACCGGTAACTGATCACCACCACCGGCGAACTTCCTGCCTGCGTATCTTCCACGGGAAGAAATCCGCGGCCCAAAATCGGACGCACGCCGAGCGCATCGAAATAATTTGCGGTGCACATCGTGCCCCACACCCGCTGCGGGGCCTTATTTCCAGTTAAATTCAGCGAACGCAGATCGGCTGCGATCAGCCCGGAAAAACTTTTGTTGTGGTGGCGCAGGTCGAGATAATCAGGATAGGAAAATGGCCGCGGGTCGAACGACGTTCCACCCAGGCTCAGCGACACAACTTCGCTGCTGCCTTTCATTCCGGGAATCGGATTTAGCATCGTCGAATTGATCCAGCTGAAAATCGTGCTGTTTGCGCCGATGCCCAGCGCAATCGTCAGCACCGCCACAGCCGTGAAGCCCGGCGACTTCACGAATAGCCGCAACGCGTGCGCTATGTCTTCCCAAAGCGATCGCATCGCCCCACCTCCGAGCGCTTTTGTGGTTGAAACCAGCAAGTCGGATGCCGCGCGCAGACGATCCAAACCATTGAAGTTAAACAATTTAATATCGCACCAAGCTGAAGCGAAAAGAGGCCTTGTCCGCTATTGGGATTCTTTCCAATTGAAACGAACAGATGAGTCTGCCGCCGAGATGCTAGCCGTCTGCCAGATACCGGTGCACGAACATTACTGACATCGCGCCCTCGCCGACAGCCGACGCGCAGCGCTTCACCGATCCGTGCCGCACATCCCCGGCCGCAAACAACCCCGGTACATTTGTCTCCAGGTAGTAAGGGCTGCGTCTCAGCGGCCACCCTTGCGGTGGCTTGCCGTTCTCCAGCAGATCAGGTCCAGTGACCAAGTAGCCTGCATCGTCCCTCGCGATTCCCGCTTCCTTCGCCCAATCCGTGCGCGGGTCTCCGCCAATGCAGACGAAAAGCCAATTGGTCTTGCAAGTTTGTTCCTGGCCCGTAACGCGGTTTTTCAGCGTGATCGCTTCGAGCACTCTATCGCCGTGAAGAGCTGTCACCTCGGTTTGGGTAAGCACTTCCATATTCGGCGTCGACTGGATTCGATCGATCAGATATCTGGAAAGCGTCGCCTTGAGCGACTCGCCACGCACCACAATCGTCACTTTCTTTGCGTACTTCGCAAAATAGAGGCTGGCCTGTCCCGCCGAGTTGCCGCCGCCCACCATGAAGACGTGCTCGCCCCCGCAAAGCTCCGCTTCGCTTGCGCCGGCTCCGTAGTAGATGCCCTGGCCGTAGAATTTGTCTTCATTCGCGAGGCCCAGCTTGCGGTACTCAATGCCGGTGGCGCAGATAGCCGCTCGAGCGATGATCTTCGTGCCGTCGACGAGATAGCCCACACGTTTTGCCGTGGTAAATTCGCCGCGGACTCCGTCCCGTCCCAACAGAATCTCCGCTCCGAATTTACTCGCCTGGTGGCGCGCGCGTTCGGCAAGATCGGCGCCGGGGATGCCGTCGGGAAATCCGAGATAATTTTCAATCTTGGGACTGCTGCCCGCTTGCCCGCCGATCGCCCATCGCTCAATTAGCACCGTCTTCAATCCTTCCGACGCAGCGTACACAGCTGCGCTCAGTCCGGCGGGCCCGGCACCATAAATCGCCAAATCGTATTCCGCCAGCTTGGGATCGTGGAACCATCCCAGCTTCTCGATGATTTGCCGCACCGTGGGAGATTCCATCCGCGAGCCATCAGGAAAAAAGCACACTGGAGTTCGCATATCCTCTGTCGGCTCCACTCCGATCGCCCGGCATTGCTCGTCCGTGCGCAGCTCAATCCATTCGAACGGCACATCATTGCGGCGGAGAAAATCCCGGATCGCATACGCTCGAGAACACCCCACCTTCCCGTAGATTTTCACCGGTGGTCCGGAGTGAGATGTATCTGGTGCTGAGTCCGTCATGGTGTGCCTCCCAAGGTGTGACCGCGCGGGATGAACGCGAAATGGAATTCGAAAGCGTCATCGCCCCGGCTTTCGGGCGCTTCCGTCGCTCAAAATACAAGATTACACCCACCGGCGAATCGAAGACAAAAGCCCCCACTTGCATCTCGCCTTCGCTCGTGCGAGCCTGAATATCCAGTGACCAACCAATCCGAAAACCGCCTGAAAAATTCCGCGAGCCCGTATCTCCGTTCCGCTGCGCACCAGCCCATCGACTGGTTCGAATGGAGCCCGGAAGCCTTCGAAGCGGCGCGCGCCGCGGGAAAACCGATCCTGCTCGATATCGGCGCCGTCTGGTGCCACTGGTGCCATGTGATCGACCGCGAGAGCTACGAGAACCCCGAAATCGCGGCGATGATCAATCAGCTTTATATCCCCGTAAAAGTGGATCGCGACGAGCGCCCCGATGTTGATTCGCGCTATCAATCCGCGATCAGCGCCATCTCCGGCCAAGGCGGCTGGCCGCTCACTGCATTCCTCACGCCCGAGGGCAAACCGTTTTTCGGCGGCACCTACTTTCCTCCGGATGACGCGATGGGCCGCCCTGGCTTCAAACGGATTCTCCTCGGCGTTTCCGAAGCGTTTCGTAATAAACGTGCGGATGTGGACAACTCCGCCCGCGCGCTCGAAGAAGCCGTCGCCAAAGCCGAATTGCACCACGCCTCGCGCGGCACACTCGAACCCGGCATCGTCGACTCGATCATTCAATCCGCATTGCGTCTTTTCGATGAACAGCACGGCGGTTTTGGCACCGCCCCGAAATTTCCCCACGCGAGCGCGGTCGATCTGATCCTGGAACGCTACCAATCAAGCCGCGATCCACGCCTGCTCCACGTCGCCGAACGCACCCTCGAGGGCATGGCGCTGGGTGGCGTCTACGATCAACTCGCCGGCGGTTTTCATCGGTATTCGGTTGACGAGCGCTGGTGCGTCCCGCACTTCGAGAAAATGTCCTACGACAATTCCGAGTTGCTAAAAAATTATCTCCACGGCTACCAGGTGATGGGCCACGAGCTCTTTCGCGAAACCGCCGAAGGAATCATTGCATGGGTCAACGAAGTTCTCTCCGATCAGGAACGCGGCGGATTTTACGGCAGCCAGGACGCCGACCAGACCCTCGATGACGACGGCGACTATTTCACCTGGACCCTCGACGAGGTGCGCGCCGCGCTTTCGCCCGAGGAATCGCGCGCCATCGAGATTTACTACGACGTGCAGCCTCGCGGCGAGATGCACCACAATCCGTCAAAAAATGTTCTCTGGGTCGCGTCCACGATCGAAGATCTCGCGGCGAAACTTCGTCTCAACGAAGCCGCCGCTCGCATCCTTCTGGCCCGTGCCAAAGGCAAACTTCTCGCCGCTCGCCGCCAGCGCCGTCCGGTTCCCGCGATCGACACGACTCTTTACGTCGCCTGGAATGCGATGTTCATCTCCGCGTATCTCGAAGCGGGCCGCATCCTCCGTCGCGACGATTGCGCTCCCTTTGCCCTGAAAACTCTCGATCGCATCCTCGCCGAAGCCTGGGACGAAAATATCGGTGTGTTGCATCGGGTCGGCGGGCCGCGCCTCGATGGCTCGCTCGATGACCTCGTATTCCTCAGCGCAGCTCTTCTCGATGCCTGGGAATTGACCCAACAGCAGGATTACCACCACAAAGCCGAACAACTGATGCGCAAAGCTATCGAGCGCTTCGGCGATCCGGAAGCGGGCGGCTTCTTCGATCGCGCGAAAGATGCCGCTCCCATGGGCGGCCTCGAAGTCCGCCGCAAGCCGATTCAAGATTCGCCCACGCCCGGCGCAAATTCTGTTGCCGCCGTTGTTCTCGACCGTCTCTACGGCTCAACGGGAGAAAAACTCTGTCGCGATTGGGCGGAAAAGACTCTCGAGGCCTTCGCAGGACTCGCTCCGCAGTTTGGTCTATTCGCCGCCACCTACGGGCTCGCCGCCTTGCTTCACGAGCGCCACACTCTGCAAATCGTCATTACCGGAGCAATCGGCGATCCGCATGCCGCTGCGCTCAAGCGCGCTGCAGCCGAAATCTACCGCTTCGGCAAATCTGTTCTGCGCGTCACGCCGGAAAGAATCGCATCGGTCGAATTGTTGCCGCCCGCCTTGCGCGACACGATTCCGCACCTCGATACCACCAAAGCGCAAGCCCTCGTCTGCGTCGAAACCACCTGCCACCCGCCAGTCACAGATCCAGCCCAACTAAAATCCTTGCTCCTCGATGTCACGGCGGGTGCAGCTGGCACCGCCGCGGCGACGCGCTGATCCAGCGTTCGCCCACGCCGCCGGAAGGTGGTACCCTCTCGCTTAATGTCTTCACCAAGACAAATCCTTAAACGCATAGACATGACTGCGGCTACCGCTCTGTTTGCTTTCAGCTATGGGATTAACGGATTCTTCCGCTACTTCCTCTTTCTCAACCAAGGCACGGAGGGAATGAAAGGCCCGGTTGGTTTTCTGCTACCCAATTTTTTTCTCTGCTTTAACGTCAACATCGTTCAATCTTAGAACCTGCTGTATCGGGCGTCGTTGTGTACAACGTTCTTGTCATAATCAAAGGAAAACTTCTTGAGCCAAGCCTTGGAGCCGCCAAAGTCGGGGCGAGAACACGTCTCGTTGATATCGCGGGGCACAAGACGAAAGCCTGAGATAGCGAAAGAAAATCGGCGAACTGGGCATCTCTCTCTCGCACGAATTGAATTTGCAAGAGCCTCCAAACGCAAGCATCGTCAGCAAACCAACCCAACAAAAGCGATCGCATCATCATCCGGCCTTCAAACCAATTCACTAGCCTCCGGAGAGATCTCGATCTGGCCAATCACTAGCATTCGCGCCGAAATCTGGCAACTCGCCGCAATCTGCGTCACCGCCTGCATCTCGCTTTTGCTTATGGAGTTTGTTGCCAACGAAGCCGTTTTCGCGCAGTTTTTTCCGCTTCATCCGGGCTCGGCCGATTCCTATTGGGCCCTTCGCTTCAAAGTCTGGTGGGTGGCATGGGCGCTGATTGCCTATATCGCGCTGCCGGCAATCCTTATGCTGCTCTTGCCCGGCAAGCGCTTGCGCGACTGCAATCGTTTCTGGCAAGGCTTCCGCGAGCACTACAGCGTTTACGTCGTCCTCTATGCGGCCGTGTTGCCGGTGATCTGGCTCGTATCGCTCTCACCTGATTTCTACAATTTCTATCCAATGTACCCGCAAGCTGGACGATTATGGTTCGACCTGTTCGCCTGGGAAGGCCTATACGCGGGCCAATTCGTCGCGCTCGAATTTTTCTTTCGTGGATTCCTGGTGGGAGGACTTTCGCGCTACATGGGAATTGCCGCGGTCCCCGTTTCCGTGATGCCCTACATGATGATCCACTTCACGAAGCCCTGGCCCGAGGCCCTCGCGTCCATCGTGGCGGGATTGGTTCTAGGCAGTCTTGCGTGGAAGACGAAATCAATCTGGGGCGGCGTTTGCGTCCACTGCGCGGTAGCCATCACCATGGACTTACTGGCCCTTTCGCACAAGGGCCAGCTGCCTTGGCTACATAACTAGCAGGGATCGTGCTACTTGTCCTTGCTCGGATCCTTCGGTGGCGCTGCCTTATCCGCGCCAGGTTCTGCTCCGGTCGCGGGAGGCGCAGCTTTCACGCCCGGTTGCACCGCATCGTTGCTCTTGATGGACACCACCTCCACTTCGAAAATCAGAGTCGAATTCGGCGCGATCCCGCCGCCTGCTCCACGCTGGCCATATGCCAGATCTGCCGGCACAAACAGCTGCCACTTCGATCCCACAGGCATCAACTGCAACGCCTCAGTCCACCCCTTGATTACTCCGCTTACTGGAAACGTCGCCGGCCCTCCATGCTTCGCCGAGCTGTCGAACTCCGTTCCGTCCAGCAGCGTTCCCTTATAATTGCAGATTACTGAATCGTTCGCTGTCGGTTTCGGTCCGGTGCCTTCGCTCAGAATCTTGTACTGCAATCCGCTCGCAGTCGTAACCACTCCCGCCTTCGTCTTGTTCTCGGCTAGAAACGCGTCGCCTTCCTTCTTATTCGTTTCCGCCATCTGCTGCGCCTGCTCCTCCTGCTTCTTGCGCATACTTGCCTGGAGCGTTACCAACGCAGCCTTCGCTTCCTCCTCCGTCATCAACGTTTTTTCCCCGGCTAGCGCATCATTCATGCCCCGCTCTACTACGGCGGCGTCAATCACTTCGCTTTGCCTTCTTAGATTCTGTCCGATGTTCATTCCAATCGCGTAACTGGCCTTGTCTTTGTCCGTCTTGAGCTCAAAGCCATCCGCAACTTTGGCCGAAGCAGCCGCCTGGCCTGGCTTCGCTGCGGGAATAGGTGCCGTTTTGGATGCCGGCGCCTGTTGGCTATTTGCCGCCGGCGCCTTATTCGAACTGGAGGACGCAGCTTGTTGAGCGTGCGCCCTTCCCACCGTCAACATGGCCACCATGCAAAACATCAGAGCAATTTTGATCGTATTTTTCATAGATAGGCATTCTCGCATTGCTTACTCGAATCCGCAAACCGCGTGACCGCATCGAAGGTCCTACCTGATGCAAGAATTATCGCCCTGCGTTTGCCGGGCCGAGACGACGGCCGTAATGCTGTTACACTGACGAAGTCCTCATAGGAGACTCCGCGATGGGAACTAGGCCCTTCAATCCATGGTTTGCTTTGCCAGTTATTCTTGCCTTGCCTGTCCTCATTTCCGCGCAGTCTGAGCCACATCCCCAAATGCTCGTCGTCAATGTTCAAGCGGGCAAAACCAGCGTCGTCCAGGTCAATGGCCGCTCCTATGTCGACGTTGAAGCTTTGGCTCAAATTGCAAATGGCACTGTCGCCTTCAAGGACAACCAAATCACCCTGATTGTCCCCGCCTCCGCATCCGGCACAGCCGGCCAACCCTCGTCTCCGGGTTTTTCGAAGGAGTTTCTCTCCGCCGCGATTGAGTCGATAGCGGCCGTCAGGGAATGGCAAATCGGAATCGCCACGGCGATTCAGAATTCCATCTCCGTCACCGATTCCTGGGTGTCCGGCTTCCAAAGGCAAGCCAATGACAGCCTGCGCCAGGCTTCCGTTGCCGCCGTCACCGCCACAGATCGCGCCGCCCTTCAACTGCTCACCAACGAAAATAGCAACATGCGCAAGTGGAGCGATCAAATCATCGCCGCTCGCAAGAATCTGCAATACATGTCGCCCGAAGACGTGGGCAACGACCCGCTTTTCCAGCAAGTTCTCGCTTGCTCGCATTCCCTCGCCGCAATCGTCGCAAACGGCCAGTTCCAGGATGAACCGGCCTGCGCGCTAAGCACTCACTAAACCTAGTCCACTTACTTTCACCACCGCAGGGGCGGGTTCAACACCTGCCCGCGCAGCCTTACGCCTCCTCTCTGGATTTCCGGCGGAAACCAAAGATCAGGTGACAGCCACAGGCCAACCATGGTCGTGAACAAGTTGTGCGCCTGGAATAGAATTGCGCCGCAGGATATTTTTGGGAGTATAGTTGGCAAGTTTCTGTTCGCACTCGACCAGACGGAGCCCGCTCTTGGCCCGACTTGTCCAAAGGACCCGCCAGGCTGCACTCAGGGTTTATTGTGCCTCCTTCGTGCCTGTCTCTCCAGGCCGCCTCACTCTCGCTATTCGATCTTCGCTGACGCTCGTTCTAGCCCTCTCCGGTCTTTTCCTTACCCGCGGAACTGCCGCGCATCCGCTGCCGCAGGACACCACTCCTCACGGCACGATCGAAGTGCGCCTGCGTTTGATTGACGGAACGCAATTCAGCGGGCTCGCGCGCGTCCGAGTCCTCACGCAAGGCGGCCCCGCACTTGCCGAAAGTACGACTGACATGTCGGGTAAGGCGACCATTACCGACCTGCCGCCTGGAAATTACACCGCGGAAGGCAGCGCTCCCGGCTATCTCGCGGCTAAAGAAGAAGTCCACCTCGAGATGAAATGGAGCTTCGTCACAGTCTCCCTGACGATGAAGCCCGACAACCTGGGTTCACCCAAAGAAGAAAGCCGGTCTGCGGCTCCCATTCTCGCGCCGAATGCCCGCAAGGAAGTTCAAAAAGGCCTCGAAGCCTTTGAAAAATCGAACCTGGTTCTCGCTCGAAAGCACTTCGAGAAGGCCCTCGCATTGGCTCCCGGCAATCCCGACGTTCAATTCTTGATGGGCGCGCTCGAAGCCCAGGAAAAGAACTTCACAGCGGCTGAACAGCATCTGGAGAAAGCGATTCAGATCTATCCCAATCACGCCCGTTCGCTACAATTGCTCGGCGAACTCTGCAACCAGCAGGATCGAAGCAAAGACGCCGTCCCGCTGCTGGAAAAGGCGGTCGCCCTTCAGGACGGCTCGTGGAGATCGCACTGGGCTCTCGGGGTCGCTTACCTGAAAACCAACGAGCCGCGCAAAGCTCTCACGCAAGCCGACCGCGCCATCCTTCTCGGAAAAGCGACCGCGGGTATCGCGCATTTGTTGGAGGCTCAGGCAATGATAGATCTCCGGCAATTTGACGCCGCAGAAACGTCCTTGCAAGCATTCATTCAGGACGACCCCGCGAATCCCTATTCTGCAAGAGCTCGCGCAGCGCTCGATCTCGTCCACGAGCGGCAAAAAGACGAGCTCACCAGTATGCCACTGGCCATCAGCGATACCCGTCGCTTTGTTGCTATAGCCGACTTGAGCGTCGGCGTCACACCTTCGAAGGATTCGGTATGGGCTCAGCCGGGAATTGACGATTACGTGCCAAGCGTTTCGCCCAATGTGGCGTGTTCCTCATCCCAAGTTATTCGACGGGTCGGAAACCAAGTCGAAGAATTGATGGCGTCGCTCGAAAAATTCAGCGCTACGGAGCGAGTGAACCACTTCACCGTAGAGAGGCAAGGAGCGCTGCGCGTCCCGCAAAACCGTTCCTTCGAATACGTCGTTTCGGTGAAGCAATTGCCGCACGGCTTGATCGCGCTCGACGAATACCGCGACGGCAGCCTCGATCCTTCGTTGTTCCCGGCATCCATCGCCACGAACGGCCTGCCGGCCATGGCTCTGGTCTTCCATCCTCAAATGCGTTCCGATTTCAATTTCGTTTGTGAAGGTATGGGCCAGGTTTCAGGCAGTCCTGCATGGCAGGTTCATTTTCAGCAGAAGCCGGACCGTCCAAGCCGCATTCACGCCTATGTGATTGCCGGGAACTATCATTCGGTTCCGCTCAAAGGACGCGCGTGGATTGATGCGGCCACCTATCAGCTCGCGCGTCTCGAATTCGAGCTCGTGAAGCCCATGCCGGAAATTCATCTCCTGCGCGAGCGCGTCTCCATAGACTACGCTCCGGTGCAATTCCGCTCTCGCGACGTGCAGCTCTGGCTCCCATCCCACGCCGACGTGCTCATTTCGCGCGACAACAGGGCCTTCTTCCGCACTCATTCCTTCAGCAATTTTCAGCTCTTCAGCGTCGGCACCGGACAACAGCTCCAAGTCCACAAAGAATCCTACAGCTTCAAGAATCTTACCGATGGCGACGTGAGTGGCCAGCTCACAATCACTCCGAAAGAAGGAAGCTCGTTCAGTCCAGTTACCATCGCCTTCACAATTCCGGCCCGTCAGGTTGTGATCAAGCTTGTCGGTCCGGGTAAGGATCTGAATATCTCCGCCGATTCAATTGGCTCGGCCCGGTTTGTCTACACAGGTTCTCCCGGCGCGGTACAAGCCGACGCAATCCTCACCAAAGAAAGCACCCTCGAAGTCATACCCGACTTCCGGCCTCTCCCCGCAGCTCCCTGATTAAGGGCCGGCCACACATTTCGTCTATTTCGTGGGTTGCTTCGCGGGCGGTGGTATCACGATGATCACGGCGTCCGGTTGTCCTGCCCGGATTAAATGCGGCATGTTGGCTGCGGCCGGAGGCGCGCCGATATCCTTGTCCGTCGCATACGGGTCGTAGAACATCAAGTGCGGCGGCAAGTGAACCATCTTGTTTAGTTGCTCGACGTAAAGATATCCGGCGTCCGACATCATGTACACAATCCCGGGCTTCTGCGGCGCTTGAAATTTTCCGGACTTGTACCCTTCCTCGATCGCGGCCTTCACTTCCTCCTCGTTCTTGCCCTTCGCGCGCAACTCTTCTGCCAGAAATCTCGATTGCAAGGTTGTCGCGCTTCCCTCGGCGTCAAAACAAGTCGGCTCCAGGTTCAACGGGTCCTGCCTGTCCACAAAGCACGAAAATCCGTTGGAACCATCGCGCACTTTCACGTAACCGCTGCGTTCCAGAATGTATACCGTCGCCTTGCCTGAAATTTCCGGCGGCGCGGCGCTCTCCGCCAGCTTGATTTTTTCTTCTCGTGGCAACGAAAAATCGTAGGTCGCCTTCGGTTTTTCCGTCTGCGCAAATGCGGCGGAAGAAATGCCGAAGAAAGTACTCGCCAGGAGCCCGCTTGCGGCAATCGCGACAATCGTACGCACGGATCACCTCCGCGCGGAACGACGCCCCACCCTCAAATTCCGCACACGTATGACCCGGATAGACGAACCCTTTCTCCTTCCGTTAGCCCAACGCGCCCGTAGGGCGGGTCTAAGACCCCGTTCCGCTGTTGAAGTTGCTGGCCTTCCGCCCCGGTGACATAATGAGTGATTCCGATCAGCCTCGAATCAGCTGAATCGCGAACGGGGGATGCCATGGCGATGAGGGATGCTTGGATTGAAAAACGGACAGCAGCCACCAATGGTGGCACGAGAAACTTCTCGCAGATGCATTACGCACGCAAAGGCACCATCACCGAAGAAATGGAATATGTCGCCCGCCGCGAAAAGCTCGAGCCCGAACTAGTCCGCAGCGAAGTCGCCCGGGGCCGCGCCATTATTCCTGCCAATATCCACCACCGCAATCTCGAGCCCATGGGTATCGGCGTCGCATTCTTCTGCAAAATCAACGCCAACATCGGCAATTCCGCGACCACCTCGAATGTCGGCGACGAACTCGAAAAACTCCATCGTGCCGTCCACTACGGCTCAGACACCGTCATGGACCTGTCCACCGGCGGCGATATCCCCGCCATCCGCAAAGCCATCATTGACGCGTCGCCCGTTCCCATCGGCACCGTGCCGATTTACGAAGCGATCTCCCGCCTCCGCCGCGCCGAAGATTTGAATATCAACGTCATGCTCGAAGTGATCGAAGAACAAGCCGAGCAGGGCGTCGACTACATGACCATCCATGCCGGCGTCTTGCGCGAATTTCTCCCGCTCGTTCGCAGCCGCATCACCGGAATCGTCAGCCGCGGCGGCGCGCTTCTCGCGCAATGGATGAGCGCCCACAAACAGCAGAATTTCCTCTACGAGAATTTCGACGCCATCTGCAAAATTTTCCAGAAGCACGACGTCAGCTTCTCGCTCGGCGACGGCCTCCGCCCCGGCTGCCTGGCCGATGCCAGTGACGAAGCGCAATTCGCCGAACTCAAAGTCCTCGGCGAACTCACCAAAAAAGCCTGGGAATACGATGTGCAAACCATGATCGAAGGCCCCGGCCACATCCCGCTCGATCAGATCGAGCTGCAGGTGAAAAAAGAAAACGAGCTCTGCTACGAAGCCCCGTTCTACACTCTCGGCCCGCTCGTCACGGATATCGCTCCTGGCTACGACCACATCACCAGCGCCATCGGCGCCGCCATGATCGGTTGGCACGGCGCTTCGATGCTCTGCTACGTCACGCCCAAAGAGCATCTCGGCCTGCCCAATGCTGACGACGTTCGCCAGGGCGTGATCGCCTACAAAATCGCCGCGCATGCGGCCGACGTAGCCCGCCATCGCCCCGGCGCCCGCGATCGCGACGACGCGCTCAGCTACGCCCGCTTCCTCTTCGATTGGAACAAGCAGTTTGAGCTCTCGCTCGACCCCGAGACCGCCCGCGCCATGCACGACGAAACTTTGCCCGACGATTTCTACAAGGAAGCAAAGTTCTGCAGCATGTGCGGCCCGAAATTCTGCTCCATGAACGCAACGCAAATCGCCGACATCTATCAGGGCCACGACCAGAAGGAACGCGAAGAAAAATTCGCCCAGCTCCTAACAAAAGTCGAGCCGGCGCTGGTCAAACTGGACGTCCCGGCAGCAGGGCAGGCGCAACCAGCCGCAAAATCGTCGGGCGCTTCGTCCTGACGAATTGCGCAGTGGGTTTTGATGTAGCTCACCTCTTTAGAGGTGAGGCTTTTTCTTCTTGTGTTTGCGCTGTCGTCATTGCGCGTTACGTCTTAGCATCGCGCGTGCGGAAGCGGCAAAGCGAAGCCGTTGACAATAGGCGAACAAAAAGCGAAAATACACAACGCATCAAATCAACTAAATCAACTAAGAGGAGGGCAACACCATGCCCATGAACCAAGCATTCCTTGCCGAATTCGATCAGGAATTTGCCAATACCCGCAAGACCCTCGAACGCATGCCCAACGACAAGTTTGAGTACAAGCCTCACCCCAAGTCCGGCACCATGGGCTGGCTCGCCAACCACATCGCCATGATGCCCGGTTGGGCCGGTTCCATGTTCCATACCGATTCCTTCGATGTCGCGCCGGGCGGCAAGCAGGTGGATTTTCCCGTCGCCAAGAATCAGAAGGAGCTGCTAGCCATCTTCGACGAGGGCGCCAAGCAGGCCCGCGCCGGTCTCGCTGCGGCCAGCGACGAATCACTCATGAAACCATGGTCCCTGCTGCAAAACGGCCAGCCGATTTTCACGATGCCGCGCGCCGCTGTCCTCCGCGGCATGATCATGAACCACCTCATCCACCATCGCGCCCAACTCACCGTCTACTATCGCCTCAACGATGTCGCGGTTCCCGGCCTCTACGGTCCATCCGCCGACGAAGGCCAGCCACAACAAGCCGCCGCCAAGTAGCTTCTTGTCTCTTAACGAATGCTGCCTCGCCCTGGCGATTCCGGGGCGAGGCTTCAGAATTTCCTACAGTAGGGGCGCGGCATGCCGTGCCCGAATGCGGCATAACTAGCTCAACCTCGCAGGCCAAAAACGCGCACCAACGAACCTCTCGACGTTTCAACCCTGCTAAAATCAAGCTATGCCCAACACAAAACTCCCAAATCAACTCCGCGAAGAATTCAACCGCTGGGCCGACGCCGGCAAAGGCGAATCCATGGAGCACGACCACTGGCCCATCACCAGGCCGGTCCTCGAGCTCATGCACATCGCGCCCGACGAAAACATTCTCGACGTCGGCTGCGGCTCCGGCTGGCTCTCGCGCACTCTCGCCAAAGGCGTTCCCGAAGGCCGCGTCGTGGGCATGGACATCTCCGACGAAATGATTCGCCGCGCCCGCCAGGCCAGTGTGGATTACACGAATCTGGTTTTCGTTGTAGGTGAAGTGGCCGAAATTCCCTGGGAACGGAACTTCTTCACGAAGGCAATCTCTGTCGAGTCGTCCTACTACTGGCCCGATCCGGCAAAAGGACTCCGCGAAATTTATCGCGTCCTGACCGAACGAGGCTCCGCGTGGATTCTCATCAATTTCTACCGCGATAACCCCCACTGCCATCAATGGGCCGAAAAACTCGAAATCCCCACGCGCCTGTTCTCAGCCGATGAATGGGCCCAACTCTTTCGCGAAGCGGGCTTCCGAGACGTTGCCCATCGCCTCATCCCCGATCCCACGCCGAATCCCGAAGTCTACACAGGCCGCTGGTTTCGCGACGCAAAGCAGCTCGCCGAATTCCGCGCCATCGGCGCCCTGCTAATCCACGGCACAAAATGAATATGGAGTGCGAGAGCTCGCTCTCGCCCGGTTTTTGCGTGGTCCGAATCAGCGTTGATAGGCAGGGCCGCACTCCACACGACTGCCACGATTTCCAGAGGCCCAGGCCTTCGAGGCAACTGTGCCAGAAGATCCGGAATGCCTCGGCCTTCGACACAATCAACTGGATCACCACGACAAATACCAACACGAAGAGCAGATAATCGGGCGTCGTCAGGATGTTCGCGATGTTCCGCGGGATCAGCGCGCTGACGGCGAAGGATATCTTGATCGTGGCGCCACATCAGCTATATCGACGCGCGCGATCTCGCCGCGGTCGCAGCGAAAGCGCTCACGAGAGGCGCGCTCGACGGCAAGACGCTCGAATTGAACGGGCCCGAAGCGCTCACCTGCGAAGAGGTGGCGAAGAAAATCACTGAACGCACAGGTGTCGCCGCGCGCTACGTGGATATCCCGCTCGAAGCGCAGCGCAAAGCCATGATCGACCAGAAAATGCCCGACTGGCAGGTGACGGCGCTGATCGACCTGCAGCACTACTACATCAACGGGCAGGGCGATGCGACGGATCGCACCGTTGCCGAGATTCTCGGCCGGCCGCCGGCCACGCTCGATCAATTTCTCACTGACAGCGCGACGGAATTCCGCAGCCAGGCTGCGAAAGCCTGAAAGACGTCGCGCGCGAAAGCTTCGCCGAAATTTACTTGCGAGGATTTTGAAATGGAACCGATTCGAGCGAAAGAAGCCGTAAACAACAAAACCGGAATGACGCACAACGAAGCGCGCGAATTCATTCGCGGCCACTTCGAAGAATTCGTGAACAAGAGGAATGTTGCGATCGGCAACGTAAATTTCGCCGCGAATTTTGTCGAGCACGGCGCGGACGTTCCGCCGGGGATGCCGCCCGGCCCGGCGGGCGCGATCGAATACGTAGGGACCGCGCTGAAGCGTTTTCCGGATTTGCACGTTCGAATCGACGACATGATCGCGGAAGACGACAAGGTGGTGGTGCGAAATTACTGGACCGCCACCGATTCTGAAAGCGGCCAGCGCCTGGAATTTCGCGGCATCGTGATCTGGCGAATTGCCAACCGCCAGATCGTCGAGCGCTGGGCTTATCTCGAGGCCCCGCATCCCGCGACGTAGCGAAGCCATCCAGTTTTCCGCCGAAGTTTCTCGCCCCGAGATGAGTCTAGGCAGTGCACCAAAAGCCTGCGCGGGTGAACCTGCGCAGTAGGTAGTTGAACGAGCGGTGCGGGCGAATCCGGCCGGGAAGGAGGGCGAGGATTTGGCGCGCGGAGTGGTCGCGTACCCCAAAGGCAGTGGGTGTTAGGGATTTGTCGCGCCGCGCAGGGGATTTGGTATACTCGCGGGCTTGAAAACTGGAGCGGGACCTTTTAAGGGCGCTGTTCAACCTACAACGAGAGGGGCAGCGACATAGAGACATGGGCGTAATTGATAATCGATTTGAACGTAGCTATGTGCTGTCGACGGTGGACTATGTGTTTAACTGGGCGCGGAAGAGCGCGATCTGGCCGCTGACGTTTGGGCTGGCGTGCTGCGCGATCGAGATGATTGCGTCGACGACTTCGCGATTCGATATAGCGCGATTTGGCGCGGAGGTGTTCAGGCCGTCGCCGCGGCAGGCGGATTTGATGATTGTGGCAGGGACGGTGACGCTGAAGATGTCGCCGGTGCTGAAGCGGGTGTGGGACCAGATGCCGGACCCGAAGTGGTGTATTTCGATGGGGGCGTGCTCGAGCGTGGGCGGGCCGTTTAATGTGTATTCGGTGCTGCAGGGTGTGGACCGGATTGTGCCGGTGGATGTGTATGTGATTGGGTGCCCGCCGCGGCCGGAGGGGCTTTTTTATGCGCTGCTGAAGCTGCAGGACAAGATTGACTTGATGACGCTGGCGAAGCGGCCGACGGAAGTGCGGCTGGAGCCGCGGATGGTGGAGGATTTCAAGCGCGGGGTGATGGTGGCGCAGACGCCGGAGCCGCGGTAGCGCAACAGCAACAGCAACGAGACTTGCTGCGGGTGAGGCGGCGCATGCGGTTGGCGCTTCGCACCGGCTTTTTATGTCACGGCTGAAGCCGTGACCCCCTAAGACCCAGGGCTTGCGGCTGCTCTTTGCGCCTCAGAGTAGAAAGCCGGGACCTACAAGGCGCTTGTTGAATCGGCATTCGGGCAGGTATGCAAGGTGAAGAGAGCGCTCCTGCTTCGTTCCTCATTCGTGGGGGCAAGCGGGGAGGCGGAGCAGATGCGTACGCAAGCGTATGGAGGTTGGACGAGATGGCTTTTTTGCGGACGTTGAAGAAGGCGGAAGTGCCGGATGGGACGATGCGCGAGTTCCAGGTGGAGGGGAAGGTGCTGGCGATCTCGAATGTGGGAGGTAAAGTCTGCGCTATCAGTAATGTATGCCTGCATCGCGGAGGGCCGCTGGCTGAGGGGGAGCTGGCTGGCGAGGTGGTAACTTGCCCGTGGCATGGGTGGCAGTACAACGTGTGCAGCGGAAAATTGGTGACGAATCCTACCGTCGGAGTTGAGACCTACCCTGTGGAAGTGCGCGGCGGCGATATTTTCGTGGATATCGGTTGAGCTTCGCGCAAGGGGATAATCCGAAAATTGAGGGCGATCAGGGAGACCTCAGGTCAATTCCAGTCGTGGGCGGCCGGAACGGGACCTGACCTGCGGGTGCTGTGCGCCCCGCTTTTGGGCTGTTGCCTGAGTTGCGGCTACGCCGGGCCTTAGACTGTTGCTCCTGAGCTAGGGCTGCAAAAATTTTCCACTTTTTGGCGCTTCCGTGTATAGTGCGCGCGACGAATTCGACGAATGAACCAACCTCCGGCTAAACCAAGGCGATGGCTCCTGGCCGTCGACCCTCGGGTCTATCACTGGGACACCCTTTTTGTGAAGGGGAAGGAAATGTGGCGGCATGCGGGGAGCCGTCCGGACACGCTGCGGCAGTTGAAGCAGGTGCACAAGGGCGACCGCGCGCTGCTATATCACGGGAAGCCTGAGCATGCGCTGTACGCGCTGGCGGAAGTGAGCCGTGATCCGTATCCCGATCCGCACGAAACCAACACAAAAAAAATGGTGATGGATTTGCGCGCGATTGAGCGGCTGCCGCGCCAGGTGACGCTGGTAGAGATGCGCGAGAACAAGCTGCTGCGAAAGATCAAATTCATGAAGAATACGCGGCTGACGATATGTCCGCTGACGGATGAAGAGTACGCGGAAATATTGCGGATGGCGGGCGTGGTGGCATCACCCGGGATTCCCCTTCCTTAAGAGCGGAAAAATAGAAAATTGAAAATGGAAGTCGGCTAAGATAGCGGCCGGGCGGGCGTGTTTTCGTCCGATGCTGCGCGAAATAAATTGCGCGTGGCTTGATGGTGGATTACGCGGGCGGCTCGTAGAGCCGCCCCTACTGTTGCGCGGGCTTGGGGGGATTCGATGCGGATTGTGAAATCGAGTTGGATTTTCGTGATTGGATTTGCCGTGGTGACAGGGCTCTGGATCGGGCCGGCGGTGGCTCAGAAGCATAAGGCGGCGGAAGGGAACTGGATTGAACGGGTAAGCGACGGGCGGAATCTTGTGGTGGATATGACGTATCCGGTGAGCGAGAAATTTCCGGCGTGGCCCGGAGACGATCACGTGTTTGAGGCCAAGCCGAACGCGACGGTGGAGAAGGATGGATACTTTACGCGGAGCTTCTGGATGCTCGAGCATTACGGGACGCATATGGATGCGCCGGCGCATTTTCCTCCAGGGAAAATCACGCTCGACCAGATTCCGGAGGCTCATTTTTTCGGGTCGGCGGTGGTGATTGACGTTCGAGACGAGGCGGAGAAGAACCCGGATTACCGGCTGACGGTGGTGCGCGTGAAGAAATGGGAAGCGGAGCACGGCGAGATCCCGCGTGGAGCGATTGCGGTGCTGAGGACATCGTGGGGCGGGAGGGCATCGAATGCGGCGAGTTACCGGAACATGGACGCGAACAAGGTGATGCATTTTCCGGGGTACTCGGTGGAGTCGGCAAAATTGCTGATCGAGCGCGGGGTTGTGGGCTTGGGAATCGACACGTTGAGCATTGATTACGGGATGTCGAAGAATTACGAGGTGCACCGTGTGGATTTGCCGGCGGGTTTGTACAACCTGGAAAATCTGGCGCATACGGAGGAACTGCCGGAAGCGGGGGCGTACATGATTGCGGCACCGATCAAGCTGGAGGGGGGATCCGGAGGACCTTGCCGCGTGTTTGCGGTGCTGCCGCCAAAGTGAACATGACGGCCGTGCAAGCGGAACTAAGTCGAAGTTACGCCGGCGTTGGAGCGAAGGCAATTGCCTGCGCGCGAATCGCGACCGGGATTATCTTTTTCTTATTCGCGGAATACAAAATCGTGGGAAGCGAATTCACGCCGGGGGGATTCGAGCGATGGGTGGGCGGCTGGGTGGAGCAGGGGCAGATGGTGGGATTTTACAAACCTGTTCTGGAGAATATCGCGCTGGCGCATCCGGTGCTTTGCGCGCGGCTGGTGGCGTGGGGAGAGTTGGGAATTGCGTTGAGCTTAATTTTCGGTGTGTTCGTTCGACCAGCAGCTATCGGCGGGATCATCTTGATGATCAATTTCATTCTTTCGACCTGGTTTGGGCCCGGACATGGCGCGCCGGTCTGGCAATATTTTGGCGCGAATCTGGACCATATCCCGCTACTGTTTCTGTTCGTGATTTTCTTTGCGACACGGGCGGGGAATGTCTGGGGATTCGACGGACGATTGTGGCAGATGAAGGGACGAGCGGGATAACATGCGAGCAGAGCCTGGTTATCACTTCCGCATTCGGGCACGCCTGCACTGAAAAATCTTTTTGATCCGCCTCAACAAATTATTTCACGGCATTCCTTTTACTTTCTTCAGGGCAGACACCAGTTGCTCGTGCATCCCGAGTTGATAGTCGCCGTCGGACCGGTAGGAACCCACGGCAGACGCGATTTCGTGACGCAAGCCATTCTCGAGGCCAAAGATCAGGTACGTGGCCAAGGCCTTGAGAAAAGACGTGGAGCCGAGAACTGTGAGCCGGTAACAGACGTACGCCAACATCAACAACACGAGGATTTGAAAGAGGGTCATTGGTCACCATCCGCCTAGGGTGAAGATCAGGCAAATACAGGGTAAGTATCAGGTTGGGCTTTTTGAATTGCCATCGGGAAATGGGGGGATGGCGCGGGAATGAAACGGAGCGGGCTTCGGCGGTGAGGGACTTGTGAGTTTGTCGTCAGCAGTGAGCGATGTTTGTGGACGTGATGCTGAAAATTCATGAGAGATGTGTGGGCTGCGCGGGCGGGTCTTGAAGCCGCCCCTACGGATGAGGCGGGCGGGGGATCCGGGCCGTCAGTTAGCGCGACGCAGGCTGAGGCCTGTGCTACTGAAAAGGGATACTATTTTGCGTCGTTGCGGGCTACGGCGCCGTTTTTCATCACGAAATTTACTTTGCGCATGGACTCGATGTCGTCGAGAGGATTTGAGGGCATGGCGATGATGTCCGCGTAAAGACCTGTGGCGATCGCGCCGCGTTCTTTCTGGATGCGCAGGAGCTCGGCGGCGTTCGTCGTCATGGCTTTGAGAATTTCAGCCGGGGGGACGCCGGCGGCTCGCCAGACGGCGAGATAGTCCCAGGCCATGTCGGCGCGGGTTTCGTTAGGCATTTCGGTGACAGTGTCGGTGGAGAAAGTGAGCTTCACGCCGATTTTATAGGCGCGGGTGAGGCGATCGACGATGTTGGCGCCAATTTTGTCGGCATTGCGATAGCCGGCCGCTTTGAGATGGATGGCGGGGAAGTCCGTGCCCGCGAGAAACACTCCTTTTTCTTTCATGAGCCGGAGAAGGTCGTCATCGAGGTTCCAGCCGTGCTCGATCGAATCTGCGCCGCCCATGATGACGTTACGGGCCGCTTGTCCACCGAGAACGTGGACGGCCACGGCGCGATTGGCACTGTGCGCTTCGTTGGTGGCGGCTCGTATTTCTTCCTCGGAGTAGTAGTAGGCGCCGGTATTGTCGGCTACGAGCTTGATGAGGTCTGCGCCATAGAAAATATTTTCGCGAACGGCTTTACGGATCTCTTCGGGACCATCGGCGTCGATGTATTCGAAGCGCCAGACCGGCCCGGCCTCGGGAGGAATATTTTTTCCTTGTCCGCCGAAGGGAGCGATGATTTTTCCGGATGTGAGAATCGTGGGGCCAGTGAACCATCCGCGGTTGATTGCGTTGCGGACATCGACGGAGGCGTATTCCGCTTCATTTCCGACGTCGCGAATCGTAGTGATGCCTGCATTGAGAAGAATTTGCGCTGTCTTCAGACCGAATAGAACGCGGGTGCCTTTGCCCTCGATGAGGTAGTTGGTTTCGAGGGTGTGCTGGAGATCGTGTTCGAGGAAGGTGAAGTGGGTGTGGGCATCCATCACGCCGGGCATGATCCATTCGTGCGAGAGGTCAATCACTTGCGCGTCGGGGGGGATGGAGACACTAGAACCTATCTCCGCGATTTTCTGGTCTTTTACCAGGATGACTTGACTTGTGGCGACTTTTCCTGTTGCGGGATCGATGATATTGCCGGCGCGGATGGCAACGGTCTGGGCCCAGAGGGGAAATGCGAACAGGATTGAAATCAGGACTGCGTAGCGTCGCATGTGATTCTCCTTGTTGCTTTGTGGCGGCACGGTTGAAGCCGCGGTCTAACTTCAGAACTTAGTTCAGGTGCTAGGGTTGCGGTTTCCCGTGGTTAAAACCGCGGGCCACAACGACGGCTTCGTTCGCACGCCGCGCAATACCAGAAGAACGCGGGGCCGCTGTTTTCAAGTTCCGTGTAGAGTGATTCTAAAACGGCGGGAGTCTAGCACATCGCGAGGGCGTGCCGCCTCCGGATTTGAATGTGCTATTTTGGGGAGAGATGCCAGAACTTCCTGAAGTTGAGACAGTGGCGCGTGGTTTGCGGGCGGTGCTGCCCGGGAGACGCATCACCGGCGTGCGTCTGAGCGCGAAGACGGATTTTATTGACGATCCTGCGGCGCTCGAGCGGGAGTTGCCCGGGACGCGCGTTACAGGAATCAAGCGGTATGGAAAATTCCTGGTGATTGAACTCGAGCGCACGAAACAGGCTGAGGAAAGCGGACAAATTGCTTTGCTGATCCATCTGGGCATGACGGGGCAAATCGTGGTGGGCGCGCCTGAAGCGCCTGTCCTGCCGCATACGCACGTCTTTCTTGCGTTGGACGATGGGCGCGAGCTTCGCTACACGGACATTCGCAGGTTTGGGCGGATGGGTATTCTGCTGGACGGTGAACATGAGGCGCTAATCGGCCGGCTGGGACTCGAGCCTCTGGAAGCGAGCGAGAGGGAATTTCGGCAGACGATCACAAGCCGGAGCGCACAGATCAAGGCGCTGTTGATGGACCAACGCGTGTTTCGCGGAATGGGAAATATTTATACGGATGAAAGCCTGTGGCGGGCGAAGATTCATCCCAGGCGGCTGGGAACGAAATTGAGCGAGCGTGAGGTGAAGGCGCTGTATAAGGCGGTCCAGAACGTGTTGACGGAGGCCATCCGCTCGCGCGGTTCGTCGGTGTCGGATTATGTGGACTCGGACGGGCAGCAGGGCGAATTTCAGTTGCGGCATCGGGTGTATCAGCGCGAGGGGAAGAAGTGTTTTCGATGTGGAAGCGTGATACGGCGGATTATCGTGGCGGGGAGGAGTAGTTTTTCTTGTCCGAGGTGCCAGAGAGCGCCGCGGAGCGTGCGGGGTGGCGGGAGACGGAAACAAGGAAAAAGAACGTATTCTTAGTGGATGGATGTGCTTCCTTAAAATTTACGGGGGCACAGGCCCTTCGGGTCTCAGGATAAATCCTTCGCACCTCATGGCAAGCAGGAATGCCTGTGCTACTGGACACCTTCTACGATTCTTAGGTCGCGGTCGGCGGCGTTGCCCAGGATTTTGAGAGCTGCTTTGTAGGCGTCGCTTTCGTAGGTGGCGATCGCGGCGGTTGCGCTATTGAATTCGACGACCACGATTCGTTCGTTCATTCCGTTTTCAAAAGTTTTCGACGGTGTGCCGCGCACGAGGATTTTGCCGCCGCCGGCATGGATGGCCGGAAGAGATACTTTTGCGTAGGCTGCGAGTGCGTCGGGATCCGAGATGGAGCGGTAAGCGACGATCCAGTAGGCTTTGGGCACTTGTGTTCACCTTTCGTTGCGAAATTTGCAGATCGTAGCCGAAGGTCTCAGGTCAATTCCGTCCGGGCGGCCGGAATGGGACCTGAGCTACGGGTGGTGGTTGTGTCGGCGTGCCTTGTCGTTCGCGCCAGTTCAACTGCGCCCTGATCTGACTTACTTCAGGGGCTAAAGCCCCTGCTTCTTGTTTTGTTGTGGGTCGCCCCGAAAGGGGCGACCCACAACGACGGCTTGGCTTGCACGCTTTCCTGCGGAAGAGGAAACAAGAACAGGGGCCTGCTCCCCAATTTTGCCGGATACATCTTATTTCACTGGGGCGCCGGGCGTGAAGAAATAGATGAGGGCGGCGCCCAGGGCGGCGAAGATGGCGGCGTAGAGGAAACCGGCGGCGGGGCTTACGGCGGACCAGAGTGCGCCGACTGCGATACTGGAAATGAGGTCGCCGATGCCGTTGACTGTGGCGAGAACGCCGAAGCCTGAGCCTCGAACGTGCTGGGGAAGAAATTCGGCGGCGAGGGATTTTTCGAGGGATTGCTGCACGCCAGAGTGAATGCCGGCGAGGCCGAAGAGAACGATGAGGACATGCAGCGTGGGCGGCTCGAGAATGAAAGCGGCGAAGGTAATTGTGGCGATGAGATAGCCGGCTGCGAGCAGGCCGCGCTTGCCGATGCGGTCGCCGAGAGCGCCTGCCGGATAGGACGAGGCTGCGTTCATGACATTGTAGAAAGTGTAGAGGCCGACCGAGATTGCTGCGGCGCGACCGGCGCCGACGCGCGGGGCGAGAATTTGGGAGGTGCGAAGAATCAGGAGCGTGGGGGCGAAATCGCCGATGCCGTGGGCGAAGACGCCGGCGAGAAAGTGCAAGAAATTTCTCGGGAGGTCGCGGAAGCTCGCGATCAGGTTTCGAGCCTCGTGCAATGCTTCGTTCTTTGAAGACGGCGCGAGCAGCGCGAACGCGACGGCGGCGGCGAGGCCGGGAGCGAGCGACCAGAGCAGAACGCTGCGCATGCTGATGATGGTGAGAAGCGCGGTGGCGCAGAGCGGGCCGAGGACGGCGCCGATCGTGTCCATGGCGCGTTCGAAACCGAAGGCGCGGCCTTCGTTGCCGGTGGCGACGGCGTCGGCGAGAAGCGCGTCGCGGGAGGGGCCGCGGCCGCCGCGTCCGATCCAGCCGAGAGCGCGGATGACGAGAATCGCGGACCAAGTGTGCGCGAAAGCGTAAGCGAACGTGGAGACGCCAGTGGCGAGATAGCCGATGATGCCGACGGGTTTGCGCAGCGCGGGGCGGTCGGCGATCCAGCCGCCGGCGAGTTTGGCGAAACTCGAGAGGCCGTCCGAGACGCCTTCGATGACGCCGAGCGCGTAGGCGGGCGCGCCGATACTCGCGAGGAATGCCGGAAGGATGGCGGTGGCAGCTTCGTGGCCCCAGTCGGAGAAAAGGCTGGCGAGGCCGATGCCGAGGACGCCGCGGGTGAGCCAGCGTTTTGAGGGCGGCGATGAATTTGCTGCTTCGGTCTGACTCACCTCGCCACCGGGTGAAAATCGAAATCGTCGAGCCCTTCGTCTGGGAAATTGTCAACCAGGTTGCCCACCGTGATGTTTGTGAGCTGACTTCTGTTTTCCGTCTGCATAATGAGTTCGACTAAATCAGCTGAATCGCACTCCGAGACTTCCATCAGAATTGCCTGGCGATCTTCTACTCGGTCGGAGCGATTCAATCTGCCAGAAGCGATGGCGGCAATGAGGCTGCGGAGCGGACTGAATGGTTCGCTGTTCAGCATGATGGGAGATATCTTAACGCGCGGTGGCGTCGCGTACGGCTGGGGCGGATTCGAGTTGCGGAAGAGCGGCGGCGAAGATTCGCTCGGCCCAGAAGCGGCGCTCGCTAGGGTCGAGCCAGAGAACTGGGGCACGCAGGTTGTTGAACGGCGGCGCGGCGAGAAGCTCGTTGAGCAGATCGTGGATGCGCTGCTGGAAGGCGCGATCTTCGGAGCGGAAACCGTCGGAGGGAATTTCGAATGCGACGGGCGGGACTCCGACGAGAAATGAGTAAGAGTTCATCCACCAGGCGAGCCAGGATTCGAGGTGAGGCCGGCGGCCGAATTTATTGACGAGGTAGCAATAGTTGTCGAGGACGGAGCGGTCGCAGATGACGTGGGGCGCGCGGCGGGCGGCGTCGAGTTCCGCGGCGATTTGCGCGTGGAGAATCCAGAGCTGGCCTTCGAGGGTGGTGGCGGCGTTCACCGGGAATGGAGATTGGCGCACGACTTCGGTGACGAGTTCGACGTTGTAGGCGGATTTTTTCAGGAGCGAGCAGATTTCGTAGGCGAGGGTGGTTTTGCCGACTCCGTGAGTGCCGATGAGGGCGAGTTTCATTGTTGTTGGCGGCGCCGATGACGACGATCTGTTTCTGGCACGCTTTTTCTAACACACTTTGTGCGATGTGAGAACAGATTGGAAACGGGAAGGAATGGTGGCACGTCTAGCGTAGAATCAAATGTTCTCAAATGCGGCTCTGACGGGTGGAGGATCTGAAGACGATGAACGCGCGTCGCGTAGGAGGGTTTCTGGCGATTGGGATGGCGGCAATGAGTGTGTGCGGCGGAGGCACTGTTTTGAAGGCGCAACAGAGCGCGGCGCCTGCGAAAAATTCGTTTGCGGCGGCGGACGAAAAGATTTTGACGGAGGTGCATGACCACAACGAGATCATGTCGAACCTGGAATATCTTTCGGACATGATCGGGCAGCGATTGACGGGGTCGGAGAATTTGAAGAAGGCGAATGAATGGACGAAGCAGAGGTTTACCGACTATGGGCTTGCGAATCCGCACTTGGAGTCGTGGACGATCGCGCACGTCTGGACGCGTGGAACGGCCACGGCGCGGATCGTGACTCCGGCGGAACACCCCCTGACGATTGCATCGTATGGATGGGCGTCGAATACGGATGGGCCAGTGCGCGGACCGGTGGTCTATGTGAAGGCGGAAAAGGTGGAGGACCTCGAACAGTACAAGGGGAAATTGAAAGGCGCGATCGTGATTACGAGCGAACCGCTGCCGCTCCCGGCTCCTGATGAGCCGGCGGCCAATCCTGTGTTGGTGCCTTACGGCGATTCGTTCTTGATGGTGCGGCCGCTGCGCCCGGGCGAGAAGCCGCGCGAGTTCGATGCGGGTTTTCGCAGATTTATCATGGCACGCAATGAGTTTTTCAAGAAGGAAGGAGTGCTGGCCGGCTTGACAGATTCGGGGAAGCCTGACGGGCTGTTGAACATGACAAGCCTGAGTGGGCGGCAATATGCGATTGCACCGATTCCGGCGGCGTTCGTGACATCGGAAGGCTACAGCTTAGTCTGGCGGTTGATGAAACGGGGGCCGGTGGAAGTGGAGATGGATATCAAGAGCACGATCGGGGATGGGCCGGCGACTGTTTACAACACGATTGCCGAAATTCACGGAGGCGAAAAACAGGATGAGATTGTGGTGCTCGGCGCGCATTTGGATTCGTGGGATCTGGGCACTGGGACGACCGACAACGGTACTGGTTCGATCGTGGTACTGGAGGCAGCGCGGGCATTGCAAAAATCCGGCCTGAGGCCCAAGCGGACGATTCGATTTGCGCTTTTTTCGGGCGAAGAGCAAGGGTTGAACGGATCGCGCGCATACGTGCAGGCACATCGCGACGAGATGCCGCGAGTCTCGGCGGCGCTGATTCACGATACTGGGACTGGACGCGTGACGAGCATCAGCTTGATGCGGAATTATGCGTCGCGCGAGGTGATGGATACGGTGGTGGCGCCGCTCCGGCCGCTCGGGCTGCTTGAATTGACGGAGCGCTGGATGACGGGGAGCGACCACGTTCCGTTCGACGAAGCAGGCGTGCCGGGATTTTTCTGCTTGCAGGATCCAGTGCAATATTTTGAGACGCACCATTCGCAGGCGGACACTTTCGATCAGGCTCATGAGGCGGACTTGGTGGAGGGTGCGCAGGTAATGGCGGTAGTGGCGTACAACTTGGCGGAACTACCCGAGCTCTTGCCGCGGAAGCCGTTGAATCCGAGCGCTGCGGCGCAATAATTGCGATGCGAGCGGTGGTGCAGCGGGTAAGTCGAGCCAGCGTGAGTGTGGATGGGAAGATGACCGGCGAGATTGGACCGGGGCTTGTGGTGCTTGTCGCCGTGGGAAAAGAAGACACCGCTACGGCGGCGATCGCGATGGCGGAGAAAGTGGCCAATCTGCGGATTTTTGGCGATGACGCCGGAAAGATGAATCGCTCGCTGCTTGATACGGGTGGCGCGGTGCTGGCGATCTCGCAGTTTACTTTGTATGGCGATGCGCGCGGGCAGCGGCGGCCGAGTTTTATTCAGGCGGGGGCGCCGGCATTGGGGAAGGCGCTGTGCGAGGAGTTTGTACAGGCGCTGCGGAAGTTTGGAGTACGGGTGGAAACCGGAGTGTTTCAGGCGCATATGGCAGTGGAATTAGTGAACGATGGGCCTGTGACGATTTTACTCGATTCGAAGAAGGTGTTTTGATTTGGTGAGGCTATTGCTGGCGGATGCGATGAGTGTAAGAACATGCTTGCTGAGATAGCGGCCCTCGCGAAGCCGGGCTCTTGGAAATTTTGAATGGTTGCCGCGAGGAAAGGCGCACAGGCCCTTCGGTTCTCAGGGTAAAGCCTTCGCATCTCAAGGCAAGCAAGAGTGCCTGTACCACTTAAGGTAAGTCGGGAGTGCGGGGATGAGCGAAATTTCGAGAATATTGGACCAGATGGATCGCGCGATGACGGGGGAGGCTTGGCACGGGCCAGCGCTTAATCAACTGCTTGAGGGGATTACGGCGGAGCAGGCCTCGAGGCACCCGGTGCGCGGCGCTCATTCGATCTGGGAAATAGTCAATCATCTGGCGGCCTGGAACCGGATCGTGCACCGGCGATTTGCGGGCACGCCGGATGAGGTGACTCCGGAGATGGATTGGCCGCCGGTGTGGGAAGTGAGCGAAGTGGAGTGGCGGCGGTCGCTCGAAAATCTGAAAGAAAGCCGCGCGCAATTTCGAGCCGCGGTATCGCAGGTGCGCGATGAGGAATTGCAAGCAGCGCCAGCCGGCACGGAATGGTCGCGCTATGCCACTTTGCATGGCGTGATTCAGCACGACCTGTATCATGGCGGGCAGGTTGCGATTTTGAAGAAAGCGCTTGGCTGAGGGAGTGCGCCAACACATGAACGTTGCAGCGCGGCAGTTCGCAGGCGAGATCCGTTTAGCTCGACCGCAGGACTATCCGCGAATGGCGGAATTGGCAGGGCAGCTCGGTTATCCTTCGACCTCTGACGACATTGCGCGACGACTTACAGGATTTATTTCGACCGGCGAGCAAGTTGTGTTTGTGGCCCAATTGGCGGATGGTACGATCGCGGGGTGGATTGGCGCTTTTGTGTATCGCTGTGTGGAAGCGGACGCACGTGTTGAAATCAGCGGGCTGGTGGTGGACGAGCGTTTTCGCTCGCAGTCAGTTGGCCAGCTTTTGCTGGATCGCGCGGAAGCGTGGGCGCGGGAAAAGGGATTCACCGCGACTAGTTTGCGTTCGAATGTGATCCGCGAGCGGGCACATGCATTCTACGAACGGCAGGGGTACGAGCACACCAAGACGCAAAAATCGTTTCGGAAAAAACTATAGGCACGATGCCGACTCCGTTTCCAGCGCAATTCAAGATGGACGGACCGGCGCTGTTCGATGTGTGCGTTCTGGCCGCCTGCTGGATGGGATTCGGTGTGATTCTCGTGATCGGGAAGCGCGGAGCTACGAAAACCGACGCGAAGCGCAGTCCGATTTCGCACTTGGGGTTTATGCTGCAGCTTCTCGGTTACGCGATTTGCTTTGCCTTTCCGCGGCCTGATTTGTCGCCGATTGTCGCGATGCCGAAAGTGACCGAGTTGCTTTTGTCGGCTGTGATTGCAGCGATGGGAGTGATCTCGATTGGCATTTGCTACGCAGCGGCTCGCGCGCTTGGCAAGCAGTGGGCGCTTGTGGCGCGCGTAGTCGATGACCACGAACTGATCACGGAAGGCCCGTATTCACACGTGCGCAATCCGATTTACCTGGCGATGTTTGGCATGTTAGTGGCGACCGGGTTGACGATAAGCCGATGGCAGGCGCTGCTGGCAGGTATTTTGGTGTTTCTTATCGGAAATGAGATTCGGATTCGCACCGAAGAGAAGCTATTGCGCGAAACTTTTGGTTCGAAATTTGACGAGTACGCGTCGCGCGTTCCAGCGGTATTTCCCCGGCTGTTCTAGTCCGTCTCCTCGAGGCCAACTCAACGCTGCTCGATTGTACCCACGCTCAATCGTGCTCTTCCCTAAAATATCGTAATACGATATAATAATTCAAGCCGATGCGGAATGATAAACAGCAAGAGATTGACTACCGCTCGCTAGCGGATTTCCGCTATGAAATTCGCCGATTCTTGAATTTCAGCGAACAGGCGGCGCGAGAGGCAGGAGTCGAGCCGCACCAACATCAGGCCTTATTGGCAATCAAGGGTTTGATACCGAAGCAAAAAGCGACGATCGGCGTGCTCGCGGAGCGGCTTCAGGTGCAGCACCACACGGCTGTTGAGCTGGTGGATCGGCTCGAGAGGAAGGAATTGATTCGCCGCTCGCGAAACGGGTTAGACAAGCGCGAAGTAATCCTCGCATTGACCCGGCGCGGCGAACGTCTGCTGGCTGATCTCACGCTGGTGCACCGGGCGGAGCTTCGATCCGCGGGTCCTGTGCTCCTGCGAGCATTGAACAGCGTCTTGTTGCAAGCACGCTCCAGTTTGACGAACAGGCGACGAGCTGCGGGGGGACGGAACCAGGAGTAGAGAAAATGGCGAAAGAGAGGAAATCTGTGGAACGCGATAACTCGGCAGAGGGGATAGCTGCATTCCTGGAGCCGCTAGAGGGCTTTCGGCTAGGGTTTATTTCGTTGCTTGCCGCATTGATTGGAATTCTAGCCGGGTTAATCGCTTACGTTTTGTATGATTTAATCGGGCTTTTTACGAACCTAGCCTACTACCACGAGTGGTCATTTCATTTCCGAAGTCCCGAAAACACGCATCTCGGCCTGTGGGTCATCGTGACGCCGGTGATCGGCGGATTGATTGTGGGATTCATGGCCAAGTTCGGCTCAGAAAAAATCAAGGGACATGGAATTCCGGAGGCCATGGAAGCAGTGTTGACCTCGCGCAGCCGGATCGAAGCGAAAGTGGCGATCCTAAAACCGCTTTCGGCGGCGATTGCAATTGGAACGGGCGGCCCGTTTGGCGCGGAAGGTCCGATCATTCAGACGGGAGGTGCGTTCGGGTCCCTGGTGGGACAGTTCGTTTCCACCACGGCCGCTGAGCGGAAGGTGCTGCTCGCGTGCGGCGCCGGCGCGGGAATGGCGGCGACGTTTAACACGCCGATAGCGGGCGTAATCCTCGCGATCGAGTTATTGCTTTTTGAATTTCGTTCGCGTTCTTTCATTCCGCTGGTGATTGCGTGCACGCTGGCGACAAGCGTTCGCTCGGTTCTGTTGGGACAAAAGTCGATGTTTTCGATGGGCAACGTGAATTTCGATGCGCTGCGCGGTTTGCCTTTTTACGTGCTGCTGGGGGTGCTATCGGGAATCGCGGCGATCGGATTTACGAAATTGCTCTACTGGGTGGAAGACCAGTTTGACCGCCTGCCCATTGACGATTTGTGGCATCCGGCAATTGGGGCGCTGGGCCTGGGAATCATCGGATTTTTTGTGCCGCGCGTGCTGGGCGTGGGCTACGACACGATCTCAGACATTCTCAACAACAATCTCGCATTGAAACTACTGTTGCTGGTGGCGGTGTTCAAGGCACTGGCGCTGGTGATTTCGCTGGGATCAGGAACGTCAGGCGGATTGCTCGCGCCGATGTTCATGTCGAGTGCGGCGATGGGCGGGGCGTTTGCGATTGTGGTGAACATGATCCTTCCATCCGCGCATCTCTCGCCCGGAGCATATGCGCTGGTGGCGATGGCCGCAGTATTCGGAGCGGCGTCGCGGGCGACGTTTGCCTTTATCGTGTTCGCTTTTGAAATCACGCGCGACTACAACGCGATTCTCCCGCTGATGCTTGGTTGCGTGATTGCGGACATGATCGCGTTGCGCTATTTGCCGAGTTCGATCATGACGAAGAAGCTCGCGCGTCGCGGCCTTTCTGTGCCGGAGTTCTACGAAGCGGGCGTGCTGAACGTTGTGAGAGTGAGCGAAGTGATGCGGAAAGATGTGCAGGCGATTCCTCCCGAAATGACGGTGGGAGAAATGGCCGAGCGAATGGCACAGCGAGAACCCGGGTACGACATCACACAAGGCTTGCCGATCGCGGGTGAAGACGGGCGGCTAGTGGGAATCGTGACGCAGGGGGATTTGCTGCGCGCGCTCGAGGAGGATCCTGCGGGGCGAATGGCGGTGAGCGAAGCGGGCACTATGAGCCCGGTCGTTGCGTTTCCCGATGAGCTCGTATACGAGGCGCTTTTCCGGATGCTGAAACGCGATATCGGGCGGTTGCCGGTGGTGAGCCGGGAAGAACCGGATCAGATGGTGGGGTATCTGAATCGAGCAAGTATTTTGAGCGCCTGGACCCGGCAGCTGCATGAAGAAGCAGTACGGGAGCACGGATGGTTTCGGAGGATTCGCGGAGGCTTGAAAAGTCCGGAGATAGCTCGATCAGCTAAGTAAGCTGGGCTTGCTTGTGATTGGGGAAAAGAGCCGATGAGACGCCCTTCGGTGTCTCAGGACAAGCCGGCGCCACGGAAATGCATTATTGCTCGTAGGAACCTGAGCTTCTGAGGCTGGCCGTGCTTACGGCGAAATAAGTTTACCAGCCGCCACCACCACCGCCGCCGAAGCCGCCACCTGAGAATCCGCCTCCGCCGAAGCCCGACCCACCCGAACTGCTGCGCGGAGCGGAAGCCATCACACTGCCGGCGTGGGCGGACATCATGTTGAGATCGTTGACAAAAATATAAGGCACGAATCCGTTGCCATACGGCCCTGAATACCATTGCGGCGGTTGCATCGCGATTCCTGCGAACGCCGCCACCCACTTCTTTTCGCAACGCAGCGCCATGGCATAGGGCAAGAATTTCTCGAACATCTCGGGCGTTTTCACGATGCGTTCCAGGCGGTCGCTTTCGACGCGTTCAAGGAACTGTTCGAAGCCGAGAACTTTTTCAAATGTGCGCGCACCAGTGAGAGTGCGGGCGGGCATGAACCAGCCGAAAATGCAGATCACCGCGGCGGTGAGGATCGCAGCGATCACCCAGGTAAGATGCGCTACGCCTGTAGCCGCACCGAGTGCGCCACCGAACACGAAGAGCAGAGTTCCTATGACGATACCGGCGGCGATATAGCCCTGACGAACCGTGTCCGGGCGATGAAGATAGTATCCGTCGGCCATCAAGGCATCGAAAATGCGGCTGCGAATCGCGGGCAGGTGCGTATAGAAATGATTCTGGAGATCGGAGAGCTTTACGGAGGTAAGCGAACCGTCGTCAAAAAGCGCGGAGAGCATTTCAAGTTCGTGCGGGCGGACGGCGCCCCATTCAGTGGACGGTCGCTTGAGGTGAAAAATATATTCCTTGCTGTGCGTGAGGCCGAGGAGATGGCTTTCGTCCTTTTGTTCGATCGTGAGGTAGCCCTTCACGGCGAGGTCGACAAGAGTCGCGGTGATGTCGCGCATCGCAGCTTCGTTATCGACGAGCGTGCCGCACTCGCCGGGGGTCAGCTTATCGGGCGGTTCGTATTGCACCGCGATCGAAGCGCGCTCGGGGTCGCGGCCGCGCGTCCACCAGAGCCACAGCATAATGAAGAACGCGATGGCGGGAAGAAACAGCGGCCAGTTGCTGCGAAGGAAAAGAGCGATTTTCGCAACAGTCGAAGGCGGATGAACGAACCCCTTGTCCCAGCCAGCCACGGCCGTGAGACCCTCGCGGTAGTACAGCGGATGATTCGTACTCACCTCGACGATGTTGCCCGTCGTTTCCACTTTCGCATCGCTCTCGCGCGATCCGTACGCGCCAGTGAAGGCGATAGCGTGCAAGCCGGTGACACCGTCTGGCAATTCGATTTTCGCTGAAGCTGTGCGGATGGGAGCGTCCCACTCGGCGCCGGTGACATTCCAGTAGAGCTCATCATGATCTTCGAAGAATCGAATTGCGTTCAGAATCCGATAGTGAACCATCACGGTCTTCGTCGCGTCCTGTGCGCCAGGCACCGAGATTTTGAATTTCAAGTAGCGGCCTTCGCGCTTCTGTTCGTATTTCAGCGCATGGCCGTGGTCATCGGTGACAGAAAGAGGTTCGAGAAGCAGCGAATAGTTCAGATGCTGCGGCGTATCGTACTCGACGGGGATCGTGCGGTAAATTCCATGCCAGAAACCGGTGAAGCGTGCTTCGATGATTTCGGTCACTTCGATGGTGCCATTGGTATTTACGGTGACAGTTTCATCGAAGCGTTGAATTGTGAGATCGCGAGCCTGCGCAGTTGGCGCCGCCAGAGACAGTGCGGAGATAAGCGCGAGAAGGCAGGGCAGGACTCTGAGGCGGAGCCGGGGCATGAGGTGCGAGCGCCTTAGGATGTGGCGCCGCCGAAGCTGACCTTGGGAACCTCGCGCTCCACAGGTGTGCTGAGTTCGAAAAATTCGCGCGGCTTGAAATTGAACATGCCGGCGATAATGTTGGAAGGGAACTGCGCGATTTTCGTATTCAGGTCGCGAACCACAGCATTGTAATAGCGGCGGGCACTCTGAATGCTGTCCTCGATCTGATTGAGCGTTGCCTGAAGCTGATTGAAGCTTTCCACGGCGCGCAGCTGCGGGTAAGCCTCGGCCAGCGCGAAAACCTGGCGCAAGGCGGCTGTGAGAGCGCCTTCCGCTTCTGCTTTGGCCGCCGGACCCTCGCTACTCATCGCGCGGTTGCGGGCGGCGACGACACCTTCCAGAGTCCCTTTTTCATGGGAGGCATAGCCCTTCACGGTTTCGACGAGATTTGGGATCAGGTCGTAGCGGCGCTTTAGTTGCACGTCGATGTCAGACCAGGCGTTGTCACATTGCACCTTGAGGCTGACGAGGCCGTTGTACATTGCCACGACAAAAAAAACCAGCAGCACGAGAACTACAGCGGCAGCAATCAGCATTGCGCGCCTCCCGGAATGGCTGGAACCGGCTTTCGGCCGCGATCCTTGCGGCTCAGGATACGGCGGGATGGAGATGGAGTAAAGCGCATAGCGAGTTGGGCTCTTGCCAGGTACCCTATTTCGGGGGCTTGAGGCTGGGGTCGAGGCGCTCGGCTTCTTTGAATTCCGCCGCTGCTGTCTCGTCGTTGAGCCACTGCAGGCAGATTGCGAGATTGTAATGCGCGCGGGCTGAGTCCGGGCGGAGGCGAATGGATTCGCGATACGCTTCGGCTGCCGGACCGAACTGGCGTTTAGTGAAGAGCGCATTGCCGAGATTGAAGTAGGCATCGGCGTTGTCCGGCTGCGAGGCGATTGCTTCTCGGTAGGCAGCTTCGGAAGCTTCGGCATCGCCGGAGTGCAAAAGAGCTGCACCGAGGGCAATCTGCGCTTCGGCCAGGCCGGGTTGCACCGCGAGCGCTTTCGTGTAGCTGTCAATCGCTCGCTTCGAATCTTTCTGGCTCATATACGCGTTGCCCAAATTGTAGAGTGCATGCGCATTCTTGGGGTTCAGCGCCAGGCCTTTTTCGTATGCCGCGATGGCTTCCGGGAATTTTTGCTGTTCCTGGTAAGAGCTTGCGAGATTGAATTCCGCTTCAGCTTGATCGGGTTTTAGTTCGAGACTTTTCTGCAGGCTGGTGATGGCTTCGTCGAATTTATTTTGACCGTGCAGCAGGTGGCCGAGTTCAAACCACGCGTGCGCGTCCTTGGGGTTGTCGGCGACCACCTGGCGATACGCGGCGATAGCGTCCTCGGTGCGTCCGGCATTTTGCAACGCGGAAGCGTAATTGGCTCGAACATCGGAAGCTTTTGGTTCGAGCTCGAGCGCTTGCTGGTAAATTTTTATCGCGCCATCCCAATCTTTTTTTGAACCCAGAGCAGCAGCGAGATTGTTCATGGCGTCAACGTACTTCGGCGAGAGATCGATGGCTTTGCGATAGGCCTCTATGGCGTCGTCGGCGTGCCCTTGCGTGAACAGAACAACTCCCATGCCATTGTAGGCTTGCGGGAAATTGGGCTGGAATTCCAGCGCTTTCCGATAGGCGGCTAGCGATTCGTCCAGCTTGCCTTTGTGGAAGAGGGCGAGACCGAGATTGCTTTCGGTGATCGCGTCGGAGGGCTTCAGGGCAAGGGCTTTATTGAAATCAGCGATGGCTTCGTCGTCCTCGCCTTTGGCGTCGAGAGCGAGACCCAGGTTGCTGTCGGCTTCCGGGAAGTTTGGATCGATGGCGAGCGCCTGGCGGAATTGCTTAATGGCTTCGTCGATTTTGCCCGCTTTGTAAAGTTCGAGGCCGCGATTATTGAATTCGACCGCTTGATTGTGGGAGGCGACTTGGGATTGCGTGCCATTTGCTGACGCAGGCGAAACAATTGCGAAAAGCAGCAGAAAGCCGCAGATCGACGTTGTTCTCAACCCCGCCCTCCGAGAAGCCGCCGAAAGCATAGCACAGTCAAAAGGGTGGCCGACGAAGCCAGGCGAGTATCGCTAGTGTTAAGGTCTGATTTCAGCTACGCTAGCGCGCATAGAGCGAACAGGTGGGTTGGACCCCTTCTAGCCACTTGGGATGCTTTTCAGTAACATTCAGCGCAGCCGTATTCGGTATCGACGCATACCTCGTCGAAGTCGAGCTGGATATCGGTCCGGGCTTTCAGGGCTGTTTCAGCGTCGTCGGTTTGCCCGATATTGCCCTCAAAGAAAGCCGCGAGCGGATCAAGTCCGCTGTGCGCAACTGCGGATTTGATTTTCCCTTCAGCCAAGATGTACGGCCTCGGTCGCGGGGCCTTGCTTAGTTGATCCTGCGGCGGTGGATTGACTTGTGCGCGCGCGGTGTGTTACGCATACTGCTCTTTTAAGGTGTCCCCTCGACGTCGGATGGCGGCCAAAACTCAACGAATCGAGATCACGCTGGAGACGCTGCTCGAGAGCGTGGATCTCGCCGAAGTAATTGTGATGCGCATCGCGGAAGCCGCAGGTTTCAGCGAAGAAGACATTCACAAAATGGGAATGGCCGTTCGCGAAGGCGTAATCAACGCATATAACTACGGAAATCAGCAGATTCGCGACAAAAAGATTTTCATGACGGTGGAGCTCGAACCCGACAAAATGATTGTCCGGGTGCTCGATCAAGGCAAGGGATTCGAACTCACCGAGGTGCCCGATCCGTTGGCCGAAGAGAATCTCCTGCGCACCTCGGGCCGCGGCCTGTTTCTGATGCGCGCGTTTATGGACGAATTCAACGTGCACACCGCCCCCGGAGGCGGTGCTGAGCTGGTGATGGTGAAGAAACTCCCCGAACCAGTTTCCGGCAACGGAAGCTGACAACCGGAGTAGAATTAAAGCACCGAGGTTCTACCGTGGCGCTACAAGGCACATGCCGTGAGATTAACGACGTCGCGATTATAGACTTCAGCGGAAAGATCACTCTGGGCGAGGGTAGCTCCACGCTTCGTCGCACCATTAAGGAATTGATTGACAAGGGTCACCGCAAAATTGTCCTCAATCTTTACGACGTGGATTACATCGATAGCTCAGGCATCGGCGAGCTCGTCAGCGGCTATACCACGGTGCGTAATGCGGAAGGCGAGTTGAAGCTTCTTCATTTGACGAAACGCGTGCACGACCTGCTGCAGATCACCCGGCTATTCACGGTTTTCGATGTGCAGTCCGACGAAGAAACCGCGCTGCGTAGTTTCCGCTAGGCTCTAATCGCGGCTCAAGACGCAGACAACGCATGGCCTACGGGGGTCTTTGTGATACCATTTTTTCCGTAATTCACTGAGTTAAGGAGCGGCTTTGGCGCATATTTCCCGGAAAGAACTGAAAAAAGACGAGCTGCGCGACACGCTGGCGCAGGGCGCCGAAGCGGTGCTGTCTCATCAAAGTCTCACGCTCTACATTGTGGTTGCGGCCGCTGTGATTGCCCTGGGTTTCTTTGGCTGGCGGTCATATACCGAGCGCCAAACGGTGAAGGCCGCAGCCGCATATAACGATGCGATGAAGGTGTTTCAGGCACGAGTGCGCACTCCGGGCGAGCCACAGGAACCGAACGAAGTGAGCTACGTCGATGAGAAAAACAAATACACCGACGCGGCGACGAAGTTTCAGGATGTGGCGACGAACTATCCGCACACGCGGCCCGGGCAGCTTTCGGCTCACTACGCTGCTCTCAGCCTCGAAAAGCTGGGCAAGAATGACGACGCGAAAAAATGGCTCAAAGGCCTTGCCGATGGCGATTCCGATTTCGCAGCAATGGCAAAATTCGAGCTGGCGCAGTTAGCGGATCGCAACGGTCAAGGCGACGAGGCCGTGAGCCTCTATCAGCAGCTAATTGCCAAGCCTGGTGTGCTGGTTCCCAAGCCGGTGGTGATGTTGGCGCTGGCCGAGCACTACAGCCAGAAGAATCCAGCCGAAGCGGCCAGACTGTACGCACAGATCAAGTCCGAATATCCGGACACCCCGATCGCAAATGAAGCGGACCAGGAGCTGGCGCTCCTTCCCGGCAAGTCCTAATCAATCTTCCGGCTGACCCGGCCCTCCACGTTCTTTCGAAACCCAACCTTACACGCTAAACTGAGCTTGATGCAGCTTGCTCCCTATGCGATGGACGTACGCCGCTCGCGCGGGCGGCGCTACCCGGAGACTCCCCATTCCTATCGCAATGATTACGCACGCGACCGCGACCGAGTCGTCCATTCGCGAGCGTTCCGGCGGCTCGAAGCGAAGACCCAGGTTTTCACCACGCGCTTCTCCGACCATTTTCGCAATCGTCTCACGCATACGCTGGAAGTGACCCAAATCGCTCGCACTGTAGCCGCTGCATTGGAACTCAATACAGATCTCACTGAGGCGCTAGCGCTAGCCCACGACATTGGGCACCCGCCCTTTGGTCATGGCGGCGAAAAGCAGCTCGACAAGCGCATGCGCGAGCACGGCAGCCGTTTCAACCACAATCTGCACGCTCTACGAATCGTCGAGCAGTTCGAACAGCGCTACCTGGATCATCGGGGCCTGAATCTCACTTTCGAGGTGCGCGAAGGCATCATCAAGCACTCGCGAGATTATTCCGCGGCGGATTTTCCGGATCTCGCGGAATATCTGCTCGAAGAGCGGCCTCCCCTCGAAGCGCAGCTCATCGATCTGGTGGATGAAATCGCCTACAACACAGCCGATCTCGACGACGGTTTCGAAGCCCGCCTGCTCGATCTCGAGCAACTGCGCGAAGAAGTGCCCGTCTTCGATGCCGCTTATCGCGAGGTGGACCGCACACACCCGAACGGATTGCAAAAACTGAAATTCAATGAGGCTTTGAAGCGCGTGCTCGACCCGCTCGCCACGGATCTAATCGGGCACACACGTTCGCAATTAGAAGAAAGTGGCGCGAAATCCGTGGACGATATACGCGGATTGCCGAAGCGCCTCGCATCATTCTCTGCACAGGTCGCTGAACAGAATGGACGCTTGAAGCGATTCCTTTTTTCGCACCTCTATTCTCATCCGGCAATCGCAGACGACCGCAGCCGCTCCATTGCGGCACTAGATGATTTGTTCCGGTTCTTTTTGGAACATCCCGAGCGCATGCCGGAACACTATGCCCGCATGGCCAAAGAGGAACCGCCACATATTGTGGTCTGTGATTACGTCGCAGGCATGACGGACCACTTCTTGCTGCGCCAATGCCACGAGCTCCTTGGTACTCCAATCGGTTCTCCTGCCCCTGCTCCGTAAGCCCAAGAGGGTCATTGTTCGTTACGCATCAAACTTAGAATCTTCCACAGGTGGCTTCCTTGACATCGCGCCTACCGGACATATAATGGATTTTCGCTGCATTTTTGCGGAGAAAACGATGTTTTTGGACGTTAACGAACTCGCCCTCCGTAAGACCCGAATCCGCAAGAGCTATTCGCCCGGTACGCTCGATTTTCACTCCGGGGAATTCCGTCAGGTGGAGCCGCTGGAGGTCCGCGCGACGGCTGAACTCGTAGATGGGCAGATTCGGGCCTACGGTAACTTGCACACCCGCGTGGAGTTAGTGTGCGCTCGTTGCCTGGACACGGTCGTCGAGGAAATCAGCCGGGACTTCGATCTTTACTACCGGCCGATGACTTCCATCTCCGCCGGTGACGAGTTTCACCTGAATCTCGACGACACCGAAATCGCGTTCTTCGAAGGCGATGGGCTGTTTCTCGCTGATGTCCTGGCGGAGCAGGTAAACCTCGCGATTCCCATGAAGATTATCTGCCGCAGCGATTGCCGCGGACTCTGCCCGCACTGCGGAGCAAATCTCAATAACGAAGAATGCCGCTGCGAAAAGCACGGGTCTGATCCCAGGCTTGCGCCGCTCGCCCGCCTGAAGCAGGACTGGTTCAAAAAGCAATAAAAAGCTACACTATGTTTTTCCATTTTGGCTGCCTTTGTCGCAGCCTGCCATGAGGAGCTGTAATGCCGAATCCGAAACGACGACACTCCAAGCGGCGCACGAGCAACCGGCGCGCGCACGATCATCTTCACAAGCTGCCGCTCACGGAGTGTCCGAACTGCCACGAAAAGAAGTTGCCCCACCAGGTGTGCCGCGCCTGCGGTTATTACAAGGGCCGTGAAGTGATTGACACCAAGAGCAAGACAGCCTAAGTTTTCCTCACCTGTATTTCCAAGCTGGCACATTTGATGACTACCATCGCTATGGATGCAATGGGAGGAGACCACGCGCCTCGCGCGGAAGTGGAAGGCGCCGTTCTGGCGGCCCGCGAGTTAGGGTCGCGGATTTATCTGGTAGGGATTGAGGCCACCTTAAAGCAAGAGCTGGGACGCCATCGGCATCGCGGGTTGCCGATCGAAATTGTCAACGCCACGGAAGTGGTGACGATGAGCGATTCTCCCGCGTACGCATTTCGCCGCAAGAAAGACAGCTCGTTGCACGTGGCCGCGAAGCTCGTGCGCGACGGCAAAGCAGATGCACTGGTGAGCACCGGCAATACAGGCGCGGTGATGACTGTCGCGCGATTCGTGCTGGGAACGCTGCCTTCGGTGGACAGACCAGCGCTGGCCGGCGCGTTTCCGAATATGAAGGAAAGGTTCTGCGTGATTTTGGATGTGGGCGCGAACGTCGATTCGAAAGCAGAACAAATCGCGCAATTCGCTGTGATGGGTGAGATTTACCACCGGACGATCTTTGGCACCAAACGTCCTCGCGTCGCGTTGTTATCCATCGGTGAAGAAGAGATGAAAGGCAATGAAGTGACGCGCGAGACATTCAATATTCTCAAGCATTCGCCGCTGAACTTCACTGGCAACGTGGAAGGGCGCGATGTGTTTCGCGGCGATGTGGACGTGATCGTCTGCGACGGCTTCATCGGCAATATCGCGCTGAAAATCAGTGAGGGTTTGGTCGAGTATATTGGCGGCACGTTGAAAAAGGCGATCAAGAGCAGCTTGAAATCTCAAATCGGGTATGCTCTTTCGAAGCAAGCATTTGATGATTTTCGAGCCCGCACAAACTACTCGGAAGTGGGTGGAGCGCCGTTGCTCGGCGTTCGCGGGGTTACTGTGATTGGCCATGGGCGTTCAAATCCTGTTGCAATCAAGAATGCGATGCGCGTCGCTGTCGAGCTGTACCGCAATCGCGTAAACGAAAAGATCGATCAGGAGCTATCCGCCGTAGCTGCCGCGGCCAATATGGCGCGCAGCTAAGCACTGCGGACTACCGCACGATATGGGTAAGCTTGCGTTTTTATTTCCCGGACAAGCGTCGCAATATCCTGGCATGGGACGCGACCTCGCCGAAAAATATCCGGAATCGCGCGCCGTCTTCGATGAGGCCGACGCCGCGCTCGGCTTTTCGCTCTTCAAGCTCTGCTGCGAAGGGACCGAAGAAGCGCTGAAGCAGACCGAGAACACGCAACCCGCCATTCTGGCCGTCTCAGTGGCCGCGTATCGCGCGCTCGAGAAGCGCGGCATCACGCCCGATTTCGCGGCGGGGCATAGCCTTGGCGAATATTCTGCCCTCGTCGCCGCGGGCGGACTAGATTTTGCGGACGCGGTGAAAATCGTGCGCGGGCGCGGGCGCTACATGCAGGAAGCAGTTCCAGCAGGAGAGGGTGCGATGGCTGCGATCCTGGGACTCCCGCCCTCGGAAGTTGCGGAAGTCTGCAAGAAGGCGGCAGATCACGAGGTCGTCTCACCTGCGAATTTAAATTCACCCGAGCAAACTGTCATTTCTGGCGCGGCCGCAGCAGTGAAACGCGCCGTTGAAATTGCCTCGCAGAGCGGAGCGAAACGCGCCGTGATACTGGCGGTCTCAGCGCCGTTTCATTGCGCGATGATGGCGCCCGCACAAGAGCGTCTCGAAACCGATCTGCGCGCGGCCACTTTTCACCCCCTGAAATTTCCGGTCATTACCAATGTGGACGCGGAAGCCGTTACCACAGGCGATGAAGCGCGCGATGCGTTGATTCGCCAGGTGACGCATCCGGTCCGCTGGCTCGATTCAATTCACGAAATGATCGAAGCGGGCGTCACGGTTTTCGTGGAAGTGGGCCCCGGGAAAGTACTGACGGGTCTCATGAGGCAAATTGATCGCTCGGTTCGCGCTTTCAACGTCGAAGACGCAGCAAGCCTCGAAGCCGCGATCGAAAAAGTCGCGCAATCCCGCGCTGAAGCGGCGGAAGGATAAATGCCCCTGATGTATCGTCTCCAAGCTAAGGTTGCGCTTGTTACAGGGGCGTCTCAAGGAATTGGCCGCAGCACCGCAATTGAACTCGCAGAGGCAGGCGCCAAAGTTGTTCTGGCAGCGAGAAATATCGAGAAGCTGCAGTCCGTCGTGGAGGAAATTCATCGCGATGCAAATGAGGCGTTGCCGATACAAATGGACGTAGCCGACGCAGCCCAGGTGAAAACGGGATTTCAGCAGGCGTTCGCGAAATTCGGCCGGCTCGACATCCTCGTCAACAACGCAGCCATCACGCGCGACACTCTTGCCCTGCGCATGAAACCCGAAGACTGGGACGCCGTGCTGCGCACCAATCTCACCGGCGCGCACCTCTGCATCCAGCAGGCATTGGGCGCGATGCTCAAACAGCGCTCCGGCCGCATCATCAATCTTTCTTCGGTGGTCGCGCAAACGGGCAACGCCGGCCAGGCAAATTACGTCGCGTCCAAAGCAGGACTGATCGGACTCACGCGTGCGATTGCCATCGAAGTCGCTTCGCGCAATATCACGGTCAACGCCGTGGCGCCTGGATTCATTGAAACGCCGATGACCGACGTGCTGTCGCAAGAGATCAAAGACAAAATGAAATCCATGATTCCACTGGGCCGCTTTGGCTCGGACAAAGACATCGCCGCCGCGATCGTCTTCCTCGCAAGCGACGAAGCCGCCTACATCACCGGCCAGGTGCTGGAAGTCAACGGCGGCTTGCACATGGGCTAGGGCGCGCCGTCCATGTACTTTGAAGTTACGCGTAAGCGGGTAGAGAATAGAGTTTAGATCTCGTTCGGTGCAAAGGTTGACCACAGCATTCCGCCGCGCTTAGAATGGGCGGTACAATTTTGGACGATGCCCCGGCCGTCGTGGGGGCTCAAGGGTTAGACTACCGATACCGGAGGAAAAATCAGAATGGCCAGCGTTGAAGAACGCGTGAAGCAGATCATTGTCGAGCAACTCGGTGTGGACGAAGGCGAAGTCACTCCGACGGCTTCGTTTGTGGACGACCTGGGCGCCGATTCGCTCGACACTGTCGAGCTGGTCATGGCTTTCGAGGAATCTTTCGGCATCGAGATCCCGGACGAGGACGCCGAAAAAATCGCCACGGTGAAAGACGCTGTCGACTACATTGAAAAACACGCCAAGGGTAATAAGTAGTCCGCCCGGCCGTCCCATTCCGAACAGGAGAATGCAGGTTTGAACCGCCGAGTTGTCGTGACGGGCGTAGGACTGGTCTGCGGGTGCGGCATCGGGACCGATGAGGTTTGGCGCAGCCTGCTGGCCGGCAAAAGTGGTATCGGCCCCATCACTCATTTTGATTCCTCTGCCTTTGACTGCCGCATCGCCGGTGAAGTCCGCAATTTCGATCCGCTCCTCTGGATGGAGAAAAAAGAGCTGAAAAAAATGGGCCGGTTCATTCAACTGGCTCTGGCCGCCTCGGAATTCGCGATGCAAATCGCCCGCCTCGAATTAAAGCCGGAATTCGCCGATGCGGCCGGCGTCTACATCGCCTCCGGCATCGGCGGGTTCGACGTGATCGAGCGCGAGCATTCGAAATATCTCCAGGGCGGCCCCGGAAAGATTTCTCCCTTTTTCATTCCTGCTTCGATCGTCAATCTCGCGTCCGGGCACGTCTCGATTCGCTACGGCGCGAAAGGCCCGAATAGCGCCACGGCTACGGCCTGCTCGGCCTCTGCGCATTCGATCGGCGACGCCTACAAAATCATTCAGCGCTGCGCCGCGGATGTGATGATTGCGGGCGGCGCGGAAGCGGCCATCACGCCGATGGGCGTGGGCGGTTTTGCCGCCATGCGCGCGCTATCCACGCGCAACGACGATCCCGAGCACGCCAGCCGCCCCTTCGATGCAAAGCGCGACGGCTTCATCGTTGGCGAAGGCGCGGGCGTGCTGATTCTCGAATCGCTCGAATTCGCACAAAAGCGCGGCGCACCGATCTTAGCGGAAATTGTCGGCTATGGGATGTCCGGCGACGCATACCACATCACCCAGCCCGCCGAAGGCGGCGATGGCGGCTATCGCGTCACATTGGCTGCTTTGAAAGACGCGAACATTTCCCCCGACGATGTCGGCTACGTCAACGCGCATGGCACTTCGACTCCCATCGGCGACGCGATCGAAACCACTGCACTCAAGCGCGTCTTCGGCGACCGCGCAAAAAAGGTTCCCATCAGCTCAACGAAATCAATGACGGGACATCTGCTCGGCGGGGCGGGCGGGCTTGAAGCCGGCATCAGCGTTCTCACGCTCCGCGATCAGATTCTTCCGCCCACGGTAAATTATGAGAATCCCGATCCCGCGTGCGATCTGGACTACGTGCCCAATCAAGCGCGCAAAGCGGCCGTTGAATACGCGCTCTCCAACTCATTCGGCTTCGGCGGCACAAACGCATCGCTGATCTTCAAGCGCTGGGGCGGTAAGTAAGGGCGGTTCATGTAGCTCAGGTCTTCAGACCTGAGGCTTCTAGCTTTCTAGCGCCATTGATAACTGCAACGAGGCAAAAATGAAAATCGGAGTTTGCGTCAAACAAGTTCCAGCGAAAGACGCCCCCCTCGCCATCGTGGAAGCCGGCGCCTGGATTCGCGAATCCGACATCGGCTTCGAAACCAACGAGCCCGATAGCTATGCACTTGAAGAAGCGCTGCGCCTGAAAGAAAAACACGGCGGCGAAGTGGTCGCGATTTCCATGGGGCCGGAACGCGCCAAGCAAACCATCAAAGAAGCGCTGGCCAAAGGTGCCGATCGCGGCATTCACGTCTCTGACGATCACTTCTACAAGCTGGATCCGCTCGGCTCGGCCCGTTCCATGGCCGCCGCGCTCAAAGCGGAAAATTTCGACCTGATTCTCACTGGCCTCCAGAGTGACGACCAGGGATTCGGACAGACTGGCGTCCTTCTTGCCGAATTGCTCGGACGCCCGCACGCCACGATCATCATGGCCATCGAAGTCACCGATTCGCGGATGAAACTCAAGCGCGAACTCGAAGCGGGCTGGTTCCAGTGGGTCGAGTTGCCGCTCCCCGCAGTGCTTTCGATTCAGTCCGGAATCAACAAGCCGCGCTACGCGACGCTAAAAGGCATCATGGCGGCGAAGAAAAAAGAAATCACAACGGTACAACGCGCATCGCTCGGTGTGCCCGACGCTCCCACGCAGCACGTGGAGCGCATCTACGTCCCGCACAAAGCGAAACAAACGGAATTCATCACCGGGCAGCCCAAGGAAATCGCAGCGAAGCTCGTCGAAAAACTGAAGCATGAAGCGCGGGTACTCTAAATGAAAATTCTTCTCATCACCGAACAGCGCGAAGGCAAATTCAACAAAGTCAGCTTCGAAACGCTGGCCGCCGCGCAGCAAATCGTCCAGCACACGAAGGGCAGCCTCACTGCCCTGGTCAGTGGCAAAGGCATCGCGCCTCTCGCCGACGAGTTCGCCGACTCGCAGCTCGACGAAGTGCTGCTGGTTGAGCACGACTTGCTCGAAAAATACACGCCGGACGGATTCTCGCTCGCCCTCCGTCAAATAATCGAAAACACGAAACCCGATCTCGTCCTTCTTCCGCACACCTACCAGGTTCGCGACTTCGCTCCCAAGCTCGCCGCCTCAATGGGCAAGGGAATGATCGGCGATTGCATCGGCTACCGCTACGAGAACGGCAAACTCATCTTCGTCCGCCAGATGTTTCAAGGCCGCACCGCGGCAGATGTTGTCTTCGCGGGCGATCCCCCGTGGATCGCAACGTTCCAGGCCAGCGCATTTCGCGCCGACCTCGTCACCAAACACGCCAGCGGAAAAGCCCCGGTGAAACCGGTTACCGTCGATCTAAGACCCGAGCAAATCCGCACGAAACCGCTCGAGCTGTTCCGCGAAGCCAAACAGGCCGTCGACTTAACCCAAGCCCCAATCCTCGTCTCCATCGGCCGCGGCATCAAAGCGCCCGAAAACATTCCCATGGCCGAAAAACTCGCCAAGCTTCTCGGCGGCGAAATCTGCGCCTCTCGTCCTATCTGCGACGAAGGCTGGCTCCCTATGGAGCGCCAGATCGGCAGCTCCGGCCAGACCGTCGCGCCCAAGCTCTATTTCGCTCTCGGAATCAGCGGCGCCATCCAGCACGTCGTAGGCATGAAAGGCTCGCGTACCATCGCCGCCATCAACAAGGACCAGAACGCCCCGATCTTCGAAGTGGCAGACTACGGAATCGTCGGCGATCTCTTCGAAATCGTGCCTGCGATCATCGAAGAACTCGAAAAAACGAAGTAACCGCCGCACCGTGCTGTCTGCTTTCGACATCGCGGCTCCCACCTTCGAGCATCGATTCGCGCGACGCCGGCGTTCTCTCCGCAAGAGTCTCTCCTGCCGACACTTACTAACAAGAGCCAGTGGCGATCGCTTGCTGATGGGTTGTTGTTGAAGAGTTTCGTCGGTCGTCTCCTGAATGCGAATCCTGGTTTCTGGCCCGACCGTTTACTCACGATGCGTTTCTACGTTCCTACTCACGATTACAAAGGCGACGAACGCAACCGCTTCGGCCCCGATCTCGCTCAAAAAATCGCAACTGTTCCCGGCGTGGAATCCGCAGCGGTCACGTTCATTGATCCGTTCGTCTGGGGTGGTTTTTCGCGCGGTTTTACACTCGAAAATCACTCGGTTCCTTCCGCCGTCGAACAGGGCTCGACCACCTACCAGGAGATCGGTTCGAACTATTTTCGAACCATGGGCATCCCCATCCTCTCCGGACGTGATTGCACGATGGAAGAACAGTCTCGATAAGCCACGCGTATTGATAGTCAGCGAGGCCTTTGGCCGGAAATTCTATCCTGGCCAAAATCCGATCGGACAACGCATCAAGTACGGCTCCGCCGACTCAAAAAATCCCTGGATGGAAATCGTGGGTGTCGTTGGCAACGTCAAGTTCAAGTCCTTTCGCCAGGATCCCGATGCCCAGCCCGTCTTTTACGGGCCGCTGCTGCAGAGCGAAGTGATCATCAATATGAGCGTTATCGTCCGCACCCGTTCTGACCCGCATCTTGTCCGGCCTGCTTTTCGAAGTGGCGCCCACGGACCCATTCGTACTCGCCGCCACCTCGCTAGTACTCGCCACAGCCGCGCTGCTCGCGTGCTATCTGCCGGCCCGTAGGGCGATGCGCGTCGATCCGATGGTCGCTCTACGCTACGAATGAAACGAACTAGGCCGGCGAAGTTCGGCCTATCGAAACGGCGAGTTCATAGTCTAAGAAACTGGCACCACTCGCTCGGAGAACATCAAATGCAGACGCTGCTTCAAGATGTGAAATATGGCGCGCGAATGCTGGCCAAATCGCCGGGCTTTACGATCGTAGCCGTACTCACCCTAGCCCTCGGAATCGGCGCTAGCACTGCCGTCTTCAGCATCGTCGATGCTGTCCTGCTCAAGCCCCTCCCGTATCCGCACGCTGACCGCATTGTCTTCCCATGGCGCCAGGCGCCTGCCGTCATGGACCTAGGCTACAACGAAGTTCCCTGGGGCGCTCGCACCTTCCAGCACTTTCAGCACGACGTAAAAACTTTCCAGGACGTTGGCGCCTTTGAAGCCGCCGGCTTCAATCTCACCGGCACAGACGATCCGGTTCGCATCGACGGCGTCCGCGCCTCCGCCGGATTCTTCCGCGCGCTCGGCGTCGCGCCTCTCATCGGGCGCACCTTCCTCGACGAAGAAGATCACCCCGGTCGCGATCGCGAAGTGATCCTGGGTTACGGCCTGTGGCAGCGAAAATTTGGTGCCGATCGAAATGCCGTCGGCCGCACCCTCGAGCTTAACGGCGCGTCGTATACCGTCGTCGGCGTGATGCCCAGCGGCTTCGCCTTTCCCCGCGGTGAAGAGATGCCCGGCAGTTTCCAGTTTCCGCGCCAGCCGGAAATGTGGGTTCCTGAAATTACGGACATCTCCCCTGATCGCACCGCTCCCGACGAAATGGCCGTCATTGCGCGTTTGAATCCCGGAGTCACTCTCAGCGAATCCCAGAACGAATTGAATGTCTTTGCCAAAGAGCGCGAAAAAGAATTTCCAGGCGCCGAAGGCTGGTTTTCGAGCAAAGTCACTCCGCTGGCCTCCCAAGTCTCAGGCGAAACGCGCCGCCCGCTGCTCCTCATTTTCGGCGCAGTCGGCGTAGTCCTTCTCATCGCATGCGCGAACGTTGCTAACCTTCTGCTCACGCGTTCGCTGGGCCGTCGCCGGGAATTCACGCTTCGTGCCGCGCTGGGTGCCGCACAAGGCCGCCTAGTCCGCCAGCTCCTCACGGAAAGCGTGCTGCTCGCGTTCCTTGGCGGGGTCGCCGGGCTTTTGCTCGGCGAACTGGCGATTCAATTCGTGAAAGCTTTCGGTCCGCTCAATATTCCCCGGCTCCATGAAATCCGGCTCGATCCCGGCGTATTTGCCTTCACGCTCGTCGTCACGCTTGTTACCGGCTTGCTCTTCGGCCTCGCCCCCGCCCTTGGTGCCACGCGCGAAGATCTTGTTGACACTCTGAAGGAAGGCGGCCTCCGCTCGGGTTCCGGTCCGGCGCGCCAGAAGATTCGCAGCGCTCTGCTCGTCTCCGAAGTCGCGCTCGCTCTCGTCCTCGTCATCGCAGCAGGCTTGCTCGTTCGCACCTTTTTTCATCTGCTCAAAGTTGATCCCGGCTTCAACAGCAGCCGTGTCCTAATGTTCGAGCTCACGCTTCCCGGCACGCGCTATCCGGATAAAGACAGCCTCGCAGGTGTCTGTCGCAAAGTCCTCGATCGCTTGAGCGACATTCCCGGAGTCCAAGCCGCGGGCCTGGGAAGTCCGATGCCCATGAGCGGTGGGCAGGAGTCCTCTGCATTTGCAATTCCTGGTCGCAATTTGGACAAGAACCCCGACCACGCGCCCATGGCTTCCTACACGATTGCCTCTCCCGGCTATTTCTCCGCGATCGGTACGCTGATTCTCCGCGGCCGTCCCTTTCTCGATTCAGACACCGCCGATTCGCAGCCCGTCGCAATCATTAGCAAGACGCTCGCGGATCAGTTCTATCCGGGCGAAGACCCCATCGGAAAATCGATCAAGCTTCCTCCTGACAAATTTCCCGTTCTCACCATCGTCGGCATCGCTGCCGACGTAAAACATTTCACCGTACGCGAATCCACCGGTCCCGAGTTCTACGTCGTCTACACGCAAAAGCCTTATCCCGACATGCTCACCATGCAAGTCGCCCTGCGCACGCAAGCCGACCCTCGCGCCATCATCGGCAGCGCGCGCGAAGCGATTCGCTCCGTCGATCCCACCGTGCCCATCGCCAAAGTCTCCACCCTGTCAACTCTCGTCGACGACTCCATGACCCAACCGCGCTTCTCGATGCTGCTCCTCGCCGCCTTCGCACTACTCGCGCTCTTGCTCGCTTCCATCGGCATCTACGGCGTAATCTCCTACGCCGTCGCGCAGCGCACTCAGGAATTTGGCATCCGCCTCGCCCTCGGCGCCCAGCCGCGCAACGTGTTCTCCATGGTTCTCGGCCAGGGTGCGCGTTTGGCCCTGCTCGGCGTGGCGCTCGGATTCATCGTCGCGTTTGCAGTCACCCGGGTGATGACCAGCCTACTTTTCGGCGTTCAACCCACGGATCCCATCACTTTCATCGCCGTGCCTGCTCTGCTGATGGCCGTCGCGTTGCTCGCCTGCTACATCCCCGCTCGCCGCGCCACCCGCGTAGATCCAATCGTCGCGCTGCGCTACGAGTAGGCCTTCGGCGGCATCATCCTTGCCTCCACATCGGTCCAAGCCCGCCCCAAAATACATGTTGCCATTGCAATATGAACATGTTGTAATGACAACATGGAGGGACGGTCCATGAGCAATATCCTCGACGCGATTTTTCAAAGAAGAGCCGTGAAAGTGTTTGACCCCGTAGAAATTCCGCCAGAAACCCGCGAGCAGATCCTCGAAGCTGCTCGCCTAGCCCCCTCAAGCTTCAACATCCAGCCCTACCGCTTCTATTGGATTGAAGCGCCGGCCGCCCGCCGCGAAGCCGCCAGGCTATGCATGAATCAATCGCCTGCGGCCACCGCGTCGGCTCTCATCGTAGCCGTCGCGGATCTCGGATCATGGCAACCCACCACCCACGCCCACCTCGCATGGATGCGTACCGCCGGATTTTCTCCCGAGAAAATCGAAGAATCCGAGCAGAAATCCGAATGGGCCAAATGGTTTTTCATCCAGGGCTGGTTTGGCATTCTCGGCGCATTAAAATGGCTGATCTGCCGGCTCGTGAATGTCTTCAAGACCCTCGGCTCTCCTCCCGTCGCCCGCCAAGGCATGTTTAAATGGGCCACGAAGAACACGTCGCTCGCTTGCGAAAACCTGATGATCGCTGCCGAAGCGCTGGGCCTAAACACATGCCCGATGGAAGGGTTTGACGGCCGCCGGCTCTCGAAATTTTTGGGCCTCTCGCCACGCCATGAGATCGTGTTGGTCATCGCCATCGGCAAAAAATCCCCGCGCCACATTGACCAGCCCCAATGGCGCCGCCCGCTTCATGCCACGGTAGAGGTTCTATGATCCCCATAGACAAGCGGCCGATTCCGTCCGAGATTCTGCGAGATTCGGCGATTGCTCACATCGCGCAAGCCTATTTTTCGATCGCCAAGCGGCTTGAACAAAAAACCGGATGCTCGGCCACGCGCGGCTTCATTTTTTCCACCCTCCGCGGCGGCGCCGCGCTCAACCAAAATCAAATCGCCAAGCTCCTCGGCTTCGATCGCACCGTAGTTCATCGCTCCATCAAAGGAATGATCAGGGAAGGTTTGCTCACCGAGCGAAAAGCCGATTCCGGCCGGGCGCTTCTGCTTCATCTCACAGCCAAAGGAAACAAGTATAGCGACCACTTGATCAGGGAACGCCGCGCCGTAGATGAAAAGCTTCGGCGTGTGCTCCGTCCGCATGAAATCTCTACGCTAATTCGGCTCCTCGATGTGGCCGCCGCACTCGAAATCTGATCGCACATGGCAGTTCACGCTGTGCCGGTACGGCGTCAGAACTGATAGGATACGAAGGCTCGGCTTGGCCTTCGCAGCGCGCGCGCGTTTCGCGCGATCAGCCCTGCCGGGACGAGCCGAATCGCATGACCACCAAGCCCGTAAAAGTTTTTCGCGAGCCGCGCTGGCCCGCCTTCGTCGCCATGTTTGCCGCGGCTCTCGTCCACCGCTCGATGCCGGAGCGCCTCTCCGTTGGCCCAAGCTGGGGCCTGCTCGTTATCACCGTGGTTCTGCTGATTCCGCTTATCTATTCGAATCACCGCGGCCATTACAATGTCGCCCGCATCCTTACCTTCGTCGCCACCGGCATCATCACCTTCGCTATGGTCGCTTCTCTCGTTCTTTTGGTCACCGGCATACCCAAGCATCTCGACCCTCCTCAGACGCTCCTTCGCTCCGCACTCTCCCTTTGGATCACCAACGTGGTTGTCTTCGCTTTGTGGTACTGGAAAATCGATGCCGGCGGGCCGCTCGGCCGCGATAAAGCTCGCGGCGATTTCGATAGCTCATTTCTGTTCCCGCAGATGATGATGCGTGAACAATCCCAGAACCCGCCAAAAGAGGAAGAGCGCTGGTCGCCCCAATTCGTGGATTATCTGTTTCTGGCTTTTAACACCAGCACGGCCTTTTCGCCGACGGACACGGCCGTGCTTTCCCGCTGGGCCAAAGTGGTCATGATGACGCAGTCCATCATCTCCCTGACCATCGTCACCCTGCTCGCAGCTCGCGCCGTGGGTATTCTCTAGTTCTTTTTTGGAGTGCGTGCGGCTTGGGAGGACGGTTTTCGCCTGATCGCGTGAACGAAACTCTAGCCGCATCTTGCGGCTGCACGACAAGAAATCTATTGGATCTCTTTAATTAGACCGATGGAGGGTAAGCCCGCTCGAAAACGCCTGCTTCACCGCAGGTTTTGCAAGATACACGATCGACCAGCCGGCCGCGCCAATCACCAGCGCATGAACGAAAATCATCGGCCCGAGCGGAACCACAGGATATCCGATAAAAGTAAGAATACTGACCACCGTGCACAAAATTCCGATTCCGATACAGCTGATCGCCAGAATTCGCGCCCATTCGCACAATAGCAGCACTCCTAGCGCCAGGCACCCCGCCACTCCCGCCAGCACCAGTAGTGAAAATCCTCCCGCCACTCCCATCCCCGCAATCGACGCGGAAACCGGATCGCCTCCGTCTCCGCCGCCCAGCGCCATCACCGCAATGAAGAAGAAAACGCACGAACCCACAGCCAGAATCGCAGCTCCCGCAAACGTAGCAATCGCGATGAGTGTCACTCCGGCAGGTCGTTTCATTCTCGGCTCGGCTAGCACTTCCTCTGACCGTGAATCAGTAAGGGCGCGCCACCCATCGGCGCCCAAACTATGCGCTTCGGGCCGGCGGCGAGACATTATACTTAAGTGAATGTCCGAGACGCGTCTGTGAACGTACGAGTTACCCCTCTGAATATAAGAATGCAGGGCTTGTAGTTTGAATTCTGACGCCGCTCTGAATGCCCTGAATCGCTGTGGCGCCGTCGCCATGAATTCTTCCCCTCTTTTTCTTCCCGTTTCGACCGCTCGTGAAATTTCCCGCGACGCCCGGCTGAGCCATGCAATAAGCGCGATCTTCGCGCTTGTCGCCAGTCGAATTGCTCTGTTGAAATGATCTCTCATTTTTTTGAACTGCAGCAGATTGTTCAGCCAGCTTTGCGCAATGATGATGCACTCAGACGTTTTCGGGAATACAGCGCAACCTGTAGGCCGCTACCCGCGTTTTCCGGGCTCGAAATTCTTAAGCCTTCCGGAAAGCCGTGCCGTGCCGCCTATCCCGCCGCATTATAACCCTCAGATGAGCGGCGCGACGTTATCAGCCTGTGAATATTTATCCTTCTATGTGCGAACTTCAATTTGGTAGTAGCATTACGCAACTCAAGTCCCGCTGCGCCGCACGAGAAATCAACGGTAACCGCGTCCAATTCGAGTCTTCTTCAGGCGACCGCCGTCACCACGAAGCGTGGCGGTCTGCTCGATCAATATTTCTATTTCTTCATGTCGCTCCTCATCCCCGCGGTGGTGGTATATGGCTTCAGCTTCACCGTGGGCAGCAGGCTAATTCATCCAGCCATCCCGCCGCCCCCGATCCTCTACGTCCACACGGCGGTCTTTTCCGGTTGGCTACTATTTTTCCTGTTGCAGTCCGCGCTGGTGCGAACGCACAAAGTGCGATGGCATCGCCGCATCGGCTGGTTCGGCGGCGCGCTGGGGGTGCTGATTCTCGGGTCGGTGTTTCCACCGCCGTCGCCATGGGGCGCTTCAATACCCTACAAATGCATTCCACCGACGCGGAGTCCTTCCTGATGATTCCGCTCTTGGATATGGTCTGCTTCTCCAGCACCTTCGCGCTGGCGATTTACTGGCGCAAGAAACCGGAGTTCCATCGCCGCCTGATGTTCATGGCCACCTGCGCGTTGACCGCTGCCTCTTTCGGGCGCTTTCCGGAGTGGCTCCTTCCCCACGAGTTTTTCTATGCCGGCGTCGATCTCTTGATTTTTCTTGGTGTCCTCCGCGACGTGATCGTCAACCGCAGAATCCACCGGATCTATTCTTACGTTCTACCCGCGTTCATCGTGGGCCAAACAATCGTGACGTACACCGTCATCCATAACCTGCCGTACTGGATCAGGATCGCCCACTCAATCCTCTGGTAAACGGCTTAGAAACCCTTTGCCGCCATCCCAGCCTTACTTGCGAGCTCAGACAGTTCAACGAACCCGTGCCGAAATTCTCGTAGCTCAGGTCCCATTCCGGCCGCCCCGGGGCCGGAATTGACCTGAGGCCAACCTCGCGACCACCTGACCCTCGCGTCGCTCGCCACTCGACCGCGCCGCAACTCACTTATGCCCTCCAATCCCTGGCTGATGGTACATTGCGCATCACGGCAGCACGGGATTCCCTCTGCCGCCGGTCGTCGGAGGCGCAAATGCGCGCATCACTGTTTTATCGAATCGCAGCTGTTCTCCTTCTCCTCTTCGCCACAGGACACACCCTCGGCTTCCGCCAATCCGATCCCGCCTGGGGAGTTGATTCGCTTCTCGCCGGAATGCGCTCCATTCACTTTGACGTGCAGGGCTTCAACCGCAGCTATTGGGACCTCTTCCAAGCGGCGGGATTCTCTGTCGGCGTGTTTTATCTATTCTCGGCGATTCTGGCGTGGCAACTGGGAAGCCTTCCGGCCGCGAGCCTAGCACTCATGCGCGGCGCTCTGTGGGCTTTCGCTCTTTGCTTCGCGGCTATCACGATTGTGAGCTGGCGATACCTCTTTATCCTTCCGATCGCCTTTTCAATCGTGATCACAATCTGCCTGGCCGTGGCAGCATGGCTCTCAGCCAGGCAGGTTTCGATCGCTTCATCCCGATAGCAACGCGGGATGGCATGAAATTGGTCTAATTAAAGGGTAGTGATACGCAGGGAAAAAAGTAGAGAGGCGCTCCGCACCTCACAAGCGCCTCCTCTACTGCGTCAACGTAAACCGTACCTCACTGGACCACCTGCTTCTCGACCAGTGAAGCCGATGTCGACAAGAATGTCGCATAGGCCGAGCATAACGCGGCTTTGAGCAGATGTCAGGACAGGCAGTTTTCTTGGCTACATCCGCGATACGGATTGAAATCCACTGAGTTTCTATGCTACCGTCACCACGGAACTATGAAGAGTAGCTACAAGTCGCGCAGAGAGAGGTTAGAAAGGAGAGGCCCTGAGCCTCGCCTTCCAACGGGCACCACTCGCTGGTTTTTAATCTACGGTTCCGCGATTAAGACTCCTCGTAAATCAACTGAAATCAATGACATATAATTTTCTAATCGGCGGTAAACGGCCCCCTGGCGCTGACGCCCAAAGGCTCGCTTTCACTCCGGTTCGGAAAGGATAAAGCGTGCCAGTCGAACGCGAACAGCTTGAAGCCGACGTTCTTATCATCGGCGCCGGTCCCGGAGGACTCGCCTGTGCGCTGCACCTCGCCAACCTGATTGAAAAGCACACTGCCGCGAGCAAGACGCCCGCGCTTTCCCCTGAAAATATTTACGTGCTCGAAAAGGCCCGCGAGCTCGGCGCGCATCAACTCTCCGGCGCGATCATGGATCCGCGCGGCATTGCCGAACTCGTTCCCGACTTCCTGAAATCCGCGCCGCTCGATACACCCGTCACCGGTGACGCGGCCTACTACTTCACCGAATCCGCCGCGCACAAGTTGCCGATCACGCCTCCGCCTCTGGCCAACCACGGAAACTACATCGTGTCGCTCAGCAAGATGATGAAATGGCTCGGCGGCCTGGTCGAGAAAAAAGGCGTGAACGTTTTCACCCAGTTCGCTGGCAGGGAACTGCTCTATGACAAGAACGGAATCGCCGGAGTCCTCACCGAAGACAAAGGCGTCGATAAATTCGGCAAGCCCAAGGACAACTTCACGCCCGGTTACGAGCTGCGCGCAAAAGTCACGGTCCTTGCTGAAGGTCCGCGCGGCTCATTGACCACAGAACTCGTCAATCGCCTGAAGCTCGACGGCCTCAACCCGCAGGTCTACGGCATCGGAATCAAAGAACTCTGGGACGTGCAACCGGGGCGCATCGACACCGGCTACGTGGCGCACACGCTCGGCTGGCCGCTCAGCTCCGATCTCTACGGCGGCGGCTGGATTTACGGCATGCAGAATAATCGCGTGTCGCTCGGCATGGTTGTCGCGCTTGAATATCACGATCCGCTCTTCGATCCGCATGCCGCGTTTCAGAAATTCAAGACGCATCCCTACGTGAAGAAAATTCTCGAAGGCGGCAAGCTCGTCCGCTACGGCGCGAAGACCGTTCCTTACGGCGGCTGGTATTCAATGCCGAAAAGCTTCATCGATGGCGGCCTGATCATCGGCGATTCCGCCAGCGTGCTGAATTCGCAGCGCCTGAAAGGCATTCACACCGCGATCAAGAGCGGTATGCTCGCCGCTGAAACAATCTACGAAGCGCTTTGCTCCGGCGATACTTCAGCCGCGAAGCTCGCGGCCTATCAGCAGAAACTCGACGAGAGTTGGGTCAAAAAAGAATTGTGGGCCGTGCGGAATTTTCACCAGGCATTTCACGGCGGCCTTTATTCCGGGCTCGTGCAGGCCGGATTGCAATTCGTCTCCGGCGGCCGCGGCCTCGTCGATCCGATGCATTCCGAGGCGGGCTACAAGGAATATCACAAGCTCAATCGCGATCGAGTTCTGGTGGATCAATCCACTCGATTTAAAGGCGACGGCAAAATCACCTTCGACCGCCTCACAGACGTCTACCATTCAGGCACGCGCCATGAAGAAGACCAGCCGTGCCACCTCATCGTCCTCGATCCCAGCATTTGCACAGACCGCTGCGTCCGCGAGTATGGAAACCCCTGCCAGTATTTCTGTCCTGCCGCTGTCTATGAGATGGCGACAGAAAAAGATCAGCCCAAACTCAAAATCAATTTTTCGAATTGCGTGCATTGCAAGACGTGCGACATCGCCGATCCCTACCAGATCATCAACTGGGTTCCACCCGAAGGCGGCGGCGGCCCGAACTACGAAGGCATGTAAACTGCTTGCGCCGCTCGCGCCTCGCGATTTCAATAATGATTGCGATGGAAACTAACGAGGCGGCGGTGAAATTCGAAAAATCGTTTCGGATTGTACCGGCGTTCCGCGGCACGTCGCAGGCTGATTTCGAAACGCGCTCAATTTGTCCAGCATCAAGAATGCCGCTTTGAAATCCGAGCTTTCCAGCACGCTCAGATCGCGCCAGTTTCCATCTTTGCTGATCACCCCGTAAACGATCGCGCCGATGATCGGCGTCGTTCCAGCCGGCGCGTTTGGATCGGGGAGGGCCGCATTCTGGATCGCATCGCTCATCTGCGCCGGCTTCATATTCGCGCACCATTCGCGCTGAGTCGCCTCCGCTGGCGGCGCAATCCACTTCGCTTCCGCCGGTGCGCTGGCGATATTCGCGATCTCAATCTGCATCACCGCTTCTGTTCCAGAGAGCCCTTTGATCGACCGCGGATACCAGTGATTTCCCCATTGCGCCCAATCGCCAAACACATACTGAAGGTGCAGCGTCGAATCGTATTGCAGCAGCGGCAAGCCTGTTCTCGTGTCTAGGCAAAGCTCCTGCGTCAAATGCACGCCGCCGTTTCTGGCGCACACCACGTTGCGTCCGTTCACCTGCGCAATCTCGATGCGCGTCCGGGAATCGAAGTGATAGACGACGCCGCGCGTAATCTCCATCGCATTGTGCGTCCACCAATAACTGAAGGAGGGAAACGGAGCGTTGCGCTTCGTCCACAGCGTATTGCCATTGGCGATTTCGGTTTGCTTCAGGTGCAGTAGTTCGGCATCCTCGCGCCACTTGTCGGCAGACTGCCAGGTGAACACGTAACTGCCGCGTGCCGGAGGAACGCGCGGATCGCCACTCGGGTCATTGAAGAATAGCGACGCGTGCAGGACGAAAGGAGCACTCCCAATCGCGGTGAGGTTGGTCAGCTCGTGGGATTTCGCGACAAGCCTTTCCGTATCCGTTTCGTCGTCGACGGATGGCTCAATGTTCGCCGCGCTCAGCAATGACTCTGGCCGCTGCATCGCATCCCGCGCGAACGAAGCGCCAGACGCGAGATCCGTCATCGTCGCGCGCGCGACCCGAATGTGACTGCCGCCGCAGATTGTCGAGACCGCGAGAAGCGCCGCCAGTGTGGTTGCGAAGTGCATCGGAAGCGGCGCAACACGCGGTGGCGCCGCGTGAATTATAGGGGCGGCAATTCAAAAGCGGAAGCCTGGAATGAGTTCTCTTCAAGGAGACACCGCACTTGCGGCGCCTGTGGGCGGTCAGTTCTGGGTTTCGTCACCGCCGCCGCCGAAAGCGCGTTTCAGGGCAGCCCAGAATCCGCCCTTCTTCTTTTGCGAAGAGCGCGGCGCCGACGGGCTTCGGTTCGGCCCGCGCGCAGAGACCTGCTCGAGCTGAGGAGCTTCGACGCGGCCTTTGAACTGCCATTCCGGTTCCACATGGGCGATGCGCACGAGAAGGATCATGTCCGTGGAAGGTTCGCCGGGAGGCGCCGGTCCGTTGGCGGAGAACATAAGCGGCGGCATCACGACTTTATAGATCGGAATTGAGACGGCCGGCGCATCTGGAACTTCGTTGGCCGGTGTGGGCGCATTGGGATGAAGATGGTTGGCGGCGGCGAGCTGGCGGATTTGAATCGCAGGGCCTGGGTCAGGCGCTGCAGCAGGCGGTGGCGGCTCGGTCTGCGGGAACACTGGCGGATTGGAAGCAACTTCGGCAACCGGCGGCGCCTCTGGTTGCGGCTTCGAGATGAGGCCCATTTCCGGTGAGCGAGGGAGCGGCGCTGATACGGCCGGCGATTTGCGCGCCTGCAGCGAGACGCACTGGCAACTGCCGGCTACGCCTGCCACGGGCAGAAGTTTTCCGGCAGCGAGAAAGAATTCGCCGGACTGCGGCACGATCAGGCCTTCGCCGGTGAACTGATGTTCGAGTCTAAGCGCGCCGCTGGTCGCAACGACGCAGAGGGAATCGCTCAAATCGAGACCGATGGTGACATCGCGCGGCGCTCCACCGATGTCGATGGGCGTGGCGATGATGGTTGGTGTAAAGATTCTGAGCTGGGCGGCGGCGGGGAGTTGCACGCGCATGCGGCCGAAATTCAACGCCAGCGTGACGGCTGGTCCGGACTGAAGCAGAGTGAATTTCGCCGGGCCACAGATATCGAGTTCACCTCCGCCGGCAAGCGTCATGCGGGCTTGGCCCGAATGGACGGTGATTATGCTGCCGTTCACAACGAACATGCTAGGAGCGCTGGTTCCAGTCCCGTTTGTGGCCGCGGCCCCGCCTTCGACGGAAACGTCATTGCCCTCGACGCGGCCGATCGTGCCAGGCGGCGGAGATTGCTGGGCGCGGAGCGGCGCGAGACAAAGAACGAGGCAAGCGAGCAGAAGGAAGGGCAGCAGCAAGCGACGGACACGCCAATGCGCGGATATTATTCCGCGAGCGAATTGGAACTGAGCGGGCATTGGCCGTCTTCCAGGTCGCCTATACTATACAGCAGTGAATAACGCGACGAAATCCGCCCCTGGCGAGATGGCTCCGAATGCAAACGCCGTTCCCGCGATTGAGATGCCGAAGCTTTCGCGCTGGCGGCGAATGCAAATTCCTGTGATTGCGTGGGCGGCATATTGGTTGGTCAGGGTGCTGGGACCCACGCTGCGCCTTGAAATTCTGGGAGTGCAAAACGCCGTGCAGATCCGGAATTCGGGCGAGCACGGAATCGGAGCGTTCTGGCACCGGAGTATTTTCCCGGCGATCTGGATCTGGCGGAATCGCGGGATCGTGGTAATGAACACGGTGAACTTCGATGGGCAGTGGACGCGGCGGGTGATCGAGCGGCTCGGCTTTGGAACGGCGCAGGGGAGTTCTTCGCGCGGCGCGATTGAGGGGCTGACGGTGATGGCGCAGCGGCTTGAGGAAGGGAAGCATGTGGCATTCACGATCGACGGGCCGCGCGGGCCGCGTTACGTGGCGAAACCCGGGCCGGTGATCCTGGCGCGGCGGACGGGAAAACCGATCTCTGTATTTCACGTGGGGCTCAAGCGAGCGCATACGTTCAAGAAATCGTGGGATTTGTTTCAGATTCCTTATCCTTTTTCGCGTGCGGTGATGTTTGTGGCGCCGCCGATTTATGTGCCGGTGGATGCGGATAGCGAAGCGATTCATGGGAAGCAGAGGGAGATGCAGGCGGCACTTGAGCGAGTGCGGGACGCGGCCGAATCGTGGTTCAGTTTGAGTTCGGAAGAACAGGATTGCGTGCGCGAGGAGTGGAGCGAGCGACGAAACGTAGCGAAACCTCGGCCGGAGGAGAGCCAGCCGTCGAGCGCTGCCAGCACGTAACACGTTTGTGCCGGGAAACGGCAAAGCAAAGGCGCCGGCGAGACGCCGGCGGTACAAAAAGCGAGAAGAACGGTGTCGTGAGGTTGCCGAGGGATTGCGGATTGGGTGTGGTGTTACGTTGGCACAGGCCTTTCGGTTCTCAGGGTAGATCTTTGTACCTCAGGACAAGCCCTTCGTACCTCAAGGCAAGCTCGGAATGCCTGTACTACCTGATGTGATTCAAGTCACATAGAGCAGTGACCATGGTACTTACGGCGAACTGCGCCGCGGGTAGATTGGCGCAGTTCTACGGAGGAAGCCATCATGGCAAACATCATGGCAAAGATGATGAAAGCAGCGGTAGTCGAGAAGTTCGGGCAGCCGCTCGTGGTGCGAGATGTTCCAATTCCGACTCCCGGACCTGGACAGGCATTGGTGAAGGTCGTGGCTTCGGGGGTCTGTCACACGGACTTGCATGCTGCTGATGGAGATTGGCCGATTCAGCCGGTGCTGCCGTTTATTCCGGGTCACGAGGGAGCGGGAATCGTGGCGGCGCTAGGTCCCGGAGCGACACACGTTCCGCCACGCCGCAACATTCCAACGGCCTGCTTTAAAGCAATGGTCGCCTTCCTTCAGATGAGGTGAAGGCGCGGCGGTAATTTGCGAGGTTTGGATCGGAAAAGGGCAAAGGCGCCGGCCGGAGGAAACGTTACAAAAGGCTGAAGGCAAAAAACGATGTCGCGACGTTGCCGAGGGTTTGAAGGGTTGGTGTGATGTTACGCGGGCACAGGCATGAATGCCTGTGCTACTGGGTTAGCGTGTCGTGACCTTCGCCTAGTTTTACGGGGACGGTTACCTTTTTTCCATCGCGCATGAGGGTTAGGGTGACGGAGTCGCCGGGCCAGGCGCGATTGAGCAGGAGATTCAGATCTGTTTGCGTGGCCAGGGGCGTGTCGTCCCAGGCTACGAGTACATCGCCGCCGGTGCGCAGTTCCTGCAGGCCCGCTACAATCGAATGAGTACCACCGCGAATGCCCGCTTGCGCGGCAGGGCCGCCGGGCGTGACGCGTTCGACGAGAATTCCCTGCTGCATGTTGAGATGCAGCGCTTCGGCAAGGCCCGGCCACAAGCCGCGGCCTTCGATGCCCAGCGTGGCGCGGCGGACGCGGCCGGTTTTGATGAGATCTTCGGCGACGCGGCGCGCGGTGTTCACAGGAATCGCGAAGCCGATTCCGGCTGTAGTGCCTGTGGGCGCATAAATCGCGCTATTGATGCCGATCACTTCGCCGTGCGAATTGAGCAACGGCCCGCCTGAATTTCCCCGATTGATTGCCGCGTCTGTCTGAATCGCCTCGTCAATAAAAGTGTTCTCGCCGGTTTGCACGGTGCGTCCGAGCGAGCTGACGACGCCGGTGGTAAGCGTGCTTTGAAAGCCGAAGGGATTGCCGATAGCGAGAACGCGCTGGCCGACGAGGAGATTGCGCGAATCGCCGAGCGGAAGCGTGGTGAGCTTGCGTCCCGCGGGGTCAATTTTGACCAGGGCGAGATCGTTGCGCGTGTCAACGCCGATGAGTTTGGCTTTGAAGCGCGAACGATCGCCGAGAGTGACTTCAATCGTTTGCGCGCCTTGAATCACATGGTAATTCGTGAGGATGTGTCCCTCGGTATCAATTACGAAGCCTGAGCCGGCGCCTTCGACCGGAACCGGATTGAAGAAAAAATCATATTCGACGGTGCGGGTGACGACGTTGGCGACCGCGGGCGAAACCTGGCGGTAGATGCGGACGTTCTCCGCTTCAAAAGCGTCGAGCGCATTGTCGGATGGCGTTGCATTGAGATGGAGCGCATCGACGGAGCGAGGAGATGGTTTGCCGTAGCGGGAACCCAGCCAATAAGCGCCGAGCCCGATGATCAGGCCGATGGCGAGAAGACGGATGGCGCTTCGGTCGTTTCTTCCGGTGGTCATGAATCAACCTTCCGTGTGCTTCACGTGCGCAGAACGAGTAGCTGCAATCATCTCACACATTTTCGGCTGGATGTGAGAGGGCGTTCACGAATTGGTATGCGCGGAGGCAGAAGAAAGTTTCTTCAGGATGCGGATAGTTGTTTGAGGCGGGCGACCAGGTTCTTTACTTGGCGGTCGGTTTCTTCTATCGAGACGGAACAGTCGATGACTTCGTCGGCGAGCTTGCGCTTTTCTTCGGTGGGCATTTGTGAGGAGATGCGAAGCTGGGCTTGCTCCTGCGTGAGGCCGCGGGCGAGGAGGCGTTCCATTTGCTGCTGGGCGGTGCACCAGCAGACGATCAAGTTGTCGAGCTGTTTGTGGAAGCCGGACTCGACGATGAGGGCGGCTTCGACGACGGCGAATTCCGGGCCTCCGGGACGGTCGACAGCGGCGAACCACTTGAGGACGACGTCGAGGATGCGCGGGTGGAGGATCTGGTTGAGGCGGGCGCGTTTGGTGGCATCAGCAAAAACGATGGCGCCGAGTTTGGAGCGATCTATTGCATCGCCGGAGCCGAGAATCGAATCGCCAAATTCGCGAACGACTTCGTCGTAGACGGATTGGCCCGGCTCGAGCAGTTCGTGGCCGAGCGGGTCCATTTCGAGGACCATGCAATCCTGGTCGCGGAGCAGGGAGGCCACGGTGGACTTGCCGGAGGCGATGCCGCCTGTGAGTCCGACTTTAAGCATCATCGTGGATGCGGGATGCCATTTCGTTTAGCTGCGGGCTGCCGCCGAGATTCGGGAGCCGCGACGCAGGCGCGCGGCTCGCACCGTGTTGCTCATAAGCATGGCGATGGTGAGGGGGCCTACGCCGCCAGGAACGGGCGTGATTGCTCCAGCGATACTGGCGACGTCGGGATGCACGTCGCCGACGACGGCGGAGCCCTTGGCGCGGAACGATGCGAGGCGTTCCGGGAAGTGCGCGAAGATGCTTTCCGCTTGGGCTGCGTCGGTGATGCGATTGATGCCGACATCAATTACGGTGGCGCTGGGGCGAATGTATTCCGGCGTGATCATGGCAGTGCGTCCCATGGCGGCGATTACGATATCGGCGCGGCGGACGGTGTCGGCTAGGTTGCGCGTTTTCGAATGGCAGATGGTGACGGTGGCGTTGGCGTGCATGAGGAGAAGCGCCATGGGTTTTCCGACGATATCACTGCGGCCGAGGACGACGGCATTCGCGCCTTCGACTGAAATTTCACTGCGGCGCAGGATTTCCATCACGGCGAGCGGGGTGCAGGCGACGAGATTGGAGCGCCCGGCGACGAGGCGGCCGACGTTGAGGGGATGAAAGCCGTCAACGTCTTTCGCGGGATCTACTGCTTCGAGGATTTTTTTCGAGTCAATTTGGGCGGGGAGAGGGAGCTGGACGAGGATGCCGTCGACCTCGTCGCAGCGATTCAGATCTTCGACGATGGCGAGCAGTTCGCTGGTGGTGATGGTGGCGGGCGGGGTGATGTTGAAACTGGCGAGGGCTAATTTTTCGGAGGCGGCGGTTTTGCTGGAGACGTAGATTTTGGAGGCGGGGTTTTCGCCGACGAGTACGGCGGCGAGGCCGGGGCGGATGCCAGCGTCGCGGAGGGCAGTAATATCTCCGGCAAGTTCTGAGTAGACTTGGTCGCGGATGGCGTTGCCGTTGAGGATGCGAGCGGGCAAAAGGGCTCCTGGTTTTGAATTCTTCGGGCCGCGCAAGCGCGATGATATTACATGGATTCGAAGACAAAATGATGCGGAATCGCTCATCGGTGATATTGTAGCGGTGCTGAATTATGGTGCGTAGTGGTGCATTATGGTGTAGAATAGCAAGCCTATGGCTAAGACAGAAAAATCCGTTCGGCAAAGTATTTCGCTTCCTCATCGTATCGCCAAACACGTGCACGCCATTGCCAAGGTGCGAAAGACCAGCGCCAATCGCGTACTGGTAGATTTGATTGAGGCAGGGCTCGAATCGAAGGAGAGCGAGAAGGAGCGGTTTTTTGCGCTGGCAAACCGGCTCTCGGAAGCCACTGAGCCGGCTGAACGTGAGCGCCTCAAGAAAGAACTGGCTCGCATGACGTTCGGTGATTAGTGCCCAAAATTCAATGGACGAATCTGCCGCCAGCTTTGCGGGACCACCTCTTTCACCGACTCGTCGAACGTCAGATCACCGCTGAAGCGATCTCTATCAACTGAAGGTGTGGCGGGAGCCTGAACCAGACGCGCCGGAAGGCGAGTGGTATAGGATTTCGGTTCGTTCAAGATTTGCGGTGAGGGCAAGTTCCCAAAGACATTTCTTATGAAGGGACAGGTTGTGAGAGGGCGAGCGTTGTAGTGAGGTTGGAGGAGATTATGTTTGGCGAAGGAAGCGAGAGGAAGATTCAGGAGCGGGCGATGCGGGAGGCGGGACGGTTGCCGCCGGGGCAGTCGCTGACATTGAAGTGGCCGGTGCTGCATGAAGGGACTGTGCCGCGATTCGATCCGAAGACCTGGGATTTTCGCGTGACGGGGTTGGTGACGAAGCCGCTACGGCTGAGCTGGAGTGAATTTTCGCGTCTGCCGATGAAGCAGGTGACGGCAGATATGCATTGCGTGACGCGATGGAGCCGGTTTGATGTGCGGTGGGAAGGCGTGCCGTTTACGGAAGTGATGAAACTGATTGATGCGAAGCCGGGGGCGAAATATGTGATGGTGCTGGCCGAGCAGGGGTACACGTCGAATGTGCCGCTCGAGAATTTGATGCATCCGACGACGCTTTTCGCGTTGAAGCACAATGGCGAGCCGCTGCCGGCGGAGCACGGGTATCCGGTGCGGCTGGTGGTGCCGGAGCTTTATGCGTGGAAGAGCGTGAAATGGGTGCGGGGATTGGAATTTATGGCGAAGGATGCGCCGGGATTTTGGGAGCAGAACGGGTATCACATGTACGGGGACCCGTTTAAAGAGCAGAGATTTGATACGGACTGATTCACGAGTGACTAGTGACTAGTTTCATTGCCTAGTGCCCCCTGCTGCAAAGAAACCTTTCCATTTTGGCCAAAGCGTGTAACTTCTCTGCTGGCAGTGCGTAGAGTTGATGGGGAGGAGAACCCATGAAAACATTTGTGCGAATGTTCGTGTTGTGTCTTGTGGTGCCGGCTGGAGTGGCGCTGGCGCAGGACAAGCCGGCTGACGAGAAGTCGGCGGCAATGGCGGCGAATCCGCTGACGACCTGGAACAAGTACGCGTATACGCGGGTGAAGGGCATTTTGACGCGGTCGGCCGAAAAGATGCCGGAGGAGAACTACAGCTTTAAGCCGGTGGACACGGTGCGCAGTTACGGGCAGATCGTGGGGCACGTGGCCGATGCGCAGTATCTGTTCTGTTCGCTGGCGTCGGGCGAGAAAAATCCGGGGCTGGATATCGAGCATACGAAGACCTCCAAGGCTGATCTTTTGGCGGCGCTTAATACGGCGTTCGCTTACTGCGACAAGGTCTACGACAGAGTGACGGATGCTACGGCGACCCAGACGATCAAGCTCTTTGGAAACGATGCGCCGCGGATGAGCGCGTTGATTGTCAACAATATGCATGACATGGAACATTACGGCAATTTGGTGACATATATGCGGATCAAGGGGATCGTGCCGCCGAGCAGCGAGCAGCCGCCGGCGCCGCCGCAGCCGAAGAAGTAGCGGAAGAGAGAGGAGCGAGTGGAGAGCCTCGACCATTAAAGAGTTGTCCGCTCACTTCATCTCTTTAAATTCCCAAGGAAGGGCGCAAGTTTCCAGGAGCAGAACTGGCATCCCATTTTATGGGGATCCGTTCTAGGACCAGGCGTTTGATATGGTTCGGTAAAGGTTCTCTTCGTTTACAAATTAAGACTGAGCCAGCAGCGGACAATACCACTTCGACGCGGCTTTTTAGGCGGTGGGCGGATTTAGCCTCTACAAGTCATCAGTAGTTTCAGCGCTTCGGGGCAAGTCCTCTTTGCCGAAAATGCGTTGAGCATCCTTCCCTAAATACGCCTGCAAAAATCTTCCGACCATTGCGTCAATTCGAAAGACAACGAAATCTCCCATGTACTTGCATCCGCTGTCCGGGCCCGCTAGCCCTGCTACCAAAATTTCGTTCGAACCGTTCAACCACTGCAACCCGACGACCTCACCCGCACAATAGTCTAGTGTGCTCCACATCGCTTGCACCTCCCTAGTATCAACCCACTGTGGGAGTGCCGCTCTTTTCATTCTGCGTATCAGATCAGCTCTTACGCGGGACGTGACGCCCCGATATTTCTACTAGCCCAACCTCGGTTACGTCATAGACCTGCGTGTGCCATGCACCCAGCTTCCCTAACTCGCTCCAAGTGACAAACAGGCGAGTTGAGTCCGGCGGCCATCCGACTTCCGCGTCATGCATCTTTCCGAACGGAGTCCAGTATTGCTTACCATTTAGGCTCAGTCGAACGTGAAATCGGCGGACCCTGAGGACTTTTTTGCTACCTGACGAGGGAAGGTCAAGGGTTCTTTCGCGTTTCGTATCAGGCGCCATCCACGAGTTAAACAACGCAACCGTCTTTCCGGACCACGCGCCACGACACACAGCGTATCTGCGTTTTTCGCCACAATCCGTTAATGGCTTTTTCTCGATGCTGCGATTGACCTCATGAGACAAGGCAGTCGGACCGGCAAGAACCAGGCACAGCCATACCAAGGCAAACCACCATTGGTGGGCAATTACCGACCAACGCAAACCTCGGTTCATAAATGTCTAGTAGATGTCGTATTGCTCCCAGTGGAGAGTTGGGTCGGCCTGGATGATGATGCTCTTTTTGGTCCAGCGCTCAAGTTCTTCGATGAGCGAGGATTCGCGGGTTTTCAGGGCTTTGGCGATTTCCGGGTGCAGGCGCAGAGTGAGGCTGCCGGATTCGACGTCGGGGGCCATCTTCCGGGCTTCGGCTTGAATTTCGTAGCAGAGCGTGGGGATGGATTTGACCATGCCTGAGCCGGTGCAATACGGGCAGGGCTGGCAGAGAGTGCGCTCGAGAGCCTGTTTGGTACGCTTGCGGGTGATGGCGACGAGGCCGAATTCGTTGAAGCGCAGGACTTTCGACGGAGCGCGGTCGGCGCGCAGGGCGTCTTCGAGAGCGGCCATTACTTTCTCGCGGTTACGGCGCTCTTCCATGTCAATGAAGTCGATGATGATGATGCCGCCGAGATCGCGCAACCGCATCTGGCGGACGACTTCCTTGACGGCTTCGAGGTTGGTGCGGACGATGGTGTCCTCGAGGCGATTCGAGCCTTTGCCGACGAACTTGCCGGTATTGACATCAATGGCGACGAGCGCTTCGGTGTGGTTGATGACGATGTAGCCGCCGGATTTCAGCCACACCTTCGGGCGCAAGCCCTTGTCGATTTCCTGCTGGATGCCGAATTCCTCGAAGACCGGCGTATCCTTAGTATAGAGCTTCACGCGATTCACGAGCGCGGGCTGGAAGCGGCTCATGAACTCGACGACTTTCGCGAATTCCTCTTCTGAATCCACCCAGATGGCGCCGAAGTCCGAAGTCATGTAATCGCGAAGGATGCGTTCGACGAGATTCAGATCGCGATGGAGGAGCGAGGGGGCCTTGCGCTGTTCGGAGCGCGACTTGATTTCCTGCCAGGTGCGCATGAGGAATTCGACGTCGGTCTTCACTTCTTCGGCGGTGGCGCTGGCTGCGGCGGTGCGAACGATGAAGCCTCCGCCTCCCTGTCCCTTGGCTTCATTTACGAGATGGCGCAGGCGAGCGCGATCTTCGGCAGAAGCGATTTTGCGCGACACGCCGGTGTGATCGAGAGTCGGCATGTAGACGAGGTAGCGGCCGGGAAGAGCGACGTGGCTGGTGATGCGAGCGCCTTTCTTGCCGAGCGGCTCTTTGGCGATCTGGACGATGATTTCCTGGCCTTGTTTGAGCAGGTCGGAGATGAGCTGGGTGCGGCGCGGCTGCGCGCGGTGGCCGTGACTATGGCCTCCTGAGCCATGTTGCGGACGGCGTCCGCGGTCAGGACGGCCGCCGCGATCGTGACGGCCTCCGCGGTCACGCCCTCCGCGACGGGAGGGGTGCTGCATGCGCGAACGGTAATCGTTCTGGACGCGCGCATTCCATGGCTGCTTTTCCTGAGGCGGCTGGTTTTCGGAGGCAACGGGGTAGCTACTTCCAGGTTCTGCGGCAGCGGGATCGGAAGTTTCGTGTGCTGAGTTATCGAGCTCAGAAGGAGACGCTTGGAACGATTCTGATCCGGCTTGCTGAGCTTCGACTTCGGCATGCGCTGCGGCGTAAGCTTCATCGGCTTCGGCGTCGAGGTCGGATTCGGGCTCGTCGTCTTCGTCGAGTTCGTGCTCTTCGACGTCAATTACCGTGTCTTCCACAGTGTCTTCGACCACTTCTACCGATTCGTGATGCTCGTGAATATCTTCGTCGAGCGCCCGGAGGCCACCGAACGGGGCAATGTGATCCTCTTCGGTGCGGAGCGCGGCTGCTTCGCTTTGCGCTTCGGCGACGTGCTCGGTGAGAGCGGCGGTTTCTTCTTCCGTAAGTTCGTGGTGCCCAGCATCCGCGTGGCCGGAAAGAGGTTCAGCTTCGGCTTCGAAATGAGCGATTTCCGTCTCGGCATCATCGCGAGCGGCGAAAGTTTCGTGCGCTTCGTAGCTTGCATTCGCATCCGATTCGGTTCGTTCGGAGGCTGAGGAGCCTGGCTGCGAAGGCGACTCCGTATGGTGTTCGGCGACAGGCTCTTGGTGAATGGGTTCGCGCGTCTTCCACTTCGCAATCGATTCACCCGGCAGAGGCTCGAATGCCAATGATGAATGGGGCGATGATGAGTGAGATGACGTTGAGTAAGACGATACGGAGCGAAATGGCGCAGGTGAGGAATACGGCGAGTGCGGCGACGTCGAAGCCTGCTCTGACTGAACAGAGTCAGACGGTGGCGCCGGTGAAAGCGAGTCGCGCGTGGGTTCCGGCGGGAAACTTGCGGGCGTCAGCGGCGGAGCCGATTCCGGCGGAGCTACGACCGGGGCCGAAGCAGGCGCTTTGTATTTTGCCAACGATTCACCGGGAAGGATCGTTGGGACGTAACCTTCCGGCGACGCGGATTCGGTGGAAGGATCCTCGTACGGGCGGTGCGAGGCGTATTTCGACTGAGGCAGTTCGCGGCCATAACGGCGATCGCCGCCGCGCCCACCACCTCGATTCGGACGGCCACCACGGCGACCGCCGCCGCGTCCACCCCGAAAATCACGACCGCCACCGCGATGCGGGCGCCCTTCGTGGCGATTCTCGTAGCGGGGGCGATTGGACGGAGGCGGATTGTAGCTTGGAGCCACGTTGCCCGACGGAGCGTAGGTCTCTGCTGGGTCAACCGAGTCCTCGTGCGCGGCAACATGCGTGGTAGGCGCCGATTCGCGCGTCGCGGGGGGCGCCGACTCGACATCGAGCGGCTCGAGGGCCGGCGCTGCGGGAGCGGCGGCGTTGAAGACCTGGCCGCCCTGGTCCTGCATTTTCTGAACTTTTTCTTCAGCGGTGGTTACGATGTGGTCGAATTCTTCGAGATCTTCGAGGAAGTCGCTGACGTAGAGGAAGGCGTCGCTATCGAGTCCGATTTCGACGAAGGCCGATTGCATGCCGGGCAGCACGCGCGTGACACGGCCTTTGTAGATGCTTCCAACTAACGCAAATTCTTTTTCCCGTTCGACGTAAAATTCACAAAGCTGTCCTTCTTCCAGAATGGCGACCCGTGTCTCGTGGGGGTTCGCCGAGATAACCATTTCCTTCGACATGAAAACTCCTCAATGAGCATCGAGTGGGGGCGGTCGCGCAGGCAGGCACAGCGAGCACACGGGCCCGGCCAGCCTGGCGCAAGGATGGACTTAGTTGTAACCATGACAGGCCGCCCAGGACGGACGAGCCGTGTGGATGGATAACTACCGTCCTCACCCGATGCAATCCTAAAGTAAATTCGAAATCCGGCTGTCAAACGTGCGCGCAGTCCGGGTAATTCCTGAAACCAAACTCAAAACCGGCCTCAATTGACGAAGCGCCGCATCCGGACGTTCATCACCAGGCCCAAAGCCAAAAAAACAAAAGCGGTAGACGACCCGCCATAACTCATCAGTGGCAGGGGAATGCCGGTGACGGGCATATAGCCGATCACCATCGATGCGTTTACCAGGACGTGGAAGCCCAAAATTGCGGTGACGCCCATGACCACAAACATCCCTGCACGATCCTTCGCCTTCTGCGCATTATCCACAAGCCGCAGAATCAAGCCCAGATACAGCAGCAAAACGACGCAAACTCCAATAAAGCCCTGCTCTTCAGCCAGCGCTGCCAAAATAAAATCCGAATAACGCACCGGCACGAAACCCAACTGGTTCTGGCTGCCTTTGCCGAAGCCCTTGCCCCAGAAGCCGCCGGAACCGACCGCAATTTCCGACTGCAGAATCTGGTAACCAGCGCCGCGTGGATTCTCCTCTGGATGGAGGAAAGTCTCAATACGCTGCTGCTGATAGGGCTTCAGGTGGCGCCGCATGTTCCAGCCAATCGGAATCATCAGCGCCACAAGCACCGCACCCACTGCCAAATGCTTCCACTCAATACCTGCGAGACAAGCTCCTACCGCTGCCACCGGCACCAGCACCATCGCTGTGCCCAGATCGGGCTGAATTAAAATCAAGCCTACTGGCACGCCGGTGAGCAATGCTACTTTCACCAAATCGGTTAAGGTCAGCCGATCCGTGCGCACCTCCGCAAAGAAGCGCGCCAATACTATGATTATAATCAACTTCATTAGTTCTGACACTTGCAAATTCACGCCACCCCCCAGAGCCACCCATCTGCGGGCGCCGAAGCGGGAATGGCCAATGGCCAGCACGACGAGGAGAGTGGCGAGACCGAACATGTAAAGGGCGGGAGCCTGATCCATCAGCGTATGGTAGTCGATGCGCGAGATCAGGAACATGCCCACGACACCAATGCCGATCCAGGTGAGTTGCTTCCATTGCAGGCCGGCCATGTTGGCGGCCGCATGGGTCGAAGAGTAAATTTCGAGGACGCCGATGGTGCTGATCGCGGCAACGATGGCGAGCAGGGCCCAGTCGAAGTCTTGGGTGCGCGGACGGTCTTTCATTGCTTTGATTCTTTCACGGGCATCGTGTCAATTCTTTTCACCGGCTTGCGCCACCGACGGTCGCGACAAGCGGGCGAACCGGAGCGGGAGGCGGGGGAACGGCGCCGGCGGTCTGCTGGGTGCCGGCGTTTTTCTTATCGTAAAAAGCTTTTACCACGTCGCGAACTACCGGTCCTGCGGCTTCGCCGCCGTGTTCCATCGTGTTCTGCACGATGGCGGCGACAACGATCTCCGGATTTCTGCGAGGCGCGAATCCGACGAACCAGCCGTCCATTTTCTTGTTCCCGATGCGGTTGGCGGCGTTGTAGCTCATGAGCTGCGCGGTGCCGGATTTTCCGCAGAGATCAATATTTTGCAAACGCAAATGGTAGCCGGTGCCGCCTCCTTCGTTGACCACACCGTACAATCCCTGGGTAACGTGCTCGACGGCGTTCTCGGAGAGGGGGAACTGACTGGTTTTCAGGTCCGGCATGTTTTTCAAGAAGTGAGGTTGCACGAGTGTTCCCGCGCTGGCCACGGCCGCGGCCATGCGCGCCAGCTGGATGGGAGTGACAGTGACCGCACCTTGTCCGACTGACACCGAAATCGTTTCGCCCGCGTACCATTTGTGATGGAACACGCGCTCGACCCAGTCTTCTGAGGGCATGAGTCCCGCTTCTTCGCCGGGTAGGTCAACGCCGGTTCGGCGGCCAAGGCCCAGGCCTGCGGCGTAGTCGTGGATGCGGTCGATGCCGAGCTGCTTGCCGATGGTGTAGAAAAACACGTCGCAGGAATCAACGATCGCTTTGTGAAGATCCACGGAACCATGACCCTGCGGTCGCCAGCAGTGAAACGTCCGGCCATAAAAATTCGCAAAACCGGGGCAATACACCGTGGTGCTTTCGGGAACGGCCTTGGAATCGAGCATCGCCGCAGCCATGACGATTTTGAAGACAGAGCCCGGCGCCAGCTGCCCTTGAATGGCGCGATTCAGCAGCGGCGTTTCCTTGTCCGTATTTAGGCGCGCCCATTCTTCCGATGGAATGCGGACGGCGAAATCATTGGGGTCGAAAGTGGGACGGCTGACCATGGCCAAAATTTCTCCGGTGCGCGCGTTCATGGCCACGACGGCACCTTCCTTGTCCTGCATGTCGTGTTCGGCGATGGCCTGCAAGTCGTAATCGATCGTCAGTTGAATCGGCTTGCCGGGAATCGCTTCGACGTTGTCGAGAGTGCGCATCGCTTTGCCGACGCTGTTCACGACGACGCGGCGCATGCCGTCGGTGCCTTCGAGGGTTTCGTTGTACTGGCGCTCGAGGCCCGCTTTGCCGACGATGTCGCCGGGGCGGTAGTGGCCGTCGCTCTGGTCCATCTGCTGTGGCGAGACTTCACCGACGTAGCCAATCGCATTGGCCAGCATGTCGCCGTGCGGGTAGCGGCGGCGCTGGACCATCAGCAATTCGAGAACGGGAATATCGGCGCGGTGCGATTCGACGAAGGCGATGTCTGCAAGGCTCGCGGCCGGTTTGATCACAACAGGCTGAAATTTGGGCTCGTTTTTCGATGACTCCAGGGTCTGCTGAATATCCTGGCGGCTGATTCCGAGGCCGTCGATGATTTGAGGGATGCTTTTCTCAATGGCCTTCATGTCTTCGCGTAGCAGCAGGATGCTGAAGGAAGGATAGCTATCGACGAGGACTCGGCCTTCGCGATCGAGCATTGCACCACGAGGCGCGATGATGGGGATGGAGCGTACGCGATTGCGTTCGGCGAGGTCGGCGAAATGTCCCGACTGAACGACTTGCAGCTTCCAAAAACCCACTAACAAGAGGACCACAAAAACGACGGAAGCGTAGGAGACGATCGCCAGGCGTTCCTGGGGCACCTTCTGGTCGTTAACATTCCACGACGGCAATGGAACTCCTGCGCGGGGGTCTTACCTGGCCGGAATGCATTCGGCCCTGATGCGCCCTGACATACAAAATCGGGCGGAACCCGAAGCGGCATTTAAAACTAACACCGGTAAAGTGCGCCCGCAAGACGGCTATGTCCTTTCGGTCAATGTATTGTGCCTAAAATCGGGAGCCGAACGTAGCTGGCCTGAGGGACAGGAGCGCTGGAAAAGAAGTGGTGGAAAAGGAGGCTCTACTGCCTTCTGCGCAGACGATCCAGAAGGGCGAAGAGCACCACACCAATCCCGGCGGTGACGAGCGAATCGAGGAGAAGACGGAGCGTGAACATCGGCATTGAATGAGCGAGGAGAGCGCGTTCTGTGATGGCCAGCACCACCTGATGAAAATGGAAGAGAACGAAGACGAGGCCGAAGCGGCTGACCGGATGCTCGGTATCGATTCGCGCGCCCACGGAGGAAGCGACATAGCCGACGCACGTTTTTGCGATGCCGTACATGCCGATGGGATTGTCGTGGCTGAGCGCGTCCTGCGCGATGCCGATGGCCGCGCCGAGAAACATGCCGCTTACCGGATTGCGGCGGCTGACGCCGAAATAGATCGTGACGAGCAGAGGCAGATCAACCAGTTCTGCGAAGCGGCCATACTTGTGGAGGAAAGCTTGCAGGACGAGCGCAAGGAAACAGACGAGTGGAACAGCGCCGCTATAATATTTGTGGACCTCGATATTCGATTCCGATCGGGCGCCGGCTCTCAGCATGGTGCCCATGTCAATTCTGCGCGTGAGGGGCGGCTGCGGGCTGGCTCTTCGCAGCGGCGGGATTCGGCGTGTTTGGCGCGGGCGATTCTTCCGACTTCTTGGGCGTCAATTCCTGCAGTGTGAGTAGAACGAGAACATCTTCCAGCCGATCGAGTCTTGCCGCCGGCGCAATCGAAATCACCTGAAATGGTGTTGCGGCCTTGGCGCTTTCCACTTTTCCGATGGGCAAATCCTTGGGGAAAATGTGGTCTTCGCCGGAAGTAAGGATTTTGTCGCCGACCTGCACTTTTTCATCGTTGACGATGTAATCCATGCGCGGATTCGGATCTCCGCTCCCTTTCACTACTCCGTGGGTGCGTGTGCCGGCGAAAAGCGCGCCGACGCCGCTGTCTCTGTCGTTGATCAGAAGGACTTGCGAAGAGGTGGGGAAGACTTCGACGATTTTTCCGACGATACCCTCCGGAGTGATCACAGCCAGGTTACGGCGGACGCGGTCTCGTTCGCCGCGATTGATGAACAAAGTGTGCGACGCGGGATCGGCGCTGGCTCCAATCACTTCCGCGGCCAGCATGGACGCTTCGGGATGAGCGTTGCGAAAATTCAGAAGGTTCGCGAGACGCTGGCCTTCGGCGGCCTGGCTCTCGAGCTCACGGTTGCGCATGCGAAGCTCGTCGAGTTCCTTCTGCAAACGCTCATTTTCGGTGCGAGCGTTGCGAAGGCCGATATAGCCGCTCCACAGGCCACCGACCCTCGAAAATGACCATGTTCCGGCGCGTTCAACGGGCGTGAGGGTTTGTACGGTCCAGTAGCGAACCAGCCGCACGTTGTTCTCACGTTTGATTTGGAACGCGAGCAGCAGCACCTGAGCGAGAATCAAGGCGGCCAGTAAGCTCAGCGGACGATGGCGCGAGATGATCGTGTCAGACATATTCGAATGCCGATATTCAAATGCTCAGAATCAAGGCGCTCTTGGCGACCATTCTGCCTCAATCAATCGAAACGAGCCGCAGCAGGCGGAAATCGCTCAGCATTTTCCCTGTACCCAGAACTACGGAAGCGAGCGGATCGTCCGCAATCGAGACAGGCAAGCCGGTCTCTTCACGTATGCGCTTATCGAGATTCTTGATGAGCGCGCCACCACCGGTGAGCACGATGCCGCGGTCGCTGATGTCGGCGGACAGCTCGGGCGGTGTGCGTTCGAGAGCGACGCGAATCGCGTTGAGAATCGTCGCGATGCACTCCGACAGCGCTTCGCGAATTTCGCTATCGTCGATCGTGACCGTGCGCGGAACGCCTTCGATCAGGTTACGGCCTTTCACTTCGAGAGTGAGCGGCTTCTCGAGCGGATAGGCCGAGCCGATTTCGATTTTGATCTGCTCGGCGGTGCGTTCGCCGACCAGCAGATTGTATTTGCGCTTCAGGTAATGCATCACGGCTTCGTCCATTTCATTGCCGGCGACGCGCACAGAGCGGGAATAGACGATGCCGCTCATGGAGATCACGGCGATGTCCGTGGTGCCGCCGCCGATATCGACCACCATGTTTCCCGACGGCTCTTCGATCGGCAGGCCTGCCCCGATGGCAGCGGCCATGGCCTGCTCGACCAGATAGACTTCGCTGGCGCGCGCGCGATAAGCGGAATCCTGCACGGCGCGCTTTTCAACCGGCGTTATTTCGCTGGGAACGCCGATGACGATCCGCGGATGTACCAGGACGCGGCGGTTGTGCGCCTTCTGAATGAAATAAGTGAGCATTCGCTCGGTGACTTTGAAGTCGGCGATTACTCCGTCTTTCATCGGCTTGATCGCGACCACGTTTCCGGGCGTGCGGCCGAGCATTTCCTTGGCTTCGCGTCCTACGGCGACCACTTCGCCGCTGTTCTTGTTGATCGCGACGATGGAGGGTTCGTTGACTACGATGCCTTTTCCGCGTGCAAAGACCAGCGTGTTGGCGGTTCCCAGGTCGATAGCCAGATCGGAAGAGAAAAGGCTGAAGACCGACCGCATGTTGTAATTGTTTTTCGTCACGTAACGCTTCCCCCAGAATCCGCTTGAGCGCCGCTGCGGCAGCGCGTGCAAGTCAGCTTAAAACTTTCGAGCGCAGGTTTATGCGCACTTGCCGCTATCACACGGTATCTATGGCACCACGACGTCAACTTTTTTGATAGCTGTACCACCGCGCCGATTTTGGCCAGTGATTACGATGGTGTGGCTGCCACGCTCCATCGGTCGCGTGAAATACCGGAAATGCCCGTCCGAGCGTATATCGGCTACCTGTTCGCCATTGATGATTAGCGCCGCACCGGGTTCGGTGCGGCCGATCACCTCCACGTTGTTGCCGTGGAGCTCGGTGTCGTCCACTTCGAGCAGCATTTCCTGTTCTTTACCTGCAACTACGAGCATGAATTTAAACGGGTCGCTCTGATCGCTCGCGTTATTCTTCTCATCGATCGCGCGTACTCGCCAAAAATAATCGCCGGGAGGCAATCCGGCGATCTCCGCGCTGGAACTTGCTGTCTTACGTTCCATCATCACCTTGTTGAACATGGAAGTGGTGCTTACCTGTAGTTCGTAAGACTTCGCTGTCGTTACCGGCTTCCAGGTGAACTGGATCGGATCGCGCTTGGCATCGACGACGATCACAGCCGCCAGATTGATCGGCTTGTCCAACTGGGGCGGAGCCAGCACTTGGCTCTTCGTGATCGTGCCCCCGGTCGGGAACGACGCCCGTTCCCACTGGCCAATATCGAGGTGTTCGCCTCCACGGTTCAGTTCTGCGCTTCCGTTATCAACCGTAATTTCCTGCTGGTTTGTCGTGGGGTCGCTGCGTACGGCAGCGCGGCTGTTCGCTCGAACAGAGGCCACCGCATTTTCAAAAGATACTTCCGCTTTTGATCCGGGGACTTCCCACGAGCCCGTGGCAAGATCTACCTGGCCGGAAGAAATATGTACGCCAACTTTCGTTGCGCGGTCCTGCTGGACCACGTTATCTTCGACCGTAACGAGTGTGTCGCCCTTCACCGTGTACGTGGTTCCGTCCGCGAATTGAATGCGAGCCACGCCTTCGCCACCGGTTTGAATCAGATCGCCTTTATCGAGCGAGAGCTGGTAATCGGCGTTCATCCACTGGACTGAGTTGCTTTTTTTCACCTGAACTTTGCCGTCGAGGTTGACGAAGCGGGCCTGGCGCGCGGCTGCAGTGGAACTCTCGTTGGTAGAGGGCGCCGCAATGGAATCAGAGATCTTGTTGATCATGCTGGCAGCCATCTGAGGAAACGCGAAGTGGAAGGCCGCGAAAACCGCGGCGGCAAATAGGGCAATTACCAGCACAACGGTGCGATATCTCACCGTGTGCCAGTACACCTCCACACGGGATATCTTTGGCTTGTCAGCCGCCGAGATTTTTCCGGTTGCCATAGCGATTTGGGGCCAGTTTTGCAATCTAGCATAGGGGTATAGGCCTTTCAACTTGGCGGGTGAACAAGATGCGAAATCGCTAACAGCAAGAAAGCGCCATGTTTTCTCGTAACTTACGGGTAGAAGGGGGAAAGGAAACGGAGGATGCTTAAGCCGCGTATCTTTGCTTGGAGGTGGGGATGCTAGGCCCTTCGGAGCCATTTTGGTGGTTGACCTCAGGTGTCCGCTTTAGGGAGACTAGACAAGCGAATTGGCCCCCATTTTTCGTCCCCGTGGGCTGCCGAATCGAGGTATAGCCGCCTGACAAGGACCAATCCCGAACTCGTAGCGAGGCGCAGCGATGAATGAACCGATTGGGGAACTGCTTCCACCCACCCGCATTATGCTCACGCCGGGCCCATCGTGCATGGACCCGCGGGTTTACCGCGCCCTGGCCACCCCCTTGGTGGGCCACATGGACCCGTGGTTCGTCAACATGATGAATGATGTTCAGGTACTTTTGCGCAAGGTTTTCCAGACCCAGAATCGCATCACTTTCCCCGTGTCGGCCTCTGGCTCGGGTGGAATTGAAGCGGCCGTCTTGAATCCGCTGGAAGAGGGCGACGAGTGCATCGTATGCGTGAATGGTTGGTTTTCCGAGCGCATGGCGGTGATTGCCGAGCGCAGCCCGGCAAAAGTGATTCGAGTGGAGGCACCTTATGGACGCACAGTTGATCTCGATGACGTGCGCCGGGCGGGCAAAGACAAGAAAATAAAATTCGTGGGGCTTGCGCACGGCGAGACGTCGACAGGGGTTGTACAGCGCCTAGACGATTTTCGCAAAGTGGCGGATGAACTGGGAGCGATGCTTGTTGTGGACGCGGTCGCAACGCTCGCCGGTGTCCCGTTGGATGTTGACTGCCAGCACATCGACATTTGCTTCAGTGGCTCGCAAAAAGCAATCAGCGCGCCGCCCGGGATGGCGCCCATCACCGTGAACGCGCGGATGGAAGATGTGATGAGGGCGCGCAAGACGCCGGTGGGAAGCTGGTATTTCGATTTCACGCCGATTATGACCATGTGGGGAAGCGAACGCACCTATCATCACACACCACCAATTTCGCTGATTTACGGGATGCGCGAAGCGTTGCGCTTGGTACTCGAGGAAGGCCTCGAAGCGCGCTGGGAGCGCCATCTACAGAACCAGAGGGCGTTGGTCGCAGGAATCGAAGCGATGAGGCTTGAGCTATTTGTGGAGAATCCCGCGGACCGGCTAGTCACGGTGACCGGAGTGAAGGTCCCCGCAGGTGTGAATGACGGCCGGGTGAGACAGCAATTGCTGGACGAATTTAACATCGAAATCGCGGGCGGATTCGGCCCGATCAAAGGCAAGCTCTGGCGGGTTGGGTTAATGGGCTACTCCAGCCAGAAGACTAACGTGTTGCTGTTTCTTGCGGCGTTTGAGAAGGTTTTGCTTGATCATGATTTTCGGGTACCCGTAGGTGCCGGCGTGGCTGCGGCGGTGCGAAGCTACCAGCAGTCGTCGCACCCTGCGGCCGTTGGCGCTCGAAAGTAGCAGCTCTGGAAAGATCAAATGGCCAAAGCAGCATTTCCGACGATTCCCAACGCCGGCGCGATGAGCGAATTCATCGGGGCGTTTGACGTTCCGTCGAAAGTGACGGACTACGTGTACCGCTGCCGCTTCTCTCATTGTTGGAACGGAATAGCCACGCGGCACGCGGACACGATGGATTGCAAGTTTTTCGTGGATGGAAAAGGAGTGGTGCTGGGGCTTGCACATCCCGGGTTCGTGGAATTCCGTACGCGCTCGGGGCGCAACCTGACCGATCGCGAAGCGAGTTATATCGGCGCCGAATACCTGCGCGAGCGGCTTGAACAGGAAGACGAGCACTCGCTCTACGATGTTTCTGCTCCGGACGTACTGCGAATTATCGAAAAGCTCAAAATCAAGTAACTGCAAAAACGCTAGTCAGCGCCTTTCTTGCGATAGTAGGTGAAATCGTATTCGACCGCCCACGTCTTTCCGCCGTCTTCAGAACGCTAGCTGAGTTGTCTTACCTCGTCCGGTCCGACGTTAAAAAACTGGAGATGGCGCGTGGCCTTCTTTCCGTTTTCGTCGGTGTCGGCGTGATAATCCATCGTCGTTCCGTTCAGGTGCCCGGAGAAAAATATTCTTCCGCCGTTGCTGTCCACCCAGTACTGCTCCCATTTTTTTGTATTCGAATCGTAGATATTGAAGCTCTTTCCTGTGTTGCCGCGCCCGCCGGTCCAGTTCTCGAGAACCACGCAATCATCGAGAATTTTCTGGATGCTGCTTGATCCGACCACCTGGTCAACTCCGCTTTGCTTTACCGTCCACTCGCCGACCCAGAAATCGAATTGCTTGTGTTCCGGGCTGTATTTGCAGGGGAACGCGTTGTGGTCGGCCGTATCGAGATCTTTTGCGAAGCGCGGGTCATCCTTCAGCAAGATGAGATCGGGATCGGATGAAAAGATTTCTCCCGGGCCATATCCGGTTTTCAGAATTTCATCGAGCTTGGCAAAAGCTTTTTCCCGGTCACCCAAACGCGCATGAGCTTTGGCTGTTCGCAAGAGAACGGAGAATTGATGGAAACCGAGGCTTCCGGCTTTGTCGTAGCACTCGATCGCTTTTTGATACTGTCCGATTCCGGCCAGTGCGACGCCCCAGCGAAACCAATTCTGACCACTGGCCGGACTTGCTTTTGCAAGGGCCTCATACGCTGCCGCAGCTTTCTGCCAATCCTTCGCGTTGTAGTAGCCATCGGCTGCCATTTGCTCGGCGGTCGCTGATTGCGCTTGAGCATTGCAAATTCCGGCCACCCCAATCGCGAACACCACTACAAGGCGGCACAAGTTTTGGACCCAGCGATTCATGTCATCTCTCCTGAACTGATCTCTGCATAAAAGCAACTGATCGTCGGCTGTGGCGAGTTAGACGATGAACGAGGCAGTGGGAGAGCGTCTTTCTGTCACGGTAGAGCGGAGGTTCGCCGCTGGAAGGTAACGACGCGGCCTAAGGAGCGTCAGCCTTCGCTTTTTCCGCCACCGGAGGCTTCGAATTTTTCGGGATGCTGCGGATGTAGTTCACCAGATTCCAAATGTCTTCATCTTTCAGTCGGTCTGCCTCGGAAGGCATCTGGCCGTTTCCGTTCTTAATCACATAAAACATTTCGCCATCGGTGACAGACTTCAGGGTCGCAGCGTCGCGGTAATCGATCATCTTGAGCTTCATGTCAACGGCCAGGTCCCCTTTTCCGTCTCCGTCTGCTCCATGGCACATCGCGCAATCGTAGCCGAATTTCTTTTTTCCCGCAGCGATCGAAGATGCGGTGGGTTTTACGGGATTCACGACTTTAAGGGCTTCGGGCGGAATCGTTGCGGCCGTGGAAGAAGCTGGAGGCTTTTCTTCAGCGCTCTTGCTGCTTTGAGCCTGTTGAGCGTGGCAGGAAAATGCGAGGACCAGCAAAGCTGAAAGAACGAGAGAGCGCGTCCACATAGCGGCCTCCTGATTCGGTTTGAGCGGATTCTACGCCCGTTAGCGCTGGAGGGTGCGGATTTTCTTGGCGTAGAGTGCCCTCTACGCGTCCGAAAGAGATTCCCCGAAATTAGCGCTTTCGCTTAATTCGCCAGCTTCAAGAACCTCGCCGCAGTCGAGGCATTCGATGTATTGCGAATCGTCGTCTTTGGCGATCAAGCGAGTTCGAGTGTGTTGGCAAGAGGGATTCGGCGGATTCGTCATCGCAATTTGTTTAAATCTAACTGCATTGTAGCATCGCGCCTGACCCTTCAGAATAGAACGGCGGTTGACAAACGCGCAGATTGCAACTATCAGTCAGTCTGCTTTGAGGTGGAAGCGGAGAAACTGTGAGCCCTGGAACGACAACGCAAGAAAAGCTTGGCAGCGCGCTTTTCTATGGGATTGTCGCAATTCTGGCCTATCTTGCATTTCGCGTATTTGAACCCTTCCTTGCATCCCTGGCGTGGGCGGTGATTCTGGTGGTTCTCTTTTTCCCGATGTACGAGCAGTTGGCAAAAAAGTGGGGGATGACGACAGCAGCCCTCGCGAGCACGATTGGCGTGACAATGATTCTGATTGTACCGGCGATCTTCATTATGTTTGCGTTTGTCCGCCAGGGGTACGAAGCCGTGCAATCGGTTCAACAGGAGGCTGCCTCTGGCCATTTCCGATGGGTGGACGATTTATGGATGCGCTTCCAGCGGCGCTTTCCCGGCGTTGAAGCTACCGATCTTGCAAGCACCCTGCGCGGTTACGCCGAAAAGATTGCTGCATACGTGGCCAGCCAGATTGGCACAGTATTGCGGCACACGGCGGGATTCGCGTTTCAACTCTCCGTGACGATTCTGGCGATGTTCTATCTCTTTCGCGACGGACCTTCGCTGGTTGACCGCCTGCGCGAAGTGCTGCCCTTCGAGGGACGCTATCGGGATCGAATGATTCGCAATTCGCGCGACCTGATTTTTGCCAGCGTGACGTCGAGCATTGTAGCGGCTGCCGCGCACGGCTTGTTCGGCGGAGTGGCCTTTGGATTGACGGGAATCGGCGCGCCGATTTTCTGGGGCGTGATGATGGGTTTTTTCTCGCTTGTTCCTGTGGTGGGCTCCGCGTTGATTTGGGTTCCGGCCTCGATCAGTTTGATGCTCGAAGGGCACCTTGTGCATGGCATCATCCTAACGCTTATTTGCAGCGTCATCGTCGGAATGATCGACAACATTATTCGTCCCTGGCTCATCAGCGGGCGGGCTGAGATGGGTGGTCTGGTGGTTTTTATTAGCGTTTTGGGTGGTATCGCAGTTTTTGGGATGCTGGGCGTCGTGCTTGGGCCGATTGTAGTAGCGTTGGTGGCCGGGCTGCTTGATTTATATGCTCCCAGCGCTGCTAGAAACCCCTCGCTCGAAGCGAGTGGGAGTGAAAGGCATGGCGTGCTAGAGTAGCGCGCTTCGGAATTCGCAATGAGCAAGAAATGAGCAAGAACTCCAACTCAAAACACGTTACCAGCCTTCCACCCGAAAAGCTGCGGTGGCACTGCGACCCGGATCGCATCCCGTTCGAGACGACCGCGGAGGTGGAACCGACCGTAAATGATATGGGACAAGAACGGGCGATGCGCGCGCTCCGAATGGGGGTGGAACTGAAAGCGTCCGGCTACAACCTCTTCGTGTGCGGGCTTTCCGGTACGAGCCGTGGCGGGATGATTGTGCGCATGGTCGAAGAGATGCACCTTGAGACCGAGACCGCACCCGACCGCTGTTATGTGAATAATTTCAAGAACGCCGACCGGCCTCGGCTGCTCACGCTTCCGCGCGGCCAGGCAAATGCGTTCAAGAAAGAAGTGGAATCGGGTATCGATTTTCTTCGCCGGCGCATTCCGCAGGTTTTCGAAGGCGAGCCCTTCCAGCGCCAGAAGACACGGATTGTGGAGAGATTCACCGTCCGCGAGAAAGAATTGATGGACGATTTCACCAGGCGGATTGCGCGCGAGCAGTTCGCTCTGGGACGCATGCAAGTGGGGGCAGTGGCGCTGCCCGAGATTTTTCCTGTGCTCGAAGGCCAGATGGTTCCTATCGAAGAAATCCCCAAGATGGTGCAGGAGGGCAAGCTCGAGAGCATCGCTGCTGAAGATCTCGAGCGTAAGTACGATCAGTTCCGGCAGGAATTTACCGTTGTGTACCGGAAGACGCTTTCGCTTTCACGTGAACTCGCGAGCGAGATGAGCTACCTCGAGCAGGAAGCGGCTTCCGTGCTCGTCGATGGTGTAATCGAAGAGCTGAAGGAAAAATATCCGAGCCCGCAGATTTCCGAGTATCTCGAAGAAGTGCGGCACCATATTTTGGACAACCTCGACCCATTCAAAGAGCGGGAAGGGGAGGACGAGCAACCGCCCTCGGAGGGCGGCGGAGGCCAGCGGCCCGAGCGTACGGACCGCGACCCCTTCCGCGTGTACGGTGTGAATGTAATTCTCGCACACGGTGAGCAGGAAAAAGTGCCGGTGATCTTCGAGACGATCCCCACATACGCGAATCTCTTCGGCACGATTCACCGCAGCTACGACACGCGCGGCGGGTGGAATTCAGATTTCATGGACCTGCGCGGCGGTTCTTTACTGCGGGCTGATGGCGGCTTTCTCGTGATGTATGCGCTGGACACGCTGACGGAAACCGGCGTGTGGCGTACGCTGAAGCGCACTTTGAATCACGGCAAACTGGAAATTCAGCCTGTGGACGTATTTTTTCCCTTCAGCACCGCGGCGCTTAAGCCCGAACCGATTGAGATTCAAGTGAAGATCATCCTGATCGGCGATCGCGATATGTACGAGCTACTCTACGATTACGAAGACGACTTCAAGAAAATCTTCAAAGTCCGCGTGGAATTCGATGAAGAGATGACCTGGAGCGAAGAGGTGATTCGCCAATATGCGGGCCGCTTACGAAAGTTGAGCGACGACGAGCATCTCGGTCCCTTCGACCGGAGTGCGGTGGCGGTGCTTCTAGAGCACGGTGTGCGTCGTGCCGGACGAAGAGGGAAGATCACGGCGCGATTTTTCGATTTGGCGGATGTAGCGCGCGAAGCGTCGTACGTGGCGAAGCACGAGAAAGCGGCCGTGGTAACCGCAGAGCACGTGCGAAAAGCGCAAGAAGCGCAAATCGATCGGCACAACCTCACGGAGACAAAAATCCGGGAGATGGTGGAGCAGAACCTGCTGTTCATCGACACCACCGGTACACGCGTAGGTCAGGTGAATGGGTTAAGCGTACTTGAAATCGGCGGGTACGCATTTGGCAAACCTGTGCGCATCACAGCGGCCGTAGCATTGGGCAAACTAGGAATTATTAACGTGGAGCGCGAATCAAATTTGAGCGGCCGTTTTCACGACAAGGGCGTGCAGATTATTTCGGGATATTTGCGTCGCACATTTGCGCAAGATAAGCCGCTCTCGCTATCGGCGAGCGTGTGCTTCGAGCAGTCCTACTCCGGCGTGGACGGCGATAGCGCGAGTTCCACAGAAATCTATGCGATTCTTTCGGCGCTCTCCGAGATTCCGATTAAGCAGGAACTATCTGTCACTGGTTCGGTGAATCAGCAAGGCGACGTGCAGCCGATCGGTGGGGTGAATCAGAAGATCGAAGGATTTTACGATGTTTGCAAGTTGAAGGGCCTGACGGGAACGCAAGGCGTTCTGATACCTGCTGAAAATGTGGAGGACTTAATGCTTCGCGATGAAGTGATTGACGCAGTGGCTAAGAAGAAATTCCACATTTATCCGGTGGCGACTATCGAACAGGGAATTGAAATTCTCACCGGTGTACGCGCGGGCAAGCGCAGCAAGACTGGAAAATTCGAGCCGGGTTCCATTTTCGCAGCGGTTGATTCGCGTCTGCGCGAGATGGCTGACACTCTGCGAAGGTTCGAGAAATAGTCGCTGCAAAACTTCAAAGCAAGCGCCGCATTTGAACCGTGATTTGAACCGATTGTCCGTTCCGCTGAATCAGTAGTTTGTATTTGTGTCCGACCTGCCGGAAGAGCGAGCGAATCGAAGCGAGTGTCAGGTCCGCCGCGGGTTCGTCGTCAATTCCAGCAATAGTGTCTCCTTTCAGAACTCCCGCTTCTGCTCCCGGCGTTCCGGGCTGCACCGACGCGACTTCGAAAGTGAGAAGTCCTGGCCCCTTTGCGACGACCGCAATCCCGCTCTTGTCTTCTTGTTCGTAATCCTCGAAATGGTTGTTAGGGTCGAGAATAACTTGCTGGTGGGCGTAATCGAAAATTACAGTAAAGCGCCGCAGTATCCCGCCGCCGATGACGCCGGCGCGATTGTTGTCGAGGCTGGAATTGGCCTTCGGATGAACGAATGCGGCGACCGGCCCTCGAATTTCGTACCTGCCGATTTCAAAGTTCGTTAGCCGGCCGAGAGCGACTGTTGCGCCCCCTTCGATTTGCGGATCGGACGCGTTGATCGTTTTCACATGTGAAGAAAAAATGCGATGCACTTCGCTAAGACGATCGGAAATGATTACCGAAGCATCTTGCGCGGTGTTTACGACAAAATCGTCTTCACGAGGTTTTTGCCCTGCTAATTTCAAGCTCGCTTGAATGAGTGGGGTCGTTCCGTTAAACCTTAGCGGCAAGACTGCTCCTTTTCCCGTGTACTTGTACGCAGCCGGATCGTAGAGTCGGAGAGTCTGGCGGCCATAGTCCGTTTCTACTACTACGCGGCTGAAGAAGTCAGCTCCCAGCGTGCCTTGATAGGGCCGGCCCACCTCCTGCGAAAAATCCGGCTTATCGATGGTCGGAAGAGCCGCGAAAGGCATGTCCACGCCGGGAAAATTCAATGTCAGGTCTTTCAAATTACTCAGCCCGAGATCTGTGGCACGGGTGGGGCTAACAGACGATGTAGCGGCGGTGGAATCCAAGACGAAGAGCGATGGCTGGCTCTTGTTGATGTCTACTGGAACAAAAACCAGGTTTCCCACAAATTCGGCTGGAATCTCAGCCGCATTTCCGCCGAATGCAAACCGCGCCGGCGCTAGAGCTGCGGTTTGCTGCGCGGCCATTTGTGAATTTGCGAATGAATTCGGATGGGGGCGAAAGCCAAGAAGTATTCCCAACATGGCTCCCAAGGCGGTGAACGCGGCACGCATGTTTTTTGCTTCATGCTCCTTGTTTTTAACACGCACAGCCAAACCATTCCGATTATACGTTTTACTGAATCGGAGCGAGATATCCTTCACGGACGAAGATCTTAAATTCCAGTGGTTTTGTCGACGCCGAGCTGGATCGGCGGTTAGCGTCGGGAATCTCCACGGTCAGTGCATGAAATTTTCCGTCATGTTGAGGTGCGATCCCCAGCAAGTATTGATGCCTCAGGGAGGACGCAATTTCGCGATATATCGTGACGTAATCGTTCGGCGATTCAGGAAAATAGGCGCGCCCACCGGAGATTTTCGCTAGCGATGACAATGCCGAATCGGCTTTTGCAAAACTCACAAGACTTGCCGGTTCGTCAGTTGCGCCGGTCTTTAGCGCGGCTTTCGGTTTCTTTTTCTTTGTATTCGGCGGGTGCCGCAAAGAACTTCCGAGGGCGACCGCGAACAAAACGGCATCGTCCGACTTTAGCTTTTGTAGCAGCGCATCCCACCGCTCTGGCGGGGATGAATCCAGACCGGTAGTGAGCAGCACGATTGCTTTCTTTCCCTGCAGCGGCGCAATCCAATCGAGAACAGTCGAGACGGAATCGTAAAAGTTGAGATTGCCCATCCCTAGAGTGTATTGGATCTGGCCTAGCGCAGCGACCAGCGCGGATTTATCAGGTGTGAATGGAAGAATTGCTTGCGGCGCCTGAGAATATGAAACGAGCGCGACCTCGTCGTCCGGACTAAGGCCATCAACAAGGGCATAGGCGGCTGTTAGGTGTTGCGCATGGATCAAATAAACTGCGGGGCTGGTCTCGAGCATCACCAGCACTTGGGCGGGAGCCTCGATCGGTGCAAAAAAAACGACGGGTTGTTCGACACCATTATCCAGAACCCGGAACCGGTCTTGCGCCAGACCCGCCACAAATTTGCCCTGGCGATCGAGTACGCTAACGTCAATTTTGACGATCTCGGTGGTGGCTTGAATTCCAGCTTGTGGGTTGCGTTCGGTCTCTTGGGCGTGCAAAGCGAGCGCAAAGCCGAAAAAAAAGCTCGCCGCGACGAAAGGAACTACTGGAAAAAATCGGTGAGCGCGAAGGCTACTGAATGTACGAATCAAAGTAGATGCCGTGCGAATCCTTCCACCAGCCGCTGATTCCGGTGTGAATGTGGCGCGTGAGGACCTCAGGCTTTACCGCTTGCAACCAGTCGGTAGAAGGGGGCGGTGTGTTCGATTCCTTGGCTGCTTTCGCCATCTCGTCAGCAACGTGCGCTATCACCTTGTCCCATGGGATTTGGACTATATCAGCGGCGCTTAATCCGGATAGTTTTTCAGGCAGCAGGGATCGCTGATGTGCGAGTTCCGCACCGCTCAGAATGCCGGCGCCGGCGAGAGCAGCGTCGGTTTTAGCGTCCAGGTGCCCTATGGCTTGCCGTATAAGCGCTTTACGCGGGGCCGCAAAAAGCATCGTAGGCGTCACCGCGACATAATAAAACTCACGCTTTTTGGCTCCCGTCTTCGGATCCGTGCTTGGAAAGACAAGGTCAAGGTAGGTGGCAGTCCCTGACGTATCCTCGCCGACTGTAAAACTCGCTCCGGCAGCGCGCAGAATCCGAAGCACGTCCTGGGGCTTTTGAATCGAGATCGCGTAGGTTCTCTGAGACGAACCGTCATCCGCGAACGATGTTTCGGATGCGATTTCGCCGGTAAAGAGCTGAAGCGCGTCCGGCGCCGGCATGCCCAGAAATCCCTGCGCCATTTTTTCATACATGCCCATTGCTGCAGTTTGCTGGGATGTCAAAAGAGGCTCGGCCGCGGCGCGGAGCATTTGATAAATCGCAACGAAATTAAATCTCGAAATACTGAAAATAGGGCCGGAGTTTACGGCAGGCGCAGTAACGAACGAAGTGCCGCTCGTGCCGGCAAAGTCAAAAACCCCTCCGGCATCGGCCTCGCCGATCATCGCCCCGTGAAATCGCATTGCTTCCCCGGCAAAGCTGACGCTTCCGCCGAACACGCTGATTCGATCGAGATGCAGGTTCACTGCGAACTTCGTAGCCGGTTTCTCCAATTGCGCCGGGGTCAAGATTTTTGTCAGGTTCGGGAAGCGCGCAAAGAATTCTAGGGCCGAGTCGGCACCGATGAACGAACGCATCGACGCGTATTCGGGGAGTTGCGTCACGGAATCAGCCGGTTTCTCCGCGCCGCCAAATCGAGCGATAAGTTCCTCGATTACGGACTTTTGATCGGCCAGAAAGTAGTATTTTGAGGTTAGAGCGGTGTAAGACACATCCGTGCCCGTGGCGCGCGCTTCGATTTTCGTCCCCTGAAAGTCGTAGCTCATCACAGTAGGCACTTCCTTGCCGGTGGCACGATTGGCAGCGCGCAACTTTTCGACAATAGCCGTCTTTCCGTGCGCATCGTAGACCACAAAAAAACCGGTGACCGGAGGCGCGCCAGAATCGGCTGTGGGTTTCTTTTCCAACTTGGGATTCAGAACCACTCCCACGACGGCGGGGTTATCGAAGAGCGAAAGCACCTCGGCCTGTTCACGGTCGGAAGTGGCAGGCCCATTCTTGGCGATGCTTTCGCGCAAGCCTTTGAAAAGCGTGTCACGGGCGTGTACGAACTGGGGGTCTTCAAACAGTTGGACTATGTGGTTGGTCTTTTCCGCGCTTGTCACGGCTCCCATGCCGTGCCAATATGCAAAGAATACGGTGCTCGCAGGCAATCGGTCAGAGAGGGAGGGGGTTTGCGCTCGTAAACTGCGCCCCGTTGAAAGCAACAGAACAAGCGGGATAATTGCACGAAATCGGCGCACACCGCGGGCTAACGTCCGAATCGTATTCAAATGCGCCACCTCCGCGGCTTCCTTCACGTTACGACAGCGACCAGCTTACTCCGGCCTCAGTCTCCCGGCGCTGGTTTTGCAGCCGCAGATGCGGCGGGAGAGCCGCCGCCCTTGGGGGTGCTCAGGTAGCCCTTCGCGTGATCCTTCGAGACTTCGAAGACGACGATTTCATATGGCGATCGCGCGCCTCGAACGTAGAACTGCACAGGTTCACCAACGGTCTTATCCTTCTTTTCGATTGCTTTGTCGTCAGCCACCACGTTCATCGTGTATTTGAAACGCTTGGTGTCGACTTTGCCGAGCTTTACCTGAATGGGACCGACGTGCTGGATCCCTTGTTGCTTGTTGAGGTCAAATTCGAAGATGTCGCGCTCGTTGAGGCGCTTGAGCTCCTCCACTTCGTCATGATTTCGCGCGATCAACCCGCTCTGCACACCCAGATCGCCGATGGTGCTCTGGAGTTTGCCCTTGGTGGCTTCGAGGTCTGCTTTCGTGGCGGCAACGTCGCTCTTCGTCCCACTGATTTCCGTGGCAACCTGCCCTAGTTTCGCGGACGTGTCCTGCTCCACAGCGCCGATTTGCTCGCGAAGTTTGGCGTTGTTCGCCTCCTGCTGCCGTTTAAGAGAGGCGGAGAGTGACCGCGCACGCGCCAGCTCGTCCTGTGTAAGCCCAAGCTTTTGCGAAGTTACTTCCAGCTGGCCTTTCAGATCAGCGAGTTGCGTATTCGTTTTTTCCAGCTCGGAGCCCAGGACGCGACTCTTTTTGTCTGCGTCATCAAGACCCTTTCTCATTGCCTGTCGTTCTGCGTAGCTTGCGAACAACAGATATCCAACGAGTACAAAGGCAACTACAAACAGCAGAACGACCCATCGAGGCAGGGCCGCCACTTCTGCCATCGGTTCTTCAGGCTGGGGATGGGGCAGCGGCGTAGAACTCAAACTCATAGGTCTCCTTCCGGGCGGCCTGGCCGCCCTGATTCTTTCGATGTGCGGAATTATGGCTGAGGCGCAAGGAGTTGTCTATGCCTTGCGACGACGGTTGTTTCCTCCGCGGCGAGGCCAAACCGCTTCCACGGTGGTCGTAAGGCCGCCTCGCGGCGTGAAGTCGCCCGTCACGCGACAACTGACCGGTCGAGTTGCCTGAACAATATCGCGAAGCATGCGATTCACGGCGTTCTCGTAGAAAATTCCGAGATTTCGGTAGGCAAGCAGGTACATCTTCAGAGCCTTCAACTCGAGGCAAACTTTACGCGGTTCATATCGGATCGTGATCTTGCCGTAGTCGGGCAATCCAGTCTTCGGGCATACGGATGTGTATTCTGGAAATTGAATTGTGATCTCGTAGCCTGGGAAATGGTTTGGCCACGTTTCCAGCTTGGGCAAGCGGGCGTCGATCCCCGCCTTCGAGTGAGCATCGGTGTATTGGGCCATTCTCTCCTCTGAAAGCAATTCTACACTTAGTGCCCCATTCATCCCATCTTGCCCGCCCGAGGAATTTTGAGTATGCTGCAAGAAATAGTGCGCCCAGACCCGTTAGGAGATTGGGTACAGGCATGATATGTCCTCAGTGTCGCAGTTCAGACTGTTTCCGCTCCCGTCGTGAAGGAGTTTTCGATCTACTGACTACGTTTGTCGGCCTGCGTCCATGGCGATGCCATACTTGCGACCGGCGATTCTACGCCGGGCGCGTTGCATACGCATTCAGCCGTTACGCACATTGCTCCAAATGCGGAAATTTTGATCTTAGGCGCATCTCCCGGGAGCGTGTGGAGAACGGAACCATAGTCTCTCTAAAGCGCCGGCTCGGCATTCGCGCCTACCGATGCGATCTTTGTCGGCGACGATTTTTTAGCATCCTATCTTTTCGCCGGATTGTGCCTTCGACGGGCCGCAGTGCCGGACGACTGAACGGTGAAGAAGCGGCTCCGGCCTCTTCCATTTCTGGATTCGAATCGACGTAGGCCGTCCTCGTTTTGCTCAAACACCCTTCCCAGTCAAACGTCTTCTCAAGAAGCTCTTAGAAGCCCTTTCGGCGGTTGTAACGCACAATTAACATTCCCGTCACGGGTGGTTCAAGGCAGGCACATAAGGTTTGCCGTCCCCGTAATCGGTCAAGGGGGAAGGCGCGGCTGTAAGTCTGTCTTTCTCCGCGCACGTGCCGAAATAGCTGCAACTCTTTGTATTGCTTTTCATCTCCGCTACAGCCGTCACCATGAGATCCAGGGTGGACGCCGGATTCGCGGCAACCGGACGGCGAGCGCGTGGGTTGGTGGGCCATCGCATTTGCCGAACCCGGGGCTGGCGCGGATCGGTAGCTTCGGAAGTTAAATTCAAGGAGGAAGGAATGCGAGTACTTGCACTATGGATTCTGGCGTTTGGCATCGCTGTATCTCCGGCGATAGCACGCGCCGCTGGAACGGGGGATGACAAGGATTCAACCGCCGCCAAGAAGGCGGATACTGCGAAAGCCACAACGGATAGTAACGCGCCAGCGGCTTCCTCCAAGGCGGATGCGCCAGCGAAACCGGCGACACCGACCGTGGAAAATGAACTTCAACAGCTTCGCGAGTTGCTCGAGGCGCAATCGAGGCAGCTGCAGGAGCAAAACGACGCGTTGAAGGAACAGCGCCACGAAATGGAAGTCATGCAACAGAACCTGAGGGCCGTAAATGCCCCCCTGGTGAATGAGGGCGCGTTGCCCGCTTCCAGCGTGGCCGCTCAGCCGGCACTGTCGGCCGGTTTTGGTGCTTCGCCGGACGAAGACAAGCCGGATGCGTATCAAATTCGCTTCAAGGGAATCACGATTACTCCGGGCGGCTTCTTCGCGGCAGAAGGTGTTTACCGCAACCGTGCTATTACGAACGACGTGAATACCGACTTCAGAGGAATTCCGTTCTCTGGCGCCTCGACCGCCCACGTGAACGACTTGAACTTTTCCGGCCGCCAGTCGCAGATCAACGTCCGTATGCAAGGAAAGCTTGACGATGTAAAGATCGGCGGCTACTTCGAGGGTGACTTCCTCTCTGCGGGCGTTACATCCAACGAAAACCAGACCAACAGCTACACCTTCCGCCAGCGCCAATTCTGGGCGCAGGCGGCTTTCGAGAGCGGATGGACGATTACCGGCGGCCAGATGTGGAGCCTCGTTACCGAAACCAGGAAGGGAACCGAGCCTCTCACCGAAGCACGGCCAATGACGATTGACGCACAGTATAACGTCGGATTCACCTGGGCGCGCCAGGCCGGTGTCCGTGTATCGAAGAGCTTGGCCGACAACAAACTGAGCGTAGCGCTCTCCGTCGAAGAGGCGCAGACCACGTTCGGCGGAAAACTCCAGACCCAGAATACTTTGATTGCGGCGCCTGGCGATCTAGGTGGACTCTATAACAATCAGGCCAACTATTCGTTCAACCGCACCCCCGACTTCGTATTTAAGGTGGCCGCCGATCCAGGGTGGGGGCACTACGAAATCTTCGGTGTTGTGGGCACATTCCATGCACGGATCTTCCCCTGCGCGGGAGCGAGTGCTGCAGCGCCGTGTCCCATCAACGGCTCGACGATCTCGGGCTCTTTGGCTAACAACCAAGGCATCACTGCTGGCGGAGTCGGTGGCAACGCCCGCGTGCCGCTCTTCCACCACAAACTTGACGCCGGCATTCACTTCCTCGGTGGTTCGGGCATCGGCCGGTACGGCAACGCGACTCTCGCCGACGTGACGGCGCATCCCGATGGAACGCTCGTTGGGCTGCGTTCATATCAGGCTCTCGGAACCCTGGAATTCCATGCGACCCCGAAGCTCGATATCTACGGATACGCCGGTGGCGAATACGATGGGCGCGCCGCGTACGTCAACTCAGCGGGCGCCGGTGTTGGTTACGGTTCACCGTTGCTGAGAAACGATGGCTGCAGTGTCGAGTTGTCTCCTGTCAACCAGAACACACCCGCAGGCACAAATACTACGAGCGGCCAAGTCACCCCGGCGAACTGCCAGGGTGACCCCCGCAACATTCTCGAGGGAACCCTCGGCTTCTGGTATCGCTTTTACCAGGGACCGAAGGGGCGTGTACAGTTCGGAACTCAATACTCGTACGCTGTAAAGAACACGTGGACCGGAACAAATGCCAAGGGCACCGAGTTTTTCACCCCATCCGCGCACAACAATATGGTCTTCACCTCGTTCCGCTACTATCTCCCGTAGGTCGGTGCAGAAGAGCCGCAGTTTAGAAGTTAGAACCGGTTCAAAGAAGGGCGCTCTGAAAGGAGCGCCCTTTTTCTAGTCCAGGCCGTCGCTGAAGTGAGAAAGCACGGCCTGGCCTAGTGGGCGTCGGGAAACAGGCGCCGAATTGTGTCTTCCACTCCTTGCGGCTTGAAACCAAACGGGCCTGGCCCCGACTTGTAGCTTACCCGTCCAGCGCGGTCTATCACGTAGAGGCGATCAGGCCAGCCCGTGTAGGCTCGTTCGGTCACATTGTCGAAGTTGTCGACGACGGCTGGGAACTTGATGCCGAGCTTCACGACGCACAGCTGCCCCATTTCGCTCCGCTCGTCGAAACTCTTCGGGCTCGCAAATACCACGTGGTCATCTAGATTATCCGGGTCCTGCCACACATCGCTGGTGTGCGCTTCGCGAATGTAAACCACGTAGAACGCCACCCGATCGCCATACTCCTTGTAGAGTCGGTTGAGAGCGGGAACCTCCCGCCGAAAGGGAGGTCATGTGTAGCTGCCGAAGACGAGAACCACCGGCTTCTCGCCGCGCAAAGAGGACAACCGAAAGCTTGACTTGTGGTCGGGGCTCTCGAGCAAAAAGTCCGGTGCCATGTCGCCAACATTCACATTACCCGCTCGTGCCACCTGCCAGAGAGGCTTAAATGGCAGTGCAACAAACGCGGGCCAGGGTACATGTTTCATTGTCGCTGCAAAGCGATCCGGCGACTGCAGCATTACGCCGAATAGTAGCATCGTCAACACGGCATACAGCCCGATGAGAGCTACAGCGATTTTCGCGAGAATTTTCCAAGGAATATCGGCTTTGCTCGGTTCAGGCATCGAATCACGCGCAATCTACACTCCACTCTGCGGCGCGTCTCTAATCTTTTTGTATTATGGACCATCGGAAGTCAGAAGGCAGAAACTCAGGCGGTTTGGACCAGCGACACTCTGCGGTATATCCTCCGGACGTGCAACGTTCAAGCGCCAGGTCGCCGACTCTCGGTTTGATCTTCGGACTCACGATTACCGTCGCGGCAGTCGTGGCCTATGCCTGGTACACTACCGCTCAAATCTCCGGCCTGCGAAAATTGCAAAATGAATTTGCCGACCGCAACCGGAAGGACTCGCTCCAATTGCTGCGCATCCAGAATGACTTGAATTCCCTAGGCCTCGCGATGCGCGATATGCTCGATGCGGACGTTCAGCAGCCGCTGGCAGCCTGGTCGGCGGAATTTGACCGTATACACGCCGATCTCGACGATGCGCTTCGCATCGAAGCCCAGCTGGCGGTGGCCGTGCGGACACCCGAGCAGCGTCAGTATTTGGCAAATTCATTCGCTCAATTTTGGGACACGGCCAATGCAGCGTTTTCACTCGCGCGCGGAGATGACGTCACTGCGGCTCGCAATCAAGTCCGGCTGGCATTGCAACCGCGCCAGGCGTCCTTGACGAATGCGGTCGCGCGGTTGCTCGTCGAAAATTATGAAAGCGAGGCAAGAGCATCGGCTCAGGTGTTGCAGATCTACGATCGTGTCCAGCGCCAGCTCTATTTTTTTCTCGCTGCAACGCTCGCCGCGATCCTGGCCACCGGCCTGTATCTGATTCATTCGAATCGCCGGCTATTCGAGCGGGTGGCATCGCTTTCCTGTCAAAGGAGTGAACTCGCGCGGCAGTTGATCGCCACGCAAGAATCCACATTGCGTCATATTTCCAGGGAACTCCACGACGAATTCGGGCAGACCCTGACGGCGGTTGGCGCACTCGTTAGCCGCGCCGAGAAACAGATGCCCGGTGAGTCCGCGGTTCGCGAAGAATTGCGCGAAGTGCGTGACATTGCGCAGCATACCCTCGAGAATGTGCGCAGCCTCTCGCAATCGCTGCATCCCATCATGCTGGATGAAACGGGTCTGGAGAGCACGGTTGATTGGTATCTCCCAATGATGGGGAGACAGACCGGCATCACAGTTCACTACGAAAAATCAGGCGCTTCATTCCCGATCGATGGCGGCGCTGGAATTCATATCTATCGAATTTTGCAGGAGGCGCTGAACAACGTTGTTCGGCATTCCGGCTCGCGCGAAGCCTGGGTTCGCCTGCGCTTTCTAGCTGACCAGCTACAACTCGACGTGGAAGATCATGGGACGGGGTTCGAGACGCAGAAATCGAAGCCCGGCATAGGCCTCGTTGCCATGCGCGAACGTGCCCAGTTGCTGGAGGCAGCCATTGAAATTTCGCGGTTGCCTCAACGCGGCACTTTGGTGCGGCTCACTGTCCCGCGCCGCAAACTGGATTCCAATGGCAACTAAGATCAAAGTGCTGCTGGTGGACGATCACAGTCTCGTGCGCCGCGGTTTCCGCCGTATGCTGGAAGATGAGTCCGATATTGCCGTGATCGGGGAAGCTGGCAACGGAGAGGAAGCCGTGCAACTGGCCCGCGAACTTGCCCCGCAAGTGATCGTGATGGACTGCGCGTTACCCGGCACAAGCGGATTGGCCGCCACCCGGAAGATTCTTGAAACGGATCCGTCCAAGGCGATCCTGATGCTCAGCATGCATTCGGAAGATACGCTCGTGCGCCAGGCGCTGGACGCGGGGGCTCGCGGTTATATCCTCAAAAATGCGGTTGACCTGGAGCTAGCGACCGCCATCCGCCGGGTAGCCGCAGGTGAAGTGGTGCTCGATGCGCAATTGGCTAAGCCGGCCACTCTTCGTGGCGAGAGGAACGCTGGTCTCACCGCCCGCGAACTCGAAATCCTGCAGCTCATCGTGAACGGCAAGTCGAACAAGGAAATAGCCGACGACTTAAAGCTCAGCGTAAATACAGTGGCCGTTCACCGTGCCAATATCATGGAAACTCTTGGCATCCACAAAACAGCCGAACTCGTGGTTTATGCGATCCGCCACGGGCTCGTCAATATTTCATAAACTGATTTACCAGACTTTTCCGCTCGCCCCCGTAGGCACCTAATGGTTTTACAGTATTGCTGTACGTTTACGTTGTCCCTACATTAACCTTCGCTTGGCCGCCAAAAGGCTCCCCGCTTGAGGCGCACCCCCCAAGCAAAGTTGACCTTACGGCTGGCCCGAAATGGGCCAGCCGTTTTTTTCTCCGAGTTTATTGCGAACAACCGGGAAATTGCAGCGATGAGGACATCCCCCTGACAACGTGCGCGTCGGGCGAGTTATACCAATCCCGTTTCGTCTTGTCTTTTAAGGATGTTAGAATTGCCCTACCGGAAGTTGAAGAATTAGCTGCTGCTTTCTGGCGATATCGTCTAAAGGTTAGGACGGAGCCCTCTCAAGGCTCAAATCCGGGTTCGAGTCCCGGTATCGCTACCAATTTCCAGCTCGAATCTCAAGACTACCGCCGCTTCGAGCCCCGAATTGCGGACCGAGCACTGCGGTCGGGCTTTTGCGTTAAAACCGCCTTGCGGGAGTGCAACGGCGCAACAGTAGAGGCAGTGGCTGCCTGAGCTGACACCGGAGCGTAGCGGTCATTCGACGTATTCCGCCAATTCACTTTAGGCATGATTAGCGAGGGATCGACTCGGTCGCGGTATTTCACCGCGATATTCATCAGCGAATCGAGCAGCGAATCCGACAGCCAGTGTGGCTTCAATCCCAAGTCGATCAGCTTTGAATGCTTGGCGTTGTAATAGTGTTCTTCGGCTTCCACGCGCGGGTCCGGCAGATTCTCGATTTCAACCTTTAGGCGCATTTTCTTCGCAGCCTTCTGCACCAACTGCGCGAGCTCCAGAATCGAGAATTGTTCGGTGAACTGGTTGAACACCCGGCATTCGCCTCGCGCCGCTGGTTGCATACAAGCGAGCTCGATACAACGTACGGTGTCTCGAATATCAAGGAAGCCCCGCGTTTGTCCGCCCTTGCCGTACACGGTGAGTGGATGGCCTATCGCCGCTTCAATGCAGAAGCGGTTCAAAACCGTGCCGAACACCTCGTCGTAGTCGAACCGGTTAATCAGCGCTTCATCGAGGGCCACTTCATCCGTCAGCGTTCCATACACAACGCCCTGATTCAAATCTGTCGCGCGCAATCCCCAAATCTTGCACGCGAACATGATGTTGTGGCTGTCGTGCACCTTCGAAAGGTGATAGAACGAACCTGGCTGCTTCGGATAGGGAAGCACGTCCTTCCGCCCGTTGTGTTCGATGGTGATGTAGCCTTCTTCGATGTCAATATTCGGAGTTCCGTACTCGCCCATCGTCCCGAGCTTCACCAAATGGCAATCCGGACGCAATTCGCGAATCGCGAATAGAAGATTCAGGGTTCCAACAACGTTGTTCAGCTGTGTAAACGAAGCGTGCTTACGATCGATCATCGAATACGGCGCCGATCGCTGTTCGGCAAAATGCACCACTGCATCCGGTTCGAACGTCTTCACGGTGGAAGAAAGGAAGTCGTAGTCGGTGACGTCGCCCACGTACATATCAATCGTATTTCCGGTGAGCTCCTGCCAGACCTTCAACCTCTCGGAAAGTGGTCGGATCGGTGTGAGGGATTGCGCCCCGAGCTCGTGGTCCCACTGGCGGCGGAGGAAGTTGTCGACGATAGCGACCGAGTGCCCTTTACTCGAAAGATAGAGAGCCGTAGCCCAACCGCAATACCCGTCGCCCCCAAGCACCGCAATCCTCATATCTGCTCCTCTGTTTTCGAAGCTCTTTCGTCGGTCAGTACCGATTCGAACTGTGACTCTAGCACGCGAAACAAGCTATTGCCTCGCGCTCTCGCCCCGATTGCCCTTTATGTCATCAGGCCACCGGAACTTTCCGGTTTTCGGCCCGCGAAAGCCCGCTTAAATAGCGCGGTCAGTCGCTTTGTCAGGGGAATTGGACCGAACGGCAACCAAACGTCGAGTAGGATTAAATTTTACCCTCTCCACCTGTTACATGCAATGTAGTTAAGCGGGTCAAATGGCGGCTCAAGAGCTGGTTTCCCGGACGTTACTCGCGCCCATCAACCTGACTGCTGCGGAAGAGCCCGCGTGGATCGTTTTTCAGGTATCGCTGAGTTCCTCTCCGCAGCCGCACATTTCGTTTCACGAAAGACGCCCCGCGGGAAATCATCCTTCGGTTTTTCGTCGTCCAACCGAAGTCTTTCCCATCCCACGGGAATCTGAACTGATTCCTGCCTTAATTTCAGGCTACCGTGAGAACTGAATACTATTTTGTCAAGACTTAGTCTGTGTAGATTTGGATTCGCTCGTAGTGACGAACTCAAGAAGCTCGCGGTTGATTTCGCGCAGTACTGCTTCAGTCAGCTTTCCGGTCGAGGGCGGCGCAACTAGTGAGCGTACCGGACCGCGCACCTGACTCACTTGTTTCACTCCAGCCTGCGCTCGAAGTTCAGCTTGCTCGCGAGCCACGACCTCGGGCCGATGGACGCGCAGTCCAAACTGCCCTGAGAATTCGTTCCGCCTGGAATCGAAAACGGCGAGCGTCACGGAGATGGCGGCAAGGTGTGCGATCTCGGCGGGTATCGTTTCATCAGACGAAGCGAGAAGGCTTCCCTCGATTTCGTCGCCAGGCAGCAGGCTCTTGTGTCGAGCAAAGAACGGATTGATCTGAAATCCCCAAAGCGTAATCGGATGATCGTTTTCGTTGCGAAGTACGGCGTCGAAGTAGTAACCCGTTCCTCCGTGCGCGAGGGTGAACATTCGATTAAAGTTTAGGCTCGGGATGCTTTTGATTGCGAGGCCCGCTGGGCGGATTTTGTATCCGTGATCACGCAGTACGGGACAACCCCCGTCGTTCAGCTCTATCATGAATGCATCCCATTGTTCAGGCGTATACCCCATGGTCTTCTTCGTTAAATAAATTGCTATAGTCAGGTTCGGTTGCCGCTAACGCGAAGCTGTTCCTATGCCGAGCTCCCGGCTAAGCCAAGGCATTTCGACGTTCCATAAAACTGTTCACGCAAAACACGTGCACGACGTGCACGACGTGCACAACGTGAACCCACCGTCGCTCATTTGACGATATTGCCTTCCGAACAGAATTCGCATCGCGCGGGATCAAACCAAAAGGGTCGACGATTCTGATCCGAGCACCTGCAAACTACCGTGTGGCTGCCGGGGCCAGAGCTCGGTGTGCTTCGATTTGGTCAATGGTGGATCGCAACCAATGCTGCATTGCGCTTTCGATTTCTTCATCCGAACGATACCCGCTTTATTGTTTCCCTGAGCCGGGACCCTATTGCGAAGGCGACTATGCGCTCAGTGTGACGAACGTCACAAAGGCTTGTGTGGAAATACAGTTAACGGACTTCGAAAGTCAGCGAGTGGGGCTCTTACTCCCTGCTGCCACCGGCTGTCAATCTTCGTTGCAACCTCGGCCGAAAAACTCTTAATTCAGCTTCCGGAACGGAGGCGCAAAGTTCTTTGGAAAGTGTGGGCAACGCCCGGTTCACATCCGCGCTTCTAATGATTTTCGCAAGATAACCGTTGAATTGTAAGCAACTACACACGCGGATGAGCGCTCGCGGGACTTCGTAACTATGTTAGATTGGCTCATTCGTGAAAAAGGTGGCAAATATAAGTATGTTTCGAAGATTTCATCGCCCCGCAGTCTTTCTGCTCGTCATTTCTCTTGCTGTGCCGCTTGGCCAATTTTCATCTGCGTCGCAGCCGGACGTCCTTCTTACGTCCATGCAGCGCGAGTTAAAACGCGCCACCGCCGCTCTCGCCAACGCAAACCCGGCTCCCTACTACATCAGCTACTCGGCCGCTGATATCAACGCCACCGTGATTTTTGGCATGAGTGGCAGCATCACGGTTTCCAACAGTATTCAAAGGCGCCAGGCAGACGTAATCATGCGCGTAGGTTCATCTGCGCTTGACAATACCCACAGCAAAAGCCGTGGCTCCGGAATTATGTCCAGCACCCTGCCGCTCAGCGACAATCCCGACGCCATCGGCCGCGTTCTCTGGCAACTCACCGATCGCGAGTACGAGCAGGCGTCCGCCGCCTTTCTAAAGGTGAAAACGAACACAGCTGTGCAATCGGAGGAGGAAGACAAGTCGCCTGACTTTTCCGAGGAGCGTGCCGAGAACCACATTAGCGACGCCAAAGCGAATGTGTCGGTGGACCAGAAAGCCTGGGAGAACCGCATTCGAGCGATCTCCGGGACGTTCTTGAAATATCCCGAAGTCTACAGTTCAGTCGTGTATCTCCAGGTTTCCGCCACTCGTTCTTATCTGGCCACCAGCGAAGGCACCGCGCTGGTCCATCCATCTGAGGTAAGCCGTCTGGTAATCCAAGGTGAAACCCGCGCCGACGATGGAATGGAACTCCTGCGCGTGGAAACCTTCCAGGCCGCAACGCCTAGCCAGCTCCCGTCGGACACCGAGCTGAAGGCCAAAGTGGACCGCATTGCGTCCGATCTGCAAGCCCTCAGAAAGGCTCCCGCCGCCGAACCCTACGCAGGGCCGGCGATGCTGTCAGGGAGGGCATCGGCTGTATTCTTTCATGAAGTTTTGGGGCACCGGCTGGAGGGGCATCGGCAGAAGGATCAGAGCGAAGGGCAAACGTTCACGAAAAAAGTAAACCAGAGAGTGCTGCCGGAATTTCTCAGCGTAACGGACGATCCTACGCTGAAAGAACTCAATGGAATCGGGCTCGCGGGGACATACGGGTTTGACGATGAAGGCGTTCCGGCTGAGCGCGTGGTGGCCGTTGAAAACGGAGTGCTGAAAAATTTCCTGATGTCGCGCATGCCGATTACGAATTTCACCCACTCGAATGGCCATGGCCGGCGCCAGCCAGGGTTGATGCCCACAGGCCGGCAAGGCAATTTGATTATCACCTCCACGAAATCCGTGAGCGACTCCGAATTGCGCGGGAAATTCGTCGAAGAGATCAAAAAGCAGGGAAAGCCTTACGGATTATATTTCGAAGATATTCAGGGCGGCTTCACCCTCACCCAGCGCGCCCTGCCTCAAGCGTTTCAGGTGATTCCCGTGATGGTATGGCGGGTGTATGCGGACGGACGGCCCGACGAACTGGTGCGCGGTGTGGATATTGTTGGCACGCCGCTGCTTTCCCTCAACAACGTCATTCTCACCGGCGACAAACTTCAGGTGTTCAACGGAGTCTGTGGCGCAGAGTCAGGACAAGTTCCCGTCTCGGCTGCCGCGCCTGCGATGCTTTTCTCCGAGATCGAAGTGCAAAAGAAAAATA
>Ga0306920_100000103_pt1 | contig 103698 bp, 95 predicted proteins | sample flu12Cox44000170_FD_204666 | JGI IMG/M metagenome (GOLD analysis project Ga0306920, IMG submission 204666) | Lab enrichment of tropical soil microbial communities from Luquillo Experimental Forest, Puerto Rico - flux4day.12C.oxic.44.000.170 (v2)... | ecosystem: Environmental > Terrestrial >...
CGGCGGCAAATGCCAGTAAGCCACATAACCCATCGACATTACGAGTTCAAGTAATTCGCAGGACCGATCCTCGTATTCGTTTTCCAGATACAAGATCGGCCGAAACTTGTTGATAGTCTCCCTAGCCTTTGCGGAAAGCGGACATCGCGGCATACGGCCGCTTTCCGGTACGGCAAAATTCACAGTAAACTGCCTCCACCCATCGCGGAGGGAACCTTTGGCCAGCCAACGGGCAGAGCGACGGCTTACAGCCATCCTGGCGGCCGATGTGGCTGGTTACAGTCGGCTGACAGGCCTGGACGAAGAGGGGACGCACGCCCGGCTTCAGGACCATCTGCGCTCCCACGTCGAACCCAAAATCGCTGAGCACCGTGGGCGGGTAGTCAAGGATACCGGCGATGGGCTGTTGGCTGAGTTCAGCAGTGTTGTGGACGCGCTGCGTTGCGCCGTTGATGTCCAGCGCGGCATGGCTCAACGCAATACCGACGTGCCCAAAGAGAGGCGGATCGAGTTTCGCATCGGCGTCAACGTCGGGGATGTCATGATCGACCGTGGTGACATTTTTGGAGACGGCGTGAACATCGCAGCACGTTTGCAAGCGGTTGCCGAGCCCGGTGGCATTTGCGTGTCGGGCCGAGTGTTGGAAGATGTGCAAGAAAAGCTCGATATCACCTTGGAGGACGCAGGCGAGCAGCAGTTGAAAAACATCCTTCGACCGGTGCGGGTCTATAAGGTGTGGCCAACCTTCCCGCGCCACAGAGGCCAGATAAGCCTCAGCACGGTCGCGACCTTCGCATCGTATTGGCTTATCCCTCGATTGCGAGCGCTGCAACTGCAACAACCACATGTCCATCTATCCATCTCAACCACCAACCGGGCAATAGATTTTCGATCGGAGGATTTCGACTGCGCGATTCGGCATGGGCTTGAACCTTGGCCGGAGCTGGATTGCCATCTTCTTTTCCGGGAGGGGTTGGTGGCCGTTGCATCGCATGAGCTGGTGGTCCGCTTGAACTTGAGTGAGGGGCCCGAGGCGTTGTCATCATGTCCGATCATTCAAGCTCGGACGCGGATCAACGACTTGGACCGGTGGTGGAAAGGAAAGGGGATAGCTAACCGCCCCCCCAAACCAGCGCTTATCGTCGAGAATCGATCTCAGGCAATAGTGGCAGCCATGGCTGGGGCTGGCGTGACATTCATTGATCCTGAATTTATCAAGCCTCCGAGTCCCATCGTGGGGCTTGTCAGCTTATTCGCGCCAAGCGTTCCGCTCGAAGGAAAGTACTTTTTCGTGTTTCCACCGCGATCAAGGACCTCCAGGAACATCCATTTGCTCGGATCGTGGTTAGCCACTCAGGTGCGAGCATCCTAAATTTTGCCTCCGAAGTTGAGACGCTCCACTCGATGGAAGGATTAGCCGTCATTGTTCGACATTGCATCGCTGCCGCTAGTACGGCGTGCCGTCTTTATGCGCGAACTGGCGCCGTCCGTCTATGAGCGCAATCTGCAGGTCGTCGTCGGGATAGGTGACGTCTTCACCCGGAGTTCGATCACCGATCTCAAGGTACACGACGTCTTCCTCGGTTTCGTTCTTGAGATTGTGGGCGTTTCCAGAACCCGCGCGAAAGCCCGCGCACATGCCCGGGGTGAGTTGCGTTCGGCCTTCGTCCGTTGTTAGAGTTGGTCGACCTTGCAGGATGTAGACGAATTCGTCCTGCTTGGAGTGCGCGTGGCGCAGCGCAGAAACCGCCCTGGGAGCCAGCTTAGTGAGATTCACGCCAAAGTTCTTCAGACCGAACAGGTCGCCGAGTACGTGCTTCTCCCTACCCACCATCCGAGACGCGAAAGGTTCCGGATAGATGGACAGCTTCGTGCGCGGGGGTACATCAGCGGCGAGCGTCGCGATCGGGCTTGTCAGTCCCGTCATAGGTTACCTCCTGGGTAGATGATGAGGGCTAATTGTTATGTGAACAGATCGTTTTCCATCTATCTGCTAGGCTTGGTCGTACGCACGAACTCTTTCTGAACAGCATATTACGTCGGACGCCTCCGTCTATCCAAATCTGGATGAACGGGCCTGCCTATTCTTCACGCCCCAGCTAACGGCCGGCTTGGTGGCGGTGACAGACCGCTTTGGAGGACGAAGGTCTACGTCCGGTTGTGGCCGGTTCAGTCCCTTCCCTCGATGGCCGCTGTCCTTAACAAATCGGACATACGCGTCAGGTCAAATCCCGTTTTTCTACAGCGAATTCTTCCGGCGTGCGGTTGCCCAGTGAGCTGTGCGGTCGTTCGGTGTTGTACTCGATGCGCCACACTTCGATGACCCTTCGGGCATGCGCGAGGCTCAAGAACCAGTGTTCGTTCAGGCATTCGTCACGGAACTTGCCGTTGAAGCTTTCAATGTAGGCATTCTCGTTCGGCTTGCCGGGAAGGATAAAAGAGAAGTGCACGCCGGTCCGATAGGACCATTGGTCGAGCACCTGACCGTCGAACTCCGGGCCATTGTCGACGGTTATGGATTTCGGCAAGCCACGGGTGTCGGCCAGTCGATCGAGCACCGCTTGCACCCGTGAGCCGGTGATGGACGTATCCACCTCGATCGCCAGGCATTCGCGTGTGCAGTCGTCGACAATGGTCAGGCAGCGTAGCCGCCGACCGCCGATAAGTCCGTCGGCCACGAAGTCCATCGACCAACTGACGTTCGCGGCCATTGGCTTGGGCAATGGCTTGCGCTCGAACGGTCCGATCCGCTTGCGCTTCCGCCGCCGTACGGCGAGCCCAGCATCCCGATAGAGCCGATAGACACGCTTGCGGTTAACCTCCCAGCCTTCGCGCCGCAACCGTAGATACACCCGCCGATAGCCATAGCGGCGTTTGACCGCAGCGATCTCCTCGATACGCACTCGCAGCGGTGTGCTGTCTGGACGACGACTGCGATAGCAATACAACGACCGTGAAATGCCCACCAGCCCGCAGGCACGCGTGACGCCAAAGTCGCGCTCGGTCATCAATACGTCGACCGCCGCGCGCTTCGCCTGCGGGCTCAGATTTTTCGGTGCAGCAGATCCTTCAACGCCGCCTTGTCGAGTTCAGCTTCCGCCAGCAGGCGCTTGAGCTTGGCGTTCTCTTGCTCTAGCTCCTTCAGCCGGCGTGCCTCCGACACCGTCATGCCGGCGTACTTGGCCTTCCAGTTGTAGAACGTCGCCTCCGAAATGCCGTGCCGACGACACAACTCCTTCGTCTTCGCGCCAGCGTCGGCCTCCTTCAGCGCGCCGATGATCTGCTCTTCCGTGAATCGCTTTGCCTTCATGGTCCGCTCCCTTGGGATGCGGACTCTACGCCTACCTCGTACTAATCTCGGGTGTCAGGTCGACCAGCCTCGATGGTTGGGAGCGACTCTTCTCCGAAGTTATGGGGTTTGGAGGGGTTTAAGACAGGTGTAAGAATGGTCCCGGAATGAGCCCCAACGGCGGCCTGACGGGCGAACACGTTGGTGCAGTTATTGAGAACGAGATTTGCGCAGAGCGTTTGAAAGATAATCCGCTGCGCCTCGAAAGCATGGACCTGGCCGTTCGGACCAGCCAGCCAAGAAAGTTCCACGGTATGGGAACCGATATGCGTTCCAGCCTCAACAACAACGTCGTCCAGATGAATCAATGCTGGAAGAGTTGTAGTTCTCCGAATGAGTACTCCCCATACAACTCCAACGAGCGCCCTACATAGCGAACGTTCTTGTTGTAGATCATCGGACCGAAGCGACAGTATTTCAACTTGTTGAAGCCGGCCGAATCAAGTTGAACGGCGTCTTCTTCGTGCTTGGTCATTTTCGATATTTGGCGGTCGATCATCGTGACATCGTAGCGCGAATGGAGACGCTCGGTGACCTCGGGATGTCGTCGCTCATGACGTGCCGCCTAACGATCTAGTTAACCGGCCCGGCGCTGCCACCGACATTGGCGAACCAGGGCCACCCAAGCCCAACATTCAAAGCCCGCCGGCGACGGGTCCGGTTGAACGAGATGTTAGGGATCGGCTTCGTCATTAGCTACCACCTGGCTACGCCAGCGGCGAAATCGCTGAATTGGACTTTGCGCCCCAAGCACCGGCGACCAGATCCGGTAATACTGACCGCGAGAGCCTCGATTTTGCACGGTCTCGGACGCTCGGTTCGGGAAGGCCCCAATCCACAACGCAAGCACGGGGCCGGCAACAGGAATGAGCGCAATGATCGTGAGTGCGAGCTTCAAGAAGAGAATGTCGTGGGATCGCCAAATGCGCACGATGAGCACGATTGCGACTAATTCCGAAAGCGCAACGACCCACCAGAGAGGCGAGATGTTTGCCATTCGAATCTTGCCGATCTCTAACGATAAGTAGGGTACGTAACAGACGGGAAATAAAGCGTCTCTGCGATCCGGCACGGCATTGCCTGGCTGGAAATTGGCTTCATCTTCAATCAACTCACCGGCTTTAGTACGTCCTAAAGGCGGCGGCGAAAGACTAAGCCCGGACAGCAGGCCGGTCAATCTGCGGAGATCAGCCGAAGGACGTATTGACCGTGGCGGGATGTCCGCTTTCGACCTAAGGCGGACAGTTTGCCCTCCAAGGAACCAACGCAGTGCGCCGGCGTGGCCGGTTGCGTGCGAAATCTTCGTACGTCCTAGCGGAGGGACTCGGTGCCGGATGCTTGCACCGGCCGCTCCGCGCCGCACGAACGAGGAGACATCATGAGCGGAAGTCGCAACCAGCACGGTTTGGAGCAAAGTTCAGGACGTCACAGCAAGCCTTCCCGGAGCCCGGCGACGATCGTCGACAAGTGGGCGCGGCAATCGGGAGACGATCGATGAACCGGGAATCGGAACTGCACAATGCGCCGTCGATCAACGGTCACATGATCGAATTGGGTGCTCGGCACTCCATCGCGATATACGAGCGCCACAGCATGTGGTGGGTGGCGGAATTTCGTGACGGCCGGGTCGAGTTCGCCGATGCCGCCCAATGGTTCGCGTTTCACGCCGGAGGTCTGCGGTTTTGCCATAACCGCCGCCGCGCCATTCTCCAGACCTCGATGCCGCTGACGCCGGAAGTGCGCAAGGCAATCGAGCGACTGCACTGTGAGAACGAGGTTCGCCGACCGGGTATGTTGTCTTTGCTCCGCAAGTTGGCCGCGACAGGCAGGCGTCGGCTGATGAGCCTATGGCGTGATTGCGTGGGCCAATCTTCAAGACGAACCGGAGGCTCAGCTGAGCTGTAGGGGATTTTTCAACCAACGATGCCGGGGCGACGGGAACAGCCGATGCCAGGAGGGTACGCGAGCAATACACACGCGCGACGTAGATGCACGGAAATCAAGGTTAGGCGTGAACGGGCGAACCGCGCGCCGGATCGAACCGCAGCTTATCGATCCGTCAAGCCACTTGCGAAGCCATCCGAAGATTCAACTACCGCCCGACGAGAAATTCATGGCAGCGGTGCGCTGGGCAATTGCGAGACTCTCCTCCGCGGCTACCTGCTGTGCGGTCGCGACAAGCTCGCATTGGCGATGCAATTTGACGGCCTCGCGGAGGGGCGCCAATGCTTCGCCCGAACGCCCAGCGGCAAGCAGTGCCTCGCCCCATTGGCGATTCGCCTCCGCACGGACTCGTACGACCCGATTGGTGGCAACCTCGGCGACAGCTCGGTGTGCCAGCTCGACAGCATCCGCATGTCGACCTTCCCGCATGCGTAATCCGGACAGACCGAGGCGGATCTGCGGACCGACCGTGTCGTCATCGCTCGCGAGTTGAAGCGAGGCGAACATGCTCTCCGCCTCAGCGAGGCGACCGAGTTGCGTGAGTGCGACAGCGCGCGCCACTTCGACCGACCACCGGGTCTTCGTCGACCCACCGGGGACCGTGACGAGGATCGAACGCGCTTGCTCATAGTGTTCGAGTGCTTCCTTCCAGCGCGCACCGATGGCCGCAATCTGGCCAAGCCGATAAGTCAGGACGGCAACCGTGTACGGCCCCTCGCCCTCCGGTTGCCCGGCGATGTCGATGGCGAGATGAAGCGCCTCTGACGCACCGTCGAGATCACCCGCGGATTGCCGATGCCGCCCGACGTTGGAAGCATACGTCGCAACGTTCTTGTGCAGTGGACCGTAGAAGCCCTTGGCGTCTTCCAGAACTCGTTCGAGCTCGGGAAGCGCCTCACTCAAGCGACCTTCGTCCGCTAGACCATCCGCCATGAATTGGCGTGCCGTCAAGGTATTGTTGGTAACACGGTCGCCGAAAGCCCTCTTCGAAATCTCAAGAGCGTGGCGGGCCGCATCCGCGATTCCCGCGCGTCCGGTCGCACTGAGCGCGTATGCATACGTCAGCCAAGCGCCGACGAGATCGTCTGTGCTCGCAGAGCTCGCGGGATCCAGCGCATCGATCGCGCCCTTTGCGCTTGCGACTCCCGCGTCGAAATCGCCCTTGGCGATAAGCGCGCTTGCCAAATACGCGAGCGCGAGCGAGTGTTCGTGCGCCATCCTAAGCCGACTTGCTCGTTCCGCGACCCCCCTAAGCACGGATATCGCTTCGTCATCTCGAGTCATGTCGGACAAGGCTTGCCCGTAGACAGCCGCGGCGGCTACGGTCCGGCGATCGTCTTGCCCGAAGTTGACCTCCGACAGTTCGGTTGCCCGCTTCATCATCGCCGCGGCTATATCGGCCTTGCTCTGACTGAGGAGACTGTTGCCGATCGATGTCATCAATTCCACCGCGATGTCGGGTCGGCCCTTCAGCTCTGCATCGATTCGTCGGCCGGCGTTGACAAGCAAGTCCACGGCGGTGGTCCGCACGCTGGCGCCCTCATTGCCATCTGCCGCCTGGAAAAGCGACAGCGCGAAGTTCTTGATCTCCGCTGCACGCGCGGCTTCGGCGTGCGCGGCACGCGCCTGCCACAGCGCAATCCCAATCCCGATCAAGAGTGCCAGGATTACAACGGCAGTGGCGCCAACGCCAAGCGCCAGGACAAACACCGAGACCATGAACGCAACCGCCGCGAGGGGCGTCCGATGGCGTCGCACCAGACGCATCAATCTGTAAACGAACGTGTCGGGCCGCGCCAACACTCGTTTGCCTTCGAGGTGGCGTCGCCAGTCTTGCGCGAGTGCATCGACGGTCGAATAGCGTAGAGTCACATCCTTTTTGAGCGCCTTGTTGAGAATGGCGTCAAGGTCGCCTTTGAGGCGCTTCTTCACTGCCGGGCTACCCGCGATTTCGCTCGCCAGCGGCGCGTCGACAGTGGTGATCGCCTCCTCGAGCTGTGCCGCGCTTTGCCGCTTTAACCGATACGGCCGCGCGCCGGCCAGCAGCTCGAAAGCCACCACGCCGAGGCTGTACACGTCGCTCGGGGTGCCGATGGGCTCGCCGCGTATCTGTTCCGGACTCGCATAGTCCAGCGTCAAGGCGCGACCGGCCGCTTGCGTGAGCGCCGTTTCGCGGGTCCGATTGCCCTCCATCAGCTTGGCGATCCCGAAGTCCAGCAATCGCACCTGGCCATCGGGTGTCACCAGCATATTGCCCGGCTTGAGGTCACGGTGAACGACGAGGCGGCTATGTGCGAACGCCACGGCATCGGCGACCTGCAACAGCAGTTCGAGCCGCGCGTCGATAGCCAGTCCCCGCGCTTTGCAGAATTCGTCGAGCGGCTGCCCCTCGATGTATTCGATGGCCATGAACGGTCGGCTGTGCTGATCGATGCCAGCGTCGTACAAGCGGGCGATATTAGGGTGCTCGAGATTAGCCAGGATCTCGCGTTCGCGCGCGAAGCGCTCGGCCAGCCCCGGTACCCACAGGACGTGCGGCAGCTTGAGCGCGACCTTTCGCTTGAGCTGACCATCGGTACGCTCGGCGAGCCACACCTCGCCCATGCCGCCGCGGCCCAGCAGCCGTTGAAGTCGGTACGCGCCGACCGTGTCGCCGATGCGCGACGGCGTCGCGTCGGGTGTCATTACCGGCCCTGTGAACGCGGGCAGGCGATCGAGCAGGTCGATTGTTTCTTTGGACGCCTGACGCGCCAGCAGCTCGCGCAAGGTCGGAACCAAGGCAGCGTCTTCGCCATGCAAGGCGGCCAGCCAGGCCTCGCGTTGTGGGTCGGCAAGTTCGAAGGCCCGGTCAAGCAACGTTGACAAGCGTCGCAGCGCCTCGGGGCCTATCGTCATGGCGCCCGACCTCGGAGAGATGCTACGACTCGAGGATCCGCTCGGTCTGCGCGCAAGGAGCACGCGTCTTTGCGGTACGGCGCTGCAAGTACCAATGCAGCCCGCCGTTCACCCCGACACTGACCGTGTTCACCAGATACAGCCAGAATACTGGGTCGAGGGGGACGTCCGGCGCGTGTGCCGCTACCAGCTTGGACACCGTGCCCGCCAGGTACCCGGCCCAGATTATGACCGTGAAGCCGAGTCCCTTGCCTATCGCACGGCCTGAACGCAGCATTCGCATCGTCGCAATGGGCCAGGCAAGGCCAAAACACAACAGCATGGCGGCTTCGAAGAGCATCGAAGTATTCATCGCGGCAGTGTTCCGGTAGTCGGGTCGGAGGAACCGGGCCGAGCGCCGGCCTTCGATTCCCCGGAAGGCGCCCATCGCCTCCTACTGGGACGTACGGGGCGGGCGCGGAAAACCGGCCACCGCGTTGTTCGCGCACTGCGTTACTCCTGTCTTGCCGGACTATTTGAGGGCGGCGCACAACAACAAGCGCGCCTTTTCCCAGCTGCGCCGCACCGTCCGTTCCGAGAGGCCGAGAGCCTCGGCGATCTCGCGTTCCGAAAGCCCTCCGAAGTAGCGCATTTCCACGATCTGACCCAAGCGCTCGTCTGCCTGGGCGAGCACTTCGAGAGCCTCGTGCACGCGGAGGGTGTCGTTTTCGGGTGCTGCGATCTTGTCGGACAGCGCCGTATCGAGAACCAGGTGCTGCGCTTCGCCGCCTCGCCGTTCGGCCTGACGCGCTCGTGCGAAGTCGATAATCACCGAACGCATGACACGCGCGGCATAACAAAAAAAATGGCGTCGGTCTTCGACCGGCAACGAGCCTGCCCCGATCAGCTTGACATAGGACTCGTGCAACAGCGAAGTGGTGTCGAGCAGCGTTATTGCCTGGTGCTGGCGCAGCTTGGCGCGGGCGATGCGCCGCAGTTCTTGGTAGAGCAGGCTGAATGCGGCGCCGGCGGCCTCCTGATCCCCCCGGCGAGCCGATGCCAGAAGCTGCGTGAGTTCGGACTGCGCGGTGCCCGAGCCTTCAGAGGTGTCTTCGACCATGCTTAGAGCCGCGGCGGAATCTCCAGCAAGAGTGAATCGAGCGTCTGCCGTACTCTCGCGTCCGGTGCGCATACTCTATCGCTTGCGCGCTCTTGTGACCACCGTTAATCCGCGGGCGGCGAAACGACCACCGACGTCGAGGAAGATGCGGCCTCGTATTCCTGATCGATACGGTCCGGCGACTCTCCGCTTCAGGAGAGTTCTCGTCGCCACCGAATGTCTCAAGTCGGCCGATAACGGACATCACAACCGGGCGTCTACGTCATCCATACACAGGTCGTCCTCGGGCCAGCCTAACGACTGGGTAAGCCGTCGATCAAGCTCTGCGATAGATTCGCCTGGTTTACGATCGAAATGCTGCCCCTCCGCGATTGCGCTGACAATCTCTTTGCTTACCGGGTCGACCGCGTGCCAGATGACGCGGATAACCGGCTTCGGCGCTAGGCTTCGCTCTAAACGCCGCAATCCGCAGGTCCCAGGTTCGAGCCCTGGTCGGGGAGCCAATCAATCAAATTGGTTAGGCTGGAACAGCCTCTTTAGATTGTTCGATCGGCTATGTTTGTTGCTGTTGCGTTCTCCTTAGCCCGGTTGTGCCCCACTGTCGTCGAAAAACGGCGTAATGCCTTAACTCAGAAGACACGTACCCGGGCGCCCGGTTGAAGGCCATGTTAGGCGCAGACCGGAACGCGTCGTGACTAAGGGAGCGGACAGACCTCCATACGCGAGATCAAGCCACGCTCGAGCGTGAAGCGATGGCCAACTCGCTCGTCGACCAGCACGATGCCGTCCAAGTCGCGCACGACCTGATGCACTTCGACCAAGATGCGCCCGGCCCCCTCTCGGTGGAAAGCCACGGATTCGACGTGCGGATTGATCTCCCTCCACTGCTCGGTCCAGTAGGCGCCGACCTGTTCTGGACCACGGACAAAACCGCCTTTGAACGCGCGCGGCCAAGCCACATCATCGGTCATGAGGGCGAGGGCCGCCTTGACGTCGCGCGCGTTGAAGCTTGCGTACGCTGTGAGGAGCAGCTCGATTTCCGGCGCGGATTGATCTGCCATGAAATGAGTCGGGAAAGAAGGTGCAAGTTAACCGGCTGGAACGCCGCCACCGACACTGCGTGCCACCGCCACCCCGGCCCAACGCTCAAGGCCGTCTCCACCCCACGAGTCAATTGCGAACGGGCAAAGCACCCCGCCCCACGAACTGATGGGGTGCCGCTAACGCCTTAAGCGAGCGGCCCGAATTCGATGTCTACCGGCGTGGGTGTGTTGACCACTGTGCTGAACTTCAGCTTGCCGTCTGATGCCTGAACGCGAAAGACTGCAATCGTGTCGGTATTTTGATTTCCGACGTAGAGGAATGTCCCCGATGGATCAAGATTCATGCCTCTGGGCCATTCACCACGCGTCGATTCCCATCCGATCACGTCTAACTTGCCCGTTTCCGCATCGATCTTGTACATCGTCACGCTGTTGTGGCCGCGATTGGTGCTGTAGAGGAATTGTCCGCTCGGATGCACACGAATCTCCGCCGCCTTGCTGATGCCGGTGAAATCGGGCGGCAAGGTCGATATCGTTTGGACCCAAGTGAACGCACCGCGCGCGGCGTCATATCGGGAAACGGTGATTGACGAAACGAGCTCGTCCAGCACGTAGACGTGCAGCTTGTCGGGGTGGAACGCCATGTGTCGCGGCCCGGATCCCGAGGCCACCGGCGCAAAGGGCACGGTCGCCGGCGTCAGTTTTCCCGTCCCGAGATTCAGGTCGAGCACATTCACCTTGTCCGCCCCCAGATCGACTGCGCACACATGGCTCCCGGTCGGATCGGTGACGATCTGGTGCGCATGCAGCGTCTCCTGCCGGGCGGGATTGGGCCCGGCATTGCTCCCGTAGCCGGTACCCTGGAACAGATCGGTCATCGCGCCGAGCGATCCATTGGCGTTGATGCGGAATACGGGAAAATTCCCCGGCGCAGCCGGATTGCCGTAGTTGGCGGCGAGCACATACTGGCCGGAAGGATGCACGCTGATGTGCGTTGTGAAGTTGCCGATCGCTGACATGGAATTGAGAGCGCTGAGCATGCCGGTCGAGGGGTTGAGCGCATAGGCGGTCACCGCTCCTGGTCCATTTTCATTGACCGAATACAGGTGCGTCAGCGTTGAGTTCAGCGCCACGAACGATGGGTTCGACGCGGGCACGATCTGCACCGGCGTCAATCCGCCGTCGCTTGAGTTGAGCTTGAAGACGTAAATGCCTACCGCGCTGCTCGGGTGTGTCCCGTCTGGCGGCACTCCAGGCGCGGTGTAGGTGCCGACATAGACAAACTGCGCTTGCGGGTCGGACGGCTTTGCCTTCGCCGAGTCGCTGGACGCGGCGAACGCTCGTGGAGCGATGGCCGCCAATGCGGTTGCGGCACCGAGAATGGGAATGAATTTCCGTCTCGTGAAGCCACCGGAACATTTCGGGTCATCCCTGTGATTGTCCGATGAAGCCATGAAGTCTCCTTGCATAGATGACGTCATGCTCAAGGTAACTGCGGTCGCCCCGACTCCCTTCGCACACCGAGGTGTTCCGAGTCTAGGCGCCGCGTCATGCCGGAGCAAGAGGCTTCAGCGTCCATTGGGTTCTTATCCTGTGCCCGCCCTGATTCGGGCCCGGATCAGGGGAGCCACATCGGTTCGACGCGTCGCCGCGTTGTCGCAATCCCGCGGACAAGCCGTGATCTGCGCAATGGCGTTCAGCGATTCGTGACAGCCTTTCGAGCATCACCTCCGCACCACGCCGTCATGGTCCAGACATATGGCCTAGTCCTCGCCCGAGAGCGACCGGTTCAAGCGATGAAGCGGGCGGCGGCCGGCATTTCGGTCGGGCCCGGTCTCCGCGTCGCTTCGAACATGCGAAGGAAAGCGCGAGCAGGCACGCCTCAGTTCTCGGGCGCTGGTTCGAATCGCGCTGCAACCGCCCGAAGCCACTTTTCGCTCCAGCGAAGCTGCTTCGAACGCAACGCCTGCACCAGCTTCCGCGTCCAATTGAGCTCCGCCAGCAGCATCGCCTGTTTGTATTCTTCTTCGACCAGAAAGAGCCTTGGCAGGCCCATCTTGTTTGCGCTTCGCATCTGCGCTTGCGCCTGCGATAGCTGTTCTTCGAGTGCACGGACGCGTCGTTCGAGCTGGCGCTGTGCCTCTCTCGTGTTGAGGATCGGAAGGAAGGCCAGTGCTGCAGGAAACTCCGGGTACTCCCTGGCGGGCGTGGCCAGCATCTCCGTCATCCAGCGCGCCAGGGTTGCACGACCGGATTCGGTGATTTCGTAGACCACTCGCTCCGGGCGGCCGGCGTCTTGCCGCGTCTCGCGGGCGCGTATCCAGCCCACACGCAGAAGACGAGCGATCGTCTGATAGACGCTGTTGCGCTGGGCCACATTCACGACGGTGTCCTTGCCCCGATGGCGAATGAGCTCGTGCATGCGGTAGGGGTGCATGGTTTCCTCCGCAAGCAGTGCAAGGACGGTCAGGGCAAGCGGGGAGCGCTGCCGGGAGCGGTCGATCATGGTTAGGAAATGGGTCTTGACGTGCTAGTCATAAATTGTATAATTAGTCATTCAATGACTATCAGGAGACACTGTCAAGTGAACTCGAGCCACGACAAAGGCTATAGGGGTGTCGGTATGGAGGGCGGAATTGCCAGGTGGTACGCCAAGAACACCCGCAGGGACATGGGAGAGTTCCGCGCGCTTGCGGATCGCTTCGCCAAAGCACTGCCCCGGGGCAGCCGGGTCCTCGAAGTGGCTCCGGGTCCCGGTTATCTCTCCATCGAGCTCGCAAAGCGCGGGGACTTCGGGATCAAGGGCCTTGACGTCAGTCAGACCTTCGTGCAAATCGCGAGAGCGAATGCGCGACAAGAACGGGTCGACGTGGATTTTCAGCATGGAAATGCGTCGGCCATGCCGTTCGGCGGAGGCTTTTTCGATCTCGTCCTATGTCGTGCCGCCTTCAAGAATTTCTCTCAGCCTCTGGAGGCCATGAACGAGATGTACCGCGTTCTGAAGCCCGGGGGTCGCGCGGTCATCATGGATCTGCGCAAGGATGTCTCCCTGAACGACGTTAACGCTTACATCAGGAGGTCCGACCTCAGTTGGATCAACTCACTTCTCTATAAGGTCACGTTCCGCTATCTCCTGATCCCTCGCGCGTATTCGCGTGAGCAGCTTGCCCGGATGGCCTTGCAGTCCGAATTCGGCAGAAGCGAGATTCAAGCGGTCGACCTGGGCTTTGAAGTCTCTCTGACGAAGAAAGAAGGTTCCGCATGACCGGCGCTGAAGACCGAATGAAATATCCCCCGGACCAGGAGGAGTCGCGATATTGGGCGCATCGCGGCGCCAAGACGGCGGCGTTTTTGCTCGTCATCCCCGGAAGCACATTGCTTGCGTTCGGCGCTGGGATGCTGATGGGACAGACGTTCCCGCTGTCCGTGACCGGACTCGGCGCCGGATTGCTCATCTGGGGACTGATCGTCGCCTTGACGAAATAGACGATCCAGGAGGATAGGCCGCTGGCAAAAATTACCTGCGGCAGATAGCAACCTCCGATAGCTAGAGCGAGTCTCGAGCGACAGCGGGTGAAGTTTGCAGCTCGCACGTATCGCCGAGGCGCAGGCGGGCGCGACGGTCAAAGCTCGGCAAGCAGCGTTCTCGTCATCGCATCGCTCGCGGCGTCGGGCCAAGAGCGCGATGCTATGGGGAACGAGATCAGCGGACCGGCTATGGCTGCAGTCCCGGACACGTTGGGCACGCATCAAAGAGTAAAGACGTGACCGGATTAGTCAAGACAGCCAACCCGCTCGAAGTTTCAATAGACGCGGCACCGTTCCTCCAGCCTCGATCGACTTCGCGGCACAGTGGCATCGCTCGCCGCGCGCCACGAGTCGAGATGGAATTCGTGAGCCCCTTGTGGGACAGCGACCGGAAAGTCTATTGCACGAGAAAGCCCCTGTGAATAAGGATCGCCATCTGCCATATCGTCAAGGCATGCTCGGGGCACAACCCACGACGTAACCACGCGAATTGGAGAAAGCTGATATGAACGTCGTCGCTCGAATCGGTTTCGCTGGGGTGCTCCTGACATTCGGCGCATCCGCCATGGCACAGCAGGACGTCGCGGATGGCCAGAAAGCGTTCGAGGCGCAATGCGCCTCGTGCCACACGGTCAAGCCGGGCGTGAACGGCTTCGGTCCCTCGCTCGCCGGCGTCGTCGGGCGCCCCGCCGGACACGTCCCGGGTTTCAACTACAGCGGCGGGATGGCCAGCTCCGGGCTCGTCTGGGACGAAGCGACGCTCGACGCATTCCTCACGGACACATCCAAAAAGGTGCCCGGCACGAGCATGCCGGTCTCGATTCCCGATGCGCGTGTCCGCTCGGTGATCATCGCCTATCTGCGAAGCGTGAGCACCATGACGGCACCAGGGACTGCATCTGCTCCTTCGGAGGCAGCTGCAGCTGCGAAGCCCGTGCCAACCGGTGGTCCGACGCAGGAGGAGCTCAACCGCGCCGCTGGCAGTACGCGCGACTGGCTCTACGCGAGCAAGGACTACAGCGGACAGCGCTTCGTGAAGCTCTCGCAAATCAACAAAGCGAACGCGCACGACCTGCGCCCGATCTGCATCATTCGCTCCGACCATGCGGTGCCCACGCAGACCAATCCGCTCGTCTACAAGGGCGTCATGTATGTGACCACCTCCGATGGCTCCAGCGCGGCCATCGACGCGACGACATGCCGGACGCGCTGGGTCTACAAATGGGAGGCGAAGGGCCGCGTGCTATCGCCGACCAATCGCGGCGCCGCCATCAAGGACGGCATTTTCGTGCGCGGCACGGCCGACGGCTATCTCATCGCGCTCACCATGGACAAGGGGCAGCTGCTTTGGTCGCGACAGATCGCGAGCGCGGAACAGTCGCAGTACCTGAGCATGCCGCCGCTCATTTTCGAAGACATGGTGATCTACGGTCCGGCCGGGGCGGACTGGGGACAAAAGAACTGGATCGGCGCGTTCAAGTTGACCACCGGCGAGCCCATGTGGAAATTCAATCTCATCCCGGACGATAACGAGCCGGGCGCCGAGACGTGGAAGGATCCCAAGGCGCGCGCCCACGGCGGCGGCAGCCTTTGGACCCCGCTCGCGCTGGATGCCGAGCGCGGCGTTCTCTATGTTCCCGTCGGCAATCCGGCACCGGATTTCTACGGCGACGTGCGCGAAGGCTCCAACCTCTACACGAACTCGGCGGTTGCGCTCGACGTCCATACCGGCAAGCTCCTCTGGTATCGCCAATTCCTCTCCCCCGACGTCTGGGACTCCGACTTGAGCCAAGTGAGCCCGATCTTCTCGGGCACGGTGGGCGGGAAGGCTCGCAAGCTCATGACGGTCAGCGGCAAGGATGGGTTGCTGTACGTGATCGATCGCGACACGCATGAGACGCTCTACCAGCTCGAGATCACGACCCGGCAGAACATCGACGTCAAGCCGACCGTCGCCGGGGTGCATCGCTGCCCGGGGCTTCTTGGCGGACTGGAGTGGAACGGTCCGGCTTACGATCCGGTCTCGAAAACGCTATACGCGGCGACGGTCGACTGGTGCGGTACGTTCAACAAGACCGCCGACGCGCCGGAGTTCACGCCGTACGCGCACTACTACGGCGGCAGCGTCACGCCCGATCCGAGAGAAAAGTCCAGAGGCTGGCTTAACGCGATCGACAGCACGACCGGCAAGCTGCGCTGGAAGAAGCAATGGCCGACGCCGCTCGTCGCCGCGGTCACGGCGACCTCCGGTGGTGTTCTCTTCACGGGCGATCTCGACAACAACTTCCTCGTGCTCGACGCCAGCAACGGCAACACCTTGTACAAGTTCAACACCGGCGGAAGCGTCGGCGGGGGCGTCGTGACCTACGAGGTCGACGACAAGCAATACGTGGCGACGACTTCGGGCGTCGTCTCCGGTTTCTTCGGGGGCTCGGGAACGTCCGCGATCATCGTGTTCGCACTCCACTAACGCGGGGGCAGCGGTGGGACCATCGACCAGTCTCCTTCCGGCGTGCCATGGACCGTGGCCGCCGGAGGAGAAGGGGAGTGGATGAGAAAGCGGAACGGCCATTGCAGCGGTCGCGCCGCTCACGAATTCGACCACGGTGAATCTCCGCGTAGTCCGCGCGCGACACAAGAATCCACAAGACCCGTTCGGCCCCGTCGCGTAGCGTAATGCGACGAAAATTGTGTCGTCGAGGGATCCAGTTTCGAAGAAGGATCCTGACCCAAATAGACACTTGACATCACCTCGCCGCGCCGGCGTTCGCGGCGCGGGTTAATGAAATCGAAAGAACGACTCTCGGAGCAGCGAATGGACGGCGATCCGAAGCAGCCTCGTTACCGGCGCATCTTTCTCAAGCGGGTCGCCGCAGTGATCGGCGCAGCACCCCTGGCGGGCGCTGCGGCGTCGGTTGCGAGCGCTCAAAATGTCGGCGGTGCACAAGCGAGTGAGAGCCACGCGAGCGACCCCCAGTCATTACCGACGGCTTGGCTGTTTTTCAACGCGGAAGAAGCGCGAACGGCCGATGCAGCTGTGGCGCGGCTGATACCCGCCGATGACAGCGGACCGGGCGCGCGGGAAGCACGGGTCGTCGTCTTCCTCGACCGGCAGCTCGCGGGCGCGTGGGGCCAAGGCGATCATTTTTATCGCAAAGGTCCGTTTCTCCCTGGAACGCCGCAGCAGGGATATCAGCTCGCATTCACACCCGCGGAGATGTTCCGTCTCGGGTTCGCGAAGCTCGACGAGAACGCTCGCAAGCTTCGAGGTGCGGGCTTCGCCGACCTGACCAACGAGCAACAGGACGAGCTTCTGGCGCAGGCAGAACAAGGCAAGCTCGATTTCGGGACGTTGCCCTCCGCCACGTTCTTCAACTCGTTGGTCGACGCGACAATGGAGGGTTTCTTCAGCGACCCGATCTACGGCGGCAATCGCGACAAGATCGGCTGGAAGCTCGTGGGATTTCCCGGCGTCCATGCGAGCTACGCGAACGACATCGAGCGTCACGGGATCAAGTGGTCGCGTGCGCCCGAGTCGATCGCAGACGTTGCTTGATCGACGGAAAGGAACTCAATGGCCAAGACAATGCCCGCGGTGGACGTGGTCCTCGTCGGCGGCGGTTGGACCGGTGCCGTGATCGGCAAGGAGCTTGCCGCAGCGGGACAGCGCGTCGTCGTGCTCGAGCGCGGGCAGCCACGATGGACCTCGCCGGACTTCCAGGCGCCCGGCGTTCGCGACGAGCTCAAATACACGCGTCGTAACGAGCTGCACCAAAACGCCGGCGCGGAGACGTACACGTTCCGGAACCGCACCGATGAAGTCGCGCTGCCGATGCGACGCTGGCAGTTCGCGTATCCCGGCAACCATCTTGGAGGCGCAGGCGTGCATTGGTCCGGCGCCTACTACCGATGGGACCCGGTGGAATTCAAGCTTCGCAGCCACTACACGCAGCGCTACGGCGCCAAGATCTTCACCGACGACATTACGGCGCAGGACTGGCCGCTGACCTACGACGAGCTGGAACCCTACTTCGACCGGTTCGATCGGCTGGTGGGAGCATCCGGGCAAGCGGGGAATCTCAAGGGCGTGATTCAGCCCGGTGGCAATCCGTTCGAGCCGTGGCGATCGAATCCGTATCCCAATCCACCGATGAAGGTACCGCACGCGCCGGCGCTCTTCGGCGAAGCCGCTGCGAAGCTGGGCTATCACCCGTACATCCAGCCGAGTGCGCTCTCCACGAGGCCTTACGTGAATAGCGAAGGCTTGCAGATGAACAGCTGCGTCTATTGCGGCTTCTGCTCGAACTTCGGTTGCGAGCAATTCGCGAAGGCCTCGCCCCAAGTGTGCATCCTGCCGGTCGCGCTCAAGCTCCCGACATTCGAGCTTCGGACTGGAGCGCACGTGCTGCGCGTCGAGCTCGCCGAGGACCGCAAGACCGCGCGTGGCGTGACCTACGTGGATGCCTCGGGCGCTGAGATCTTTCAACCGGCCGAGGTCGTGTTCCTGTGCACCTTCGCCATCAACAACACCCGTCTCCTCCTCCTTTCCGGTATAGGCACGCCGTACGATCCGGCGACTGGCAAGGGCGTGGTCGGTCGCAACTACACGCACCAGACCAGCTCGGGCGTAAGTCTCTTCTTCGACGAGTCCACGAACATCAATCCGTTCATGGGCGCGGGTGCAGTAGCGGTGACCATGGACGATTTCTGCACGGACAACTTCGACCACGGTCCCTACGGCTTCGTGGGCGGCGGCTATATCCAGATCCAGGTGGTCTCGGGCGCGCCGATCAACAATCGTCCCACGCCGCCGGGAACCCCGTCATGGGGCAGCGCGTGGAAGAAGGCCGCGAAACGGTACTACAACCACTCGATTCCCATCACTATCACGGCGTCGAACCTGCCGGTGCGAGGTGGCTACTTGAGTCTCGACCCCACCTACGCAGACGCGTTCGGGCAGCCCTTGCTGCGCATCACCTACGACTTTCCCGAGAATGACATCAAACTCTCGGCATTCCTTACCGACAAGGGCACGGAGATCGGGCGCGCGATGCGAGGCGTGCAGCTTGCCGTAGGCGCTCCTCGCAAGAAGCCTTATGGCGCGACGGCGTACCAGTCGTCGCACATCAATGGTGGGGCCGCCATCGGTGCGGATCCGGCGACGAGCGTGGTGAATCGCTTTGGTCAATGCTGGGACGTGCCCAATGTCTTCGTGGCGGGAGCCGCGCTTTTCCCGCAGAACTCCTGCTACAACCCGACGGGAACGATCGGCGCACTCGCCTACTGGACCGCCGACGCGATCAAGCGCGACTACCTGCACGCGCCCGGGAAGTTGATGGCATGAGAACCACCCTGGTCCTTTGTCTCGCGGCCGCTTCGGTCTCGGCCATGGCCGCCGAAGTTCTCGATTTTTCGCGACCACCGCCGTCATGGCAGACTGCCCTTTCGCAACCTGCCAAGGAGGAAGTGGCGCAGAACATCGTCGCGAAGGGGAAGGGGGCGGCGATCGCCTGCGCTGGGTGCCATGGCGCCAATGGGCTTCCGCCCGCTGGCGTTCCATTTCCGCGGCTCGCGGGGCTTCCCTCCGAGTACGTCGCGAAGCAACTCTTCGACTATCGCGATGGCACCCGGCCGAACGCGGCGATGGCGCCCATTGCGAAGGCGCTCACCGATGCCGAGATCGGATCGCTCGCGTTGTACTTCGCCTCCCAGCCAGCTTCCCCCGTGAAGTCATCGCACGTCTCTCCGCGTCGAGGCGCCCAACTCGCGCGCGAAGGTGACAACGCGCTCGCAATCCCGGCGTGCTCGGATTGTCACGGCGGCGACGATATCGGAGGCGGCCCGATTCTGCCGCCGCTCGGTGCGCAGCCCTCGGCTTACACGACTGCCCAACTGGTTGCATTCAAGTCGGGCGAACGCCGCAACGATGACGGGGCGGTGATGCGCGAGTTCTCCAAGCGCCTGTCGGAAGCCGATATCGAAGCGATCGCATCCTATTTCGAGAAACGATAGGCGCGGCGGCGACCGGGCAGCGCCGAAGTCGTGACGCTTCCCCGATCAAGCGCTGTCGAAGCATGTTATAGGCGCCGGCGCGTGGATATACCCGCGCATCGCGCGGGCAAATCAATCAACGCGGAGATCGGGCCTTGGACTTGTTCAGGGTGACGGCGGCGCGAACGAGAGTCTTCAACGCATCTTCGTCGATCATCTCGCCCTCGTGAAAGTCGATGGCACGCCGCGTGTTCCCGGTAAGACTGGAATTGAAGAGGCGCGACGGATCCTTCAGCGCCGCTCCTCTGGCGAAGGTCATCTTCACGACGTTCTTGTAAGTCTCGCCGGTGCAGATCAATCCGTCGTGCGACCATACCGGAACTTCCCACTTCCACTCTTCGACGACTTCGGGATCGGCTTCCTTGACCAGGGCTCGGAGCCGGCCGAGCATCTTGCCCTGCCAGTCACCGAGCTCCTTGATTCTCGCGTCTATCAACTGAGAAGCAGGCTTGGTTTTTTGCGATGAGCTCTTCGTCATACCCGTTTCGCTTCCCTGGTCCCGACGCGTCGACAGATGGTGGTCACCACCACTGTGCGGATTCTACGTGGAGCTGCGGTGGACCAGAAGCGCTTCGATGCGGCCTGACCCGGGACCGGCGGCCGGTTCCGTCCTAGGGCACGGCACACATGATCACGGCGTTCGGGCCGTAACCTTCGGGAACGTAGCCCAAGGCGATCATCGAGGCACGAGTCGCGAGGCTCGTCGTATAACGGTGATTGGAGTCCGCACGATTGTTCCAAACCCGGTATACCGGAACGGTCGCCCCTGGACATGCGCCAGTCACCGGATCCGGCAGGTCGATCTGGAAGACGTTGTCGCTCTCGAACACCCAGGCGTCCGGGAACCGCGTATGCACCGCCAGGCATTCGGCCGCGCTCGCCGAGTAGAAGTGCGAGTCGAGACCCGCTGCGGGATTGCCGTAGTAGCGGCAGACGGGATTGATCGTCCCGCTGGCACTGCTGCCGGCCGCATAAGCCTTGAACGACTGGCCCGTGCGCGTCCAGCCCGGATGAACGTGGGTATCGAGGTCGCGCTTCTCTGCGTCGTCCGCGGTGATGAAGTAGTGGTCGAGGCCCGCGTTGTAGAACTCGTCGATTTCGACGACCGCGATCGGCGGCGGCAGCATCGTCAGCTTGAGCGAACCGGCGACGATGGCGCGCGCGAATCCACAGTTGAAGCACTCGACGCCGCCGGATTGATTGGCGGCAGTCGCAAGATTGATCTGAACGGTCGCGCTCGTGCCGTCGAGCGGCGTGCTCGGCGTGATGCGCAGCTGGCGATTCGCAGGCGGCATGCCGCCGGGTTCGGAGTCGAAGGCCAGCGTGAGTTCCTGCCCTGCGGTCTGCAAATACGTGTAGGTGGTCGAGTTGCCCGGCATGTAGCTGAAGCCGAGAAGCTGTGGTCCTGTGGTCACGCGCACGTTCCAGCTTGCGATCTCGTGCGTCACGTCGTCGTAGCTGAACGTGCCGGACGCGGTCGCGCCGTCGGCGAACTGGACACCGCTCAGATTCCAATAACGCGACGCCGCGAGCCCGCAGGGCGATAGGACAACAGCAGTGCTCAGCAGCACGAGTTGCAGCAACCTGATCATGGCAATTCTCCTTGTGCTTCATCGAACGGGCGCCGGGCGCGTGACAGCGTGCGCCTCCCGCGCGAGGCCGCATCGCTCGATGTTCGAGTCGCCGTCGGCGGCCGGCGACCGACCGACGAGAATTAATGAAACCTCGGCCCGCTTCGGCTTGCCGCTGACGCCGCGAGCGCGTACCTGCGCTGGCCGCGATACGCGATAAGCAACGCGGGTGCCAAGCGCCTCGTTGAACGCCGAAATACTTCCCTGTCCGGCCGGACGGTGATGCGCTATGCGGTGGAGAGGGCGTCGCTCCGGAGGGTGTAGCCGGCTGCGTCCGGGTCTGCGCGGCCCGAGCCCACCCTGGAGAGCCAGCTGCATCGGCGATCGAGCCGGACCGCTCCTCGTTCGCGATCAGCGATCGTGACAGGAATCGTCACGTTTGGTCCCCGGGCGTCTTGATCCTCGAGTGGATTGCAGGCGCCCCTCGGGCGAGGGTGGCGCATCTCGCAGTCGCACGCGACGGCTTTCGATCGCGATGCCGATCGACGTGCGACAGGTGTTTCCGCGACCGCTTTTGGGCGGAGAGAGGCGCCTTCAGTCCGCCAGGATCGTACTTGCTCGGATCTCGCGCTAGGCCTTGATGAATGCAAGCAGGTCGGGGTTGATGACGTCCGCGTGCGTCGTGCACATGCCGTGCGGGTACCCCTTGTATGTCTTCAGGGTTCCGCGCTTGAGCAGCTTGGCGGAGAGCGGCCCGGCATCCGCATAGGGCACGATCTGATCGTCGTCGCCATGCATCACCAGCGTGGGGACTTCGATTTTTTTCAAGTCGTCGGTGAAGTCAGTTTCCGAGAAGGCCTTGATGCAGTCGTACTGCGCCTGGGCGCCCCCCATCATGCCCTGCCGCCACCAGTTCTGGATCGTGCCCTGGCTCACCTTGGCACCCGGACGGTTGAAGCCATAGAAAGGACCGCTCGGGAAGTCGAGAAAAAACTGCGCGCGATTCGCCGCCAACGCTGCTCGGAGCCCGTCGAAGACCTCGATCGGGGTACCGCCTGGATTCTTCGCGGACTTGAGCATCACCGGCGGCACCGCACCGATCAGCACCGCTTTGGATACCCGGCCGGGCTTGGCGCGCGCGACGTAGTGCGCGACCTCGCCGCCGCCGGTCGAGTGGCCAACGTGGATCGCGTCCTTGAGCTTGAGGGCATCGGTCAGCGCCGCGACGTCGGCAGCGTAGGTATCCATCTCGTTGCCCGTCGAAGTATCGGTCGAGCGCCCATGTCCGCGCCGATCGTGCGCGATGACGCGAAAGCCACGCGCGAAGAAGAACAGCATTTGCGCGTCCCAGTCATCCGAGCTGAGCGGCCAGCCGTGGTGAAAAACGATCGTTTGCGCGTTCTTCGGACCCCAGTCCTTGAAATAGATGGTGACCCCGTCCTTCGTCGTAATGGTGTTCATCAGAATCGATCCTGAATGATGGTGGAAAGTCTTGCTCTACACAGGCTTGCGCAATCGCGACGCTCGTGTGGCGACCACGAGCGTTCTTGCCTTCAGATCGTGATGGCAATCGGAACGAGAGCCCTCGGCACGGAGGCGCGATCAGATCATTTCGGCGGTTGACTGCGCCTCGAAAACGACACCGCGTAGGCACCGGCCCGCACTGACGGCAGCGGGTCGTCGGAGAGCTCGATGCCGTCGGTGAGGCTCGTGGGCATGAACAGCAGTTTTTTCTGCGCCTCCAGACTGTTCGGCACCGCTTTGTTCAACGTCAGCGTGCCAAGGTCGACGACCTTGCGGTCATCGGGCCAGGGCTGACTCGCATCCTTGGTCTGATCCTCGGGCGCCGCGAGCTGCGCTTTCAGGTGAAAGACCACGGGCTTGTTCGCGATCCGCTTCGGCAGTTCGTCGATCAGGAAGTCGGGGGGCTGTTTCGCCGCCTCTTCCGGCTTCAGATGCACGAGCTTCTCCGGCACCATCTGATACCGCACCGCTTGCTTCTGGCCGCCCTTATTGACGAGGATGAAAGCGTCGATGCCGTTGTACTGTTCGTTGGCGAAACTGTCCGGCGTCGCGACGGTACCGAACGCTTTCGGCGCGTTCGGATGGCCGGCAAAGAACTGGTCCAGTTTCGTGGGTTTCGGGGCGTTCGGCGGGCTGTCGGCGATCGCCAGCAGCAGATCGCGAAATTCCTCCCCGGTGGCCACCGGAAAGAACTTCAGCGAGACGATAACCATATCGGTGTCTCCCGCGCCCGGCTGATGGAACTTGATGGCCATCCCGTGCGGGTTGGCATTCGGATCGCCGTCCGGTACGGTGGGGAGTCCACCTGAATCGGAGAAGCGCACCGTGACCGGAATCGTCTTTCCGCTGAAGAGCGCTGCGCGACTCAGCTTTGCAGCCTCGGGAGTCGCCTTGAAGCTCCCCTCGACGACAATACCTTTGGCATGGTTCGCGCGGAATCCGGGATGCTGGCCGTACACCTTGTTGAGCGCGTCGACGTCCTGGGTGGCTATCGGCGCATCTTCTCCGCGAGCGACGGCTGTAGGCAGCAGTACCAGTGCACCGGCGAGCGCTATGGCCGACAGTCGCCGAGCGCCGCGCATAACGTTCTCGGGCATGAATCCTTGTTCTGAACTTTCCATCGTGTCGCTCATTTTCGAATTTCCCTCTCTGACAGCGATAACGTTCGTTCCTGAAGGCTCTGAAGGTCACCGATCCTTGGTCTCCTCGACCACTACTGCAAGGTGCATCGGTTCCGAGCCGCGCCCGGGATGCAATCAAAACGCATCGACATCGACCACGGCTTGAGCAAAGGCCTGCGGGGCTTCCTGGGGCAGGTTGTGCCCGATGCCGCCCGTGATGAGACGGTATTCATACGGCCCCGAAAATTTCTTGGCGTAGGCGTCTGCAGGCAGATGCGGGGCGCCGTTCGCATCGCCCTCCATGGTGATCGTCGGCACGCCGATGACCGGAGCTTGCGCAAGCCGCTTTTCCAACGCGTCGTACTTGGGCTCGCCTTCCGCCAGAGCCTGCCGCCAGCGATAGTTGTGAATCGTGAGCGCGACATGGTCCGGATTGTTGAACGACGCCGCGGAGCGCTCGAAGGTGGCATCGTCGAAGTTCCACTTCGGCGAAGCGAGGTGCCAGATGAGCTTCGAAAAGTCGTGCCGGTATTTCTCGTAGCCGAGACGGCCGCGTTCCGTGGCGAAGTAAAACTGGTACCACCACTGGAACTCGGCTTCGGGCAGTAGGGGAACCTTGCCGGCTTCCTGGCTTCCGATCAGGTAACCGCTCACGGACACGAGCGACTTGCAGCGCTCCGGCCAGAGCGCCGCGATGATGGCGGCCGTTCGCGCTCCCAAGTCGAATCCGGCGAGCGTCGCCTTCTGGATTTTGAGCGCATCCATCAAGGCGATCGTATCCAGTGCGACCGCGGCCGGCTCGCCGTTGCGAAACGTGTCGGCTGAAAGAAATCGCGTCGTGCCGTAGCCGCGCATATAGGGGACGATGACCCGGTAACCGGCGGACGCCAGCAACGGAGCCACGTCGACAAAGCTGTGGATGTCGTAAGGCCAGCCATGAAGCAGAATGACCGGAGGACCATTGGCCGGGCCGGCTTCGGCGTATCCAACGTTCACAAGGCCGGCGTCGATCTGCTTCAGGGGTGCGAACGACTGGTTCGTTCCGGGTTTGATCGCCGGCAGCGCCGCCGGTTTGGTCTTGGGTGATTGTCCGTTCGCGGCGCCGATCATGCCAAGTTGCGCGGCGGCCAGGGTCATCGCTGTCGCACCCAAAAACCGGCGCCGATGACGATCGATCGCTTCCCGGTCAAGTTCGTCCGACAGTTTGCTCGCGCTCATGAGATGAACTCCCTGGGTCCTACGGTTGCTCTGCAATCAAGCGCCAAGTAAAGGGTGTCGCTCAGCCACGCGTCGCCGCACATGTTTCACTATGAAGCGTATTGAGCAGGTCGATTATTGGCTATCACGATTTTGCGTTGCGCTTGACGATTCCTGACGCTCGACCGATTACCTGCGATGCGCTAAGGGTAATTGCAATTCGCGATTCATCGCTCGGGCAGAAAGGGTACAACGCGTCCGAGGAACGGCGCACCCCACGCCGTTTCGCGCCGACCCTGCGATCGACCTATCCTGGTGGATGGGTCAGTCCCGACGTCACCGGGATCGACTTCGCAGAAATAGGTGGACGGGGTGACAGCAGCATGATCGATTCAAGCGCGGACGCTACTCCGCCAGCGGCCTTGACTCCTTGCTTCGATTAGGGACCGAAGGTAAACGAGTACGCTTGCACGCCAGAGTCGCTCGAGACCAGCGTCAGAAGGTGCTTCGTTCGCGGCGCGCCGGTGACCAGGCGAAACATGCCGGACCGATTGACGTGCGCAACGCCATCCGGGCCCACGTCGGCACCGCGCGCGGCCCCGACGGGCTTGCCGTCGAGTTGCACAGTCATCGCCGAATTTCCCGAAGCTCCTGGCTGCATGACCAGATTCACCTCACCTCCGGTAAACGGAACGGTGATCTTGCCCGTGCCGGTTTTGAGTTCGACGTATTGGGGCTTGCTTTGCCAACTGCCTGTCAGGGTGAACGCTCCGCGCTCACGGCGATCCGTGCCCACGTATGTCTCGTTCGTGATCCCGGCGTAGTTGGGGTCTCCGGTCTTCGCGTACGCCGTGACCTCCGGGCTAGTTTCCGGGAGCTTGACTCCGGGGTTGGCGGCAAGGAGGAGTCGCCGGATCTCCGACTCGATCTCGTCGTAACTTCCTTCCCCTTCCCAGCGATCGACGAGTTTCCCTTGCGCATCGAAGAGATAGGTCGCCGGCCATGCATCGTTGCCGAAGGCGTACCAGATCGCCGAATCATTGTCGACCGCGATGGGATAGGTGAGCCCGAAGTCGCGGATCCCGCGGTCGATGTTCTCGGCGCGCTTGCCGAATTCGAACTCGGGTGTATGCACGCCGATCACGACCAGGCCCAGCTTCGCGTAATCGCGGTTCCACGCCTTGATGTACGGCGACGTGCGGATCCAGTTGATGCAGGTGTACTCCCAGAAGTTCACCAGGACGACTTTGCCTCGCAGTGCCTCGGCGCCGATCGGTGCCGAGTTCACCCAGCGCGTCGCCTTGAAGGCCGGTGTTTCACCGGCGGCCATGGCGAGTCCCGGACCTGCGGCTGCGCCGAGGATCATTAGCGACATGATCGCGTTCATTACTGGATAACGAAGACGTTTATCGTGCACGCGGTGGGTCCTCCAGGCATGTGCGCTTGCAGAATCTGGGTTGACGAGCCGGGCGCCAGCCCTGGCGGTCGATGCCGCGCCAGCGAGCGACGGTCGATGATGATCGATAGCTTTGAACATTCGCGCGCTCCCGCCTGCCGTCGTCGAAGATTCACAGGGTAGTCGGACCGCCAAGTTGTTCCCAAGGATAAATCCGAACTGGACTTGCTGCTCAGTCCTGTTGGGCCAACACTTGCGCCTGGGTCCTGCCGTACGGGTAGAAGCCCGTCTTGGCCCCCTTCGCCCATGCCGCTCGCTGTTCCGCACTGCCGATGTCCCAGTCGGGGCGGCAGCGCTTGAGCACCGCGCGCAGGTCGAGGCGCAGCTCTTCGACCGTAGGTCTGCCGAAGAACCAGTACCCGTCATAGATCTTATAGACACGCAGGCCGGGCTCGAGCACCAGCGTGTGCGGAATCATCGGATTGTGCAGCGGGTCGGTATATTCCGCGATGTCGAGATCCTTCTGCACTCTGCGGCCGGCGTCAGAGAGAAACGGCCACTGCGCGCCAACGCCGGAGCGAAACTCGCTCGTCTCGAGCAGGTTGTCGGTCGAGATGGTCACGAGGCGACAGTAGCCCACCTCCATCTCGCGATGAAGCTGCAGAAGTCCCTCGTGCTGCCTCCTGTCCTTCGGACAATAACCACCGCGGGCGAGCACCAGCACGAGTGGATCGCCTTGCTGCAATTCCGAGAGCTTCTGGTGCTTGGCGCGATGGTCGGGCAGCTCATAGTCGGGAAAGGTCGCGCCGGGGACGATATCGGGCCGCATTTTGCGATCCTCGCTACACGCGCTGACACAACGGGACACTCAAACCGGGACGAGCGCGCACGCGCCGCCGGTCCTGCACGGGACGCTCGGCGTTCATTGGCGGGCAGCTTCCATGTGGAGCGCGGCATCCTGGGCCGCTTCCTCGGAAGTCCTGCCGCGCTCGCGCGCGACGATATACGCGGCGTACCACCCCGACCAATGGTGCTTCGGGGCACTTGCTTCGTAGGCGCCATGATGCATCTCCGCCTCTCGCAGAAGCTCGGTCAGCGTCGCGACATCGGCGACGAGTCCTCGCCCAGGAAGCCGCGTCGTAACCTCCTGGATAAGCCAGCCGTTGCCATCGGGGTCGCTGAACGTGGCGAAAGAGCGATAGCTCGCGTGATCGGGGGCCGGCCCGCTGAGTCGACCCCCCGCGCTATCAGGCTGGAACTGCGCGCCCGGCACTGCGGGATGGAACACCTCGCTCACGTTGACCCCGCGGGCGACGAGCTCGGCGCGTGCCGCCTCGATGTCGGAGGCGATCAGGTAGGGCCCCTGCGCCGTCCCCGGCGCGGCTGACGTCATCTTCGTGCCGAATTGAACCGAGCACCACGAGCCGGGCGGCGTGAACTGGATGACCCGAAAGCCGTTATCGAATGCGAAGTCGGCGTCGAGCCGCCAGCCCAGGCTTCCGTAGAAGCGCTTGGCGCGATCGACGTCGGACACCGGAATGACGACAACCTCGAGCTTCGTGTCGACCTTCCCGCCGCTCGCGGCTCGGACCGCGTGCTCATTGGTCGTCGGTATGCTGCTCATCGTAGCCTCTCTGAAGTTGTCGCGGTGAGTGGCGCCGGCGCTCGCGCTCGACGCGGTCTAGAGTGCGGAAATCGCGTCGACGATCTCGTTCGTGCTTGCCATGGCGCTCGCGTAGTTCGGCAGATTGACCTCGAGCGCGGCGTGCATCTCGTTGTCCGAGTAGTCCGCCGTCGCGTCCTTGACCATCGTGACCTCGTAGCCTAATTCCGCCGCATAGCGAACCGTTGCTTCCACGCAGGTGTGCGCGATGAGTCCGATGACGATGAGCTGATGGATACCATGCTTCTTGAGCAGCAGATCCAGATCGGTGTTGGCAAAGCCGCTGGAGCACCAATGCTCCTGGGCCACGATGTCGCCCGGCCGGGGTGCGAATTCGTTGCGGATCTCGCCGCCCCACGTCCCGGCCTCGAAGGCCTTGCGCGACCAGGACAGCTTCTGGATCGGCGCGATGTACTTCCACGTTTCGTAGTCACCGGGGCGATATCGATGATGCAGCGCATAGAAGACGCGAAGCCCCGTGTTCCGCGCGGCGTTCAAGACCTGCAGCATATGGGGAACGCAGTCATTGGCTTCGGCGACACCCTTCAGGCGATCCCATACTTTGCCTCCCGCGGAAATGAAATCGTTGTACGGATCGATCACCAGAAGCGCGGTGAGCTCCTTGCTATATGTGACCTTCGCCATGGTCTACCTCGAGCAATGCGGCGCAGTCAGGGTCGGCGCGCCGAAAACAGTCACCTCGCGAGCGTGATGAGCGGCTTCCCTTTTTCGACGATATACGTCGCAAGCTCCGCGGCGTTGACGTTGCCGACGTTCTTCGCGGCGTGCACCGTTCCGGCCGGAATGAACAAGACGTCGCCGACCTTGAGCGTGACCGGCGGCTTGCCCTCGACGTCGTACTCCATCGTGCCTTCGAGGAGATAAATGATCTCTTCGCCCGGATGCGTGTGCTTGGGGGACGCGACTCCCGGCGCAAGCTCGACGCGCGCCTGGATGACCTCGCGACCCGGCGCGCTCAAATCGTGGCGCTGGAGATCGGTGCGTGTCGTTCCTGCCAGTTGCGCTTGCACGGCGTCCAGCCCCAGAACGCCGCCGACGATCAGCACCGCGACCGCCATGCGTCGAGTCGGTTTCATGTGATCTCCTTTTGCGATTGAAACCTGCGAACGCCCGCGACGAACCCCCGAGTCGTCGTTCACCGCTTCGGGTAAGCCGTGAAAACGTAGTCCTTTGCCTTCACGATCGTGTGGCACCCGAAACCGCAACCGGCGCCCATTCCTAAAGGCTTGAACGTGTCGGACGCGGTGTCATAGTCAAACTCGGCGTATCCCCAGTTGCCGCTGTCCGCAAATCGCTTGCTGTCCCTCACCATGAAATCGATGTCGTGCAGGGTGTCCGGAATCATCGTCGGAGCGGGGGCCTCCGCGCTCTTTTTCGCCGTCCAATGGATCTTCGCCATCTTGGCGCCGTCGGGGAAAGGCTTGCCATTGCCGGGAGCGCCCGCTTTGTAAGCGTTGATCATCACCGGATTCGCGAGGATCACCTCGATCGTTTCCCCGGTCTGGCTGACGGCGACCACCTCCCAGGTTTGGTATCCCTTGAATTCGGAGAACGCGAGCCCGTTCGGCACCTTCACGGTGTACCGGTCCTGCGCGGAAATCGCGGTGCCGGCCAAAACGGCGAGGGCTACCGCAGTCATCCCGACGGTCAGCATGTTCTTGCGCTTCATCGTCAGCTCCTCCTGTGTCAAATTGGCATCCTTACTTCTTCCCTGGTTGGGCTTCCGACCCCGTTGCTTGCGTCGTGTCTCGCATGCTCGCAATGATTCATTGCACCGAGATGCCTAAACCGGCGCGCCCACTATCGCAGCGACTTGAATGCCGCGCGCAACTCCGCCGCGAACAGCTCGGGCTGCTCCCACGCGGCAAAGTGCCCGCCTTTGTCGACCTCGTGAAAATAGATCAGGTTACGATAGGCGCGCCGGGCCCAGGTCTCTGGGGCTCGATAGACGTCGTCCGGAAACACCGTAATGGCGACCGGCAGCGCGATGTCGCTGGTCTTCTGCGCGGCCGCGACGATAACGCTGCCTCGCGCACCGTTCTCCCAGTACAGCCGCCCCGACGAGGCCGCGGTGTTGGTGAGCCAGTAGAGCGTGATGTTGTCCAGCACGTCGTCCTTCGTCGGGGACTGTTCCGGACTCGCGCCCGTCCATTTCGCGAAGCCCGGATGAACCAGTATCCACGCCGCGAGGCCGGCCGGTGAGTCCGTCGCACCGTAGCCGACGGTTTGCGGCCGCGCGGTCAGCATCACGAAGTACCCGGCGTTGCCGGCCTTCGCGTACGCCATCAACGTTTCGATCGCCGCGCGTTCCTTGTCGGTAAGGCCCGCCGGCAGTGGCCCTCCACCGAGCGCCGCGGCCGCCTCGGGGGGAACCGTCGCCGGCAGGTTGAGGTGAATGCCGAGTAAGCCCGGCGCCGCCTGACGCGCCATTGCGCTGGAGATGGGACTGCCCCAGTCACCGCCCTGCGCGACGTAGCGCGTGTACCCGAGGCGCTTCATCAGCTCGGCCCACGCTCGCGCGATGTGATCCGGGTCCCAACCGGTGACGGTCGGCTTGCCCGAGAAACCGAAGCCCGGGATGGATGGAATCACGACATCGAATGCATCTTCCGGCCGACCGCCATGCGCCGTCGGATCGGTCAGCGGGCCGATGAGCTTGAGTTGCTCGATGACGGATCCGGGCCAGCCGTGCGTGATGATCACCGGCAGCGCATTCTTGTGACGGGAACGAACGTGGATGAAGTGAATGTCGACACCGTCGATGGTCGTGACGAATTGCGGAAGGTCGTTCAGCTTCTTCTCAAGCTTTCGCCAGTCGTAGTCGGTGCCCCAGTAGCGCGTGAGCGCTTGCAGCTGCTCCAGCTGGATGCCTTGCGATCGATCGGTCACCGTTTCGCGGTCAGGCCAGCGCGTGGCGTTGATCCGCTGGCGCAGGTCATCGAGCGCCGCCTGGGGGACGTGGACAGTGAAGGGACGGATCGAACGATCTTCGCCAGCCGGGGGCGCGGTGGGCGACGCCGTCGTGTTCTGTGCGTAGTCAGGAGAAGCGATGATGAGCAGGCCGGCGGAAAGCGCCGCCATCGCACCGGCAAGCAAGGCGCGCCACTTCGGGAACGTGAGGGTGGACCTGGAAAAATGCTGCGACATGGTTTCATCTTCCTCGCTTTGCGCTTGTGTCAGCGATTGAGACGATCAGAAGTCCTGCGCGGCAGGCCGAGAGATCTATTTCATGGGGAATTCGCCTTTGGATGCGCGCGGGTGACGTTCCCGATCCGCGAAGCGAGACGTCGATTTCATCGAACACTCGCTTAAGATTCGCGCGGGTGACGTTTCCATCCGCGAAGCGGGATCTCCGTCGCAACCTTAGAGGAAGACCTCTCGATTGGGAAGAGGTCGGAGCGCGACTCGATGCCGTCGGTGCGCCATGCATGGGAATCACCCCAGACGCACGGGTCGCGCCGATTAGACCACGGTGTTGTCCGATGCAGGAGCACAAGCCGCACCGGTCGGCGGCGTTGGCCGGCGGCGCGATGACGCCGCCGTCGGGCGTTATTACCGATTAACCCGCGGTCGCGGTTCGGGCCCGACGCGCCGCTGTACGATCGAAGCTGTACGGTCGAATCCACTTGGCCAGGAAGCCTGGGTCGTCCTCACAAATCGACGACGACATCGCGGCTCGGTTGCGAGCAGCAAACGAGAACGTTGCCGTCCGCCGGCATATCGAGGGGCTCGGGGCCATAGACCACGGTCCCCGAGATCAATCCGCTCCCGCAATTGTGGCAAACGCCGGTCCGGCATGACCAACGGACCGGGACGTCGCACGCTTCTGCGAGTTCCAAAATGCTTTGATAGGCCGAACCGTTCCAGTGCGCGGCGATGCCGCTCCGCGCGAACGACACCAACGGACCGGTGCCGCCGTCGTCCTCGGGTAGATGCGGGGCACGCGTCGCCGCGCCGACAACCCCAGGCATCATCGGTTCGCTGCCGTTGAAGAGCTCGACACGGATGCGCTCCGGCGCCACGCCCAAGGTTGCGAGCACCGCCTTCATGTCCGCCATGAAGCGCGTCGGTCCGCAGACATAGGCTTCCGCGTCGCGCGGCACGCCAACCGCGTCGAAGACCGATCGCGACAAGTGGCCGGTCGCGTCGAAATCCTCACCCAGCTTGTCGCCCGCACCGGGCCGGCTATAACAGACGTAGCTGCCGCCATCCTCCAGCGAGAGCATCAGGCGGCGGACTTCGGCGGCGAATGGATGATGCTGGCGATCGCGAGCGGCGTGGAACCACAGGACCTGCCGTGTCGATCGAGTCTCTGCCAGCGCATGCAGCATCGCGAGCACGGGCGTCGCACCGATGCCGGCGCTGAGCAGCACCACGGGGCGCTTTCCGGATTGCAGAGTGAAGCTTCCGCGCGGCAAGCTGACATCGAGGGCGTTGCCCACCCGGACGTGCTCCTGCAGGTAGGTTCCGGCCACCCCGTTGGGCTCGATCTTGACGCTTATTCGATACCGCTCCGATGATTGCGGACCCGAAAGGGAGTAGCTGCGAAAGAGCGGCGGTCCAACGCCAATCCGTGGGAGGCGCACGACGATGTACTGGCCGGGCAGCGGCGATCGAAGCGGTTGACCGTCCGTGCTTTGCATCGTCAGCGAGACGACGTCCGCGGACTCCTGAGTGATCGCCGTCACCGCGAGTGGCAGAAACCCCGGCGCAACCGGCCGCGCCGCTGCTGGCGGAACGAGCCCCGCGTTCCCACCTCGTGCAGCCGTCGTCGGGCTCTCGAGCAACGCCTCGAACGACGAGCGCCATCCGGGCGAGAGCGCCTCGATCCGCAGCGCGCGCTCCAGTCGATCGCGCGGGTGATCGGGCGTATAGAGGAGCGCGTTGATCTCGGCGACCGTCATCCGCACGTTCGCCTCTCCTATTTTCACGATCTCGTCGCCGGCGGCCACGTCGCCTTCCTGCAGGACGCGGAAGTAGAACCCCGGTCGGCCGCTGGACGTCAGCAATGCCGGCATGCGCGGTTCGTTCATTCGAATGCCGACGCGATAGCAGGTGACGCGAGGCTGAGTGACTTCGAACAATGCGCTGCCGATCCGATAGCGGTCGCCGATGCACGTGTTGTCGTCGGGCAATCCTTCGACGGTGAAATTCTCGCCAAACTGGCCATGGACGAGGTCGGTCCGCTGCAACTGCTCCTGCCAGTAGCGATACGACTCGATCTGGTAGACGAAGACGGCGCGCTGCTCACCTCCGTGTCCGGCTCGATCGCCCTGACCGTCTCCGTCCAGATTCAACCGGCCGACCCGGCAGCGGCCGCGCACCGGATCCTTCCAGATCGCGGTGTGCACGGTGCGTCCCTTCCACACGATGTCGCGCGGAAGTCCGACGTTCACCGCCAGGAGTCGACCCATGACTTCACTTTGCCGGAGACGAGACGCTGCCGGCAAGTTGCCCTTATGTGCCGACGCGCTTCCCGGGGTTCCTGGCGATGGAGTTAGGAGTTGAAACCCGCGCCGGCGGTCGGGCGCGGATCACCCGATGCTTCGCTATCAAGTCTTTCCACCAGGTACGCCGCGGCGACCGTCGCTCCGGCCGTACTGACAAGCAAGCCCCAGAAAACTTTTCCGTTCCATGTTCGGACGGCCGACCTCGAGGTGCGGCATGTCATTTGCCCCGTCGGCTGCGGCGTGGCCGTGAATCCGGATACCATACGTGCGCAAATCGAACCGCGATCGTATCGCCGGCGCGCTCTACGGCGAGGTCACGCTGAAGGACGGTCGCGTCGAACCATCGAACCTCCGCAACGATCGAGTGCTCCGGATGAACCAGGCAATCGCGATCGAGGTGCACATCGTTCAAAGGTCCGAGAATCCCGGCGGGATGGGAGCGCCGGGAGCGTCCGCGGTCATGCCCGCGCTCACCAATGCCATCTCTGCGGCGACGGGGAAACGTGTGCGCGAATAGCCGGTACGGGATCAGGCAAAGCCCGCCGCTCGACGCATTGCTCGTCACGCTTTTCCGCGCCCGCACGCTCGTCTTCGTCGTTGCCCTGGGGGCGGCGGCGTGCGGCACGTTGCCCCCGCAAGTGGACCGCCCCTCGTCGACGGCACTTCCCCCGTCCACCGAGAGTCCGCTGGTCAGGGTCGCGCGGGACTCGACACCTTCGCCGACGCTGACCGGGTTTCGCCTGATGCCCCAGGCGTTTTACTCACTCGACGTCCGGATCGAACTGGTGCGAAGAGCTCGCGAGTCGCTCGACGTTCAGTACTACCTGATCGAAAACGATCGCAGCGGTCGCCTGCTGATGCGCAATCTCCGTGACGCGGCGTTGCGCGGTGTCCGGGTGCGGCTGCTGGTCGATGATCTCAACACCGTCGGCGGCGATCCGATGTTTCAGGGACTCGCGGCTTTTCCGAATGTCGAGGTGCGGTACTTCAACCCCTTCTGCTGCGCGCGCGAGAGCCTCGGAAGCCGGTTTCTGGCTTCGTTGGGTGATTTCCGACGCCTCAACCACCGCATGCACAACAAGCTTTTCATCGCGGACGGCGCGATGGCCGTGATGGGGGGACGCAACATCGCCGACGAATACTTCGCCCGCAGCGCGAGCAATAATTTCGTCGACATGGATGTGCTGGTCATTGGAAGTGTCGTCCCTCAGCTCGCCGCGATCTTCGATACCTACTGGAACAGCCCACAGGCTTATCCGGTGAACGCCATCCTGGGTGAGCCCGCGGACGGGGAAGAAGCCCGAAACGCCTTCAACCATCTGGTCGACGATGGCGACCAGATGATGTCGGTCAAGATGCCGCCGGTCGACATGCTGGGGCATCACCCCATCCGACTCGATCTCGACGCAGGACATCTCGAGCTCTTCTGGGGTACGGCGGTGGCCTTTGCAGATCAGCCGGCCAAGGTCATGGCGACCTCCGACGAAATGGCCCATTCGATGAGCGTCCAGATGAATGTGATGGACCGGGTTGCGGAGTCGAAGAAGGAAGTCGTCATCTCGTCCCCGTACTTCGTCCCCGGGACCACGGGCGTGCAAACCTTTGCCGACCTGAGGCAACGCGGCGTGAAGGTGGTCATCCTGACGAATTCGCTTGCCGCCAATGACGTCCCGGTCGTCCACATCGGATACGCGCGTTACCGAATTCCGCTGTTGCGGACCGGGGTCGAGCTCTACGAGCTCAGTCCCTCCGGTGTTCAGCGTAACGAGCTCTCGACGTTTCCCAGGATGTCTCTCGGCCGCCTCCACGCGAAGGCGGCGGTGATCGACGATTTCATGGTTTATATCGGCTCGATGAATCTCGATCCACGGTCGGAGACCGAGAACACCGAGCTCGGCATCGTTGCCAGGAGCCCGGAGCTCGCGCGGCAAGTCACGCGCGTGATCGATGCCAGTATGGAGCACAGCTCGTACAAGCTGCGATTTGCGCCGGATGGAGAGAGCCTGCAGTGGCTGCTGATGGGAACGAATCCCGAGGAAGTGTTCCCGTCCGAGCCCGAGGTCACGCCGTTCATCGAGTTCCGCAACATGTTGCTTGCGCCGTTCGTGCCCGAGCAGTTGCTCTGAAGCGGTGGCCGACGTTCCAGCGTGCTGCGAGGGTACGACTCTGTTTGTCCGTTCTGCTGCGGATCGAGCAGACACACCGCTTCACGCCCTGCAATTTGAATCGTTTTCTGTCCCTGATCCGCGCGGGTGCGTAACGCAGTAATCACGGCAATGTCACGTTCGTCGTATATCGATACTCAACCATCCGGCAGCGTGGCTCGGACAGGTTGAACACGCGACGGCTGCTTGATTTTCACTTTCCAGCGCCGTAGAGCAATTCTCACAGGAATCGCAAGGCAATCTGTCGAGCTCTAGTCGGTCCCGGGTCGGACGGCAGTTTGTGTCGTCGTATCGAACGCGAATAGCCGGAGTCGCAACGGCTCGCGCCGTTGTCAGACGGTGCGCGAACTTCGGTTGAGAACACGCGCCCAATTGTGACAAAGTCCACGACGATCCGCGCCGGGCGAGGGCTTCCGGCGTACGACGCACAGGTTTATGCACAGAAATTGTGGATAACGTCGCATCAGGTAAGCGGCGGTTCGAGGCACAAAACTCCCTAACAAACGGGCCGGGCGCGGGAGACGTTCGGTTCGCGCTCGCCGGAGTGGTTAGTGGTTATCCACTGCTAAATGTAACCATCGTCGACTTCAATTTGAGTACACTTCGCGCCTCAAAAACCCAACAGGATCCAGGCTATGGCACGTCACAAACGTAAATCGGATGACCCAGACCCCAAGGAGATCGAGCTTGGCGACAGCGGCAATGTCACACTTCACCTGTCGGCCAGTCGCAAGCGGCTCCTCATCAGCTTCGACACTCACCCAGAGGGCTTTGACAAGACGGGTCTCAATGCCTTTATCGACGCCTTGGAAAAGATACGGAAGAAGATGGAGCGCTAGGCTTGAAGTCTGTTTCAAGAAAGCGCCCGCGACGCGCAACCTTCGCCGTCGGAACCGCTCGAGGCCCGAAGGCATCGAGTACGGGCCCGTCATCGGCAGAGCCGGCAACACGAGACGTCGCTGCTGCGGCGGTTCTGAAGGCTGCCCTTGCGGATCCCAATCCGGACGAGCCGGATCATCTGGCCCCGCTCGCCGCGAACGCGCGCAGCGCGCCGCGCGATATCGCGCCGCCTGCGACCGGTGAGAAGCCACGCAAGCGAACGCCGAGGGAGCCTGGCCGCAAACGCGCCAAGAAGACGTTGACCAGGTCCAGGGACCGGCGTCAAGCCTGATCCGGGAAGGTTTGATGCTGCAACCGACCAGCCTGGCGGCGAACTGCGCGGACGCTAAGGAGATCTTCTTCGTGACGCGTGGTTAGTGCGCAGGCGGTGTCAATTCGGTTGAACCGTCGCCGGAGGATTGCGTCGCATGCAGCGCGCGAACCTGCTGGAGCATCTCCTCGAATGGTCCGGGGCGAGGCGACCCGATGTCACGTGCGGCATTCTCTGCGCGGCGAATCATTTCAGCGCTCATGAGCCAGTCGGGCAGGAGCATTGCTGCCTCGGCCCATCTGCAGTAGAGCTCGACGAGTGACGTCGGATCACCGATAGCGCGCAGCAGCGCTTCCGCCGCCACGAACCGGGCGCGGGCTTCGACGTGCTTCCCGAGGCGTGCGAGCGACAAGGCGAGTCGGTACAGGATGCGCCCTTCGATCCTTCGATCCCCGGTCTCGCGCGCCAGCTCCGCGGCGACTCGGTATTGCTCGCTCGCCGCTGACCAGTCGCCCTTCGCGCTGAACACATCGCCGAGGCCGTTTCTGCCCGCACATTCCGTGCGCGCATGGCCGAGGAAACGACCAATCGCCATTGCGGCTTCGAACTGAACGCACGCATCGTCGGTCGAGCCGCGCTCAAGGCCAAGGTCCGCAAGGTTGCCCCGCTCGGCCGCTTCGCCCTGGCGATCGCCCAATTCGAGGGCGCACTGCAGCGATTGTTCGTAGAGATCGTGGGCTTCGTCCAGTTCACCGAGGTCGTGATGCACGATGCCGAGGTTTCCCATCAGCGCACCCTGCATCCGGCGGTCTCCGATCACCCGCGCGATCCGGAGCGCCCTCGTGTACGAGTCCTTCGCCTCCGCGAGCCGACCCGCGCGCCATAGCGCGGCGCCAAGGCGATTGAGGGCGCCGCATTGCAACGCGCGATCGTCCAGTTGCTCGGCGATCGCCAGCGCTTCGGCGCCGCGGGCCAATGCTTCTTCGATCCTCCCCTCGATGGCAAGCTCGTCGGCAAGTCCGCGCAGCAGCAAGCTTTCCGAGTGTCGATCCTGTGCGGCGCGGCTTGCGGCCAGACCGCGTTCGAACAGCGGCCTGGCTTCGCCGCCACGGCCCAGAACGAATAACGCCATGCCGGCAACCCAATCGACGATGGCGCGTTGCGAGTCGTTCAATCCTTGCATCGACTGGACGCTTTGAGCGAGTTCGAGTGCGGTCCGATACGGTCCGATACGCACGAAAACGTGCCACGCGCGTACGAGCGCGCCTGCTGCCGATTGTGCGTCTCCGTGCTCCATGGCGCGCCGACACGCCGCGACCAGGTTGTCGATTTCCGCGCCCCGATCGGCGGTCGCGAGTGCTTCATCGACGCCAGCGAAGAACCGAAAGTGGCGGGCCTCGGCAGCGCGAGCCGCGCTCGGACCTCCGTATTGCGGGTCGGTCTCCAGTCGTTCAGCCGCATAGGCCTTGATCGTTTCGAGCAACACGAAGCGACGCTCGCTCGCACGTCGAACCAGCGATTTCTCGACAAGAGCCTGCACGAGATCCATCGCGAATGTCGGAGTCCCTGACGGAGGTGCGTCGAGGACCGCTTCGGCGGCCTCGATCGTGAATCCACCCTCGAACACCGACAGCTGGGCGAGAACGGTCTTCTCGTGCGGCTCCAGCAAGTCCCAGGACCAGTCGAACGTCGCGCGCAACGTCGCATGGCGCTGCGCACGACCGCGCGCGGCGGGAATAATGGCGAACCGGTGGTCCATTCGCTCGAGCAGCGATCGTGGCGGGAGTATGCGAACCCGCGCCGCCGCGAGCTCGATCGCCAGTGGAAGACAGTCGAGGAGCTGCGCAATCTGAAGGATCGCGGGCTGGTCATCGTCCGTTGGATGGAACGCTGCTTCGGCCGCGCTTGCCCGCAGCAGAAACAGTGTGGTTGCGTCGTCGGTCTCGAGGGGCCCAAGCGTCAGCGCGTGCTCGCCCGGCACACGCAGCAATTCACGCGTCGTGACCAGGAAGCGCACCTCCGACGCGTGCTCAGCCCATTGAATCAGCGTCTCGGGTGCATGCGGCGCCACTTGCTCGAAGTTGTCCAGAATGATCAGGCACTCGCCACGTTCGGAGATGACTCTCGTCAGGGACGTCAAAGGGTCCGCGCCGCTCAGCGGCACATCGAGGCCGCGGGCAACCGCATGCGCGATGCCGTCGACGGTACGCGCCGCCGAGAGGTCGCAGAACCAGCTTCCGCCCGGAAAACGGGACAAGCGAGTCCAGCCGAATCGTTGGGCGAGACGAGTCTTGCCCGCGCCGCCGGTACCCACGATGGAAACCACGCGGGCACCTTTGATGAATGCAGACGATATTTCCTCGAGTGCGGTTGCGCGTCCGACGAACGTATCGATCTCGGCAGGGAGGCTGTGATTCCGCTCGAGCGGTAGTGAGGCCCGCGCCGGTTCAGGGCGCTCGATCGTTTGGACCGGGCCGACAAATCGATATCCACGCCCGACCAACGTCTCGATCCAGCGTTCGCCCCCCGGCGCCTGAGCGAGGGCGCGACGGATCGATGAGATCTGGACCGCGAGGTTGCCTTCTTCGACCACGAGCCCGGGCCACGCCGCTTCCAAGAGTTGCGACTTGGTCATCCATTGCTGCGGCGATCGGACGAGTACTGTCAGCAAATCGGCAGCGCGCCGACCGAGCGCCACGGGGACGCCTGAGAGCGTGACCAGGCTGGCCGTTGGGTCAAGCCGAAACGGACCAACCTCGTAAGTATCCGTCACAGGTGCTGCCTGCTGCGCGGAACGGCTCATGCGCCGGACGACCGCTAAACGACGGGCGGTTCTCTCGACGATTTAATAGCTTTTTAATCGCGATTTCAAGACGGTTCTCGGGCAAGCGCGCACTCTCTGCCACCAAGCGGCGCGCCAGAAAAGCGCAGCCGTTACGGATGACCAACCCACGAACCCGGAGAACCCAATGTACATGGAATCCACTGTCTTTACGCTCGCACGTCGTACGCCTACGGTGCCGCGGGCGGTCGTCACCGCCGTCGCACTTGTGCTCCTCGGCTACGGCATCGTTACGGTCGCCGAACGCCCGTATCAGATGCGCACCGATGTCGAGGTGCCTGCCGTGATGGAGAAGACTGGCGTCGTCGAGCAGAGCACGCTGCCGACCAACGAAGCGGAAGGTGCTACGGCCGAAAGCGCCTCGCAGGCCGATCCGCGCGAATGCGATCTGGCAAGAGGCATCAGTTCCGCCTGCGTTTTCGAATAACGGCGGACGCGCGTCGGACGTTGTCGAGAACAGGAGCGCAAGGGTTTGCCACAAATCGTTTCAGCGTGGCTCGCGCGCTCCCTAAAACCGCTCGACCCACGGTCGCAGCTCCAACTCCCACGTCCACGCGCTGCGCGGCTGCATGAGAACGTGGAGGTAGGTTTCGGCGATCGCGTCCGGATCGAGCATCGAGTCCGGAGTGCTGGTCATCGCCTCGGCGTGACGGATGGCGCCGTCAATGACGAAGTGCGCGACGTGGATTCCCTTTGGCGCAAGCTCGCGTGCCATGCTTTGTGCCAACCCGCGTAACGCGAACTTGCCCATCGCGAAGGGCGCCGATTCCGCATAGCCCTTGACGCTCGCGGAGGCACCGGTGAAGAGGACGGCTCCGAATCCTCGGGGCAGCATTCTTGCTGTCGCGCCTGCGCAACGAGGAACGCTCCGTATGCGGACACCATGAGCGAGCGTCGAACATCGTCCGGCCGAAGCGTGACCAGCGGACCACGGGCGCGCGCACTCGCGTTGTAAACGACGACGTCCGGCGACCGGTCTCGCGCATCGAGATCGTTGAAGAGCGCAGACACTTGCGCTTCGTCCTGCGCGTCACAGCGCAGAGCGATGGCCCCGGTTTCAGCGCTCAGCGCTTTCAGCTTGCCGGCGTCGCGGGCTGCCAGCGTGACCGACATTCCGTTTTTTGCGAGAAGCCGTGCGAGCGAGGCGCTCAATCCCGGCCCGGCCCCGACGATCAATGCCGACTTATGCGTTCCCTGCGGCGTCTTCAACAATGCGGCCTCCGAAGTCGTCGCGGTGCAGCCGGAGCGCGCGGCTCGGCATCGCGCTGGCGACGTTGCTGGTCAGGACCCTTGATCCTGTGGGGATTGATGGTTTCCTTCATCTTCGAAGTATGGCATGGGCGATCCGAGCAATGCGCGACCATCGCGAGCTCACAACGGACTGCTCGGTCCATTGCCTATGGCGTGCGCGTCTTTCGTGAAGTGGCGTCACGCCGCATCCGCTGCCCGCAGCGTATGATGGGTGAGTATGGCGCTTACTCGTGAAACCCTATACCGCGGGAGCACGCTTCGCATTCACCGCGTCTCGTGTCGTCCGCACGACGCGGCGTGCGGACCGCTCGAGCATGCCGACGCGGATCTTCTCGTCTTCCCGTTACGCGGCTTGTTCGTGAAGCACCTTCGCAGTGACCATCGCATGGTCGCCGACGCGTGCCACGCACTCGCGTTCCGATCAGGCGAGCCGTACCGCGTCAGCCATCCAGTGGACGGCGGCGACGAATGCCTGGTGCTCGAGCCCGACCCGGTGCTCGGGCCCCAGCTTCCGCTGCCGGTGAAAGTCGCGCCGCTCGATGGCGCAGTCATCGCGGCGCGCAAGCTGCTCGTGTATCGCCTCGTGCACCGCTTTGCGACCGCGGTCGAAGCGGAGGAGCGAGGACTCGAATTGCTCGGCGGGTTCCGGCAACCGCCCGTGTCGGAACCGGGCTCGCGGCGCTTGCGCTCCCGTCGCGCGGACATCGTCGAGGCGACGCAGATCGAATTGGTGCGCGACCCTGCCCGCGCGTGGACGCTCGAAGAGCTTGCCAAGCGCGTCTACAGCTCGTCGTTCCACCTCGCGCGAACGTTTCGTGCCGTCACCGGCACGCCGATCCATCGCTATCACTTGCGTGCACGCCTGACCGCCGCGCTCGACGAAGTGCTCGATACGTCGCGGGACTTGACGACGATCGCGCTCGAGTTCGGATTTTCGAGCCATAGCCATTTCACGGCGAGTTTCCGCTCGGCGTTCGGCGCGACGCCTTCGTCGCTGCGTCGGCGCGCCGGACGTCAACTGCGCAGGATTCTGACAGCGGCGTAGCGCACCTTGGCCCAGAATGCGGGGCATGTACGATCACATCGGTATCAAGGTAACGGACCTCGACGCGGCAGTGCGCTTCTATCGCGCCGCGCTCGAGCCACTCGGACACCGCCTCTGCTCGCAGGACGCGTCGTGTGCGGGACTGGGACCGCCCGATGCGCCGGCACTGTGGCTCTACGCGACGCAGGGCGCGACGCCGGTGGGTGCGACGCATGTCGCGTTCCACGCCGGTGATCGAAAGGCCGTCGACCGCTTTTACGCGGCCGGACTCGCGGCCGGCGGAAGCGACAACGGCAAACCCGGCCTGCGCGCCGATTACAGCCCGACCTATTACGCTGCGTTCCTCGTCGACCCCGACGGCAACAATGTCGAGGCCGTGTGTCTGCGGTGAGCCGCTTCGGGGCGCGAAGAACACTGCTCGGAGCCGGTATCGCCTTCGTCGGGGCGCGGCAACGCTGGCACTTGCGCGTGGTGAGAGAACGGCGATGGCCGGCAACCGAGACTTATTCGTGACCGCGCTGTGCGGAACCGAGCCCGCGGCGGACCTCGCGGAGAAGCTCGCGCTCTACGGGCAATTCGTCGGCAGCTGGGAAGCGGAAGGCGAAGCGTTCCTGCCGGATCGATCGACGCGACGCCATTGCTGGCAGATTCATTTCTGCTGGGTTCTGGAAGGGCGCGCGATCGAGGACGTGTGGATCACGCCGCCACGCCGCGGTCCGCGCGTCGGGGCATCGCAGCCTTGGGGGCCGTTCACGAATCAGTACGGCGCGACGCTGCGCGTCTACGATCCGACTCGTGACGTGTGGCGCGTGACATGGATCGATCCCGCGACGGGCTACCGCGCCGATCTCGTCGGCCGTCCCGACGGCAACGGCATCTTCCAGGAAGGGACCGGCTCGGACGGCGCGCACCTGCGCTGGATCTTCAGCGACATCGGCCCGCGCAGCTTTCGCTGGCGCGCCGAGATCTCGCGCGACGATAGTGCGAGCTGGCACAAGGCGCTCGAGCTTGCCGCGCACCGCGTTTGAGCTGATCGGCTAAGGCGATGGCCGAGCAGATCCTTTGGCCCTTGAGCGGAAAAACATCCAAGTGCGAGAATGGGACCCCCAGCGCTTCAATGAGCGGCTGTGGGACGCCTGGTAAGCGGATTTCCCCAGAGCGCCGATCGCGCCGAACCCGAGCGAGCGGTGGTACGTCATGCCGAAGCTTCGCGTTCAGTCCTTCGCGATTTCCATCGACGGCTACGGTGCCGGGCCGAACCAGGATCTGCGGAATCCGCTGGGAGTCCGTGGCCCCGAGCTGATGCAGTGGTTCTTCCATACGCGCTTATGGCAACAGATGTACGGCACCGGCGAGGGGGAGACGGGCGTCGACAACGAAATGGCGGAGCAGGGCTTTGCCGGCATCGGCGCCTGGATCCTCGGACGCAATATGTTCGGTCCGGTTCGCGGTCCGTGGCCGGACGAAAGCTGGAAAGGCTGGTGGGGCGACGAGCCCCCGTACCACACGCCGGTGTTCGTGCTGACGCATCATGCGCGCGCACCCGTCGCGATGAAGGGCGGCACGGAGTTCCGGTTCATCACCGGCGGTATTCACGCGGCTCTGGAGCAGGCGCAGGCTGCGGCAGGCGGCCGCGACGTACGCCTCGGTGGCGGCGCCGCGACGATTCGGCAATATCTTGGGGTGGGGCTGATCGACGAGCTGCACCTGGTCATCGCACCCGTCCTGCTTGGTTCGGGGGAGCCTCTCCTGCAAGGCATCGACACGCATGCTTTAGGCTACGAGTGCACGAAATCCGTCGCGGGCGAGCGCGGGACCCACGTCTTCCTGCGCAAACGAGCTTGAGTCGTGGGCTCGGGTCTATGGCATGGATGACCTCTCGCCCGCGACGCGCGTTTCCGCTGCGGACCGGGGTTTTCCAACGTGTTCAAGAAACACCAAGTTCAGGGCTCAGTCCCACTGAAGCAATTCAATAGACTCTGTCGTTGGATGCTGCGGCTTTCGTGGCCGCGCCCCTTGATGTGAGCGCGGCCATCGATCGCCGCCTGGAGGCTATCGGTCTGCAAGCGCGCGCTTCGAGCTCGGATCGCGCGCCCGGCGTCAAGCATCCGCGCACGCAAACGAGGACGTTTGCTTTCCGTCGCGCTGTACCTTGCAACTCGTTAGCGGTCCTCTAAATCCTCCACACGACGCCTTGTCGTGCTGCTAGTCGTCGCCGTCGTCGTTTTCATCCTCGTCCTCTTTCGGACTCTTCGATTCGAGGACCTTCAACGTGTTGTCTCCGTCGTCCACGAAGTAGATGCCCTGTCCGCCGCGCACGATGGCAAGGCCGAACAATGAACCGGCTCCGGTGACCGTATCGACTGTCTTGAAGGCAACCTGCGAGCCATTCGGTGTCGTCTCGACGAGGTTCCCATCACCGGCGTTCGCGGTGATGATGTCGCCGTTCGGCGCGATCGTCAGTCCCAGCGGGACGTTCAAGGCCCCGTTGAACGTCACGACTGCGCCGGTGAATGCCGTCGTCTGGCGATTCACGGCATCTGGAATCGCGACGATCTGGTTGTTGAAGCTGTCGGCGACATAGAGGGTCCCGTCCTTCGCGAGCCCAACGCCCGTCGGGCCGATCACGAGCGCCGCGGGGTCGGCAGTTTGGGCAAACCCCGAGCCGATTATCGTCGTCGGCCCCGCCGTCGGCATGCCCTCATCTTGCTTTGGCACCGTCAACGGGATTCGCAGCACGGTCCCCTGGTCGATCGGAGGTGGAGTGTCCGTCGCGACTTTGCCGTTGAGGACGCTGGTGACGAACAGCCAGGCGCGACCGTTCTTGTCCAGGGCGGTCATGTCCCATGGACCCTTGATGTCGCCACCCTGGAAAGTCTCCACCACTGCGCCTTGGCTATTGAGCACGATCAGACAGCCCGCCTGCATCGTTGCCGACATTCCGTCGCTTGTCGGCAGACTGCCGACGATCACCCAGCCGCGACGCAGGACCACGAGTGCGGTGGTCAATCCCACACCGCCCGGGCACTCGCCCTTTACCGAAGCGGGATCGATCAATGCAAACTGGCTCATGCTTCCATCCGGGCTTATTTGGACGATAGTCGTTCCCGTGCCTTGGTGGTTGTTGCTGGCGTTGAAGTTGCTTACAAGGATGTTGCCGCGCTGAAGCGCACCGACCGAGTGGTGAACCACGGCGACGCCATAAGGATTGATGTCGCCATTGGCGGGTACCGTCGGCGCCACCTGAGCGATCGTGTCGAGGCGATCCAAAAATGGGCGCCCATCCGCGAGGCAAATGCCAGGCAAGGAGAGTGCGGCGAAGGCGATTGGAGCGAGCTTGAGACGCGTCAATACATGCGAGCGATGGCGAGACATGGCGACCTCCTGATCGAGGGAATGGTTCACGCTAGCTGCGTTGGCAGACGATGGGGTGGGCAGAAGCGCAGGGTTCCCGCAACCCGCACGTCACCTCACGCGCGTCAACGTCGTCGGAATTTCGTACGAGTTGGCGTGCCGAGAATCTTCCGAACAGCCGTGGGGCATGTGGAGAAGATGTAGAGCGAAACACCATGACATCGAGCACTATTCCCGCCGCGCGCGGAAGAGTGATCACGAAACTACATGTGATTAACTGCGACACGAATGCTCGAGAGCTTCGCCATGCACCGAAGCGTGCTACTGGTAACATTTACATGTGATGGTGGTCCGCGGCGATGGCCGGACGTGCATCTGACAGCGACTCTTCAGGATGCGTGCAGGTTTCATTCGCGTCTGCGATGCAGTGCGAGGGTGAATGGGAAGAAGAAGCGCGCAGCGGTAACAAGCAGACCTTGCGCGGTTGTGGCGGTAATCGTCGCGCGCCGCGGTTAAAGAGCCGACACGATGAAGCGCACACCGGCCACCTCGACAAACGCTGCCGCCACACCGGCCCGATCAAGTCCAACGCCGCAAAGCGAGCGGATGCGTTGCCAATCCGCCGCGCCGCGTCGCGATGATCGCGTCACGACGCCGATCGGGGCCTTGCTCTTCTGATTTTCGCTCGTGTGCGATCGCACGCCGTCGCCGCCCCTCAGCGACCGCAGAGGAACCGACAGCGTGTTAAGGTACGCATCAGCGCATCCATGGAGCTGCTCTAAGACAGTGTTCGGTGTCCTCGTCGCACGATTTGCCGGCTGCGTGGCGCTTGCCGTAGCTCTCGCCGCGCCGGCCAGCGCCCAGAGCACGAGTTTCGTGTTCGCGGTCACCGAGGGCGTGACTTATCAGGCCACCCCCAAGGATATCCGCGACAAATTCGCGCCGCTGGCGGAGTACCTGGGCAAGGCGACTGGCCGACAGGTCAAGGTCGTGCTGGTGCCGGCGTACGACGACCTGCGCGCAGGGCTCGGAAAACAGGAGTACGACCTCGCGTTCGTTCACCCGGCGCACGTCGCGATGGCCGCGATTCGCGCAGGGCGCTATCAGTCGATTGCGTGGACATCCGGGTACACCAATTACCGGGTGTCGCTGCTGATCAAACCTGACGCGCCACTCAGGACGCTCGACGACCTACGTGGGCGCACGGTGGTGACACCGGATCCGGACTCGATCACGGCGGCGATGGTGCGAGCGATGCTTCGAACCAACGATCTGTCGATCACCGATGCGAAGCCACCCCCGCCGACGGCGGTGCGCGTGATTACGACGCGCTACCAGGACGCCGTCCCTTTCTATCTCGAACACGATTTCGCACAGGTTGGTGCCACCGCGGCCGAATCCGTCGTCAAGGCGTGGCTCGACCACGGCGGCAAGGTGTTGACGCAGTCGCGCGCGGTGCCGATCAAGCAGCTGATCGCGTCGACCAAGATGCGTGCGGACGAGCAGGATCAGATTCGAGAGGCGCTGATCAACATGAGCCGGACCAAGGCCGGACGCGATGTCCTCGATGCGGTTGGATACAAGGGATTCGTGGTGCCAAACCGCGACGTGGAAAACGCGGCGATGACATGGTTGGGGTTGTGACGACGCCGTGAGTGCCCGGGGACGACTGGGTCGGCATCAGTTGCAGATCCGCGCGGGTTCGGCGCCCGGATTTCCTTTGTGATCGAACCCGAGATGACCGCGTCGTCGGGGTTCACGCCACGATCGACGCGTTGCCATGCGAACGACGACGATGGTCGTGCATGCGACGGTCGGTCACGACTCCGTATCGGTCATTCGGACGCCCAACCGCAGCAGCCACCATTCCCATTTCGGCACGGTTCGAAAGGAATCGCCTGATCCGGTTTCCCGGGCCTCTGGCTTGCCGTTGATCATTTCGTGCGTGACCGTGTGGGGCTGGTTTGTGCCCACGTTGCAGCTCCAGTTGCCGCGATCTTTCACCGTGCAATCGCGGTACGTCGCCGACGGTACACGGGAGCCGACGATCCAGTACATCACCTCCTGCCGACTCCTGCTTGCCCTAAACCGATAGCGGTCGCTCGGGACCAAGCGCCCCGTACAGTGGCCGTCCAGCCAGTTGCCGCCTTCGCAGCGCGCGGTATAGACCGTGCGCTCGCCCTCCCAGCCGATCTTGTCCGAGGCCCAGATGGCGATGATGACGACGACGACACCCACCAGACTTATCCAGCGCAGCCTCATGGGAGTTCGCGCGGCCGCGAGTAGCGGGCTGGCTGGTGCGATGTCAGATCGGTGAGAGCGGTTTGCAACGCTGCAACGGACGCGTCCCGTGTCGCCGTCGATGACGCGCCAGCTACTTGGATGCAGGCGCCGGCGCTGCGCCTTTGGGCAGATGCGCGACGATGCAATTGATGGAACGCTCGTTGGACGAGCCCGCACCGACAAACGCGGTCAGGGATTCCTGATAGATCTGCGGCGAGATCCCGCCACGATAAAGCGCTTCCGTCTTGTTGACGAAAATGTTGTAGTGCTCCGGTATTGCCCCGAGACCGTTGAACGTGATCGCTTGACCCATGTCGTCGCTGCCGATGATAAGCGGGCGGCACTGCGTCGCGATTGTCTGCAGGAATGGGTTGAATCCATCGCTCTGATCCGGGTTCGAACCACACGCCATCACAGCGAACGCCAGCAGCGTGATCGCGGTCGCCTGAGTCGATCGCGTGCTTTTCGTCGTGGTCATGAGTTGAGTCTCTCGTGGGCTGCGAGCATCAGGTTCGCGGACTTGCCTGGAAAAATCTCCCCTTTTGCGAATCACACTCGTGACTCCATGACCTTTGCCGTCAGTGTCGCAATGGCCGCTCGTGTTTGCAAGTCAGTGCGGAAGCCGAAGGGCGCTCGGCAATCGCGCTTCGACGGAACCAAGTCTTCCAGCACCAGTTTGCACTGCAGACGCGAACCTGCGGCATTGCTGCGTATTTGCTGACGATCTCTTGCGAATTTACCGACGATGTTGTGGTTGTGCAACGAGGGTCCAGCGCATTCGAGTATCTCCGGCCGAATACCGCATTGCAGCGTGCTTTCGTCATTGCTGAAGTGACACGATCACTCCGTTAGTTCGCTGCGTGGCGATGCCGGCAAATAATCAACGATGGGCGCTCGACGAGGCCCGGCAATCGCCTCTTTGATACCCAAACGATGAGCTGACGATCCGCGGAGGAGACTGTGAATATCAAGAGGCCATTGGCAGTTGCGGTTGCTCTCATGTTTGTTGCAGGAGCGGCGCATGCCGACGAGGTGAGCGAGCTCAAGGCGCAAATGGAAGCGATGCAAAAGCAGATGGACGCCCTGAAAGCGCGTCTCGAGCAGGTTACCAATCAGGTCCAGCAAACGCAGCAGGCGCAACAGCAGCAGGAGAAGAAGAACGCCCAGTTCCTGCAACGTCAGGAAGGCAGCGGATTGACATTCCTTACGCCGGGCGGCGGCGACGTTACGCTGTACGGAAACCTCGACGTATCGTTCGACTACGCGACCAAGGGCCTCCAAAGTGATTACGGAGACAATGGCGGCGTGCCGCTTGGGAAGATGGGTTGGCAGCCGGCAATCTCGACCAACCTGTCGTATCTGGGAGTCCGGGGGAGACACCCGCTGATGGAGGATCTCACTTTCATCTGGCAACTCGAAGCGGGGATCGAGGTTTCCGCCACACCCGGAACCAAGAACACGACATCGAACAACAGCGACGCCGTCAACGGCGCGTTGTTCTCGCGGAACAGCTTTGTCGGATTCACCGGCAAGGACTGGGGTACCGTGGCGATCGGCAAGACGGAGACGCCGTACAAGACCTCAACCGACCCGCTGAATCCGTTTAGCGGAATGCTCGGAGACTATCGGGTCGTCATGGGCAATACGGGAGGCGATAACCGCGTCGAATTCGGTCTGCGCGCATCCCACGCGATCTGGTACTACTCTCCGAACTGGAGCGGCGTGTCGTTCAACGCGTTGTACTCGCCTGGCCAGAATCGCGACAGCACGAGCAGCATCGTTCCATCCGCCGAGCCGGATTGCGCCGGTGGAAACATTCCTGGAAGCGGCGCGCTTCCCCCGACTTGTAACGATGGTTCGTTCGGTGACTTGTATAGCCTCAGTCTCGTGTATCGGGGTGGACCGCTCTACCTGACGACGGCTTACGAAATGCACAAGAATGTCAATCGGACGAGTGATCTACCTGTTTACGATCCGAACGATATCGCGAACGAATGGGCCTTCAAGGTCGGCGCGCAGTACGCCTTCCCGACCAAGACGGTGGTGAGCTTCGAGTGGGAGAAGACGAAGCGAAACGTTCCTCAATACCTCGACTATCAGAACGAGCGCACGCGCAACAACGCCACCTGGTTGGCGATAACCCAGGCGCTAACGGAAAAAGACCTCGTCAGCTTCGGCTGGGCGCACGCGGGTGCCACCCCAGGGGATCCGGGACAGCACAACACCCCCGGAGGCGCCAATCCCCCCAACTCGGCCAATATGTACGCGCTCGCGTGGAAACATGCGATCGATGCATCCTTGACCGTCTACGGAGCCTACGCGGCGACAGTAAATCAGTCGGCCGCACACTACGATCTCGGTGCGGGAGGCCACGGAGTCACCCAGGACTGTCACGACTCGACTCCGGAAACGGCGTTCGATCCGACCGTCAATCCCCCGGTGTCGAATACCGGACCGCATTGCTTCGCGGGCGGTCATCTGCAGGGTGTCTCCGTCGGCGTGCAGTATCGGTTCTAGAGGTTTTCGCTCCATTGACCACCCGCCTCGGTTCGCACCGTCGCGGGTGGTTTTGCATGGAGTCGGATTCGCGCCACTTTCCACAACGCTGCGAAGAAGTCCGGAACTTGCCGCGCTACGCGGGTATGGCGCACCTTCGCAGACCACGAAAAGGCTGCGCACGCCGTCTTGTGATCGTCGCTACTCGACCAATAGTCGAGGCATTGCATCGGACTCTTTTCCGCAATCGCACGGAGTAAAGAGGAGTCGACGAACGCCGCTCTGCCCGGGCCATCCCGGGCGATGGCGCCCAGGAGCACGTTGTCGCCTGCACATTCGCTTACGGAATCTTGACAATTCTCACTCCAGCGCCGCTGCGCCGCCGCAACGCCTTCCCTCCCGGCCGAGAAATCCGCAAAATAGTCGGATGCCTGTCACACGTGCGATGCTGATCGCGACATGCAGAGCGGCATCGCAGAGGTTCTGCGATGCAGCCGTTAGCTTCCGGTCGATCTGGCGCACGGCGTGATGCATATGGAAACCATGCGCGTCCTCGTCGTAGAAGATGAGCACTTGCTAGCGAATGCGCTGTCGGAGGCGCTTCGCGGCTGGGGATACGAGGTCGAGCAGACGGGCTCTGGTGTCGCAGCCGATCGCGCGCTGCGCTTCACCGATTTCGATCTCGTCGTGCTCGACATCGGTCTGCCGGACATCGATGGCTTCGAAGTCCTGCGGCGCCTTCGAGTGCGTGGCGCAGCGGCAAGAGTGCTGGTCTTGAGCGCGCGCGACTCCGTCGACGACCGCGTCTACGGGCTCAATCTCGGAGCCGACGACTACCTGACCAAGCCGTTTTCGATCGTCGAATACGGCGCCCGCGTCAATGCTCTTCTGCGCCGAACGTCGCCGCACTCGGAAGCGCTGACGATCGGCAAGCTGGAAGTGAACTACCGAACGCGCCAGGTGTTCGCCGATGGGCAGCCGGTCGAGCTCACGGTTCGCGAGTGGGCGCTTCTTGAATATTTCATCGCCCGCCCGGGGCGTGTCCTGAGCAAGGATCAGATTGCAGAACGGCTGGTCGAATCCGACGAGGCCATGAGCATCAACAGCGTCGAGGGCCACGTCTCGCGACTGCGGGCCAAGATCCAGCCCGCGGGTATCCACATCCACACGGTCCGCGGCTTCGGCTACCTGTGGGACCCGGATCGTGTCTGAGGCTCGACCCAGCCCCAGCATCCGGCGTCGGCTCTTCGTCATTCTGGTTCCAGCGTTCCTGATTCTGGTCGGGATCGCGAGCGCGCTTTCGTATGCGCTGGCGATCAAGGCGGCCGGGACCGCCTACGACCGCGTGCTGGTCGACCCCGTGCTCGACATCGCAGAGAACGTACGTCAGGGAGAGCAGGGCCCGCAGTTCAACATGGTGAAGGCGGTGCAGGATGCGATCCTCTACGACCACGTCGACAGCGTCGCCTTCCAGATACGAGGTCCCGACGGCAAGATCGTTGCCGGCGTCGACGACCTGCCCGCACGCAACGACCTTCGCGTCGGCGATCCCACGTATTACGACGGGATGCGCAACGGCGAGCCGGTGCGGATCGCGGCGATCCGCACGGAGTCCGGGTTTTCGGTTCAGGTCGCCGAGACGTTGAACAAGCGCAACCGGCTCGTGCAGGAAATGCTGACCGCGCAAATTCTCCCCACCGCGATCATGGCGCTCGCGGCGCTCGCGCTCGCATGGGTCGTCGTCACCCGAGGAATGGCGCCGCTGGATCGTGCTCGCAGCGAAATCATGCAGCGCTCGGCGGCGGATCTCCGACCCATCGACGGCCAGAACACGCCCGCGGAACTCAGGCCGACCGTCGACGCGATCAATCATCTGCTCTCGGCGCTCCGCGATTCGAGCGCCGTCGAGCGTCGCTTCCTGGCGAACGCCGCGCATCAGCTGCGAACACCGCTCGCAAGTCTGCAGATGCACCTGGATGTAATGCTGCAGCGGAACCTCGACCCTGCCGTGCGTGACGAGATTCGCGCGATGAACGACACGACGGTCCGCACGTCGCGGCTCGCGAACCAACTCCTCGTGCTGGCGAAGGCCGAGGCGATGGCGGACCGATCCCTGCAAGCTCGACAAGTCAACCTGCAGTTGCTCGCCCAGGACGCCGCGCAAACCTGGGTCCCCGTCGCGATCCGCAAGGACATCGACCTGGGTTTCGAGCTTGCGGAAGCGACCGTCGTCGGCGATGCCGTGCTGCTTTCCGAGCTCTTCAACAATCCGATCGAGAATGCGCTGCTGTACACACCGCCGGGCGGATCGGCGACCGTCCGGTGCGGAATCGCCGACGGTCAGCCTTTCATCACGGTCGAGGACACCGGACCCGGCATTCCCCCATGGGCGCGCGAGCTGGTTTTCGAACGGTTCTTTCGCTTGCCGGGGAGCACCGGAGGTGGAGCAGGGCTCGGTCTCGCCGTCGTCAAGGAGATCGCGGAACAGCACGGCGCGAAAGTTCAGATTGATGGCAGCGCTCGCCAAGGTTCGGGAACGTGCATCATCGTGCAGTTTGCCAGGCGTGGTGCCTAGTCCTTTGAACCCATCGCCCGAGTCGTACGCGCGCAGTTTCGCGTAAGCGGCCCGTCAGGGTCTACGCAGCGAAGTCGTAGCGTAATTCTGTAGGCTCGGCGCATGGTGACCGAGCATGTGACTCACGCATCGACGTCGCCGGTGAATGCCGGCCTCGCGACGAATCGAGTATTTGCCGAGCGCGTGCGTGAGCTGTTCAACAGCCGCGCCGATGCCTGGGGCCGACTGTACGGCCCAGAGGGCCGGCTGGTCTGGCGGCTTGCCGAATTCGCTGAGCCGCTCAAGCGCCTCGTTCCGGCACCGGCGAAAATACTCGACTTCGGTTGCGGGACCGGCGATCTGTCGATGCACCTTTGGACCCTGGGTTATCGCGTAACCGGTTGCGACATCGCTGAGCTGATGATCGCTGCGGCCCGACGCAATTTCGGCTCCACGATGATCGAGTGGGTCGATCTGGAGCTCTGGAGCACGCGGTTGCCGTTTGCGAGCGAGTCGTTCGACGCCGTCGTCGCCTCGAGCGTGTTGGAGTATGTCGACGACCCCGAACTGCTGATCGGCGAGATCGCGCGAGTGATGCAGCCGAACGGCTTCCTGTTGTTCAACGTGCCGGATCCGCAGCATCCGCGGCGCAAACGTGAATCGCTGGCGAAGCAGGTGACGGACACGATGTGGATTCGCCGCCTAGCCTGTGCAATGCCCAGGCTCGATCGCTATCGCCGCTACCTCGAGCTCTCGAAGAATCGCTGGTCGATGGTGGAGTGGGAGACCTTAAGCAACTTCTACGGACTCGACCGGATCGACCCGGGGACCAGCGTCCATCGTCGACCACTCGCGCTGCTGGCGTTTCAGAAGTGCGACCGAGAAGCGCCTGCTACGCGTCGCGCCAGCGCGCAGCGTCGGATCCGAGATTGCGTGCCGGCCGATCCCACAGCATTGGAACGCCGTTGATTTGAACGGGCGGGAGGAGGCGCCGTGCCGGTCCCCAGTCCGTCGCCTCGTCGGCGTCGGAGCGATCAGCCTCGGTCTCCGGACCGAGCGTGGATTCACCGCCGTCGGTCTGATGATCGAGGAGAAACTTCGCCGTTCGTGCCAGCGACAGGCGCGCCTCGGTACCCGTTTCCCCGGCCCATCGCCGGGTGAGTCCCCGGATCGCGGCCGCGGCCATCAGATAGCCCGTCGTGTGATCGATCGCCTGCACCGGCAGCGGCGAGGGCTTGCCGGCGCCCAGCCTTTGCATTCCGGCATCCGCGATGCCCGTGCTCATCTGGACGAGGCTGTCGAAGCCCCGCCGTCCCGCCCAGGGCCCCGACCACCCGTACGCGTCGAGCGCGACGTCGACGAGCGCCGGCGATATTTTTCGGCGCGCTGAAGCATCGAATCCCAGTGCGTCGAGCGCCCCGGGACGATAGCCGTGGATGAAGACGTCGGCCTTCGAAAGCAGCTCCGCAAAAACGTCACGGCCAGCGCTGCTCCGTAGATCGAGACGTGCACACCGTTTGCCCAGCGTCATCTCGGGGACGATGTTCGGTTCGTCCCAGTCAAGCGGATCCAGCCTCAAAACATCCGCGCCGTAACCGGCTAGGAAACGTGTCGCCACCGGTCCGGCAAGGACCCGGGTGAGATCGAGCACGCGCAGTCCGGCCAGCGGGCGGTCGCTGCGTAAGGTCCATCGGGGTGCTGGACCCCGATCCGTCGACACGATTCGCGCCAGTGCTTCCGTCGCGACGGCCCGGCCCTGGGGATGCTGATTCCATTCACGGATCGAACGCATTTCCGCGGCACATCCGCCGCTTTCGACGACAGCAGTTTCGAGATCGGTTTTGGCCCACGGCGCTACCGCGCGCGCGGTCCCTTCTCGGTCGATCTGCGCGCCCAGAACCCGTTCGACCGCGGCGCGGTGGTGCGGCGCGTTCGTGTGGAGCCGGATCCAGCCGTCGCGCGTGGGGTAGTCCCCGGCGATCGAATCCCAGGGGGCCGGCAGGCGCCATCCGATCGGGCGAATCGAAAAGCCGAACCACATGGAGCTGAGGCGCCGGTCCACGGTGACCGGAGGCCGTTTGCCGCTCGTCGCGTGAATGAATTCGCTGACGGACAACGCAGCGGTGGCGATTGCCGCCGCTGCGAGATCGGAAACCGGAAAGACGGAAGGCAGGCCGCCGGAGCCTGTGAAGACGAGGTCTTCGACGGCGGTCGGTCGATCGCCGCCCACCGCCGCCCACGCACGCTCGGCCATGACGCGAGCGAGCGCCATCACCTGTCCGTCATCGCCGGGATCCATCGCCGCGTCCGGAATGTCGCACCCGATGTCGAATTCGCCACCGCTCGTTCGTCGTTGTCTTGAAGCGCTTCGTGCGCCGCAAATCGCGAAAGGACGATCGTGAACTGCGCCATTTCGATCAACCCGACCCAACCCCGCGCGATCCTGTCCGATCCGCGGCTTGTTCGCTGGCTGGCCGCCGCAAGGCGCACACTGGCCTGGCAGGCAAGCGAGCTCCGCCGCGAGCTGGCTTCTCAGAGCATGGCGAAACGAATCCTGTACATCGCCATTCTGATCCTGCCGGGAAGCGTGGTGGTGTTACCTCTTGTGTTCTGGCTGGACCGCCGCGCCTCGCGGTGGGCGTCTTCGCGACCGGACGCGCAGTCGGGGCATGGCGAAATGCGGGCCGCCCCATCGTCCCTGTAGATTGGGCGGTCGCTCGCGCATCTCGCCTACGCGACTTTGCGCTCGTTCATTCTCCAGAGGCCGACGTGCTTGCGGAGGGAAAGCGCGATTCGCCCGGCAACGTCGTCCGCGTGCGTGATCGGCCCGAGATGCGCCATCCCGTCGAGCATCTCGAGCTCGACGTTGGGTAGCGCGTAGGTCATGAGCTCCGTCATGCGGCGCGCGGAAAGGCGGGTCGCGCGACCGGCAAGATACAGGACGGGCGCATCGAGCCTCGCGTAATCACGAAGGCGGACGTCGTCGTTCCTCAGCGCCACGAAGTGCGAGTGGATCACCGGCATCCGTGACGCAAACGCAGCGCGCCGTTCCGCGCCGAGCTGCGCCCAATGCCCGGGGCCTGCCCAGTAATCGACGAAGCGCTCGCCCGCGCGCGCGAGGTCGTGGCCGTTCAGCGCCCGGCGGATGTCTCCGGCCACTTCGGCCACCTCGGCGGCCGCACGGTGCCTCCGGTGGTAGTCGAACAGCACGCGCATCGCCACGGGCTCGTAGACGGCCACGCTCGCGACTCGTTCGGGATGATGGAGCGCGACGCGCAGCGCGATCGCTCCGCCGTAGGAGTGGCCGACGAGATGGATGGCGCCACCGATTTCGGCGGCGAGACGGGAGATACGAGCCGTATCGGCCGCCACGATGTCCGCCGGCGCGCCCTGCCACCCCGGTGCATTTCCGTGTCCATACAGATCCGGAGTCAGCACGTTCAGATCGGGCTGTACCTGCCGCGCGAGGGTCTTCCACTGTGCGCCGGATCCGCCGCTCGCATGCAGGCAGACGACCGTCGGCTTGGCGATGTGGGCAGGTTCAGTTCCATAAAGCAGGTTCATGCTCGTTTGCCTTTCAAGGAATAGTGGGACGAAACGATCGCGAGAAGGTGCGAGTCGTGCTTATCCGTCGACGCCGGTGTGTCGCGTGCCGCGTTCCTCGCCGCGAATGCCGTCATTCGAAAGCGAGCTCCGCGGCGCCCGCGCGCCGGTCGACCGCGCGAACACTCTGAGCCATGTCAGACCGCGTCCTGCAGCCACGAGCTTGCGAATCGCGCGTGCGATCGCCGCGCCCGCAATACCACGCGAGTGCTGTCGGGGCTCATCGAGCCGAATGCGGCGGCCCGGCTCGCCCGATCGCATCGCGAGCTCGACGCGCCACGGCGAAGGCACGTCGGTCGGCACTTCGAGGATGAGGCGGCCCGGTCGGTGCGTCACCACGACCGCGGTTCCGTGGTTCTCGATTCGGTGCGTCATCCCGGGCACTAGCACCGCATCGTCGATCCGCCGCGCTTCGCTTACCCAGAGCACGCCCGATTCGGCGACCAGTCGCGTGCCTCGACCGTCGCGAATGCGCAGGATGTCGCCACGATCGAGCGCGATCGTCGTCCGCGTCGCTCGCGACAACGCGCGCTCGTCCGGGTCGCTCGGGGGCGTGGTCGAGCCCGACGCGTTACCGCGCGAAAGTACGATTGACGTCGGCGCTGTCACGTCGATGACTCCCGAGCGGGCTTCCGCGCATAGAAGTTGACCGCATGGACACGCAAGTCGCCGGAAACCTTCGCCACCGCCGTCGTATTTCGAAAGGAATCGAAGCGCTCCACGATCCGCGGATCGCGAAGGCCGACGGCCAGCGCGAGCATCGTGAGCTCGGGCTCGGTCAACGCGCCGGCGATGCATGCGGCCCACAAGTCCGGGTCGCTTCGCGCCTCGTACTTGAGCTCGCGCTGAACGGCGACGTCGGCGAGATAAAGCCGGCCGCCGGGGCGAAGCACGCGATGAATCTCGCGGAATACCTGCGCTTTGTCCGGCGCGAGATTGACGACACCGTTGGACAGAACGACGTCGATGCTCTCGTCGTCAACCGGCAACGATTCGTAGACACCTTCGCGAATGTCGACGATCGCACCCAACCCGGCGCGGTCGGCGGCGGCGGCGGCCGCCTCGCGCATCGCCGGGGTCATATCGACACCGATGACCTGTCCGTTGCCGCCGACGCGGCGGGCGGCAAGGAGCACGTCCATGCCGCTCCCACAGGCGTGATCCAGGACGGTCTCGCCGGCGTTGATGCGACCGATCCTGAGCGGGTTCCCGACCCCCGCAAAGGGGGCCGTGCATTCCGCCGGCAGCAGCGCGAGCTCGGCAGCGTCGTAGCGCAAGTACTCTGCGGCGTAGGTTGCGCCGCGGTGAAAGTGAAAATCACCGTCGGGCTCGCGTGCCACGCGGTCGTACGTCGCGAGAACCTGCGCTCGCAGACGGTCGACGTCGAAACCGGTCGGACAGCTGATGGCCATGATGGTCTCGCCTTAGCCGACGATCGGCGCGAGCGCTTCTCCAATCCGCGCCCCTTGCTCGGCCGTGATCATGCTCGCGATCAGCTCCGCGAAGCGCGGTTCCTGGACGCCCGAGAGGATGTATTGCCAGCGGTAGGCGGCGAGCATCGCGGCGCCGATTTTCTCGATTTCGCTCGCGGAGAACGGCCTTCCGGAGATGGCGACGAAGTAATGCGTGTCCACCACCGCCTGGGCTTGCAGGATTCCGTCCACGGCACCGGCGAGCGCGATCAGGTCATCCACCGCGGCGTCGCGCGCCTGCGGCGTGAGCTTCGCGTTTTCGCGCTTCCATTCGAGCTCGTCGAGGATCGCGTGCTGCGACTCCTCCTTCCAATGGAACAGGAAGACGTCCTTCCACAGCGGCGACAGATCGCCGTCCGGCTCTATGCTCGACCGGTAATGCGCCTGCGTGAACAGCTCGATCATGCAGGTCAGTGCGAGCACCGACCACGTCGATTTGCCGAGTACGACCGATGCGACGTCGTTCGGCTGCGGCAGGAACTGGTAACCCGCGGGCATGCCGGCGGCGATCATCGACTCGATACGGCGGAAGAGCTCCTGGTGCTTGAGCTCCTCGTCGGTGAAGCGCACCAGCGCCTCGAGGGCGACCTGGTCGCCGAGCCAGTGGTCGTGGCTCAGCTCGAGCATCTTCGCGCCGATGAATCGCTCCACCAGTCCGAACATGTTGGCGTAGGTACGGCCCTGAATCTGCGACAGCACTCGCCGTTCGGCGGCCGACAGGAAGGCGAGCTCGGGTGCCTTGGACAATCCGTCGGGCAGGAATTTCTTCGCGAAATCGAACGCGCGGTCCTTGATCACGTCGCGATCGATCTCCCAGCGGATGCGCTTCGAGACCTCGATGACCTTCGCGTAGCGCTTCGACTCCGGTGTGGCGGTGACAGCTTGCATCGTTCTCTCCTCGGATTTGATCGATGGAAGTCAGCCAATCCTCGCGGCGGTCCGCCTCCAACAGGGGCCGACAACAGCGTCGAGATCGGCACGAATGCCGCGTGCTAAATGCGTGGTGTGATGTTGGAAGGCATCTCCCCACCTCGCCCCATGTCTTGTTATTTGACACATCGACGCCGGAGCTCCGTCGCATTAGGCACAGTCTGGATGACGAACGTATTCGGGAGATTTCTTGCGGGAGCGAGAATTGTTTCGTGTGTATCAGCTCCCGCGCGTACGGTCGGCGCCGCAAACGTTGTGAAGTTCACCGGCAGCGCTATACTTCGCTCGACGGCATACCCAATCCAATGCGGATAGTCGACGCCCATCCAAGCGCCATGGCCGCATCATGACCCCCGCCCTTCGTCACGGGCACTGCCGATGACGCCGCCTTCGACCTCGTCCGCGCGTTTCGGCACCCTCGACGTCCAGGCGCAGCTGCAGCAGATCGTCGACCACACGTCCGCCGCAGTGTTCGTCAAGGACCTGGACGGCCGCTATCTCTTCGTCAACCGGGAGTTCGAGCGCCTCAAGGGCGTGCCTCTCGACGAGATCGTCGGCCGTCGCGACGAGGAGCTGTTTCCGTCGGCCGCCGGGGAGCTTCAGCGCAACGACCGTCGCGTGGTGGAGGAGCGGCGCGCCATCGACTTCGAGGAAACCGTCGACACCGAGCTCGGGGCGCGCGTCTACCTGTCGCACAAGTTCCCGCTGGTGGACGGCGCCAACCGTGCGTACGCGGTTTGCGGGATCGCGACCGACATCACCGATCGCAAGCGCAGCGAGGAAGCGCTGCGAGCCGCGGCGCTTGCCGTGTCGAGCGCGGAGGGCGAGGGCATATTCCGCGCACTGGTTCGTTATCTGTCCGAGATTCTCGGCATCGACGTCGCAATGATCGCGGTCTACGCCAATCCCGAGCGCACGAAGATGCGCACGCTCGCCGCGTGTCTCGACGGCAAGGCACTGGCGAATTTCGAATACGGCCTCGAAGGCTCGCCGTGCCGGCACGTCGTCGGCCGCGATTTCCGGTTCGTCGGCCAGGGCGTCCATCGCGAGTTCCCGCCAGGGACGTTGTTTGCCGCCAAGGGGATGGACAGCTATGCGGCGTTACCGCTCAACGATTCCGCCGGACAGCCGCTCGGACTGATCGCTGCGATCGATCGCCGGCCGATGCGCGATCCCGCGCTCGCGGAGGCGATGCTGAAGATCTTCGCAACTCGTGCGACGGCCGAGATCGAACGTCTCGGCGCGCTTGCCGCGCTCCGCGATTCCGAAGCGAGTTACCGCGCGATCTTCGACGAGAGCGAGGACCCGATCTTCGTTCACGACTGGGAGACCGGCAGGATTCTCGATGTGAGCCCGAAAGCGGAGGCCGTGTACGGGCATAGCGTCGACGCACTCCGGCAGATGCGCGTGGCCGACTTGAGCTCGAACGAGCCCCCTTACACGAAGACGGAAGCACGCGAGTGGATCGAGAAGGCGAAAGCTGGGCTGCCAGTGCGATTCGAATGGCGCGCGCGCCACAGTGACGGCCACCTCATGTGGCACGAGGTGCGGCTCAAGCTGGCGATGATCGCCGGCCAACGGCGGATTCTCGCTTTCGTTCGCGACATCACCGCGAGCCGCAGCGCGGAGGACGCACTGCGCGCAAGTGAGGAACAGTACCGCGCGATCTTCAACGCATCGGCGGACGCGCTCGTGTTGTGGAACTCGCGCGGTCGGCGCGTCGACGTCAATCCGGCGTACGAGCGGATGTTCGGCTTCAGCCGCGACGAAGTTCTGGGTGATGCGCTCAAGAATCTGCCGCCCGACAACGAGCAGCGGCGCCAGGAAATGCTCGTCCGCACGCTCGACGGCGAGAGCTGCCACGAGGAGCTCGAAACGGTTCGGCGCAACGGCGACCGGTTTCCAGTCGAAGTCCGCACGATCCAGGTTCAGCATCGCGGCGAGCCGCACGTGCTCGTGATGGTTCGCGATCTCACGGAACGCCGCCGGGTCGAGGCGGACCGCGCCGGGCTCGAAGCGCAGCTGCGCCAGGCGCAGAAGATGGAGGCGATCGGCCACCTGACCGGCGGCATTGCCCACGACTTCAACAACCTGCTTACCAGCATCCGCGGTTACGTTGCGCTCGCGGCCGAACGGGTCGCGGGAAGCGACGACAAGATCGCGACCTATCTCGAGCGGGCGAGCCTCTCCTGCGGGCGGGCGCGCGACCTGATCCAGCAGATGCTCACGTTCAGCCGCGGACAGCGCGGCGAGCCCCGCGCGCTCGCGCTTGCGCCGCTCGTTCGCGAGGTGGTCAAGCTCCTGCGCTCGTCGTTCCCGACGACCGTCAATCTGCGGACCGAGCTCGATGACGGCGCACCGCCGGTCCTCATCGATCCGGTCCAGCTCGAGCAGGTGCTGATGAATCTGGCGATCAACGCGCGCGACGCGACCCATTCGAGCGGCGACATCGCGATCGCCATCCGTCATTCGCCGGCGGTGACCGGCGTATGCGCGAGCTGTCGCGCCAACGTCAAGGGCGACTTTGTCGAGCTCGTCGTGACTGATACCGGCAGCGGCATTCCTCTGCAGGTCCAGGAGCGCATGTTCGAGCCCTTCTTCACGACCAAGGAAGTGGGTCAGGGCACCGGCATGGGGCTGTCCACGGTGCATGGCATCGCGCACGAGCATGGCGGCCACGTCGTCGTCGAGAGCGAGCCGGGCCGTGGCGCGACATTTCGAGTGTTGTTGCCTGCGCTGGCACTCAACGAGGCGGCGCATGCGCGATCGGTGCTCGCGCATGCCGACGATCCCCTGCCGCGTGCCGCGCTTCACGGCCGGGTGGCGGTCATCGACGACGAGCGGTCGGTGGCGAGCTTCATGCAGGACTTGCTGAAGCGCTGGGGTCTTACCGTCGCTCCGTTCGCCCACGCGCGCGACGCGCTTAACGCACTGACGGCGGAGGACGCGTTCGATCTCGTGATCACCGACCAGACGATGCCGGGCATGACAGGACTCGAATTCGCGCGAGCCGCCAGGACGCTCCGGCCGCGGTTGCGTGTCGTGCTGTATACCGGTTACAGCGAGGGCATTACGTCGACCGATCTCGAGCGCGCGGGCGTGGTCGCTCTCGTACGGAAGCCCATCGAGCCCTCCGAGCTGCTCACCGTGCTGGCGAAGGAGCTCCAGCAAGCGGCATCGGCGTAGGCGACAACGCGGGTCGCGAGCCGGCAGCGTCGCGACGATGCGAGGTGGAAATCCCTGGCCACGACGAGCGCTCCGCGCATCCGTACGGACTTCGTGTGCGCTAGCGGGCGCGTCCGTAGAGCGCGCGAAGATGCGATTTTGCCCGCTCGAGGACCGTGCGTCGGCTTTCGCTCAAGTTCGTGCCCATTCGGTTGACGTAGAAGTTCAGCATCGACATCGCCGCGCGGAACGGTGAGCTCTTCCGCCGCCGGCTGCGATCGGCCGAACGCTTGAGCGACAACGCGATCGCGCGCGGGCTGCGCTTGGTAAAGACGCCCGGCTCGAGGGAGAGGGCGGCGCTTTCGCGGCTGACGCGACCCGACCAGCGGCGATCACCCGTCTTCTTCGCTCTCATCTCACAATCTTAACGGCGATGCACAGGGGAAGTTCGACATTGCGCGTTGTCGTTCAAGGACGCCATCGGCAGGGCGCCCAAAACGGTGTCGGAATCGACCTGCGCGGTTTTGCCGGCGCGACCACAACGCCATCCGAGTCAAGTCCACTACCGGTTTCGGGCTCAAGCGCAACGTTTCGCACAAGAACGTGCGATGGCGCCGCCGATCGCTATCCGGGAAGCTTCGCGCGTGACGCGAACGAGGGCGCCAGCGCCACCAGGCACAGCTCGGTGAAGAGCATCTGAGCGGCAACATGCGCCGTGTTGGTCGTGGCGTCGTACTGTGGAGCGACTTCCACGACATCGCCGCCGATGATGTTCGCGCCGGCGATGCCGCGCAGGATCGACAGCGCTTCGCGTGGCGTCAATCCCCCGACTTCGGGTGTGCCGGTCCCCGGCGCGAAGCCCGGGTCGATGCCATCGATGTCGAACGTGACGTACGTCGGACCATCGCCGATGACCCGACGCGCTCTTTCGATCACCGCCCGCAACCCCATTTCGGCCACCTCCTCGACGTGCAGCACCGTCATGCCGCTGTCGACCGAAAATTCCCACAGGAATTCGGCGCCACCATGAATGCCGATCTGGATCGAGCGCTCCGGATCGAGCACGCCGTCGAGCACGGCCTGCCGGAACGGGCCGCCATGATGGAACTTGGAGCCTTCGAACGTTCCGCCCGTATCGCAATGCGCGTCGATGTGGAGCATGCCGACTGGCCGGTCCTTCCCGAGCGCTCTTAAGATCGGGTAGGTGACGGAATGGTCGCCGCCGACGGCGAGCGGGATCACGCCCGCAGTCCGGATGGCCGCAAAGTAGGCCTCGATGTCGGTGTGGCACGCTTCGAGGCTGAAGCGGGATTGCATCGGGACGTCGCCGATGTCCGCAGCCCGTAGCCGGGTCAACGGTGCGATCTCGAGCGCATGCTCGTACGGCCCGATGCGCTCGACCGCTCGCACCGCACGCGGGCCGAGGCGGGCGCCGGCGCGATTGGTAACGCCGAGATCCATCGGCACGCCGACGACGGCGACGTCGAGGCCGGCGAAGTTCGAGCTCTTCGCGTCCTGCAGATACGGCAGTCCCATGAACGTCGGGACGCCGGCGAACGGCCACTTGCGCTGATCGCGGCGCGCGAACACCAGTCGGGCGACGGCCGCGAACCGAGGGTCGAAAATATCTCCGCCTTCGGTAGCGGCGTACTTCTTCCTGAGCGCTTCCAGCTTGCGGGCATCCATGCAGCGCCTCCACGTGTCCAGCGTTGGCGCATTGTGCCGCAAACATTGCGGCGCGCAGCCGATCGGGGGATTCGAGCGCGCTCGCCTCCGATGCCCGACCGTTTCCCCAGCCGGGACGCAAGGCCAATCGCCGGGAAAGGCCGAGCGTTTTAAGGCCCGACGCGGAAATGCGAGAACCGGTCGCCGTCCTCCTCTACGAACTCGTAGGTATCGGGAATGTCGCCGTCCGCGCAGCCGGGTTCGCGTCCGTCGCAATGCATAACGACCAGGACTTCCAGGTTGCCGTCGTTGTCGACGTCGCTCACGCCGGCGATCGCGTCCTTGTCGAGCCGCAGACCCGCGAGCCGCTCAGGAAGCTGCATGCGCTTGAAGCCTTCCGGCGATCCGATCACGACCATCGACGGCTCGTCGCTGCCGCATGGGAAGACGAACAGGCGCTTCGCACGTTCGACGCTTCGCCACGCGGACTCGTCGTCGGCGGGAATCGCGCAGTCGGGCCATCGCTCGGCGAACTCGCGGTAGGCGGTACGGAGATCCTTCGGAGGCGTCCCCTTCGCAAACGGTATCGTCCAGTTCGGATAAGGCATCCACCTGAGCTCGGGATTCCCCGGAAACGAGACCGCGAACGGCACGACGTGAATCGGCGCGTAGCGAACCTCGACCAAGAATCGGTCGAGCAGGGTCTTGGTCCGCGAGTCGTCCGTCTCCCGCACGATGTCGAGCGCGGCGTTGATGAAGGCGTCGCGCGCGTACCCCGAGTGCGCCATTCGATAGCGATTGGTGGCTTGGCCCGGATACGCCGCCAGCAGCGCGGCGAGCGCACGCAACTCGATCCCGCCGTGGGAGTTGCTGCACTCGTCCGTACTGTCCGCTGTCCGATCGAGAAGCGGCTGCAGCGCGTCGAAGCCGAGCATGCCGAGATCCGTGATGAGCGCCGGCGTCTCGTACGAAATCGAGCTGCATTCACGCGCCGCCCAGCCGTTTGCCAGCACGGCGATGCGGCGGCTGAAGTGCTCGCGGAGCTCCGTTCGGGCGTCGAGCAGCGCACCGAGCTTGGCGGGTTTCGCGTCCCGGTCCACGGGCCCGAACATCACAATGCGCGCGAGTGTCGCGACGGCGGCGTCGATGAGCTCGGAATTCGTCGTATCCGGTGGCGTCGCCAGCAGGATGCGCAACAGGGTGACGGCGACGTCGCGCCGCTTGCAGTCATTCCGGCCGCCAGGCCACAACTCGGTGCGCGGGTCGTCTAGCAACGGCCCGAGCGCGCTTGCCCCAGGGCGTGCCGCCGGCCCGAGCGCCGCAAGAACCGTGGTTGCGCCCGAACAATCGAACGCGCGGCTCCCATAGATCGGATGGTCGTAAGGATCGCGCAGTTGCCGCCCGGCAAGCTCGTTCAGGCGCTTGACCACTTCCGGCGCGCGAGTTGACGCGGTCGCGGCGCAGGAGTTCGCCTCGCCCGTTTGCGTTGGTATCGGGACGACGCGGCATAGCGCGAGCAGCGCGGCCGCGCCGGTCGAGGGCTCGCCCACGATTCTTTGCTCGAGGATCGGACGCGCCGATGGCCCCATCGCCTCGAGCCAGCTCGCGACGCTCAAGACGCGATCGAGTGAGTCGAGCTCGCTGGCGACACGATCGAGCATGGTCGTGATCAACTGCTCGCGGCCGGTTTCCGAGAGCTTCTCGAACTCCGGGGCATTGACTACGCCGCTGGTGCTTCGCGACATCACGCCTTCCGGATAGAGCCGGAATCGCTGGCCGTCGATGTTCAGGATGAGCAATCCGGGGTTCGCCTTCGCTTCGAGCGACTCCGGCGTCTCGAACGTTGGCACATACCCGGGATCGAATGTGCAAGACGGCACGAGGTCCGCAACCTCGGGGATGTCGTTGGACACGCACTTCCATACGAGAGCGCTCGTGGTGACCCCCGGAATCAGGAATACATGCACGCGCGGACCCGAGCCGCTGGCGGCGAGCGCCAGCGCAATTACGCCCGCCGAAACGATCGAAACCTCGAAGCGTTCGCTTGACAGGGCGCCTTCCAGTCCGGCTTCCTTGGACGAGGTCGGCATGCGTTGCTGCGAGACGAAGAACTCCGCGACGGCGGCGCGCGCAGGATAGGAGTAGTAGAGCGCCTCGCGCGCGGTTTGGCGGAGCGTCGTCCTCGCCGTGTCCGCGAGCGCTCGATCTGTTGCGAGCAACGCGAGGACCGGCAACACGCTTACGCACGCAACCTTCCTCAGGCGCTCAAGGGAGCGGTCCATGGCTATCCTCGCGTCGAGTGACCGATGGAGGCACTCTAGGCCGCGATCCCGTCCGCATCGCGGCGCAACGCGGGATCAATTGTGGCAATTCGACGGCGCTTGCGCTCGGATGGCGCGGGCCGTTGCTTAGGGTGTCGAACGGTGTGACCCAGGCTCGGCGACCGACGCGCGGCGCTCGCGTGCGGCGCGGGTCCTGCGACGCGCAGGCCTATCCGTCAGGGCGCGGGACGCGCATCCCGGACGCTCCCCGGGAACGCGATCTCACGTCTTGGTTGGATAGCTGTCGGCGAAGAAATAGTACGTGGCCGTGTACGGCACGCGTATTTCCTGTTGAGCCTGTGCAGGCCCGCAACCACTCGCGGGCGCCTTGCCGCCGGCAGTCTGCACTCGCTGGACGCTCAGCGTCGACGCCAGCACGCCGGATCCGGAGGTGGATTTTGCTGTGAGCAGCAGCCACGGAATGGCGTCGGCATCGGGCGCGTCGGCGCGGGCCTTGACTTCGCCCACAACCTTGCTGCCGTCGTTCGCTTCCCATGTTGGCCCGGCGTAGTGTTTGCCGATCTTCCGGCCGGAAGTGTCGAAGAGTTCGGCTTCCGGTGCCCGGAGCGTCCACTCGAAGCTCGCGGGGTCGTCCTTCTTCGGTTTGCAGTCGTAGATCTGGACGCCGGTCGCCCGAGCCTCGAGCGACAACTTCTGCGTTGCCGGCACGGCGAGACTCGCGGGTACCTTCGGTGCAGTCGCGGCCCCCGGCGTCATACACCCCTGAAGCAATGCCGCGATGCAAGTGCAGACGATGTTGCCGGACGGTTTCATACCGGAACCCATTCGATCATTTGCGCGGCATCACATCGCGGTCGATCGCGAGCTCCGCGACGACGCGGCGCACTTCCACGGGCAGAAACGGCTTCTCGATGACCGGTCGCCCGCTTTCCGAAACGAAGTCGCGCAGTCCGGCGGTGAGCGTGTCGCCGGTGACGAACACGATGCGTTCCGCCTGCGCCGGCCAGCGGCGCTCGACCTCTTCATAGAGCGCGCGCCCGTCGAGATCGGGCATGCGGATATCGGTGAGGATCGCATCGTAGCGATCGACTGCCATACGCTCGAGGGCCTCGCGTCCTGAACTGACGGTCACGACACGATGGCGCGCGACGGTCAGGATCTCGGACAGCATCTCGCGAATTTCCGGTTCGTCGTCGACGACCAGAACGCTGCGCCGGCTTGCCGCGGGCTCTCGCGGCGGCGCGACCTCCGCCTCCGTGATCTCGATGTCGCCGGCGGGCAGCACCATCGTGAACACGGCGCCGCCTTCCGGCGGGCAGTCGACGGTCAACGTTCCGCCGTGCGCTTCGACGATCCCAAGGCTCACCGCCAGGCCCACCCCGGTGCCGACGCCCGTCGGCTTGGTCGTGAAATACGGCTCGAAGATGCGCGCGCGAAGATGCGCAGGAATGCCGGGACCGTTGTCCGCCACTACGACGCGGATGACGTCCTTTTCAGGATCATGGTGGCTCTCGATCCGGATCCGGCGCGGCGCGGGCTGATCCTGCAGCGACTGCTGCGCGTTGATGATCAGGTTCAAGAACACCTGGTGCAGCTGATCGGCGTCGGCGAGGATCGGCGGCACGTCCTCCGCAAGATCGAGCGTCAGATCGATGCTGCTGGTGCTGACGGCGTACGCGGTGATGTCGAGCGCCGCCGTGACCACGTCGTTGATCCCGACCGGGCCGCGCTCCGGCCGCTGCTGGCGCGCCATTGCGAGGAAGGTGCGCACGATGCGCGCGCAGCGCTCGGCGGCGGTGCGAATCTTGAGCGCTGCCGCCTTCGTGGCGGGGTCCCCTTGCTCTTCCAGCAGCACAGCGCGCGCAACCACAACGGATAGCGGATTGTTGAGCTCGTGGGCGACGCCTGCCAATAGCGATCCGAGCGCGACGAGCTTCTCGCGCTGATAGAGCGACTCGCGCTGGCGGGCAAGCTCGGCAGCGGAACGTTTTTTTTCCGTGATGTCGCGCGTGATGGTCAGCACGTGTGGCTCGCCACGGTATTGCATCGGCACGCCGTGCACTTCGAGATCGAGCGCGGCGCCATCACGGTGCAAGGCCGCGACCTCCTTGGAAAGCGCCATACCGGAGGAGACGGCTTGCAGGAACGCGCAGTCGTAGGCGGGACCGCCCCAGACGGTTCCGGGGGGCGCGAGCCGATCCTCGTCGCTGTACCCATAAATGCGCCACAGCGCGGGATTCGTGTCGACAATCTCGCACGCGGCGTTCCACAGCGCCAGGCCGTCGATCGACGCCTTGAACATCGCGTGGTATTGCTCTTCGCTCGCCCGCAGCGCTTCTTCCGCGGTCTTGCGATCGGTGATGTCGCGCGCGAGCGCCAGGACCCGATCGTGCCCCCCGATCGTGACTCGCTTGACGACCACCTCGAGCCAGAACAGAGTCGCATCCTTGCGGCGGCCGCGCCATTCGACGCGCATCTGGTCGCCCGCAGCCGCGCGCTTGATGATGCCGAGCGCGACCTCCCGCGTATAAGGCTGCTGACCGGTTCCGAGCTTGCCGACGTCGATCTGTTTGAACTCCTCGCGCGTGTAGCCGAAGGTCGTGCACGCTTTCAGGTTGACGTCGATGATGGCGCCAGTCTCGAGGTCGTGGACGAAGATCGAATCCTGCGAGGCGTCGAAGATCGAGCGATAGCTTGCTTCCGATGCGCGCAGCGCCTCGTCCGCGCGCTTGCGGTCGGTGATGTCCGTCGAGATGCCGCAAACCGCGTACGCGACGCCATTGGCATCGTGCAGCGGGAACTTGATCGAGATATAGGTGTGGTCACCATCGTCGAGCGGTGCCGTCTCCTCGAACTGCATCGGTGCATTGCGCTCGAGCACCTTCAAGTCGTTTGCCCGGAACGCCTGCGCGATGTCCTCGGCGAAGCAATCGCGATCGGTCTTTCCGAGCACTTTCTCCTTCCGCAGGTGGAAGATGCGCTCGAATTCCTGGTTGACGAACAGGAACCGGCCCTCGGTATCCTTCACGAAGACGACTGCGGTCGCATTGTTGAGGATCTGCTGCAGCCGCGCCTCGCTGTTCTCGAGCTCCCGCTGGACGCGGGCACGCTCCGTCAGGTCATGGCGCAGCTTGGTTTGCGTGTCGGCGACTTCGAGCGCCATCGCGTCGAAGGCGCGGCTCAACCGGCCCAGCTCGTCGTCACCGGTGAGTGCGCTGCGCGCGGCGAGGTTTCCGGCGGCGATCTGCTCCGCAGCTCCGACCAGTCGCGCCGTGCGGCGGGTCAGCAGAAAGTGGAAGACGAGCCACATCCCGAGCGCGAACACGGTGACCCAGCCCGCCCAGTACAGCGATTGCTGGATGACCTGGGCCCTGGCCTCTGCCTTGTAGCGCTTCAAGTCGTAGCCGAGAAACACACTTCCGGTGCGCGATGGCTTGAGCTCCTCGCGCTCGCTGCCCAACAGGATGCCCGCGTGACCGAGAAGCTCGTCACCGGTTGAATCGATGCTCATGCCGGCGCGACGCTGGCGGATGTCGCTCGCCGCCTGATCGAGGTCGAACTGCGGCAGCACGCCCGCGATCGACTGGCCGAGCCAGGCCTGGCGCGTCGAGGCGATGACGACGTTCTGGTCATCGGTCATCGCGGCGAACGTCACGTCGTGATTGTGAGCGAGCACGGCGATTTCGTGCATCGCGGCCACGGTATCGCCCTTGAGCAGCAGATACTCGAGCGTGCTCTGCAGGCGCGACATCTCCTGCGCCAGGCGCTTGCGGCTGTCGTCGACCGCTTCGCGCTCGGCCTGCGGGACGTGATACAGCAGGTTGACCGCGCACAGCGTCGCGGCGAACGCGAGCAGGATCAGCGGGACCGTGACCTTGAGCGACGCCGGAATCCGCATGTTCAGTTGGCGAGTGCCTTGAGCGGGCCCGGCGCGAGCACTTCCTCGATGGTGAAGCTCGAGCGCAGCAGCTTCGCGTCCAGCATCAGCGACATGAGTCGGCGCCCGGAGACCGCGAGCTCCGGCGTCGTGCCGTCGAGCATCTTGAGATTCTCGGCGCGCGACGGGACATGCAGGCCGCGCTGCGCTTCGAGGAACTGCTCGCCGGTCGTCTGCTGGCGAACGCCCATGCGGCGCGCGGCCTCCTTCGGCTCGCGGCTCATGTAATCGATCGCATCGAACCAGCCGGCGAGGAGCGCCTGCACGGCCTTCGGCTGCTTCTCGAGCACGCTCGCGCGCACCGCGATCAGGTCGACGATCTCGCCGGGAATCTGGCTCGAGTCGAAGAGTGTCTTCCCGCCAGCCTTCAGGAACTGCGTTCGGTAGGGATCGAACGTGACGGCGCCGTCCACCTGGCCTTTTTCGAATGCGCTCGGCTGCTCATTGGACTCCATGTGCACGACGTTCACGTCGGTCGCCTGCATGTCGTTGATCGCGAGCGCGCGCGACAGCACGAACGCGCCGAGCGCGCTCGACTCGACCGCCACCGACTTGCCCTTGAGGTCGCGCATCGTGCGCATCCCGTTGCGCCCGACGATCGCGTCCGCGCCGCTCGACACGTCGATGACCAGGATGATCCGCGGCTGCAATCCATCGACGGCGAGGCCGAACAACTCGTCCATGCTGATCACCATGCCGTCGATCGCCTGGTTTCGGAACGCGCGCATCACTTCGCTGGCGGACGGGTATTCGACCAGCTGGACGGTATCGGCTGGCAGCCGGCCGAGGTCACGCGCGAGATACAGCGGCTCGCCGCCGATCCAGACGTTGGTCCCGATACGCAGCGCGCGCTCCGGTTCCCCCATGCAGCCCGCGAGCGCGAGGGCGAGCACGGCACAGCCGAGCGCGAGCACGTGCCTGAGGATCGGCAGGCGGCGCATCGATGTCACGCGCCGTCGGGAACGAACATGTAGCCTTCGTTCCGGATGGTGCGGATGAAGCGCGGCTGTGAGGGATCCGGCTCGATCTTCTTGCGCAATCGCATGATGCGCAGATCCACGCTGCGGTCGAAGGGATCCCACTCCTGCGCCTGGTGCAGGTTCAGGATCTGCTCGCGCGACAGCGCGCGATTGGGATGCTGGGCGAGCGCCTTGAGCAGGTCGAACTCGAGCGGCGACATCGCCACTTCAGCGCCGGCCTCGTCGGTGAGGCGATGCGCACCGATGTCGAGCACGCAACGCCCCATGCGCACGCGCTCGGCCCCGATCTCGGCGTGAGCGTCGCTCGACGTGCGACGAAGCACGCTCTTGACCCGCGCCATCAGCTCGCGCGGATCGAATGGCTTGGGGACATAGTCGTCCGCGCCCATCTCCAGCCCGACGATGCGATCGACTACCGTGCCGGCGGAGGTGAGGATGATGATCGCGATGCCCGCGTAATGCTCGCGCAGATGCCGCGCGAGGCTCAATCCGTCTTCGCCCGGCATATTGATGTCGACGAGCGCCAGATCGATATCTTGCTCCGCCGCGAGGCGCTTCGCAGCGCTTGCGTCCTCCGCCGCCAGCGCTGCGTAGCCGTGCGTCTCGAAATACTCGACCAGCACGTCGCGCACATCGGGTTCGTCGTCGACGACGAGCAGCGTCGCTCGCGCATCCGCGGACAAATCCTTGGATTTGGTGGTCGGCTGGCGCACGTGGCGGCGTTCCCCGGACGGGAGGAAGGGCAATCGTACGCCGACTGCGCTCGGGTGTCCCCGATCGAGGACACGGCTTACGCTTCGAGGAGGAACGGGCGTTGCCTGCGACCGCTCGGCCCGCAAGACACTACTGTCTTCCGCTGGCGCCACGTTTCACACTCCTTCTAAACCGATCCTGGTTTGATCGGCTGCGTTGATCCCCGGCGCCAAGGATAAACCCGCGGTCGCGCGCCCGGTGCGCCCCGAGACGTGCCTGAAACAAACGAAACAAAAAGGCCAGTCAGGTGAAATCGGGGTGGTGCACACCCTCTCTAGACTCGTGGCTTGAGCAATGAACACGGAGAAGGAAGCGTGCAAATGCGAGATCGATACGCCGCCGCGGGATCACCGGTGGAATGGTTTTCCGCAGCTTCGTGTTATCTGCACGACGCGCAATGCTTCCAAGGAGTGTGTGAGGTGATTGCAAGCGAAATGAAACGCAATGCCGACGCCGAAGGGTTCAAGCCTCGGCTCAAGATTGCCGCGTTGCTGCTCGGCACGTACGTGACGATGCATCTTGCCGTCGGGGGTGCCATCCAAATGCTGCGAGCGCCCGATGCGTTTGAGGTAGCAGCGATGGACGTCGCGACGTCGTGCGTGATGCGCGACCACGCGGCTTCGACGCAGGCGGCGGCGACCCCCGTGGGCAAGCGGGGCGCGTACGCATCGGTGGATGGACCGCAAGAGCGCTTCCTGCATTGCCGGCACGGTACGCCGATGGCGTCGGAGTGCCCATTCAACTTGAGCGACTCGGGACGTTAAGTCGATCGACGAACACCAAAAGCAACTCGCCAGAAAGCGTCATCAGCCAACGAAGGTTCTCATGGAAGCGACAACAATGAGCTCATCGACACAATTCGATTACAAGGCTCCGTTCGACGAAGCGCCGGATTTTGGCACGGTCGTGTCCACGAATCCGCTGACGATCCTGCCGCCGGGGCCACCGGCAGGCAACGACTCGGCGCTCGACGATCAAACGGTGTCGTTCGATTCCGCGAGCGCGGCAGACGCGATCGACGCGTGGGCGCGGCACGCCGCGGCGGCAAACGGATTCGGCGATCTTCCGACGCCGACGGCGCGCACCGCGAATGCGGCGCCACGCGATGGACCGTGGTCCGGCTACGATTGGTACCGGTCCGCTCGGACCGCGCGCTCGCGCGCGCTCGGCGAAGTGCTCGAGCGCTTGGGGTTCGTCTGCGCGGCTCTGGTTCGTCGCCTCTACGGGCGCTACCAGCGCAACCGGCGGCGCGCAGCGCAGCAACGCATTCTTGCGGACCTCGACGATCGGACGTTGCGCGACATGGGCTTCCATCGCAGCGAAATCGGGTCCGTGGCTGCCGAGATGGTGGGTGACGCCGAACGCACGCGCATTCTGCGGATCCTGGCGAGTTTTCCCAGCGCCGGGTAAGGCGCAAAACCGAACGCCTGGGCGCTCGGGGGACGGAACAGGCGACAACTGAGGAGACTTCGATGCAAAGCTACCGGACTTCCTTCCCCCGAGCGACGATTGGCGTGATGTCGATCGCGATGACCGCGGCCACGTTCACCGTGTTCGTGGCGGTGCCCGCGACGATCGAGGCGCCGCGCGACGAAGCGAGCGTCGTCACGCTGGCAACGGTCACACCGCTTCCCATCGCTGCCGCGAGCACATCGTTGCGCATTCCTGCAGCAAACGACGACTCGGAACTGAATGTCTGTACGGAACCTGCTGCGCGGGCGGGTCGCGACCTGCTCGAGGATTAGCGTAGGATGCCGCCGAGCTAGATCCATATTGTCGCCGTGCCCGAGGCGCGGCGACATGCGAACCTGTCCTATCGGAGCGACTGCAATGACCAAGGAGAACACTTACAACGGGGCCTGCTTTTGCGGGGCGGTTCAGTTCACTGTCACCGGTGAGCCGGTTGCGATGGGTTATTGCCACTGCGACTCGTGCCGTCAGTGGTCGGCCGGTCCCGTCAACGCCTTCACGCTGTGGAAGCCCGATGCACTGCGCGTGACGCAGGGCGCCGATCGCATCGGCACGTTCAACAAGACGCCGGGAAGCTCGCGCAAGTGGTGCAAGACGTGCGGCGGACATCTGTTCACCGAGCATCCGCATTGGAACCTCGTCGACGTATACGCGGCCGTCACTCCGCAGGTATCGTTCAAGCCCGGTGTGCACGTGAACTACCAGGAGACGGTGCTGCCGATCAAAGACGGCCTGCCCAAGTTCAAGGACGTGCCGGCCGACATGGGCGGGTCGGGCGTCGCCCTTCCGGAGTAAGGCACTTCACCACCGTCGACAGCTCTCGACACGCGATCGCGTCGGCGTCGCCCGTGCGTCGTAGCGCCTAGCGCGTGCGCCCGCCGCGGCCCTTTCGACGCGCGGTCGGGGCGCTGGAGAAATTGCGCCGGTACCAGCGCGAGAAACCGCTCGGCGCCGCAAATCCGAGCATCGACGAAACCTCCGCGAGCGAACGCGCCCGATCTTTCATATAGCGCTCCGCGAGCTCGCGCCGGACCGCATCGACGATTCCCGAAAAGGTTTCCCCTTCGCCGGCGAGCTGCCGGTGGATCGTCCGGCGATTCATGCCGAGGTGCTGGGCGGCCAGGTCGATCGTGCAACGGCCGGTGCCGATCATGGCGACGACGAGCTGTCGGACGTCATGGGTCATCGCGGCGTGCCTGTTGGCGATGCTCGTTTCCAGCAGATCCTCCGCGTATTTGGCCAGCAACGGATCGGCATCGGGATTGGCGGCCTCGAGATCCGCGCGCTTGCAGACGATGCCGTTGAAGTCGTGCCCGAACTCGACGATGCGCCCGAACACCCGGTCATGGACTCTGCGGTCCGCCGGCGCGTCGTGCGCGAAGCAGACGCGAAGCGGCTGCCAGGCGTGACTTAGCACGGCCTGCAGCGTTCGAAAAGCAACGCCGATCGCCAGCTCGGTCGACTGCCGGACGGATCCCGACCCGCCGACGATCAGCTCCTCGCGCACGACCACGACGTCCCCGCTCTCCTCGATGGTGAGAAACAGCGCGGAGTTGACGCGGTTGGCGTAGCGCGCCAGCGCCTCAAGCGCGCGCTTCAAGGTTGGTTGCTCGCGAACGAGAAGGCCGAGCGGCCCGAGATTCGAGAGCCGCCGCTCCATCGCCATGCGCAGCCCGAAAGCCTGCTCGCCCGAGCGCTCCGCGGCGGCTTCGAGCAGCTGGCGCACCGCGTCGATCGGAACCTTGAGCTCCGGCTCGCGCAGGCAGGCCTGGGGCAGCCCGAACTCGCTCAACATCCGTGGCGGATCGAGACCGACGCCTCGCGCGACCTCCGCGAAGTTCGTCAGCGTAGCGCTGCGGATGAGTCTTCTCATCGGATGCAGGACCTGTCCCGAAAAGATAAGTCTATGTCACCGCGGAGCAATCGACAAACGCGCCGGCTGGTCAGAATGCATCCGTCTCTTAAAAGCGGGCCGAAACGCGCAGAATCGCAAGACGCCCGGACGCAAACTTCAAGCCGACCATGTCGATCAACGCCATTGCCTACGATTCGATGGAACACCCGCCCGTGCCGCGCCGCGTCGCGTGGACGGTCTTCGCCGTTCTCTTCGCACTGATGGTCGTCGATTACGTCGACCGGCAGGTCGTCGTGTCGATGTTCCCGCACCTGAAGGCAGCGTGGGATCTGTCGGACCGCCAGCTCGGCGCGCTCGTGTCGATCGTGTCGATCATCGTCGCGCTTGGCGCCGTCCCGATCTCGCTGCTCGCCGACCGGTGGAGCCGCGTGAAAAGCATCTTCCTGATGGCGCTGGTGTGGAGCTCCGCCACGCTGGCATGCGCCTTCGCCGGAAGCTACTCGCAGCTGATCACCGCGCGCGGCTTCGTCGGACTGGGGGAAGCGGCGTACGGCACCGTCGGCGTGGCGTTGCTCGCCACCCTGTTCCCGCTGCGGATGCGCAGTACCGTGCTCGGCGCGTTTCTCGCGGCTGCGACGCTCGGCTCCGTGCTCGGCGTCATGCTCGGCGGCTTCATCGCGGAGCGCTGGGGATGGCAGGCGGGCTTCGGCGCCGTCGGCCTTCCCGGGATCCTGCTTGCGTTCCTCGTGCTCCTGATCGTGCGCGACTACAAGACGGTAGCGCTGCCGCGCGCCGATCGCAGCGTGTCGAAGCCCAAGGTTTCCGCGCGGTTGATCGTGGCCGAGCTCATGCGCCCGCGCACCGCGCTCATCACGTGCCTCGGCGCCGGCTTCAACCTGCTGGTCGTGTCGACCGTCTGGGCGTGGCTCCCGAGCTACTTCAACCGCTATTACGGTCTCGCGCCCGATCACGCCGGCGCGAAGACGGCGCTCGTCGTGCTGGTGAGCGGCCTGGGCGCGTTCCTGTGGAGCATGCTCGCCGATCGACTGAGCGCGTCGTCGCCTCGCGCCCGACTCTACGTTCCGGCGGTGGCCGCGATGTTGACCACCATGTTCATGATCGTGGCGTTCGCCTGGGTCCCGCCCGGTCCCGCGCAATTCGCGCTGATCGTCGCGGGTGGCCTGACGATGACGGGCAGCGTGGGTCCGACCGACGCGGTCGTGATCGACGTCATCCATCCCGGCTTGCGCGCGACCGCCGCCTCGATCCTGTCGCTTGCACGCAACCTCTTCGGCCTCGCGGGTGGCCCGCTGCTTGCCGGCGCGCTTTCCGATGCCTACGGCTTGCAGGTGGCGATGTCGGTGATTCCGGTCTTCTGTGTCGTGGCGACGGCGATGTTCATTCTCGCGGCGCGCAGCTACCCGTCGGATCTCAAGCGTGTGGCGGACGAAGAGCTGGCGGTTCCGCCTGCGCTCGAACCCTCCGCTGCCTGACCACGATCACGAGATGCATATGAAGAAGAACGCTACGAAGCCCGCGTCGCAGGAGCACGCCAGCGGCAACTGGAATCCCGACTGGGAGCCCTTCGCGAAGCTCGACCCGGCATGGACCGAGAAGGTGATCGCGATGGCGATCGCGCCTGCGGTGACCGGGGTTCTGGACAAGAAGACGCGCGCGCTCATCGGCATCGCACTCGATGCATCGTGCACGAATCTGTACGCACCCGGTGTTCGCCGTCACATCCAGCGTGCGCTCCAGGCCGGCGCCACGAAGGAAGAAATCACCACGGTCCTGCAGCTCGCGAGCCTGCAGGGACTCCACACGATGTGCCTCGGCGGGCCGATCCTGCTCGAGGAGCTCGAAGCGCAAGCGAAGTAGCAACGATTGAATTCGATCCACCCGACCACTATCGACAAGGACTTACCATGAATTTCCTCGACGGAGCGCTCTTCCCCGAAAACCAGGAGAAACTCATCATTACCGCGGCGCCCTACGGGCCCGAATGGATGCCATCGGACTTCCCGGAAGACATCCCGGTGACGATGGAAGCGCAGGTCCAGAAGGCCGTCGACTGCTACAACGCGGGCGCGTCGGTTCTGCATCTGCACGTGCGCGAGCTTGACGGCAAGGGAAGCAAGCGGCTGTCGAAGTTCAACGAGCTGATCGCGGGCATCCGCGCGCGAGTGCCCGAGCTCGTGATCCAGGTTGGCGGCTCGATCTCGTTCGCGCCTGAAAACGAGGGCGCCGCTGCCAAGTGGCTCTCCGACGACACGCGTCACGCGCTCGCCGAATTGACGCCCAAGCCGGACCAGGTCACGGTGACCGTCAACACGACGCAGATGAACGTGCTCGAGCACATGGTGCCTGCGGACATCGCCGGCACGACGCTCGCCGAGCCCGAAGCGAACCGCGCCTATCGCGAAATGATCGTCCCGTCGAATCCGAGCTGGTACGAGGAGCACATCCAGCGCCTGAGCGCGGCCGGCATCCAGAGCGCGTTCCAGTGCTACAACATCAACAGCTTCGAAACGGTCGAGCGGTTGATGCGGCGCGGCGTGTACAAGGGACCGCTCGTCCTCAACTGGGTCGCGATCAGCGGCGGCATGGACGCGCCGAACATCTACAACCTCGCGAACTTCCTGCGCGCGATGCCGGACCGCGCGGTCGTCACCGTCGAGAGCTCGATGCTGAACGTGCTGCCGATCAACATGATGGGCATGGCGATGGGCCTGCACGTGCGCTGCGGCATCGAGGACAACCTCTGGACGCAGGACCGCAAGGCGAAGATGAGCACGGTGAAGCAGATCGAGCAGCTCGTGCGCATCTCGCGCGAGTTCGGTCGCGGCATCGCCGACGGGAACGAAGCCCGCCGCATCTGCCGCATCGGCGAGTTCTACAAGGACATCGACGAAACGCTGGCGGTGAACGGCTTCGCGCCGAACCGGAAACCGATCACGCGCGGCGCGTCGATTCGCGCGGCGGCGTGATGCGCATCGTGTCTTGACGAGGATCCAAGGTATGGCAAAGGCAATTCGATTCCACACTGCGGGCGGGCCGGAAGTGCTGCAGATGGAGGACGTCGCGGTCGGCGCTCCCGGACCGGGACAGGCAAGACTCCGCCACGTTGCGGTCGGCCTCAATTTCGCGGACACTTATTTCCGCACGGGACTCTATCCCGTCCCGCTGCCCGCGGGCATGGGAGTCGAAGCGGCCGGTATCGTCGAAGCGGTTGGTGAGGGCGTGACCAACGTCGCGCCAGGCGACCGTGTGACCTACACGGGCTTTATCAATACGCTCGGTGCCTACAGCACCGAACGCATCATTCCCGCTGCACCGCTCATCAAGCTGCCGGACGCGATCTCGTGCGAGACCGCGGCGGCGATGACGATGCGCGGCCTGACGTCGGCATACCTGCTGCGGCGCATCTGGCCGCTCAAGGCCGGCGACACGATCCTGCTGCATGCCGCGGCGGGCGGCGTGGGACTCATCGTCGCGCAGTGGGCGAAGCTTCTCGGCCTCACCGTCATCGGCACGGTGTCGACCGACGCGAAGGCGGAGTTCGCCCGCGCGCACGGTTGCGATCACGTGATCATTTACGGTCGGGAGGACGTCGCCAAGCGCGTTCGCGAGCTCACGCAGGGCGTCGGCGTTTCGGTGGTCTATGACAGCGTCGGCAAGACCACGATTCCAGCGTCGCTCGACAGTCTGAAGCGGCGCGGCCTCCTGGTGTGTGTCGGCTCGGCGTCGGGACCGATCCCGCCGATCGATGCGACCACGCTCGCGGTCAAGGGATCGCTCTACGTCACGCGGCCCGCGCTCGCTGACTACATCGCCGATCCGGCGGAGAAGAACGCGCTCGCGAGCGAAGTGTTCGGTCACGTCGCCGCGGGGCGCATCAGGATCGAGATCAATCAACAGTACCGGCTCGACGACGCCGCGCAGGCACACCGCGACCTCGAATCCCGGAAGACGACAGGCTCGTCGATCTTCGTGATCTGACACGAAGACGACGACTTCAGGAGAAATGAACATGATCACCGAAACGACGGCAGCACCCGCCCACATCGCGACGCGCGGCTCGATCAAGGTCGAAGCGCTGACGTGCACGATCGGCGCCGAGTTGTCGAACGTCAACCTCGGCGTCGCCTCGCGCACGCCGGAGCTGGTCGCCGAGATCCGCGCGCTCCTGCTCAAGCACAAGGTGCTCTTCTTCCGCGACCAGGACATCACACGTGCGGAGCACGTCGCTTTCGCGCGGCATTTCGGCGAGCTGGAGGACCACCCGGTCGCCGGCAGCGATCCGGACAACCCCGGCCTCGTGCGCATCTACAAAGCGCCTGACCAGCCGAACGACCGTTATGAGAATTCGTGGCACACCGATGCGACGTGGCGCGACAAGCCGCCATTCGGTTGCGTGCTTCGCTGCGTCGAGTGCCCGCCGGTCGGCGGCGACACCATGTGGGTGAACATGGTCGAGGCCTACGCGCGGCTGCCCGAGGACATCAAGGCGAAGATCGCGAACCTCCGCGCGCGGCATTCGATTGAGGCCTCGTTCGGTGCGGCGATGCCGATCGAGAAACGGCTCGCGCTCAAGGCGCAGTACCCCGATGCCGAGCATCCGGTCGTGCGCACGCACCCGGAGACAAGCGAGAAGGTGCTGTTCGTCAATGCCTTCACGACGCACTTCACCAACTACCACACGCCGGCGAACGTACGCTTCGGCCAGGACTACGCGCCGGGTGCGAGTCAGCTGCTCCAGTATCTGATCAGCCAGGCGTTCGTTCCCGAGTTCCAAGTCCGCTTCCGCTGGCGCAGGAACAGCATGGCGTTCTGGGACAACCGGTCGACGCAGCACTACGCGGTGATGGACTACCCGCCGTGCCATCGCAAGATGGAGCGCGCGGGAATCATCGGCGACCGGCCGTTCTGACGGGTGTCGCAACCGGCCGAGCAGCGACGCCAAGGGTGATCCCGGGCGACGGGTTTGAAGGCCACCGGTGCCCTCGATGGAGATGTCCCGAAAAGATAAGTAACTGTCACGACGGATCAAGCTGAAAAGCCTTTAACCGCGGACAATTAGCGCATCACGATTCCACTCATTCGTTAGCCAAGCACCCTAACTCCAAACGTTGCCGAGATCTCGATGTATCGCCATCTGCTGGTCCCGCTTGACGACTCGCCGCTCTCGGTGGAAACCGTGCGGCAAGCCGTCGAATTTGCGCGCACGGTGAAGGCGAAGGTCACCTTCCTCCACGCGCAGGAAGACTACGGCGCGACGAGCGTCGGCGCGCTCGAGCGCGTCATGTCGCCGCAGGCCTTCAACGAGCACATGGCGGGCGAGGCCCGCGCGCTGCTGTCGAAGGCGGAAGTCGTCGCGCGGACCGCGGGCGTCGAGTACGAATCGATCGCCGTGACCAGCAACCGGCCATATGAAAGCATTCTCGGCGCCGCGCAGGCGCGGGGTTGCGACCTGATCTTCATCGCGTCGCACGGCCGCCGCGGCATCAAGGGCCTGATGCTCGGGTCGCAGACGCAGAAGGTGCTGCAGCACACGACGATTCCGGTGCTGGTTTCGGCCGTGGAAAGCAACCTGCCCGCCGCCGAGCTCAACGTGCCGCTCAACATCATCAGCGACGAGCATCGTTCGCTCGCCGCGGTGATTCACGGCCTCGAGCACGTGGTCCGCGAGACACGCGAGTCGAGGACGCCACCGTCGTTCGCCCTGCTGCACGCGATGCTGCACTACATCCGCGAGTTTCCGGAGAAGCTGCACCATCCGAAGGAAGACGCGTATCTGTTCCGCAAGCTGCGCGAGCGGACGTCCGAGGTGAACGAAACGCTGAGCGACCTCGAGTGGCAGCACGTTGCGGGCCATCGGCTGGTCGAGGAGCTCGCGCAGAGCATCGCCGGGTACGAAGCCGATCCGGCGCGTGGCTTCGAGGCATTCGCGAAGGCGGTCGACGCGTTCGCGACGAATCAGATGCAGCACATGGCGTTGGAATACAAGGTGGTCATTCCCGCGGCGCGGAAGCACTTGACGCCGAAGGACTGGGAAGAGATCGCCGTCGCGTTCGGCGAGAACGGCGATCCGCGCTTCTGCGCGGACACCGACGAGGAATTCCGGCAGCTCTTCGCCCGGATCCTCAATCTCGCTCCGGAACGCGTCGTGGCGACGGTCGGGCGGGAACGCGCGCCCGAATCGCCGATCGCTTAAACGCGACAGGTTTTTAGCGCCGATATTGGCGCAGATCGCGAGCCCTGAAACGTCGGGCTGGTGAGGACGTGGTTTTACTTCGAAAACTGGAGAGTGAACAAAATGAAGCTGCAATCGCAACCGTCGCACCGCACCAATCGTTTCCGGCGCCGCATGGCGACCGTCGCCATCGCGTCGCTGCTCGCGGGCGCGGGCAGCGCGTACGGATTCGAAATCGAGACCGACAATCCGGACATCCAGATGCGGTGGGACAACACGTTCCGCTACAACCTGGGGTTCCGCGTGCAGAGTCAGAAGGACGCGATCCTCGGCAGCCCGAACTACGACGACGGCGATCGCAACTTCGGCAACGGCACGAACGTCACCAACCGGCTCGACATCCTGTCCGAGTTCGACTTCATCTTCCAGAAAAAATACGGCTTTCGCGTGAGCGCGGCGGCGTGGGGCGATGCCGCCTACCCGGGTGGGAGCAATACATCCCCGCAAACGTCGAACACGTTGGTCAACGGCCTGCCTGTCGCCGGCGCGCTGAGCCCCACGACCAAGAGCCTGAATCAGGGTATCTCGGGAGAAATCCTCGACGCGTTCGGCTTCGCCAACTTCGACGTAGCCGACATGCCGGTCAATGTGAAAGCGGGCCAGCACACCGTGTATTGGGGTGAGGGTCTGTATATCGGCGGCGTGGTGCACGGCATCACCTATGCGCAGAATTCGATCGATGCGTCCAAGGCGTTCGCCACGCCGGGCACCGAAGCCAAGGAACTGTTCCGTCCGCGCGGTGGCATCACGCTGCAAGTGCAGCCCGTCAAGGAGCTCTCGCTCGCCGGTCAGTGGTTTTACGGCTGGGAGCCGATCCGTTATCCCGAGTCCGGCAGCTACCTCGCCGGCATCGACTATGTGCTGCGCGGCGCCGACTCGCTGATCGTTGCGAAGAACCCGTTTGCGGCCGTGATCCCCGGTGCGCCGACCTTCCTGCGCGCGTGGCGCGGCTACGACATCCAGCCGCCGAGCTGGTCGAGCTCGCTGGGCGACTACGGCGTGCAGGCGAAGTGGAGCCCCTCGTGGCTCGACGGCACGCTCGGCTTCTACTACCGCAACGCGACCGACATTCAACCGCAGGCGATGGTCACGCCCGGACTCGCGACCGGCGTGCCGGCTGCGCTTTGCAACACCATTGGCGGCCAGCCCCTTCCGGGCAACGCCTGCATCATCAACCGCAACGCGACCACGGTCGCGGACCTGCAGAAGTACGGGAAGTACGGGCTCTACAACGCCGCCTACGGCGACAACATCCACATCTACGGCGTCTCGCTCTCGAAGGAGATCGCCGGGGTGAGCGTCGGTGCGGAGTTCTCGTATCGGCAGAACATGCCGCTGGCGTCCGATCCCATCTTCGTCGTTCCCGCACCCCTCGTTCCCACCGTTCCGGGCTCGATCGCCACGACAGCAGTGCCCACGCGCGGGACACCGGGAGCGCTGGGTGACACGTACCACGGCCTGCTGAACGGCATCTGGATCGTACCCAAGACCGGATTGTTCGACACGGCGACGCTGCAAGGCGAGCTGACTTGGATGGAATGGTCGAAGGTCACGCAGAACGAGGCCGTGTTCAAGGGCCGCGACAGCTACAACAAGATCGACAAGCCGTCGAAGAATTACTTCGGTCTCGCTGCGACGTTTACCCCTACCTGGTTCCAGGTGTTCCCGGGGATGGATCTGTCCGCTCCGCTCACCTGGAATCAGGGTATTTCCGGCAACTCGGCGGTGACCAGCGGCGGCAACAAGAACGCGGGCAGCTGGAGCGCCGGCGTCGCGCTTGACGTCTACCAGAAGTACAAGGCCACGCTGGCTTACAACGGTTACTTCGGCAAGTACTCGACCAACGCATCGGCGATCACGTCTGCCGGCCAGATGGATACGCCGAACGGCACCAACGCCGCGCTCTCCGACCGCGGCTGGATCTCACTCACGCTCAAAGCCACCTTCTAAGGAGGAATTTCATCATGTTTCGCAAGACACTCATTGCGCTCGCGATCGCCGGCTTCATCGGCAACGCGTGCGCGGCGGTTTCGGCCGACGAGGCCAAGCAGCTCGGCACGACGCTGACCCCGGTCGGCGCCGAAAAGGCCGGCAACAAGGACGGCACGATTCCGGAGTACACGGGCGGCATCAAGGCGCCTGCGGACTTCAAGGCCGGCAGCGGTTTTCGCCCCGATCCGTACGCCAACGAAAAGCCGCGCCTCAGCGTCACCAGTGAGAACATGGCGGCGCAGGCCGACAAGCTCACGGAAGGTACAAAGGAGCTGCTGAAGCGGTTCAAGACGATGCGCGTCGACGTGTATCCCACGCATCGCACCGTCGCGGTCCCGCAGCGCGTCCTCGACAACACGATGAAGAATGCGACCAGCGCCAAGACCATCGATGACGGCGTCGCGCTCGAGAACGTGATGCCCGGCTATCCGTTTCCGATCCCCAAGACCGGGGCGGAAGCGATCTGGAATCACTTGCTGCGCTACAACGGGCTCGGCTACGACGGCCCGCGCTACGAGAACTGGAACGTCGACTCCGCCGGCGTGCCGACGCTCGCGGTCTCGGCCGACGCCTACTGGGCGTGGCCGATCTACGACACGAAGCACACCGGGACGATCCAGGCGACCGAGCCGTACTGGCTCAACAAGCTGCTCTACGTCGGCCCGGCCCGCCGCAACGGCGAAGGGCTGCTGATCATCGACGCCGTCAACCCGCTGAAGGAGCCGCGCAAGGCGTGGCAATACCTTCCGGGCCAGCGCCGGGTGAAGCTCGCGCCCGATCTCGCGTATGACACGCCGAACCCCGGTGCGGCCGGCGCGGGAACATACGACGACGTCTCCGTGCTGAACGGCGCGATCGACCGCTACGAGTGGAAGCTCATCGGCAAGAAGGAGATGTACATCCCGTACAGCTCCTACCGGATCACGTATCACAAGACGTCGGCGGACATCACCAAGCCGAATCACCTCAATCCCGACTTCGTGCGCTGGGAATTGCATCGCGTCTGGGTGGTGGAAGCCACGCTCAAGCCGGGCAAGCGTCACATCTACGCGAAGCGCGTGTTCTTCCTGGATGAGGACAGCTGGCAAGCGGTGGCGTCGGATCAGTACGACGCGCAGGGCAAGCTGTATCGCTCGAGCTTTGCCTTCCCGTCCTACAGCTACGACGTGCAGGCGCCATTCGGCGACACGTTCGCGATCTACGACTTCAGCTCCGGTGCGTACAACATCACCGGCCTGTTCGGCCCGTATCGCGGTCTCAAGTACATGACCGAGCTCCCGCGCGAAGTGGCGTGGACGCCGGACGCACTGGCAGGCGCGGGTATTCGTTAGCGCGATTCATTTATCCATATTCCCCGTAGCGGCGGCGTGTCACAACGCCGCTGCGTCGGGCTCACTCACTCTTTTTCCTGCCATGTTCGTGCTCAGATCCACCGCGACTGCGCTCATGTTCGGTCTGTCGATGCTCTCGCCCATGCCGGCGGGTGCCTTCGTCGACGGGCTCGACACGCCTGCCGTGATGTCGCCGCTCGTGACGAAAAGCCTCCTGCAAGCGGTGACTCGCGCTGGCGCGCGGCTCGTCGCGGTCGGTCAACGCGGACATGTGGTCGTTTCCGACGACGGCGGCACCACCTGGAAGCAATCACGCGTTCCGGTGAGCTCCGATCTTTGCGCCGTGTATTTCGTCGACGAGCGCAGCGGCTGGGCCGTCGGCCACGATGGCGTGGTGCTGCACTCGAGCGACGCTGGCGAAACCTGGTCGCTCCAGCTCGACGGCCGCAAGGCCAACGAGCTCCTGGTCGCAGCGATGCAACGCAAAGTCGCGGCCGAGCCCGCTTCGGATGAGGCGAAGAAGCTTATCGCCGAAGCGCAACGCGATCTCGAGCAGGGGCCCGACAAGCCGTTCCTCGACGTGTGGTTCGCGGACGCGAACAACGGCTTCGTGGTCGGCGCCTACAACCTGATCTTCCGCACGGTGGACGGCGGCAAGACCTGGGAGTCTTGGTTCGATCGGACGGACAACCCCAAGTTCTTCAACCTGTACGCGATTCGTCCCGTCGCCGGCTCGGTGTTCATCGTGGGCGAAAGCGGGACGGTGCTTAAGCTCGATCGCGAGAAACAGCGCTTCGTCGCGCTCGCCGCACCTTACAAGGGAAGCTTTTTCGGCGTTGCGGAGGCGCAGGGCGCGGTCGTCGCGTTCGGTCTCCGCGGCAACGTCTTCCGTAGCGACGATGGCGGCGCCCAATGGACGAAAGTCGACAGCGGACTCGCCGCGGCGGTCGTGGCAGCAACTCGCCTGTCATCGGGCACCACTTTGCTCGCCGATGCGGGCGGACGCGTTATCGCCACCGATGACGGTGCGCGCAGCTTTCATCCCTTATCCCTCAAGCAATCGACGCCCGCGACCGGCCTTGCCGACGCCGGCTCAGGGCGGCTCGTTCTCACCGGCCCGCGCGGCGTCAATGTCACCGAGATGGCTGTGCACCCATGAACACGATTACCGCAACGGCAGGAGGAGCTATGTTGGATCAGCCCGCCACCGATCTCGACGCGATGCCGGTCGTTCGCAAGCTCGGCGACTTCGACACGCGTTCGGGCAACCTTCTCGAGCGGCTGGTCTTCAATAACCGGCTCGCAATGGTCGTCGTCTGCGCGATCGTGACCGTGCTGCTCGGCTACGTCGCGGCGACGAGGCTCGTGCTGAACGCGAGCTTCGAAAAGATGATTCCGCAGAGCCAGCCGTACATCAAGAACTACCTGACGTACCAGAAGGACCTGCGCGGCCTTGGCAACGCGATCCGCGTCGTCGTCGAGAACGGCGACGGCGACATCTTCGATCCGCGCTACTTGAACGCGCTGAAGGAGATCAACGACGAGATCTTTCTCACGCCCGGCGTGGACCGCGCGTGGGTCAAGTCGTTGTGGACGCCCGGCGTGCGCTGGACGGAAGTGACCGAAGAAGGCTTTCGCGGCGGACCCGTGATGCCGGACAACTACAACGGATCGGGACAGGCCGTCGAGCAGCTGAAGCAGAACCTCGCGCGCTCGGGCATCGTCGGGAGCCTGGTCGCGAACAATTTCAAGTCGAGCATGATCTTCGTCCCGCTCCTCGACAAGGATCCGGGCACCGGCAAGCCGATCGACTATCACGAGTTCTCGAAAGTGCTGGACCAGAAGATCCGCGCGAAGTACGAGCACGCAGCCCAGCAGGCACAGCCGCAGGCCGCCGGCGGAGCGCCGGCGATCAAGGTGCACGTGATCGGGTTCGCCAAGCTGATCGGCGAACTGATCGACGGCCTGGTCAAGGTCATGATGTTCTTCGGCATCGCGGCCGCGATCGCCATCGCGATCATCTACGCGTACACCCGGTGTGTACGCAGCACCGTGCTGGTGATCGCGTGTTCGCTCATCGCCGTCGTGTGGCAGCTCGGATTGATCGCGCTCTTCGGCTTCGCGCTCGACCCGTTCTCCATCCTGGTGCCGTTCCTGGTGTTCGCCATCGGCGTCTCGCACGGCGCGCAGAAGATGAACGGGATCATGCAGGACATCGGGCGCGGCACGCACAAGCTCGTCGCCGCGCGCTACACGTTCCGCCGTCTGTTCCTCGCGGGACTGACCGCGCTGCTCGCCGACGCGGTCGGCTTCGCCGTGCTGATGGTGATCGACATTCCGGTGATCCGCGATCTCGCCCTCGCTGCGAGCATCGGCGTGGCGGTGCTGATCTTCACCAACCTGCTGCTCCTTCCGGTCCTGCTCTCGTACAGCGGCGTGAGCGAAAGTGCCGCGCGCCGCAGTCTGCGCGAGGAACGCGAGGAGACCGCCGGCAAGGGCCTCGGCGCGCTGTGGGGATTCCTCGATCGCTTCACGACGCGGAAGTGGGCCTATGGAGCGATCGGCGTCTCGGCCGTGCTCGCGATCGCGGGCTTGATCGTGAGCTCGCAGCTCAAGATCGGCGACCTCGATCCCGGCGCGCCGGAGCTACGCCGCGATTCGCGCTACAACCGGGACAACGCCTACATCACCGCGAACTACGCGCTCTCGTCCGACCAGTTCGCGGTCATCGTCAAGACCGACAAGGAGGGCTGCCTCAAGTATCCGACGCTCGTCGAAGCGGATCGGCTCGCATGGACGCTGAAGCAGGTGCCGGGGGTGCAGACGACGGTGTCGCTCGCCGATGCGGCGCGCCAGATCACGGCGGGATCATTCGAAGGCAACCCGAAGTGGCTCACGCTCAACCGCAACCAGGACGTGCTGAACTACGCGGCGCAGCAGGCGTCGGTCAACAACCCGGACCTCTTCAACACCGCGTGCTCGGTGATGCCGGTGATCGCCTACCTCGCCGATCACAAGGCGGAGACTCTCCAGCGCGTCGTGGACGTCGCCGCGGCGTTTTCAGCCGAACACGACGACAAGGATCGCGTATTCCTGCTGGCCGCGGGTACCGCGGGCATCGAAGCTGCGACCAACATCGTCGTGCGGCAGGCCAATCGCACGATGCTGTTTTACGTCTACGCGGCGGTCATCGTGCTGTGCTTCATCACGTTCCGGAGCTGGCGTGCGGTCGTCGTCGCGGTGGTCCCGCTCGCGCTCACGTCCATCCTCTGCGAAGCGCTGATGGTCGCGCTCGGGATCGGCGTCAAGGTCGCGACGCTGCCGGTGATCGCACTCGGCGTCGGGATCGGCGTCGACTACGCCCTCTACCTCCTGTCGGTGCAGCTCGCTCAGCAGCGCGCCGGCGTGCCGCTGGCAGACGCCTACAAGAAGGCGGTGCAGTTCACAGGCAAGGTCGTCGCGCTGGTCGGTATCACGCTCGCGGCCGGTGTCGTGACCTGGGCGTTCTCGCCGATCAAGTTCCAGGCCGACATGGGCATCCTGCTCACCTTCATGTTCGTGTGGAACATGGTGGGCGCGCTCGTGCTGATTCCCGCGCTGTCCTATGTGCTGCTCCCCACCTCCGCCGTGCGGACGCGGCGCCACGCGCTGGCCGCTTGAGAACGGATCGCGCCAACTGCCCATCGGATAAAGCAAAGACATTCCAGGAGATTGCAATGAACAAGCTCGCCATCCGCCGCACGCCGGCGGCTCGTGATCCCAGGCTTTCGATCGGACAGATCCTCGCCTACGGCGTCGCCAAGGCGCCCGCGCAGGAGATCGTTTACGCGTCGCAACGGCGCCACACGTACGCGACGCTCGCCGAGCGCGTACGCCGTCTCGCCTCGGCGCTCGCCGCGCTCGGCGTGAAACCGGGCAACACCGTGGCCGTCATGGACTGGGACAGCCATCGCTACCTCGAATGCTTCTTCGCCGTGCCGATGATGGGCGCGGTGCTGCACACGGTGAACGTCCGCATCTCGCCGGACCAGGTGCTCTACACGATCAATCATGCCGAGGACGACGTGATCCTCGTCAATGCTGAGTTCCTGCCGCTCCTCGCCGCGATCCACGCCAAGATCCGTCCCGGGGTGAAGTTCGTGCTGTTGAACGACGGCGCCGACGTGCCGGCCAGCCCGATCGTCTTCGCGGGCGAATACGAAGCGCTTCTCGCGCAAGCGTCGGCGTCGTTCGATTTCCCGGCGCTCGACGAAGACACGCGCGCGACGACGTTCTATACGACCGGAACGACCGGATTGCCGAAGGGTGTCTATTACAGCCACCGGCAGCTCGTCCTGCACACGCTCGCCGTCTCGCAGGCTTTCGGACATGCGCCGCATGCGGCGTTCACGGCGCAGGACGTGTACATGCCGATCACGCCGATGTTCCACGTGCACGCCTGGGGTCTGCCTTACGTGGCGACGCTGCTCGGCGTGAAGCAGGTCTACCCGGGGCGCTACGTGCCCGAAACGCTGCTCGGACTGATCGCGCGGGAAGGCGTCACGTTCTCGCATTGCGTCCCGACCATCCTGTCGATGATGCTCGGCTGCCCGGCGTCGAAAAATGTCGACCTGAGCGGCTGGAAGATGGTGATCGGCGGCTCCGCGCTGCCGGCCCCGCTCGCCCGCGCAGCGGTCGAGCGCGGCATCGATTTGATCGGCGGTTACGGGATGTCCGAGACCTGTCCGATCCTCACGCTTTCGCACCTCCTGCCACCGCTGCTCGCGGGCGACGCCGAAGCGAGCTTGCCCTACCGCTGCAAGGCCGGGCGGCCGATTCCCTTCGTCGAGCTGCGGATCGTCGACGGCGACATGAAGGACGTCGCGCACGACGGTGCGAGCCAGGGCGAAGTCGTCGTGCGCTCGCCGTGGCTCACGCAAGGCTACTGGAACGAGCCCGAACGCTCGGAGGAGCTGTGGCGCGGCGGGTGGTTGCACACCGGCGACGTCGGTGTCATCGACGAGCTGGGTTACGTGAAGATTGTCGACCGCATCAAGGACGTCGTGAAGACCGGCGGCGAATGGGTGTCCTCGCTCGACATCGAGGACCTGATCCTGCGCGTTCCCGGGGTCGCCGAAGTGGCCGTGGTGGGCGTTCCGGACGAGCGCTGGGGCGAGCGTCCCGTCGCACTTATTGTCGGGAAAGCCGGAACCGAGGCGCCGACCGAGGACGCGATTCGCCGGCATATCGCGTCGTTTGCCGAGCGTGGCGTCGTCTCGAAGTACGCGGTTCCGGACCGCGTCCATTTCGTCGACGCGATCCCGAAGACGAGCGTCGGCAAGCTCGACAAGAAGGTGATTCGCGCCCAGCTCGCCGAGCGTGCTGCCGAGGCCGCTCGCGTTCCAGCGCGCTAGCTCGCGGATTACGAATCCTCTTACTGAACGATCGTGGAGACTCTCGTCACCTGCAAGCGTGTCGTTGTTTTCGAGGTTGCCGATGACGGACTTGTCGGCGACCGGTTCGAAACCGTTCCCGCGCTCACCGCGCGGCTCGGCGCGCCGACTTGAAGCCGAAACGGCGACCATTCCAAAGCACATTCCTCGAGGGAGCATCAGTTTGAACGCTGCAATGACACCGACGGTCGTGATCGTGCCCGGCTTGCGCGATCACATCGCCCACCATTGGCAAACGCTGCTGGAAGCGAAGCTGCCGAAGGTCGTGACCGTACCGCGCCTGACGCCAGGCACGCTTTCGCGCGCGGTGTGGATCACGACGCTCGAGCAAACGCTCGCGAAGGTCGCAGGCCCCATCATCTTCGTGGCACACAGTGCGGGCGTGATGATCACCGTGCACTGGGCGCAGACGTATTTCCGTCCGATTCTGGGTGCGCTCCTCGCGACGCCCCCGGATTTCGAAAACCCGCTGCCGGAAGGGTATCCGACCGTGGAACAGCTCAAGACCCACGGCTGGTTGCCGACGCCGCGGGCGCGGCTGCCGTTCACGAGCATCGTCGCGGCGAGCACCAACGATCCGCTGGCCCGCTACGAGCGCGCCGCCGAGCTCGCGTCCGCGTGGGGGAGCCGGCTCGTCAACATCGGCGCGGTCGGCCACCTCAACCCGGCCGCAGGATTCGGCGAATGGCCGCAGGCGGAGAAGCTCATCCGCAAGCTCACGCGCGCGGGAGCGCGCACGTCCGCCGCGAAGACGCGGCGCTTGACGACCGCGTTCGCGCGCGCGGACTAGACCGGAGGCGGGCGCGATGCGGGCCGGTCTCGCTGCCATCTCCGCGCACGCCGCCGATTGGCGTGGCGGCGCCGGCCGCATCTGGCCGGGGCTGTTGCTGAGCGTGGTGATCGCCGTCGCGTCCGCGTTCATCGCGGAGAACCGCGGCGGACCGACGCTGCTCTATGCGCTGTTGCTCGGCATGGCGCTCAACAGCGTCGCGGGAGAAGGCAATGCGAAGGCCGGCGTCGATTTTGCCGCCCGCCGCATCCTGCGCCTCGGCGTCGCGTTGCTCGGCGCACGCATCACCTTCGATCAGGTGGCGGCCCTCGGGCTGCTGAATGGCGTGATCGTCATTGCCGGAATCGTCGTGACCATCGCTTTCGGCGTCGTCGCGGCGAAGTGGCTGCGGCTTTCTCCGCGTCTCGGCATCCTCACCGGAGGCGCGACGGCGATCTGCGGTGCGTCCGCGGCAATCGCTATCGCGACGGTGCTGCCGCGCGACGACAAGTCCGAGCGCGAACTGATCTTCACCATCGCCGGGGTCACCGGACTGTCGACGGCGGCGATGATCCTCTATCCGCTGATCGTCAAGGCGCTCGCGCTCGACGCGCACCAGGCGGGCGTCTTTCTCGGCGGCACGATCCATGACGTGGCGCAAGTCGTTGGCGCCGGGTACAGCATCTCCCCGGACGTCGGCGATGTCGCAGTCCTCACGAAGCTCCTGCGCGTGGCGATGCTCTTGCCGGTCGTGATGACGCTGTCCCTCACGATTCGGCGTCGCAGCCGTGGCGAGGCGTCGACCCGCCAGGACCCATTGCTTCCTTCGTTCCTGCTGGGGTTCGCGGCACTGGTCGTCGCGGGAAGCGTAGGCCTCATTCCGAAAGCGGTCGGATCGGTGCTGAACGATGGCGCGCGCGCATGCCTCGTCGTCGCGATCGCTGCCGTCGGTCTGAAGACCTCGCCGCTCGAAATGAAAAAAGTCGGCCTGCGCGCGTTCGCGCTACTGGCGATCGAAACGCTGTTCCTCGCGGTCGTCGTCTTGGGCGCGCAGCGATTCTTCGCCTGACGCCTCCCCTCGGCTCGCATCCCAGCACCATCCCCGCGCCGACCCTGCGATCGGGGGTTGAGTTCAATCGGCACGCCGCGATGTCAACCGGCAAGCTACAGCGCGCGTTGCGCTGGATCAGCCTCTGGCCGGAGATTATGGGGTTTAAGGCATCAAGACATGGCGTATGGCATGATTGCGTGATTGTCTGATGTTCTCTGCAGGAACTCCCATGAACGTGAAACCTCTTATCGTCATCCCGGCGCTGTTGGTGTTTTCGCTCCCCGCGGCAGCGCAAAAGCCAATCGTTTATCCTGCGAAGGGCCAGAGCGCCCAGCAGCAGAAGAAGGACGACACCGAATGTCTGGCCTGGGCGAAGCAGAACACCGGCATCGACCCGGCCGTCGCCTCCGCGCCCCCTCCCCAGGACACGGGTGCGGCAACCGGAGGCGGTGAGCGCGTTCGCGGGGCCGCGCGCGGGGCAGTCGGCGGCGCGGTTGTTGGCGGCATCGCGGGTGACGCCGGGACGGGCGCAGCCGCCGGGGCCGCAGTCGGGACCATGGCCGGTGGACGGAAGGCGCGGCAAAATCAACAGGCGGCGAACCAGCAGGCGCAGCAACAGCAGCAGCAAACAATGGCCACGTATTACCGGGCGTACGGCGCGTGCATGGAAGGACGCGGATACACGATCAAGTAGCGCACGAAGCTCGCTGACCTGACACAGGGATCGGCCAACGGGAGAATCCTATGAAGTTGTTGCAGTTTCTGATTTCGACAATACTGGCCTTCGGGCTGGCTTCGCACGGGATGGCGCAGAATCCGCCGCCCGCGCCGCCGCCCGCGCCCGCGGCGACCGGCTCCGACAAATCGTTTTCACAGGGCGAACTCGATCAGCTGGTTGCGCCGATTGCGCTTTACCCTGACGCGCTGCTTGCGCAGGTCCTGATGGCATCGACCTATCCGCTCGACGTCGTGTCGGCGGCTCGATGGGTCAAGGCCAATCCGGGCCTCAAGGACAAGGCGCTTGAGGATGCGCTGCAAAACGAGCCGTGGGACCCCAGTGTCAAGTCGCTCGCGGTGTTTCCGCAGGTGCTGACGATGATGAGCGAGAAGCTCGACTGGACGCAGAAGCTCGGTGATGCGTTTCTCGCGCAGCAGAAGGACGTCCTCGATACGGCGCAGGCATTGCGCGCCAAGGCCCAGAAGGAGGGCTCCCTCAAGGACACGGAGCAGCAGAAGGTCACCACGACGACCGAGAACAACACCACGGTGATCAAGATCGAGCCGACGAACCCCGAAGTCGTCTACGTGCCGACCTACAACCCGACCGTCGTCTATGGCGCGTGGCCGTACCCGGCATATCCCCCGTATGCCTACTACCCGCCAGGCTATGTCGCAGGCGGCGCGCTGCTCGGGTTTACGGCGGGCGTGATCGTCGGCGGCGCGCTCTGGGGCAACTGCAATTGGGGTGGCGGAGACGTCAACATCAACACGAACCGTTACAACAACTTCAACAAGACGAACATCTCGAACGGCAACTGGCAGCACAACGCGGATCGTCGCGGCTCGGTGCCGTACCGCGACAAGGGCGTGCAGCAGCAGTACGGACGCGGACAGACGGGGAATGCGGCTTCCCGCGATCAATTCCGCGGCCGCGCCGACCAGGGACGCCAGCAGATCCAGCGCGGCGAGGTGTCGCAGCGCGACGTGGGCCGTGCACAGCAGGCGGGCGGGCGCGATTTTGGGGGCGGAGGCGGCGGAGCGGGTGGGCGAGACTACAGTGGCACCCGCAACTCGTCGGCGTTCGACAGCGGTCGTGGTGGCGCGCAGACGCGCGACGCGAGCAATCGAGGCGCTTCCAGCATGAACTCGGCACGCTCGTCCGGTAACTTCGGCGGTGGCGGCGGTGCGCGAGGCGGCGGCGGTGGTGGCGCGCGAGGCGGTGGAGGCGGAGGTCGCGGGGGCGGTGGCGGAGGCGGCCGTGGCGGTGGCGGACGACGCTAACCCATGCAACGCCGATCCTGACCTCATGGAGATCACGATGATTGCTTATCGCATGCTTCAAGGTGCCCGCGCGAAAGGCCGCGCGCGCATGCTGCTCGTGTCGGTCGCCGCGTTCGCATTCGCGGTTGGATTCAATGCTGCTTCCGCGGCGCAGAAGACTTTCGCCTCGGCCGAAGCCGCCGCGAATGCCCTGGTCCAGGCGGCGAAAGCGCACGACCGGGCGGCGACGCTGAGCATCCTCGGTGAAAGTGCAGCGAGCTGGATCAGTTCCGGCGACAAGGTCGCGGACCGGGCGCTCGGCGACAAGTTCGTCGCATCGTACGAGACCAAGCACTCGCTGACGGCGAACGGCGACACCATGACGCTCAACATCGGCGACAACGACTATCCGTTCGCGTTTCCGATCGTCAAGAGCGGCGACAAGTGGCACTTCGACACGGAAGCCGGCAAGAACGAGATGCTCGCCCGGCGCATCGGCGAGAATGAGCTCTCCGCAATCAAGGTGTTGCAGGCGATCGTCGATGCGCAGCGCGAGTATGCGTCGGTCGACCGCAACGGCGACGGCGTCCTCGATTACGCGCAGAAGTTCGTGAGCTCGCCGGGCAAGAAAGACGGGCTGTATTGGAAAACCGCCGAAGGCGAGGCGCCGAGTCCGCTCGGCCCGCTGGTCGCGGAAGCGTCGGCGCAGGGTTACAAGGGCAGTGGCGGGAAAGGCCCGACCCCGTACCACGGCTATTACTACCGGATGCTCAAGGGACAGGGCAAGAATGCCGTGGGCGGCGCCTTCGATTACGTTTTGCGCGGCCACGGAATCGCGGGGTACGCTGCAATTGCGTATCCGGCGAAGTACGGCAGCTCGGGCATCATGACGTTCATGGTGAACCAGGACGGGAAGGTGTACCAGGCGGACCTGGGTCCGAACACGCAGGCGCGCGCGACCGCGATCCAGCGCTTCGATCCGGACAAGGCGTGGACCGAGGTCGTGGCGAACTGAGTTTTCGCCCCAGTTGCGTTCATCGCGTAAGGAGAAACAAATGATGAGGACTTTTCGAAGGTACGCGGCGAGTCTCGCCGCGATGGTACTGATGGTCCTGACTTTCGGCGCGGCGGCGCAGGAAATACCGCTCGTGACCGGCGAGCACTGGATGAGGTCGTCGGAAGAAGTGAAGAAGGCCTACCTCGTGGGCATGGCGAATATCGCTTTGGTCGAGATCACCTACGAGGGGCCCAACCCCCTCCCGGATTCGCAGACCGTGCTCCCACGGATTCAGAGGGGTCTCAAGGGGCACACCCTCGACTCGGTGCGCGAGGGCTTGAACAAGTGGTACGCGGCGCACCCCGATCAATTGCAGCGGCCGGTGATCGAAACGATCTGGTTCGAGATGGTCGTGCCCGGCCTCAAGAAATAGTGGAGGAAGCCATGAAACGCATTGCAATTGCAGCGATGGTCGCCGCGCTGGCCGTGGCGATCGGTTGCACCAACATGACTCCGCAACAACAGGGAACCGTGAGTGGCGCCGCCATCGGCGCGGCCGCAGGTGCTGGCATCGCCGCGATTTCAGGCGGCAGCGGCTGGACCGGTGCTGCCATCGGCGCCGTCGCGGGCGGCGTCGCCGGCAACATCAAGGGCAGCAGACAGCAGTAAGACGGCAGCCCGCATTAGCGCGGTCGCGCGTAACCGCCGCCGCCGAGTGCGGTCGCGCGCTCCAAAGCTCGCTTGCATGCGCGTGCGGCGACAACTTGGGTCGCCCTGCGGAACCCGATTTCTGGAGGCAATGCAATGGCGAAGGGCAAGAAGGCGCAGAAGCGATCGAAGTCCGGCAAGGCTGCGAAGGCCGCTGCCGCTTCCGCCAAGGACGGCGGTGAGCTGTCGGGAAAGGAATACCGGCAGGCGCTCCGGAAGCTGCACGTCGAGCTCGTGAAGCTGCAGGAATGGGTGAAGCACAAGGGGCTCAAGGTGTGCATCGTGTTCGAGGGCCGCGACGGTGCCGGCAAGGGCGGCACGATCAAGGCGATCACCGAACGCGTGAGCCCGCGCGTGTTCCGCGTCGTTGCACTGCCCGCGCCGACCGAGCGCGAAAAGAGCCAGATGTATATCCAGCGCTATCTGCCTCACCTGCCGGCCGCCGGCGAAGTCGTGATCTTCGATCGGAGCTGGTACAACCGCGCGGGCGTCGAACGTGTTATGGGCTTCTGCACGGAGGAGCAGGCGAAGGGCTTTCTTCTGGCCGCGCCGCTGGTCGAGAAGGCGATCGTCGACTCGGGCGTTGTGCTGCTCAAGTACTGGCTGGAGGTGAGCCCCGAAGAGCAGACGCGCCGTCTCGAGGATCGCATCCACGACGGGCGCAAGATCTGGAAGCTTTCGCCGATGGACATCAAGTCCTACGATCGCTGGTTCGACTATTCGCGCGCCCGCGACGAGATGTTCCAGGCGACCGATTCGTCGTGGGCCCCGTGGTTCGTCGTCCCCTCCGATGACAAGAACCGCGCGCGGCTCAACGTCATCACGCACCTGCTGAAGCACGTGCAGTACAAGGACGTCAAGCGCGAGAAGATCAAGCTCCCCAAGCGCGAGAAGCGTGGCAAGTACAAGGAAATCGACTACCCGTTCAAGGTGATCCCACTGGCGTATTGATGGCGGTCGCGGGTCCGGCTGCGGGTTCCTGCGCGTCGGTCATGATGCAACGTAATACGCCGGTCGCATGACCAGCGAAGCCGACTTCACGCACCGCGAGACGCTGCGCAACGGACTCGCGGTCACGATCCGTTCGCTCAAGCCCGACGACCGGGAACGAGTTGCCGCGGCGATCCGCGCGCTCGACGCGCCATCGGTCTACACGCGCTTCTTTTCGCACCGGACGCTGACCGAGGCGGGCCTCGACCGCATCATGTCGGTGGATCCGGAGCACGAGGTTGCGCTGCTCGCCACGATCCTGAAAGGTGATGAGGAAATCGTGGTCGGTTCATGCCGCGCCGTCGGCTCGGCCGGGCAGCGGGGACCTAGAACCGCGGAGATCGCGTTTGTCGTTGAGGAGGACTACCACGGCCTCGGCATCGCGAGCCGCCTCCTCGGTCAGCTCGCTCGGATCGCGAAGGAGCGGGGCTTCAGCGCCTTCGAAGCCGACGTGCTGACCGAGAACAAGGCGATGCTCAACGTATTCGCGAAAAGTGGCTTGCCGATGCGGAAGCGCTATGAGGGCGGCACGGTCCACGTGACGCTTGCGCTCGACGCATCGTCGCCTTGAGGTGAACGTCGGCGATCGGTTGGGTGGCGCTCAGGAAATGCTCCAGGAACGGCGACCCGACGATCTACGCGAGCTCGTGACCCGCGGCCGAGGCGGGCTCGTGGACCCGATCGATCGCATCGCCGAGATCATCTTCGGCCTGATCATGGCGGTGACGATCGTGGGGGCGCTGTCCGTCGCGACCGCTGGGCAGAACGAAGTGCGAACCGTGCTGCTTGCAGCGCTTGGCTGCAATCTCGCGTGGGGACTTGTCGATGCAGTCATTTACCTCGTGCGCACGTTGACGGCGCGGACGCGCGTCAAGGCACTGGCGAGCGCGATCATTGGCGCAGATCCCGCCGCGGCACGCCTCGCGCTCGCCGCTGTCTTGCCCGAGGATGTTGCCGCCATCGTCGGGGATGACGAGATCGAGGGCATGCGCCAGCGTCTCGCAGCGCTCCAGGACCCGCCCAGCGGCCGCCTCAGGCTCAACGATTACCTCGCGGCGGTTGGGATATTTCTGCTGGTCGTCGGCGCGACGTTTCCGGTCGTGCTTCCGTTCATGTTCGCTCGCGACATCACGGTCGCGATGGAGATCTCGCGCGGCATCACGCTCGTGATGCTGTTCCTCGCCGGCCTGGCGCTCGGTCGCTACGCCAGCTACCAACATCCTTTCCGGACGGGCATGGTCATGCTGCTCCTCGGCGCTGCGTTGATCACCGCGGTTAAGGCGCTTGGAGGATGAACCCGCTCGCGATATCCATCGCATTTGTGCTTCCGTTCTTAGCCGCCGTCCCCGTGCACGCCGCGACCAGCGTGGAAGAACCGGACGGCGCCGCCCCGTCCGGTGCCGTCACGGGCTATTGGTACGCGATGCGCGACCAACCCGATTTCGGCGTCGGTGTCGCGTCCATCAACAGTGGCCCGTGGCGCATCGAAGGGCGTTACAACTACGAGGCGCGGAATTCGGGCTCGCTCTTCCTGGGCTGGAAATTCTCGGGTGGAGACACGGTGAAGTTCGAGGTCACGCCGATCATCGGAGGCTTGTTCGGCGCGAAGCACGGGTTCATACCAGGCGTCGAAGCCAGCGTGGCCTGGGGCCCGTTCGACGCTTACATCGAAGCCGAATACGTGAGCGACCGTTCGAACTCGAGCGACAGCTACTACTACAGCTGGAGCGAGATCGGCTGGACGCCCGTCGAGTGGCTCCGAATCGGGCTCGCGGGTCAGCGAACGCGGACCGTGCAGAACGATCGCGACTTCCAGCGCGGTGTCTTCGCGCAGCTCGTCGGCGATCACGCCACGCTGAGCGTCTACGGATTCAATCCGGACTCCGGCAGCCGCTATGTGATCGTCGCACTGGGGTTTCAGTTCTGACGCATGTCGCGGCTCGATGGGCGTGATCGACTGCTTCGCGCGATTGCGACCGGTCAACGTGACAGGCGCCGAACTCTCGCCGCGCGCGACGCGCCACCGAGCCCTTGCGGGTCCGATTCGCGTGCCAGCGCGAGGTCCTCGGGCAGGACATAGCGCGTTTCGACGGCGCGGTCGAGCGCATTCAGCTCGTCGAGCAGCGCTGCGCGTCGCGCTTCGATCACTGAGCCTGCGAGATCCTCCAGCATCGCGCGCATGCGCCGCGCGATCTGCAGGCTGCCAGCGCCGCAGGCCCGGATCTCGCAGCAGGCGACGTGTACGAAATCCTCCCAATTCGGCGTGCGAATGATGAGCCGGCGCTCGCCCAGGTCGTCGACGATGTCTTCGTCGCGCAAGCGCCGCTGTGCGATCTCGCGTAACAGACGGTGAACCTGGTCGATCGCAAGTACCGCCGTCGTGGGGTCGTTGATTGCCGCCGAGAGCGCTTTGAGCCCGATGTCCACGACGATGCGGAACGCGAACATAGGATCCTGCTCGAGCGTACGCTCGCGACCGAACGCCACCGTCGCGCGAAGCTTGCGGTCGGGGATCGCGGCGGCGCCGCCATACAACGCGAACAGCGGCTCGCCCTCCGCCACGAGATCGCCGACCTCGGGCACGAATTCGATCACGCCGTCGCGTCGCCGCGCCTCATCCACGAGTGTCGTCACATCAAGCGCCAGAACGAAGCCCGACGTGCCTCGTTGCATGCACAGGCGGGCTGGCGTCTCCGCCGGTTCCTGCAGCGGGGGGCGAGCCGGGGAAGCGTCCGCGAGGCGCTCGGGATACACCGTGTTGATCACGGTGATGCCCTCGTCGGCGACGCGTGCTGCGATGCTGACCGGCCGCAGCAGGCGCGCAGCGTAGTCGATCAGGAACAGAAACGTGATGATGGTGGCGACGCCCACGACGCCGACCAGGATCGTGATCAGGCGCTGCGCATGCGTGTCGGCGCGGTGGAGCGCCATCTCCGCGATGATCAGCGTGAAAACGAACAAGCCCACGCTGAAGCGTACGACGTTATCGCGCAGAAGCGCGGTCGCGATGATCCGCGGGGTCAGCTGGGCGCTCGCGACCTGGATCGCGACAAGCAGCGATCCGAACGTGAACACCAGGAACGAGAGCGCAAGCGTGACGACAGTCTGGAACATCGCCTGCGCGCCTTCCTCGGCGAGAATCGGCTTCCAGTTGAGCCAATCGTCGAGGATGCGCAGCAACGGCATGGTCGCGAGCACGACCACGATGGCGATGAACGGCACGACCCACAATGCCGATCTGAGATAACTAGCGGCTCGGTACAAACGATTCCACGCGAGCACCTCTTTGGCGTAGCGGACCGCGCGGCGCCATTGCAGGAGCGCCCGCGCTTCAAGCTCGTGGGCTCGGTTGCGCTCTCGCGATGCAGTGTCCGGGACGTCTGTCATGTAGGTATCACGCAAAGCGGCCAGTCTAGCGTATGTCGGCGCACCCATCCCCGGAGTGGACTCTGCCGCCACACGGAGGTAACCGGCCTGTTGGAGGGGCGAATCCGCCTCCTTTATGCCTATGGGGGGTAGGGATATTCCGGTCGGACCGGCGACTTGTGTTGACACCGATCACCCGTGGCACCTGCCGTTTGCGTTATTCTCAGCAGGCGAAGTGTTGTTTCTCGATACCCGCATTCAAGCCCTCGGAGTTCTCATGGATACCCCCAAGCAAGTCGCTCGAAGCCAGGACATCGCGACCAAGGTCGGCGTCGTGTTCGGTAAGCGCGCGGCGCTCGCGCGCGAGCGCTTCCAGTCGCGGCTGCAGCAGGCATATGAGGCGCAGCTCGCGAACGGTGACGCTGCGCTCGCGACCACCGCCGCATCGCCTTACGACGTCTGGAAGCAATGGTACGACTACGCAGCGGACGCGACACAGCGCTCGATCCTGTTCTGGGACACCCTACGCCAGCGCGGCGACGAGTTCATCGAGCGCACGCAGCAGGGACTTCCGCCGGTCCTGCATTTCGATTACGAAATGCTGGTCGACGGCCGCGCGCTGCCGCGCCCGGTCAACTACGCGCTCATCCGCATCGTTCCGCCGCAAGGCGTCCGCGTCGATCCAAATCTGCGGCCGTACGTGATCATCGATCCGCGCGCAGGCCATGGTCCGGGAATCGGCGGGTTCAAGGAAGATTCCGAGGTCGGAGTGGCGTTGCGTGCCGGCCATCCGGTGTACTTCGTCATCTTCTTCCGCGACCCCGAGCCCGGGCAGACGCTCCTCGATGTCTGCGACGCCGAGCGGCAGTTCGTGAAGCACGTGCGCCAGCTGCATCCCGCGAGCGAAAAGCCGGCGATCGTCGGCAACTGCCAGGGCGGGTGGGCGGCGATGATGCTGGCCGCGGCTGATCCGGACGATGTCGGGCCGATCGTGATCAACGGGGCGCCGATGTCCTACTGGGGCGGTGCGTGGAGCGCCGGCGAGGGCGACAATCCGATGCGCTACTCCGGCGGCCTCCTCGGGGGAACCTGGCTCGCGTCCTTCACCTCGGACTTGGGCAACGGGGTCTTCGACGGGGCGTATCTCGTCGAGAACTTCGAGAACCTGAATCCCGCGAACACGTTCTGGGACAAGTACTACCACCTCTACGCGAACGCCGACACGGAGCCGCCGCGTTTCCTCGAATTCGAGCGCTGGTGGGGCGGCTACTACCTCATGAACCGCGAGGAGATCGAGTGGATCACGCGCAACCTCTTCGTCGGCAACAAGCTCTGGAAGGGCACGACCTCGGGCCCGGGCGGCAAATCGTTCGATCTCCGCTCGATCCGCACGCCGATCATCCTGTTCGCGTCGATGGGCGACAACATCACGCCGCCGCAGCAGGCTTTCAACTGGGTCGCCGACATCTACGGCTCGACCGAGGAGATCAAGGCGCGCGGGCAGGTGATCGTCGGCCTCGTGCACGAGAACATCGGCCACCTCGGGATCTTTGTCTCCGGCAAGGTCGCGAAGAAGGAGCACGCGCAGATCGTCGAGGTGCTGAATTCGATCGAGGTGCTGACGCCGGGGCTCTACGCGATGCACATCAAGGAGCGGCGCAATGCCGACGGCACGCCGCAATACGAGGTCGAATTCGAGGAACGCAGCCTCGAGGAGGTCGTGAAACGCCTGAATCGCTTCGAGCGCGCCGACGAGAAGCCGTTCGAAGCCGTCGAGGCAATCTCGGAATTCAACCAGAGCGCGTACGAGCTCTTCGCGCAGCCGCTCGTGCAATCGATGTCGAACGAATACACGGCGAAGCTCGGCCGCCAGTTCCAGTCGCTGCGGTTCCAGCGGTGGTCGATGTCGAGCCTCGTCAACCCGTGGGTCGGCTGGCTCGCGCCGGCCGCGTCCGCCGTGAGATCCCAGCGCGTGGCGGTCGGCGCCGACAATCCGCTCAAGAAGGTGGAGGCCATGACCTCGGCCGCGATCAGCGCATCGCTGGATTACTACCGCGACCTGCGCGACGCGATGAGCGAGGCGATGTTCTTCCAGACCTACGGGAACGTTTTCTCGCTCTATCTCGCCGACAAGCGTCAGGCGGACGAGCAGAAGACACTCCACCTCGCGGAGACGCGCGAGCTGCCGTTCGTGCAGGAGGCGCTATCCTCGATCGAGGACGGCGGTTACGCAGAAGCACTTGCGCGTGTCGCCTGCTTGCTTGCGCGAAAAGGTGAGCCGCTGCTGCTGTCGCGTTTGCAGCTGAAGCAGGAGCTGATGAAGGACTACTCGGACCTTTTGCCGCAGATGCCGGCCGACCAGTGGCGACGCATCCGCGGCGAGCAGGAAATCATTGTCCGCTACGAACCGAAAAAAGCGCTCGCGACACTGCCCAAGCTGTTGGCCGATCACCGCGACCGCGCGCGCCTCGTGACCCTCGTGCGTCGTCTCCTCGACGACGAGCGCATGCGGCGCGCGAAGCCGACGAGCGAGCAACTTGCCATGATGCGCAACATCGGCGCGTCGCTCGACGTCGCGGCTGCCGCCGAGCCACGGACGACGCGGCCCATCAAGCGCGCGCGCAAGAAGGCGCGGAAAACCAAGGCGCGGGAGCGAGCATGACCATCGAACGCGCGCATACCAAGTATCAGCGCCTGCTCGAGTTCTGCCGGACGCTGCCACCTACGCCGACCGCGGTTGCGCATCCCTGCGACGAGAGCTCGCTTACGGGCGCCATGGACGCCGCGCGGCTGCGTCTCATCGTCCCGACCCTCGTCGGTCCGCAGCAACGCATTCAGGGGGTGGCGAAAGCGGCCAACCTCGATCTCACCGGCGTCACGATCGTCGACGCACCCTACAGCGAGGCCTCGGCCGAACGCGCCGTCGAGCTGGTTCGGGAAGGCAAGGCCGAGGCCCTCATGAAAGGCAGCCTACACACCGATGAGCTGATGGCGGAGGTGGTGAAGCGCGATACCGGGCTTCGTACCAAGCGCCGCGTGAGTCACTGCTTCGTCATGGACGTGCCGTCGCACGAGGAAACACTGATCGTCACCGACGCCGCGGTCAATATCGCCCCGACGCTCGAGGAGAAGGTCGACATCATCCAGAACGCGATCGATCTCGCGCATGCCCTCCAGTTTCCCGAGGTGCGCGTCGCGATCCTGTCTGCGATGGAGACGGTGAATCCAAAGGTACCGTCGACGATCGAGGCGGCCGCGCTATGCAAGATGGCCGACCGCGGTCAGATCACCGGCGCGATCCTCGACGGGCCGCTCGCGCTCGACAACGCGATCAGCCTCGAATCGGTGAAGATCAAGCAGATCCAGTCGCCGGTCGCCGGCCGCGCGAACGTGCTCGTCGTTCCGGATCTCGAAGCGGGCAACATGCTCGCCAAGAGTCTGTCGTTTCTCGCCTCCGCTGACGCAGCAGGGATCGTGCTGGGCGCGCGCGTGCCCATCATCCTCACGAGCCGCGCCGATTCCCTGACGACCCGGCTCGCGTCGTGCGCGGTGGCGGTGCTGGTAGCCAAGGCGCGTCGGGATGCAGCAACCAGCGCGGTTGCGTAAGCCGGGCTGACATGGCCGATGCAATCGTCGTCCTGAACGCAGGATCGTCCAGCGTCAAGTTCGCGCTCTACACGAGACAGCGGGACGAGCTCGAGCTGATCGCTCGCGGCCAGGCCGAG
>Ga0306920_100000104_pt1 | contig 103223 bp, 77 predicted proteins | sample flu12Cox44000170_FD_204666 | JGI IMG/M metagenome (GOLD analysis project Ga0306920, IMG submission 204666) | Lab enrichment of tropical soil microbial communities from Luquillo Experimental Forest, Puerto Rico - flux4day.12C.oxic.44.000.170 (v2)... | ecosystem: Environmental > Terrestrial >...
ATGTCCAAAGCGCGTACCCTCCGGGGAAAGGCGAGTAAAGCCTAGTTCCCCTCGTTGACACCCCAAAGTCCCTTTGCTACAGTTCGCGCACAAGTTAGATAATCTTAGCCTAAAAAGCAAGAAACCCAGTCCGAAGTAAGTCCCAACGTCCCCGAAGGGTGGGCCGGACGGAAAGTAAGACCTTTGGCAAGTTCGGAACAGGAATCCGTACTGGACCTTTCCCCGCTATCCACCCAATTACTTGCGGAGCAAGAAGTGTCGCCGCGGGCGCGCACGTTTGCGAGGTTTGTGGCGAGCCTGCTGCCCGACTGTGCGGTCAGTGTATACACATTGGCGTCGGACGAGAACTCCAATTTTTGGTTACCGCGAGGCATTTTAGGCGATGCAGCGATTCACGAAGAGGCCATCACGGCAGAGTCTGGGCTACTTGGTTCGCTCTTGACTGAGTCTGTGCCTATTCTGCGCAGGGCACCGGACCTGAAGCGGGAAGATTACCCACACATCGATACACGGAAGACGCTGCTTTCGCTGGCGTGCATTCCGTTGGTACACGGGGACCACTTAGTTGGGGCGCTGGAAATTCTGGCGTTTGAAGAACCCAATTCCGAGGATGACATTCAGACACTGCTTCCCGCGGCACAAGTGGCGGCGGCCGCCCTGGCATCCGCGCAGACGTATGAGGAAGAGCGCCACGGAACGATGAGTTCCATCACTCGGCTGACACAACTCTACGATTTGGAAAAGGTGTTTTCCTCAACGCTGGAGATGGAGGAATTGCTCCCGCTGATTGGTTCCAAGTTTTCGGAAATTTTGGAATGCCAGGCCGTGAACATTTGGTTGCTGCAACCGGATGAATCCGTGGAATTGATGCACCAGGCCGGGACAGATCCGACGAGTTTCAAAGGACAGGTGCTGAAGGCGAATGAAGGAATTGCAGGGACGATTTCCGACAACGGCGAGAGTGTGTGTATCTCCGACCTCGGAGATGCGCGTCTCGTGCAAAGGAACCACGCGGCGCCGGACGATCCGGTGGTTTCGTTGATTGCGGCGGCGATCATGGATAAAAGCGCTCTCGTGGGAGTGATCGAAGCGGTCAACAAGTCCGATGGAACGCCGTTTGATGATGACGACTTATTTACGCTAAGCAGCCTTACGGAGACGGCTTCAACGGCGTTACACAACGCTAGCTTGCTGATGGCCGAGCGCAAAGTGGAGATTCTGGAGACGCTGAATACCGTCAGCCATGAGATTACTTCAACGCTGAACCTGGAGCGGATGCTGCAGACGATCGTGAACGCGCCGCAGGCGGTGATTCCGTACGAGCGCGCGGCGATTGTGCTGGAGCAAGGTGGACGGTTTAAATTGAGCGCCATTACGGGTTTGACCCAGGTCAACTCGGACGCGCCGGACATTGCCCCGTTGAACGAGATTTTGCAGTGGGCGGCGCTGAGTGAAGAAGTAATCCACGTTGGACAGCGCGGTGAAGAGATCGACAGCGACCGCGAAGAGACCCGCGCGAAATTCCGCAAGTATTTCGCGGAATCGGGAATGCGCGGGTTTTACGCTCGGCCGCTGAACGACGACACCGGGCGAGTCGGAATGCTGGCGATGGAAAGCCATGACCCGGATTTTCTGGGCCCGGCGCACATCGAAATACTGGAATTGCTGGCAGGACAAGCAACCGTCGCGCTGCGCAACGCCCAGATGTACAAGGAAGTGCCGTTTATTTCCGTTCTTGAGCCGGTGTTTGCGCGAAAACGGAAGTTCATGGCCATGGAAAAACGGCGTCGAACGCTGTTCCTGGCGTTAGGCGCGGCCGCGCTGCTTTTCTTGGTAGCCTGCCCGCTGCCTCTGCGGGTGGACGGCGACGCGGTGGCAGCTCCCGGACGGCGGGCGCAGATTCAACCCGAGGTGGAAGGTGTAGTGGGCAAGGTCTTCGTTCACGAAGGCCAGGCGGTGCAAAAGGGCCAGGTACTGGCGGAAATGGAAGCGTGGAATCTTCGCTCGGCCGTCGCAGAAGCGGATGCAAAGTACGAAACCGCGATGCTGCAGATGAATCGCGCGCTGGCGGCGAACGACGGCAGTCAGGCGGGGGTGCAGCGCGTGCAAGCCGATTTCTGGAAGGCGGAAGTGGAGCGCACGCGGCAAATGCTCGACCACGCGGAATTGCGCGCGCCGATTGATGGTGTGGTGGCTACGCCGCATGTGGAGAATTTTGCGGGACGCAAGCTGCAGCAGGGCGATTCGTTTGCTGAGATTGTGGACACTTCGCACGCGGTTGTGGACGTCGCTATCGATGATGAAGACGTCGGCTTGCTCAAAGTGGGACAAAAGGCGGTAGTCAAGCTGAACAGCTATCCAACGCGGACATTTCATGGAGAGGTATTGATCGTAAGTCCGAAAGCAGAAACGTTGCATGACTCCCCGGTGTTTTTCGCGCGCGTGGGGATTCCGAACGAGGATGGCGCGATTCGCGCGGGGATGGAAGGACGAGGAAAGGTTCGCGTGGGATGGTATCCCGCGGCGTTCGTGTTTTTCCGGCGCTTGTTTTTGTGGGTATACGAGAAGGCGTGGTATTGGCTGGGGTGGTAGGGATGGGTCGGAGGAGAAGTATGCGAAGTCTGATTGCAGGTATCACGTTGGGAGCGGCGTTGCTGATCGGAGCCTGCGGTGACAGCAAACCCGCTGTGTCCACGGTGACGAATGCCGCACCTGCACCTTCGCCAATCGTTGCGAAGCCCACACCGCCACCGGAAATGACGGATACCGGAATCGTCGTCACGGGACCGATCATTGTGGAACATCAGGTGGACATTACGGCGCAACGGGACGGAGTGCTGGAAAAAGTATTTTTCGACGCGCCGGCGCGAGTGAAGGCCGGGACGGTTTTGGCACAGATGGACGACCGGCAAATTTCCGCGAACCTAGAAGCCGCGCGCGCAAAATCGCGAAGCATTGCGAATGACCTGAAGAACTGGGAAGCGGAAGCCGAGGTGCTGAAAGCGGATTACGTGCGGGCCCAGCATCTCTGGGATCTCGGCCTGACTTCGCAGGAACAACTGCAGCACGCGCAATACAAGGCCGAATCCGACCAATGGGATATCAAACGCGTCGAGGAAACGCTGAACACCGCCCACAATGAGGAACGATCGCTGGAACTAGAGCGGGAAAAGACCAAGATTACTGCGCCGTTCAACGGCCTGGTCGCGCGGCGCTACGTCCGCGAGGGGCAAGAGGTGAACAAGGGTGAACGGCTGTTTTGGGTGACCGCCGAAGCGCCGTTGCTGATGCGATTTACGTTGCCCGAAAAGTATTTCGGGCACGTACGTTCGGCGCAAGTGTTCGAAGTTACTTCGCCCGACTTGCCGGGAGAAAAGCACGCGGCTCGAGTGAAAGAGGTCAGCCCTGTGATTGACCCGTCGAGCGGAACCTTCGAAGTGCTGGTGGTGTTGACTGACGATCGCGGCGGGTTCCGTCCGGGGATGACCGCGAACGTAAGAATCTTGAACAGCCGCTAAGGACACCATGAATCTCACTCGTGCCCTGAACAACGCTTTGCCGGACATCCCGGCACGCAAGCTGGCGGAGAACTATCCGCGACTGGAGCCGGGGACGACGTTCCGGGAACACATCGAGGGAGGAAAGGCGGTCGTTCGAATCTATGTTCCCTCCGTCGGCGGAATGTATACGTTTGACAAGAGCGAATGGGAGCTTGCGCAGCTATTTAACGGGGAGCGAAGTTATGAGGAGATCGCCGAAATATATTCGCAACGAAAAAGCATTCAATACGACGCAGAAACCGTAAGGGAATTCGCGGCCAGCCTGGAATCCAGCGACTTTTGGTACAAGACCCCACAGGAAAAAAACATTCAGTTAATGCTGATAAATCGGGAGGAACGACTAAAAAAACTGAAGAAAAAGAGCATCTGGACTGATCTCTCGGACGTGGATTTTCCTGCCTTCAACCCAGACCGCTTTGTTACTTGGCTGCATGATAAGACGAGGTTCATCTACACGCCCTGGTTCACGATCGTGAGTCTGATCGCTTTGTTGATTGCCGTGGCGATTACGGCTGCCCACTGGTCTCAGATCTGGCAGGATTCCCTGAATTTTTTCCTATGGAAAAGGACGTGGACGGATTTCCTGTACCTGTACACGGTAGGGATGGTGATTGTGGCCGTGCATGAGCTCGCACATGCTCATGCCTGCAAACATTGCGGGGCCCGTGTTCCTGCCATGGGATTTGCACTGGTCTATCTTCTACCGGCGTTTTACACGGATACAACGGAAGGATTTGTCCGCGGAACGGTTTACCAGCGATTGATCATCTCGTTCGCGGGCGTATGGTCCGAAATGCTGGTGTATGCCGTGGCCACGCCGATCTGGTGGGGGTCGCCTCCTGGTACAGTGCTGCATAACGTCGCATATTTCTTGATGATTATCTGTGGCTTTATGAACGTGATTGTGAATTTCAATCCATTGATTAGGCTCGATGGATACTTCATGTTGTGCGACATAGTGGGGATTAGCAATCTAAAGGAGGATTCGACCGCCTATACGTCTGCTTGGGTGAAGAAGTATTTCTGGCGCTTGCCAGTGGAGGTGCCTTATCTTCCCAAACAGAGGAGAATTCCCTTTGCGGTTTATGCTCTTTGCTCCGGCGCATACAGCTACACGATACTGTGGATATTGGGTAGCTTCGTGGGGAATATTGTCCGCAGTTTCAGTCCGGAGTGGGGATTCATTCCGGAATTGGGAGTCGCGGCACTGATCTTTCGATCGCGAATTCGTCTGTTGGTGAACTTTATGAAATTTCTTTATCTGGACAAAAAAGAGCGTATTCGTGCCTGGTTCACGCCTCAACATGCGACAATGCCAGCCGTTTTTCTGGGGCTTCTTCTCGCTATCCCTGTTTTGAGAGAATCGGTCGTCGGTAGATTTGTTCTTGAGCCGGCGGCTCTTGCCGTGGTTCGTGCGCACGTCTCGGGCAGGGTCTCGCAAGTTTACGTTCGAGAGGGGGAATCCGTCTCCAAAGGCGTTCCATTGGCCACTTTGAGCAACCTGCCATTGCAATCCAATGTTGACGATGCGCAGTCCAAACTACTCCTGGCGTCGGCCGAAGCCAGAAATGCGGAGATGCGCTATCAGGACTATGGAAAAGCGCTTGCGGAAAAAGAAAAGTCACAAGCGCACTACGGGCAGCTTGCCCAGATGAAAGCGGATTTGGAGTTGCAGGCTCCGTTTCAAGGAACCGTCATTACTCCGAGAGTTCAAGATCAAGTTGGCACATATCTGAAAGAGGGAACGGAACTGCTCGAACTAGCCGATTTCAGCGAGATGAGAGCGAGAATTTATATCTCGGAGTATGATCTGTACAAAATTCGAGGAAGCCAGACCGCGAAATTGCAACTGGACGGCGTGCTGCGGCGAAGGGAGGGGCAGGTTGCCCTTGTTTCTGCCGCGCCGATTGAGCCACCGCCATGGGCGAAGGAAGAGGCTGGCAAGGAAGCTCAATCTATCGGGCTACAACAGTACTATCTTGTAGATATCCTCCTGAAGAATCCGGGGGACGAATTGAAACCGGGAATGACGGGTATTGCCAGAGTGTATGGAAAGAGGAGAAGCATCGGAGGGATGGTGCTGGAAGTAATGAAGAACTTCTGGGGCCGCAAACTTTGGTAGCAGGACTCTCACAACAAATAAAAGAAGGCTGCCTAAAGGCAGCCTTCTAAAGTGTCTGTTGCTGAGGTTGTTAAAACGGCTAATTCTTTATGATTTTATTCAGGCTCTTATGCGGCGCCTTGACCGCCGCCTTGACCGGCGCCTTGACCGGCGCCTTGACCGGCGCCTTGACCGGCGCCTTGTTCATTTTGTGGGCGGCCTCGGGGGATGGTGTGGAACTGGCCACGTTGGCCTTCTTGGTGGTCTTCAGGGTGCTGATCAGGCTCTTCTTTTCGATTGACATGGTGATTCGTAGCTCCTTACTAAATTTTTTGTCCCGCAGACGCTGGTCTAAAGTGCAGGTGATTTGCCAAACCCGCGATGGGCACGGGGCACTGTGGCGCGAGTTGAAAACAAGGAAGTTGCGCCTGCGCGAGGGGTGGCCGGAGGGGCAGGCGGGGTGAAAATTTCACCGATGGGTTAAAAATTAATCTTGCGACGGTTAGAATTTAACCTATTTCAGGAGTCGTTCGCCCCCGTCTTTCATGAACCGCGTTGCGGTCTGGCTGAGCTGACGAACCACCTCCCCGACCGGTCTGGGTAAACGCAAAGCGGACCCTGCAAAGAAAAGCCGGGACCCGACGTGCAAATGAGTCTTTTGGCGTGCTCAGATTTACGCGGGGACAATGTGACGCAACTGACGACGGCGGATCGGAACCATCACACGTTGTAGAGCACGTTGCGAGTAGAACTCCAAAAATAGTGCTGTTTCTGATGACAAGTCACACAAAGTGTGATCAGGTTGTCCAAAGCATCGTCGCCGAGCTTGCTCCGCCTCGTTTGATGATGCACGTGCAAGTATTTCGACGAACCGCAATTTTGACATCGCCACCCATCCCGTTCGAGGACTCGTTGGCGAAGCAAATTGTATTCCTCGGCGCTGAGCTTCAGTCGCGGTCGCTTCTGGCGAAGTTTCCGCATTCCTTTTACCCTTAATCCGTTTGCAAGAGCCGTACAACGAAAGAACCCTAAGATCCGTCTTCTCGAATGTTTGCACCGGCAAGAAAATCCGCACAGATCATCTCCAGGCAATAACCCCTCGACTTATCAGTACCGAGCATCGAACCCGCAGTTTCGATCGCCCTTTCGACCACCGGTAACTGACTCTTGTATAGCTTGAAGTAGATAATCTCCCACGCTTCCGTTTCCTTCCCGGTCAGGTGCCGTTCGACCTCCCGCTTGAAGTCTTCCTTAGGGAGTACTTGGGCTCTGTGCACCCAGGTTGCACTTTCGAACCGCTCCCCCTCCCTCCGCGCCACCTTCGCAAGCTCGGTGGCTTTCGTCCAACCGATCTCCCGCAACTGCTGCTTTGGAACACGAGTAAGGTTTTCGTGGATGGCCATGAGGTAATAGGCTTTCCGCCGGGAGTCTGGAAACCGTTTCTCAAGAAAGTCGTCGAATGATTTCATCTTGTCCAATCGCCAGTACTGCCCGGCCCGAACTTCGCAGAGACACCTACCCAAATCAACAAAGCGCATGTCCTGTTCTCGCCCACGTTCCTTCTCCCAAGCGAGGATCTCGTCGATCTTCCCAAGGACAAATACAGCGCGTTTGACATTGAGTTCGGGAGGCATCGATGCCCCTCGGTCAATCCACAAGCTCGTCAAGCCAGGCAAGGTCGCTCGCTCCTGCTGTCCGAATGAGATTGGAATCGATCAGCTTTTGATCATCGAGACAGAGGCCAATGTGGGAACAGTTGTAAGAGTTCAGTTTACAGACCAGAGCATCTCGGTTTTCTTTCGCGGACGCAGAAAGATGGAAAATAAAGGACTCGACGAGCTCGCGGCTTGCGCCTCGGAGTGTTTCCGTGCCGCAGAAGACCGCGGCATAGGCCTTCACGAGATTCGCATCGAGGTTGTACCGGCGAATCAAAAGGCAGAGCTGGTCTCGGAGCCGCGGCTGGCCGTTGCCATCTCCGTTGGCGGAATGCCCCTTCGACGGCGCGGTAACTGCGGAAGCTCTTGGCGCGCTTGAGAACGCACCCAATTCCTCCACCGAGCAGAGGCCGATCCCATACGCCTTGCGCAAGGCGCGATTGACAGCGCGCGTCTCCGCGATGCGCAACTCGGCGCCACGCACCATGGAAGAAACGTTTGAGGGATCGGCGTCGCCAAAGCCAACAAAACCTCTCGACCCAGGTGTTTTGTAAACTGTGGCTTTGAAAACCCAATGACTTAGCGAAGAGTCAGAGAAATCTTTTAGCAAGTCGGTTCTTATCCCTGCGCAATGTCGACGTTGGGAAATCCTCAGCAACCCAGAATGAGTTACGTACCATCGACCATCGAGGAACTGAAGGTCTCCGGCTGCCACTGAGAGACCATGCGACTCTGTCAATCTTTCAAGATTTTTTCGTGCAAAAAAAGGCAGCTGACCCCAGGTGGAGCGAGCAAGTTTCGCATTTAAGAGAGAAAGCCCGAAATTACAGCTTCCTTATCAACGTGAGGTTCCTCGGCACCTGGACTGCATTTGCTGCTGTGAGGAGCAACAGCTTCGTTTCGCATAGCCATAAGGCCTCCGACGTACAAAGTAATACTAAGTATTACTAAGTGCAACGTCCGTGTCAACGAAAAAGTGAGCCTTAGTGTTTCTTGATGATGAGAGGTCTTACGTTGTAATATTCGCGTGCGTCATGAAAGACACGACCATTTCCCTAAAGATAGAACGTGCGTTGAAAGCTAAACTGCTGATACTTGCCAAGAATGAGAATCGAACTCTTTCAAACTTTATTGAAAAACTTTTGAAAGATGAGGTTGCTCGGCATGAAGGGAAATCAGGGCGCATACGAACAGAGTAAAGTTGCCGTGTCACGGAGATCGGAAATTCTGTCCCCTAGTGGTGACTATACGGGTGACGGTCGTGAACGTCTCCACTGTGAAGGGGAAGAGATCCAACTAAAATGGGCTCTGTTTGCGGATTTGCTGACCTCCTTCGCAAAAAACCAAAAATTACAAAACGAACTAAGCTAAACCCTTTAAAATCTGCAAAATGGCGAGTGAAGGACTTATCGTTTTGTGGGTCTTGCGATCAGGGAAGGTACGTTTCAGTCCATCGGTCGAGAGCTGCGGGACGGACTGTCGACATGTGCCTACATCCATTACTACTTGCCTGTACCGTTATGTCTTACTCGACGTGGTGCTTGCGGCAGAGGTACTTCATGCGCTGTGGGTCGATCTGGAGGAGTGCTGCCGCCGCGGTTTTTTTGCCCCTTGTGCGGCGCAGTGCGGCGCTTAAGTAAGCCACTTCGATCTTTTCCATCTCCGCGTCGAAATTGACGCCCGCTTCTGGAATGAGGATGGCTTCCTGGCTGGCGGCGCTTTGCTGCAACATCTGCTGGGGCAGGTGTTCCGGCGTGATTTCCTGGGCGTTGACCATAACCACGAGGCGCTGGACGATATTTTCGAGTTCCCGGATGTTGCCGGGCCAACTGTAGTCTTCGAGGATTTCAAGCACATCGGGTTGGAGAGACTTAAGCGGTTTCTTGGCAGAAGCGCAATAGATGCGGAGGAAATGGTCCAGGAGGATGGCAACGTCACCCTCGCGTTCGCGGAGCGGAGGCACGAAGATTGGAACCACGTTGATGCGGAAGTAGAGGTCTTCGCGGAAACGGCCTTTTCGGACGCAGTCTTCCAGATCGTCGTTGGTGGCGGAGATGAGGCGGAAATCAATTTTCTTGGCGGAGCGTCCGCCGAGACGCTGAACAGAGCGTTCCTGGAGCACGCGGAGGAGTTTGCTCTGAAGGCTGGGATTGAGAGTGGTGATTTCGTCGAGGAAGACAGTTCCAGTGTGAGCGAGTTCGATCAGGCCGGGCTTGGCAGCGTCTGCTCCCGTGAATGCACCCCGTTCGTAGCCGAAGAGCTCCGATTCCATCAAGGTCTCGGGGAGCGCTGAGCAGTTAAGGGCGACGAAGGGTTTATCGGCGCGTTCGCTACATTGAACAATCGCTTTGGCGATCAATTCTTTGCCTACGCCGCTTTCTCCGCGCAAGACGACGCTGGCGTTGGTATGGGCCACGGCCTCGACGGCCTGATAAACCTTTTGGATCGCCGAACTCGATCCAATCAAACCGTAAAAGGCGGCGCCACTTTCCACTTGCTGGACAATCCACCGCCCTTCGAGTTCGAGTGCACGTTTATCGATGGCGCGGAGCAGTACTATCTTCAGCTCGTCATACTTGAGCGGAAAAAGAAAAAATTCATCCGCACCGGCCTGGCTGGCCTTCAGCGGAATGGAACGGCTATTGGATTTGGTAAAGGCCACGATGACGACGTCGTCGCGAAGCTTGCGGATTTCCGCCAAGACGTCCAGACCGTCGCTGGGGCCATCGCCGATGCAGTCGAGGTCGAAGAGGATGGCGTGGAGGCTAGATTGTTCCAAGGCATTTTTGATTTCGGAGTCGGTGGCGACGAGGGAAGTGTGGAATTTGCCGCCGAGTTCCTTATGGATTTCAGGGAACGGCTCGGGGTCGTCAGTTATGACGGCGAGCGAATATCGCTCCACGCTGGAGTCAGCTTCAGGCAAGGTGAGGGCTCCGCAAAGGTGTGGGGATTATAGGGGAGGGAAGCGAGGAGAGGAAAGACGAAAGTGGAGCACCAGACGCTGTAAAGAAAAGAGGGCGGCTGGCCCTAACGGTTCGCCGCCCTCCGCAAGCTAGAACTTTACGGTTGATAGGTATTTGTAAGCGTCGCTGAGAGTGGCCCAGGGATCTTGCGGCGAGTCGTGCTCCACGAAGTAATGCTGCAAACCAGCTTCGTCAGACTTGGCGAAGATACGTTTCCAGTCGATCACTCCGGAACCCGCCGCGGTCATATTCCCATGTTCCAGCGGCTCAGTATCGAAGTTGGCAATCTGATCCGGCTCGAGTTTGGGTAGCGTCTTGAAGTCTTTAACATGCACCATCGGGAAACGGCCAGGGTAGCGTTTGAAATAGGTCAGAGGGTCTTTGCCTGCCACGCTGATCCAGCCGAGATCCATTTCCATCTTGACGAGTTTAGGGTCGGTAGATTCGAGGAGGTAGTCGTATGTCAGTTTGCCGTCGAGGCTGGCATTCGGCGCGAACTCCCACCAGTGATTGTGATAAGCAAACTGAATCCCCGCTTTTCACGACAGGGGATAGTCGCGGCAAATAAAATCTTCTCCGAGTCGAGTTTTTCAACAGACTCAAGTGTTTTCGCGGGTGTCAACGAGTTGCCTCGCAGACATCTCCCAGTCGAAATCTATGCAGGACAGAGGAAAAAAAATGGGAGGTGCTCTGAGAGCACCTCCCGGGAAACAAAACTCCTCAGCGAAGTCTAGAAAACGAACTTCAGCCCAAGAGTCATGGACCGGAAGCCACCGCTGAAGAACGCAGACGGTTGCAAGAAGTTGGGGTCGGTCGGCAAGGCATACCCTTGAGTCGTGGTCGCCGTGGTGATGCCCGTCGCATTGAACACGTTTCCGTTGCTCAGCGCAAAGCTGGGGTGGTTCAGAATGTTGAAAACATCCGCCCGCGCCTGCAAGTATTTCCCTTCCCCGACATTCAGTTTCTTGGAGAGGGAGAAATTCCAAGTGTTGAAGCCCGGTGAATAAAAGCTGTTCCGGGCGACGTTGGCTTTCACACCAGGGCCAGCGATCACATATTTGGCCTTGGGGTTCACCGGCGTATAACCAATAGCCGGATCAAAGCCGTAAGGATTTAGAAGCGGATTGGAATTCGTATTCGCGGCGCACCCATTCGTCGCTTGAGTGTTACCAGATATGCCGACAGAACCAACGTAAGTGTTCCCGACAGCTGTCCCAGAGGTCGTGCCCGCCGTCGCGGCGCAAACCGCATAGACATCTGTGCCGGTGTTTCCTATGCCGTTGGGGTTGAACACTACACGATCCCCGGCAGAATCCCCATTGCCATTCGCGTCTATGCCCGACTGGATTGTGACCGGCTGTCCGGATTGGACGAGGAAAATAGAGCCAATCTGAAATCCGTTGACCAGAGCCCTGACCAAGCGGCTGTCGTTCTTGATATCTGGCACCTGATAGGTGAGAGAAAGCGCAAACTTGTTCCGGACATCAAGATCCGAGTTGCCACGGTCCTGATTAATCTGGTTCGTGTCCTGTGCTCGGCGCGGATTCAAGAGGCTAGTGAAGAACTCGTTGGTTGAATTGTCAATGGTATGAGAATAAGTATAGTTAGCATTCATGGTCAGCCCGTGAAACGCGCGTTGGGTATAATTGACCGAGCCCGCGTTATAAATACTGCTGCCAAATGGCGGATCGGAAGTCACGTTCCCTTGGAATCCGTACTTTAGATAGGTGTTGTTGGAAAAAGTAGGATCGGGATTGCAAGTGTACGGACTGGAGAAGCACGTAAAATTGTTGAACGCCATGTCTGTCGGCGTGGACGCCGTCCATGTCGCGGGAATGTCCGAAGCTCTGAGGAAAGTCGGAAGCGGCTTGCCACCCGCATCGAAGAAACTCTCGAAATTGCGACGGTACTGCACAGGCAATTCGAGGCCGCGTGTTCCCAGGTAGCGCACTTCGATCGTCGCATTGCGGAAGACTTCATGCTGAACCCCTAAGGACCACGTGAGGATTTTCGGCATAACCGTGTTGTCGATATAGCTGGTGGTTAAACCACGCGCTGCAAGCTGATCTGCAGGTGGGATGTACGTACTAGGTAACCCGCCGTTCGCAAGGAATCCTGCCCCATTGGTGTTCCCGCACCATCCTGGTTGCGGATTCAACGTGCACGCTGAGTTGGGATTCAATTCGGTCTGCAACTGGGGTGGAAGTGTGATCGAAGCGAAGTTCTGGAATTTCACGTCGTAGGCGATGCCAAAGCCGCCACGAATGGAAGTTTTTCCTCTGCCCAGCGGGTCATAGGCAAAACCAATTCGTGGGGCAATATTGTTCTTGTCCGTCTGAGGCACGCCAAAGGTGATCACACCGGGAACACTAGAAATGGCATTAAGCGACTGTGTATTTCCGCCCACCGGGTTCGTCCAGTATTCGTATCGCACACCAAGGTTGAGAGTAAGTTTGGGTGTCACTTTAAAGTCGTCCTGGGCAAAAACGTAAAAAGCACTCTGCGTGCCTAGGAAGCTGCCGGTTCCGGCCCCCCGAAGGGTACGGCCCGGTTGGCTGGGAAGAAAATCATTGATGAACTCTGAAGTGCTGGAGTACCAATAATCTCCATAGCTGCGCGACAAGAAGAATTGCGGATAAATGTAGTGGTTGTACTGGCCCCCAAACTTGAAGCTGTGCTTGCCGTGAGACCAGGAAAACGTATCAATAATCTGATAGCTGTTCTGTTTCTGATACTGGATATCCGCAGGCCCTAGTGTGTTGTTACCGAGATCGAGGATGGTCAGGTCGGGAGGGCACGTCGAGCAAGGGTTGAGAAACGCTTCATAGAAGAAGGAGTATTGAAGCCGAAGGTCGTTCACCATCCGGCTGTTGATGGTCCACGCATCCGTAATTGCGATCTTCCGATTGTGAAATGGTTCGTTCTGGTTGAACTCCGGCACGGTCGCATTGACAGGAAAGATAAAAGTCGCTTGATTCAAAAGAAATCTGGCTCCGAGTTGATGATTTTTCCAGGTATAGTCAACGTTAACCTGGCCATCATTTTCGCGCTGATATAGCGGGCTGATAACAATCAGGTTGCCTATTGGAATTTGTTGGGAGTTTGTCCCAACTGTGACGGTAATCGGCGCAAGATTTCCGGCAGGCGCAGCCGGAAAGTTATTCAAGAGATTAACCACCTGAGGATCGACAGCCATGGACTTAAGCGTGGTTAAGCCATCCGCCGTAGGTTCGATAAGCGGTGTTGGCGTACCCGCCCCATGTAACGTCGTGTACTCATATGCTCCGAAAATAAACAATTTGTTCTTGATGATCGGACCACCGATCGTGCCACCAAAGCGGTTGTTGTCGAAAGCGGGCTTGCCGGGAATAGTGCCAGCCAAAATAGCGTTTTTCGTCAAATTGTCGAGCGAATTGTAGTTGCGATTCTGGTTGTACCACTCGCCGGAACCATGCCACTCGTTTGTGCCCGTCTTGGTTACCAAGCTGAACTGACCTCCCGCAGAGTGTCCATACTCGGCGCTGAACTGGTTGGTGGTCAGGTTAAATTCAGCCACCGCATCGGGAATAACCGTCGAGTTATTACCAGTGACCCCCAAATTGTTGTCGTCCACCCCGTCTACGGTAAAATTATTGTCGCGAGGACGCGTGCCTCCGACAGAACCTCCAACACCCTGAGTTCCACCCGGCGTGGCGATGACGTTGGGAGCCAGAACCGCGAGGTTCAACGGGCTTCCGTTGAGCACACCTGCTGCATTCGGCAGTTGCACATCTCGTGCGTCATAGGTGTTATCGAGCGATGAAGAAGACGTCTGAACTTCGACTGCGCCGCTGGACACCTCAATGGTATCCGTAGCGGATCCCAAATCGAGCCGCGCATCCGCAACATTGTCCTGATTTGCCAGAACAATGACGTCGCTTTTCACAAAATTCTTGAATCCTTTGGACTCCACCGCGATCCGGTAGTTCCCGGGCAGGACGGCCGGAAGGGTATACGTACCCGCTGATGTAGTCGCCACTTTGATAGCGACGCCTGTCTCCTGGTTTGTCACGGTTACTTGCGCGTCTGGAACAGCAGCCCCGGAAGGATCAAGGACCTGTCCACGAAGCGTTCCCGTGCTCCGCTGCGCGAAAGATGGGACGCACAGTGCAAAGATCGCGGCGAACGCCGCCAAAACAAGGAACCATCGGCCCAGCGCTCCAGGCCGCCTTCCGAATACACCAATACCCTCTATTTTCTTGTGATTCATTGCTCCCCCCGAATTGAACTAAACCACCGTACGTGTCATTTAGCTAATTGGCGAAAAATCCCTACGTGCCATTCCAAAACCAGGAAGAATTCGGATCAGCAGTCCGGGGTTGGGAGTGCAAGTTCGTTGCCACAGGCCCCGTGAACAGATGTCCTCTCTTTTCTGCCACATACGGGTGACTTCGCTATTAGCAAAAGATTAAGGGTCAATACTTCCGTAGGTTTTCGACGCGTTAGATCCGGGTATACGTAGGTCGTGTGAAGAATCAGAGGAACAACAGAATTCCGGGAGTAGGTGCACAGTAAGAAATCTACATAGCGATTAGAAATAGGAAACTTCTATAGACAACATATCGTACTTCTGGTTGAGACGATTTCGGGGTGGCCTCGTCTAACCAAGTAGACGCTGTGGAAGCAGATCCACGGGGATGTGTATAGGGGATGGGCTCTCAATTCTCATCGTCGGCTAGCGTTCCGGGTGCGCCAAAGTGTGCCCAGATTTTCAATCCTCTCTCTGGCTTCGTTCCCTTCCACTGTTTTTGGGATCCTCGAGGACCATCGCGATTGCGGCGAGTCTTTCCAATTCATCGCGCAATTCCAGCCAATGACAGGAACCTACGGCTTGAACAAAGCGTCCTTGTATTTTTCGCCAAATCGGCAGGCTTCGAGAGAGGGCATGTTCGCCCTTCCGCGTTACGGCCAGGAATCGCTGGCGCATGGTGGAACGCGCCGAAATGGAGATCAGCCGTTCTTTGCGCAGCAGTTGCAGACTGCGCGCGAGGGTGGTGCGGTCAATCAGAAGAATATCGCCGAGGGTGCCGACGCTAACGGGTTGGCTCTTGGCTATGCCCACGAGAATTGTAAATTGCGTGGAACGAATTCCGGATTCCTGCAGGGCCAGGTCATACAGCCGCGTGACCGCTCGGGCAGCGCGGCGGAAATTGAAGGAGGCGCAGTATCCGGTTCCGGTTAGGTCGAGCGGGGAAGCAGAAATTGGCATAAAAAGACCTCTCGCTGCTTGACTTGCATATGCATCTCAAAGTATAACGGGTGTCAATGCGGTGTCAAGCTCTTGAGGCATGGTCCGGTGGGGACCTTTGGGCGAGTGGAATAGCACTGGTGCTTAATTCCTAGATTTACGTTCCAAAGGTAGGGCCCATGAACACAAGACTGATTCCGATGCAGATTTCACAGCCCGATCAAAATCCAGGCCGCATTCCAAGTGCACCCGCACGCTATGTCCGTTTCGGCCCGTTTGATTACGATTTGCAGCGCCAGGTGCTCTACCGCGAGGGCGTGCGCATCAAGCTTCCGGCAAAGGTCCACGAAGTCCTGCTGATCCTGATGGAGCAACCCGGCGACGTTGTCACACGCGAAGTGCTGCGTGCACGCCTTTGGCCAACCGACGTGCACGTAAATTACGATGCCAACGTGAACACTACGGTGAATAAACTGCGCCAGGTGCTCGGTGATTCGCCGGAACAACCCGTTTTTGTGGAAACGATTCCACGCAAGGGCTATGCCTTCATCGCAAAGGTCGAATATACGGACCAGCCGCCCGCACAGACCGCCTGGCAAAAAATTGCTCGGACGGAAACCTCTCCGGGAGCTCCCTCTGCCGCCCCGACGGGGTCGCTTTATCAGGCCATCCGCCGTTCGCCTTGGTTTACGGCCGGGGTAGTCGCTCTGTTGATCGCGGGAATGCTCCTGGGCGCAGCCGCCGTCTTCCTGACGCATCGATCTTGATTCAACTCACGTCGCGAGCGGGCGGTTTTGCAGGAGAGCCACGGATCAGTAGGGACCACACTTAGCTGAGCCATCGCTCAATTGCCGCTGGAGGTTCCTGGCGGTTGGGAGATCGGGGTTGAACTTCAACACCTGAGTCAAGGTGGCTTGGGCTTTCTCCAACTGTCCGGTGGCGCAATAAACCAACGTTAGATTCATTCCCACTTCACTGCGGCTCGGGATGCGATCAAAGGGGCCTTGCCAGTACTCCATCGATCGTTTGACATTGCCGGCCTGTGCTTCGATGACTCCAAGATTAATTGCCGCCTCATTGGAAAGCGGATCAATTTGCAAGGCGCGCAGATAGTGCTCACGCGCCTTCTGGGTTAGTCCGCGTTTCTGTTCCACATAGCCCAAAGCCGAAAGCACACCTGGATCGTTCGGGGTAACTTGCACCGCCTTTTGCAGCCATTTGTCGGATTCGATCTCCGCGTTTTTAATTCCATCCTGGGCCAGCGATTCCCAAGCCAAGGCGATGGACCGGGTATCCTCTTTTCCCGAATCCGGTGGAAATGGCATCAAGCGTGGTTCCGTTTGGCTTTCCGTGGTAAATAACGGCATCTTTGGATCGCGCAGAATGCGGTGGTCGGTGGCCTGCGTGTGGGCAATGTCCGCCGTTACAACTGGCGGCATATGACAAACCCTGCAGTCTGGTTCTTTGTGTTTATGCTTAGCGCCAAACTTCTCTCCGTGGCAAGACAAGCATTTGCTCCTATAAAAGGCGACCTTTTCTTCCTGCTTGGGAGAGGAGTGCGGATCATGGCAACTCGTGCATGCCATTTTATCGCCGGATTTCTGCTTGCAAACGCTCTGAGCCAGCGCTTGGGTTTGGCTCAACGCCCCCAACCTTCCGCTGTTGGCGCCCGTCAAAATGTAATAGCGGACGTAATCAGATAGATTTTCTCCTGCTTGAAATTCCGCAATCGTGTGTCCGGGTTGTTGAATCGCAACACTCCCTTCGAAATGGCACTGCATGCAGATGGCATCGCGCCTGTCCGGAGGAAGCTTGATGGGATTCACAAGCGGTCCCCTGGCCTCCGCGTGAGCACTGCCTGGACCATGGCAACGCTCGCAAGTAATCCCCGCATGCGCAAAAAGTGGTGAAGCGTATTTGTTTTCCGTTCCAGCGACAGGTGCTTGGGAATTGCTGGTATGGCAACTGAGGCAGGGGGACACGGCGGGGAGATTCATCGGAATTTCGCGAGCCTTCTGATAAGCAGGGGCCATGTCCCAGAGCTGCTGCTGTCCGTACCAATTGATAGGAGCTTCGAAGACAAAACCATCCACCGAGAAAAGATACGTTCGGCCACGGTGGCCGGACCCGATGAAATAGAGCAGTTCTCTTTTTCCGCTGAGGCCGTTCTCCCCGGAGCGCTCAAAACTCATCCAAGCCTTACCGTCTTCGACGTAAACACGGTAATGCACTCCCGAGGGGATATGACGGAATTCGCCTGTAAGAAGGCCCTGCATAGCAGGGCCACTCGCTTGCGCCATGGCCGTTCCTGCGTAACTCTTGTAGATCTCTGCGTGGCACTGTGCGCAAACTTCGCTCCCGACGAACTTCTTCGAGGTAGCCACCGAGTTTTCATTTCGAGAGGGCGCAGTTTGCTGCGCCGACGCCGTGAGCAAAGCTGAGGATAGTACAAGAAGAACGAGCACTCTACGAAGTAATGCAATATGCGGAAAACAAGAACACCCATTTGAGATCCGATTGCTTTGATTTGAGTCGCTTTGCATCGCTTAGATCCTTGTGTCCTGCTAAGCGACTGTTGAACGGATCCGTGGCCTATCGGTGCTAATCGCCCAGAAGCTCTGCGATAGTCTTATACCACAGCGATGTACTCGAAAAGACTTGCCTGTACAGGCGGAAGAAGCAAAAAAAGGGAGCCCGTCAGGGCTCCCCTTTTTTGTTTGGGGTGTTTGGGGCGTTCAGAAATTAAGCTTCAAGCCGAACTGGATCGCTCGCATCTGCGAACCGTAAGCGATGTTTGTGATACTCCCACCGCTGGTGCAGTCCACGCAACTGTTCGGGAGGTCCAGATTGACGTGATTGAGGACATTGAATGCTTGGAACTGGAACTGGAGGTTGGTCCTCTCTGTAATGTTGAAATCCTTGAAAAGACCCAAGTCGATATTAAAGAACTTGGGCCCACGACCACTATTGCGTCCGACATTTCCGAAGGAGTCGCATCCAGGTTGGACCCAAGTCCCACCTGCGAGTGGGGCTCCGCCGAAGCATACGGTTCCAGGATCACCATGCTTCGCACCCGAAGCGGGCTCGAGAGAAACGGGAGAGAGTTGGAACCAGTAGCCGGGGGCGGTCGGACTGCCGGAACGAGTTCCATCAAAGGTAACCCCGCTACTACTGGGTCGGCACGGACCGTTATCAGTTTGTGCCGAACAACTGTTAAGCCCGTAGGTAAATGGCAGGCCGCTGGACCAATTGGTTGCCGTGTTCAGTGACCAGCCACCGATCAGCATATTCAGCGCCCTTCCAGCGTCCGCAGCCCACTTCTTGCCTTTACCAAAGGGAAGTTGGTAAACCTCGGTGAGGATGAACACATTGTTACGGTAGTCGTTGGTCGGGCCATAGACAAAATGGTTACAGCCAGCGCAAACGTTGAAGTAGCCAGGGTCGTAATTGTAGGCATGCTGGAAGGTGTAGCTGGACTGCAAGGAAAGCCCCTGTGAAAAGCGCTTCTCGACAGTAATCTGCAGTGCTTCATACTCGCTGTTTGCATCTTCACCAGCATAATCCATGCCTTGCGTCCACCCGTACTTCAAATAGTAGGGTTTGCGGTTATTTTGGGGCTGACCGTTGGGCCCGCAAGTTAAGGGATCTGGTTGTGTGAACGAGCCGGGGAGGTAGGTACAGCCGGGAATGTAGCCGACAACGGTCTGATTGTTCGGGTTGTAAGAAGGATTATCGCCAATGAGGGTATGCGTACCCTTGTTGCCGACATAGGCGGCGCTTGCCGTAATGGTGGAAGTTAGCTGATGTTGCACGGTAGCGTTCCAGGCATCAACACTGGGTATACGATTGTTGAAAGGCCGAGCCTTGCCACCGACGTTGTTAGGCCACATGGGCCGACCCTTGACACCCACACATTGGGCCTCGGTTGGGACATAAGTGCCGTCGGGCAGAACCCCGTTCGGATCCGTGATGGGATTGCAGTTGCTTGTCGCCAAAGTGCCGCCAAGGGCAGTTAAGGGGCTAAAACTAGGTGGCCCTTGGGCAAGGGTAAAGGCGATGCCACCGGGGGCGGTGGTAAGGGATTGATTTCCCAGAACGGGCAGGTTTTGCGTGATGTAGTGGCCGAAGATCGAGCCAAACACACCAATGTCATAGCTGCGCCCGTAACCCAAGCGGATTACGGTCTTGGGAGTTACTTGGTAGGCTAAGCCAACGCGAGGAGCGAAATGTGTATAGGACGTGCTGGTGTTGCCCTGCAGGTTGACCCCCTGCTGCCCCGCAACGCGATCTTCACCCGTTCCTAAATCAACCCAGCCGCCCAAATTCGCACCCTTTGCATACTCGGGAATATAGAGTTCCCAGCGAAGGCCAAGGTTCAGCGTCAGCTTCGCAGAAACGCGCCAAGTATCCTGACCATAGAAGAAGTATCGCGGCTGATGTTCGGTAGCGTTTGTTGAAAGACTGACATACCGATTGAAGTTGCTGACCGTGCCAAGCAGGAATCCGGCGAAGCCGATGCCACCGACTCCTCCCGGCCCTTGCGTAATGTCGTTCGTAAATCGGACTTCGCCGGCGCGGTGTGCGTCACTCGGCACGCGCAGGTTGTGAGCGTACCTAAGATCGGCCCCAAATTTGATTTGATGATTGCCTTTGATCTTGGTCCAGTTATTCACGAATTGATATTGATACTCTTGTTCGGTCAGAGGGCAGTTGCAATGTCCTTCGGAGTCCGCGCCGAGGGCATATCCGAAAGCAAACAGAGAACCGCCCGGCCAGCGGCTCATAAAATAGGGCATCCCAGACGTATACGTTTTGTCCGGCCCGTTCAGGCCGACTGCGCCCGCATCCGTTGCAGGGGTTGTGCCAAATCCGCCCTGAGTCACGTTGACGTTGTAGGTGAACCATCCGAAGCGGAAGTCGGTCAACAGCGTCGGGTTCAAAGTATAGTTCACACCGACTGCGACGCTCTGGTTCTTAACGTTAGAATTTCCCGCAAAGTCACCTTGCGAGGGATCGGACGGAATGGCCCTGCCGCCAGCGAGCGTCCCGAATAGTCCTGGCCCCTGCCGCAGGTACTTTTGGTAGCTGTAACGGCCATACATGGTCATTTTTGTCGTGGCAGTAAAGTCGCCACGAACATCGAAGTTGTCCGCGTTTAGAACGTTGTTTCCAGCACCAAAAAAGTTTGGACTAGTGCCAGTCGTTGCGGCTCCTACAGCGTTGACAACTTTTAACAAAGCTTGCGCCGCTTCAGCGCTGTGGCACGGGTCATTTGTTGTTGCCCCCGGCGCACAAGTCAGGCGCGATGCTGGGATGATATTGCCGGGGAATGCAGTACGTAGATCCGGAGTCAAAAAAATAGGGTTCCCACTGGCGTCGAGCGCGACGACCTGATGCGTTGCGTCCGTGGTCTTGTAAGGATCGTAGATAGCGGCACTGGCAAGCAGGTCACTAAAGTCACCAGTCAATTCGCCAGAAGTTGGGACACGTTCCTGCCCAGCGCCTCCGATGTGACTGCGGGTTCCCTGGTAATCCCCGAAAATAAAAATCTTGTCTTTCTTGATGGGCCCGCCGATCGTTCCGCCAAATTGATTCCAGTTGCCGCTAGGCACCCCTACTTGTAGGGGTGGCGGTGCCTGGGTAAAGGGATTACGCGCAAAATTGGAATTGGAGCGTTGGAAGTCGAACGCACCGCCGTGCCAGTTATTTGTGCCGGACTTGGTTTGCGTGGTCATGATGATGCCAATGGCCTTGCCAAATTCGGCGTCGTAGTCTTGCGAAGTGACTTTCACTTCATTCACGGACTCCAAGTTCGGATTGATCACGATGATACCTAGAATGGCGTCCTCATTATCCGTTCCATCCAACTCGAAACCGGTCCCGGCAAAGTGCTGCCCCTGAGTCATGATCTGCTGCGACCCTTGGGGGTTCTCGCTGGCAGCGTGGTTCCAGCCGTTCATGCGCTGGTTTCCCGGAGTCAGCAGTTGAAGCGTCGTGAAATTCCGGTTGTAGATGGGTAGGTTCTCAATGGTGCGCGACTCGAAAGTCGTGGAAACATCCGCTTTCTCGGTTTGCAGTTGAGGAACGTCACCACTGACCTCAATGGACTGCGTAACGGCACCGACTTGCATTTGAGCGTCAACGCGAACCGTCGCGTCTACGCCGACCTGTACACTGGGGACGTCATAGGCCTTGAAGCCGGGTGCTTCGATGTGAACTTTGTGCGCGTCAGGGAGGAGGTGAGTGACCGTATAGTTGCCACTTTCATTTGTCTCGACCTCTTGAACAGACGCCTTGGCCAGGTTCGTGATCGTGACCTTGGCACCTGCAACGGCAGCTCCCTGAGTATCGGTAACACTACCCGTTATTGTGCCCGTTACCGCCTGCGCGGAAGTCTTTGGCGCTATGAAAAAAATGGCAATGGCAAAGAGAAACAGACCCAAAGTTAAAGAACTCAACAATGAACGTTTTCTCATGCGGCCCTCCTCACGGTCGAAGCCAATACAAGACAATGTTAGCAACCCCAACGAACTCACGAGACTCTTTTGGATTACTTACGAGGTGGAAAACAAGGGGTACAAGAAAAAGCAAAATAGGGAATACGACCCCTCCTGCCTCTAGGATCCCCACAGCACCCCAAAACTCTCCATCCAATCCGGCTTGCACCGTTAACCGCCAGCAACGCCAGATCCATTGCCGATAGTCCTCGACAACTGCATGACGCTCTACGACAAAACGCCGCACCCGCCTAAGTAAGGCGCCAAATTACGAATATTGCTCGGACTATCTGCTTTTCGCGATAGCAATGGGAAGTGTGAAACTGTTTGATACTGCTACATTGCATAAATCATTTTTTTGCACTAAGATGCGGCGAGCGTTACGTTGACGTTACACTTCTCCCATGCTACCGGATGTTACAGATCGCACCCTCATTGAGGAGCAAGTCGAACGGATCGCATGTAGTTCCACGCTGCATAGTTCCGAATCCCTACGCAAATTGCTCCGCTATCTGGCAAAGCAATCGCTCCTGCATCCAGGACATCCTACGAAGGAATATCAGATTGCGACTGAGCTATTTGGCCGACAGGCAGATTTTGATCCGCAAGTGGATTCGATGGTTCGGGTCCAAGCCGGGCGGCTGCGGTCCAAACTGATCGAGTACTACGGCAAGGAAGGGCAAAGCGACGAAGTACTAGTCGAACTGCCCAGGGGCTCTTATGCTCTGATCTTTCACCCTCGTCCAGCCGAGACATTGATAGAACACCCCAACGGGCGGAATAAGCGACGTGAGGAAAATCGATCTCTGCCCAAAGCCAGCAAATGGATGATTGCTGCTTTGTTTCTTGGAATCGGTCTTTTGGCGGCCGTTTCCATGATTGCTTCGCTACTATATGCGCGAAGGGCCGGAACAGCCTTAACCCCTATTTCAGAGGCGCCAGCGTCCCTGCGAGTGTTCTGGAACGGTTTTAGGAAGGGTCCGGATGAACCATGGGTAGTCTTCAGCAATGCGGCGTTTGTCGGACGACCCGACGTGGGAATGCGATATTACGACCCGGTCAGAGATACTGGACAGCACATTCTCGACCACTACACAGGCGTGGGGGAGGTTCTTGCCGTCCATAGCCTCGACCAGGTCTTCAACGCCCTTCACACGGGCCTTCGCGTAAAACGCGGAAACCTGTTCTCCCTCGACGATGCAAAGAATGACGATTTGATCTTTATTGGGTCACCTTCTGAAAATTTAACCCTCCTGGAAATACCAAATACAAAGGAGTTTGTTTTTCGTCGCGTCCTCACCGGTCCCCGTGCGGGTGATGTGACAATTATGAATCTTCACCCTGGACCCGGTGAGGCCGGCGAGTACTTGGCGTCCCCCTCGAACGTACCTCTAGTGGAAGATTATGGAGTTATTGCGCTGGTGCCCGGTCTGAATCCCCCTCACTCTGAACTAATTCTCGCGGGCACGACAACGATTGGGACACAAGCCGCCGTGGAATTCGTGACACGAGAAAATTCCTTGGCAGAACTCCTAAAGCAGCTTGACGTCGCGAAGGCCGCGGATTTGAAGCCATTTGAAGCCGTTATTCGCGTAAAAGTCGCACGGGGCGTGCCGGTAGGTTCCGAAATCGTGGCTATCCGAAAAGCAAGACCCTGAAGAACATTTGCTCAGGCCCACAATCAGGAGCCGGGCCGAAGCAGGTGCGGATTCAATTCCCGTGCGCGTTGAAACTCTTTCGTTGCCTCTTCACTCTTGCCCTGGCGCTGCAACGCCAATCCCAATTCGTAGTGCGCCAGCGCATAGTCGGGATAGGAACGGATCGCAGATCGAAACTGGGAGATGGCACCCTCTAGGTCGCCTGCGTTCAGCAGGCGACGCCCGGAATTAGTTGCAAACGTAGCAGCTTGTTCGTTATTTCTCTCTTTTAGCAACTGAGCCCCCACCTGGCCCTCGGCGGCGGCCTCCTCCGTCGCCCCTAGTTGGCGAAGTACGGCGCTCAGGTTCGTGTGCGCCCCAGAAAAATCCGGTTGCAAGCGTATCGCCTCACGCAGCGCAGCGGCCGCATCCTGCCAATCGCCTTTTTGTTTAAGAACGGAGCCCAACGAGTAATAGGCTTCCGCAAAGTCTGGTTTTATGCGGATGGCTGTTTGAAGTTCCTGTGTAGATGTGTCGAAATCACCTTGTTGCCAGAGCGTAACGCCCAGTGTGTAATGGGCATCCGCAAGCCCCGGATCCAATTCCGCTGCTTTGCGAAATTCTGCAACAGCATCGTTAAGCCGGTCTTGCATCTTGTAGGCTAAGCCGAGGTTGTAGCGGAGCGTAGCGTCTTGAGGCGATGACTTCAACGCCGACAGAAACTGCATGACAGCAGCGTCAAAATCAGCCTTCTGGAGGTAGGCGATGCCGAGGTTCCCTTCGTATCCGCTATCCCCAGGGCGAAGCCGCAAAGAGGTCTGAAACTCGGTGATTGCAGCTTCGCCATCACCTACCTGAACCAGGGCAAGCCCCAGATTATTGTGAAAGTCGGGTTGATCGGGCTGGAGTTTGACTGCTTGGCGGAAAGCGGCCACCGCATCGTCCGCCGCCTCGGCGCGCTGCAGAATGAGTCCCAGCTGGTTTTGAGCTTCCGGTTGCTCCGGCTTTAGTGAGAGTGACTTCCGAAATGCCAGAATGGAATCTGCGTCCTTCCCTTGTTCGTGGAGGGCCAGACCCAGATGGTAATAGATTTGTGGATCCTGAGGGGAAAGGCTGCTGGCCACTTGTAGCTCATTGACCGATTCTGGAACACGCTTCTGTCCAAGATAGAGAACTCCAAGATGAAAATGTGCGGCCGCGTATTCTGACGAGAGCCTCAGGGTCTCCCTAAACTCAGCCTCCGCCTCGGGGTCCAACTGTTTCCTGGCCAGGAGGGAACCTAGTTCGTCATGGAGATCCGCTCGTGTCGCCTCGAGGGCAACCGCGCGGCGCATCTCACGGATAGCCTCATCGAGATTGCCTGAGAAATCATGGGCGTGGGCAAGTGTTCGATGTGCTTCGGAATCGTTTGGTGCTAAATTGACAGCGGCGAGCGACTCACGGATCGCTTCTTGAGCATCGCGGTTTTGGATCAGCGCATTGGAAAGATTAATGTGCGCTTGCACGAAATTTGGCTTCAATCGAAGGGCTAGCCTGAATTGCGCTAAGGCGGCGTTTGTCTGTCCTTGGACGAAAAGTACCCAGCCAAGAGAATTGTGCGCTTCAGGGCTTGTGGGCAAGAGTTTGACGACGTTTTCGAAAATGGCGCGCGCGGAAACAAGATCGCCTTGACGTAATGCCGTCATACCCCGGTCGTAGTTTGCCTGCGCACGTGCCACAACGTCTTCCTGGGTCGCGTTCCTCGTGCCAGACTGGCCGGGTAAAATAGACGGCGTGAGCAGGGCAGAGGCTAGGAGAGAATAGAGCAAGAAGGGTCTTTTCTGGGGCAGGTCTGAGAGCAATGGAACACAATCCGTCCGATAATTTGTATTCGCTTGAAGCACTATACTAGCACTCTCTCATGCCTACTTCCTGTCAGGAGAAGCAGAGATGTTAAGCGCAAATCCCCGCAAAAACCTTTCAATTGTCGTGAAATCGGCATCACTCCTGTTCTTGCTGTTTTTTGCGACCGTTGCCCTTGCCGAACAACACTCTCCAGAAAGCCCTGCAAATCCTGGATTGCAGCCCATCCTGGAATACATCTCAAATGGATGGGACACGCTGACGCGCTCGATGACGGATTGTTCGACAACCGTTGACCCCAAGCTGACGGCTAAGTCCATTCTGTACGTGCCTGCTGATTTTCATGTTCCGGAAAGCGTGCAAAGCCTCGAGTCTCGCTGCGGTATCGAAGTGAAACCTCTTCCTAAGGTCATCCATAAGCTCGGCGAGATCGACACCAATACCTTTAGCCCCCATGGCCTGCTCTATTTGCCGAATCCCTATGTCGTGCCAGGTGGCCGATTCAATGAAATGTATGGATGGGACAGTTATTTCATTCTGCGAGGGCTGGTGCGGGCGGGAAAAATTGAGCTTGCGAAGGGAATGGTGGAGAATTTCTTCTTCGAGATCGAGCACTACGGAGCTGTGCTGAATGCAAATCGAACTTATTATCTCAGCCGGTCCCAGCCGCCTTTTCTGACGTCCATGATCCTGGCGGTGTACAACGCGCAGAAAGAACAAGGAAAAGAAGACCGCGCATGGCTCGACCGTTCTTATCAATACGCGGCTCATGACCATCAACTGTGGATTCAAGAGCCTCACTTAGCGGGAAACACGGGTCTTTCGCGCTATTTTGATTTCGGAGAAGGCCCGGCACCGGAAAGCCTAAAGGACGAGACCGACCACTACAAGAAAGTCGCCGAGTATTTTCTGCAGCACCTCGATAAAGATCAAGTCTATCTCGTGGAGCGAAAGCCTGGGGAATTACAACCCTCCGGCGTGGGGTCGGCCTACTCTCTGCAATTGTGCGATATTTTGCTCACGATGGAGCGGCCCAAGTGTGATGTTATCCAGGAGCTGAGGTTGAGCCGCGATTATTACAAAGGCGACCGCTCGATGCGGGAATCGGGCTTCGATATTTCCTTTCGCTTTTCTCCCTATGGAGCAGACACGCACCACTTTGCCCCAGTCTGCTTGAATAGTTTGCTTTACAAGTATGAAAAAGACCTGGAAGTGATGAGCCGAATCCTGGGCCGCACTGGCGACGCGGAAAAATGGAAACAGCAAGCCGCGGCACGAAAAGAAGGGGTACAGAGATATCTCTGGGACACACAGCGCGGCGAATATTTTGACTACAACACGGTGACCTCCAGGCGGTCCACTTACGAATACGCCAGCACGTTTTATCCGTTGTGGGCGGGCATTGCCTCACCGGAACAAGCCAGCGTCATCATGAAGAGCTTCGGTCATTTCGAGGAACCCGGTGGGCTACGCATGAGTCCCTATGAGACGGGAGCCCAGTGGGATTCCCCCTACGCCTGGGCACCTGTGGAGTTTCTCGCCATCGAAGGGCTTCGTCGCTACGGCTTCGCCGATGAGGCGAATCGAGCCTCTTATGCATTCTTAAGCACGGTTGCCGAGAATTTCCGCCGCGACGGCACCATTCGCGAAAAATACAATGCCCTGAACCGTTCAACGGAATCCGCGACAAGCAGCGGCTACCAGATCAATGTCGTCGGATTCGGTTGGACCAACGCCACGTTCCTCGAATTTCTACACCAGTTACCCGCTGCGGCATTGCAACGCTTGGGTCAAGAGCAGACAGCGGCAAAGAGTGAAAAGCATTAGTGGAAGCTGCTATGGTTTTGTGGAATCGCTGTTCTGCAGTTGCTCGGCCAGTTTCCGTTCACGCTCCGCGTCTTCTGGGCGGCCCAGATCGCGATACGCCTGCCCGAGCAAATGGTGAGGCATGGCGTTGTTGGGATCCATGCTGATGGCGCGCTGCAAAGCCCGAACGGCAAGCTCCGGTTCCCCTTTTTTCTCGAGGACTTTCCCCAGCAGGATGAAGGGACCTGTCGAAGTAGCCTCAAGCCAAATGGAGCGCTGCAGGAGCCTTTCGGCCTCGTCGAATTTTTGCACGCGGGTATACGCATCGGCGAGTTTGTAGTAGACGGCGGGATAGGCCGGATTGAGGGCGAGTTCCCGCTCGAACTGCGCGATGGCTTCGGGAATCTTGGATTGGAAGAGGTAAAGCTCACCTAACAAAAAATGGCCCAGTGGGAGCTTCGGATCGAGGGTGACGGCTTTCTGTCCGTATTCTTCGGCGATGGGACCGAAATCGAGACGCAACAGCATGCGGGCGCAAAAGAGGTAAGCTGCAGCGGAGTCCGGGGGCACGCCAAACATTTTGGCAAACGAAGCCCGCGCTTCGGGATACCTCTTGGTCTGGATGTAAGCCACCCCAAGGATGTAAGCCGCATCTACATTCGCGCGTGGAAACCAGGTCTGCACCTTTTCGAGATAGGGAATGGCCTCGCCAGGCTTGCCCGCAAGATAAAGAGAGAGGCCCATCAATTGGATAGCTTCGGAATCGTTCGGATCTTCCGATTGCGCCTTTTGCAGGTATTGGATTGCGCGGATGTAGTCGCTTTTCTTGTAATAGGCCACACCAAGTTCGTGGGAGAGACCCTTCGGCGGAGGATCTTTTTTTTCCAAATCTTCCAGTTCTCCGATGGCCTCACTGTATTTGCCGAGCTCCATCAACTTTCTGGCAGAGGCAAAAGCAGGGTCGGCGACAACCGTTGCGGCACCTTTTTCTTGGAAAGCCCGCGGAGAAAATAGATCAGCAGCTCGGAGCGGCCAAGCCAGCATCCCATGGATCAGAAAAATCAGCGCGAATCGCAAGCGAGAAAGTCTCATCTCTCCACGCCTTTCTGGACCTAAGGCGATTAAAGCACAAAACCGCCGCGAGCGTGATACCGCAGGATTTGTGAGAGCAGCAGTTAGATCCCGGCAGCTCTTGGTCGATTTCCGCGAATTCTCCACCCGATGTAAACTCTTTTCGTGAATTCTCGAATTGCCCCTTCATTCACGCAATGGATCCGCAGAAATCTGCATACTTTGATTGACTGTAACCCTCGGCATTTCATTCCTAAATGTGGATTTGGCCTGTTCCTAGCTCTGGTGCTCTGCGATTCCCCGCTAGGCATAGCACAACAGGCCGCATCCAATTCAACCCAAAAGCCCATCGCCTATTTTACCGATGAAGCCGAGAAAGCCGGTCTGGTGATGAAGAATGTTTTCGGCGGGGCGGACACAAAGAAATACATTATCGAAACGACCGGCACCGGGGTGGCGATCTTCGATTACGACAATGACGGCTGGCCGGACATCTTCATCGTGAACGGCACAACTCTGGAAGGTCTTCCCTCGTCGATTGCTCCAACGAGCCATCTCTACCATAACAACCATGACGGGACGTTTACGGATGTCACCGACAAAGCGGGATTGCGGCACACCGGCTGGGGTCAAGGCGTCTGTGTCGGCGATTACGACAACGATGGGTTCGAAGATCTTTATGTAACTTACTTTGGAAAAAACGTTCTTTACCACAACAATGGAAATGGTACGTTCAGCGACGTCAGCGCGAAGGCCGGCGTTGCCGGAACGGGCAAGGCATGGGGAACGGGCTGTGCATTCGTAGATTACGACCGCGATGGAAAACTGGATCTCTTCGTCGCCACCTATGTGGACTTCGATGTAACGTCGGCGCCGAAGCCTGGCGAGCGCGCGGAATGCATTTGGAAAGGCGTGCCGGTGATGTGCGGCCCGCGTGGATTGCCGTGGAGCACAAACCTGCTCTATCACAATCGCGGAGATGGGACTTTTGAAGAGGTTACCAAGAAAGCGCACATTGACAAGACAAATGGCCACTATGGGTTCAGCGTTTCCACGCTCGATTATGATGAAGACGGCTGGCCGGACATTTATGTCGCCTGCGACAGCACCCCCAGCATTCTCTATCACAACAATCGCGACGGCACGTTTACTGATCTCGCGGTGGTCGCAGGGGCCGCCTTCAGCGAAGACGGCGCGGAACAAGCGGGCATGGGTACCACCGTAAGCGACTTCAATGGCGACGGCCATCTCGATATTTTTAAGACCAACTTTTCGGACGATACTTCCACTCTTTATCGAAATAATGGCGACGGCACGTTTGACGATGTGACCTTTGCCGCTGGACTGGGTCTTCATACCCAGTATCTCGGCTGGGGCACGATGTTTCTTGATTTTGACAACGATGGCTGGCCCGATCTGATCCTCGTAAATGGCCACGTGTACCCCGAAGTGGATAAGCAGCACCTGGGAAGCAATTACGAGGAGCCGCGGATTCTCTATCACAACAAGGGGGATGGCACCTTCGCCGACATTTCGACCAGCGCCGGGCCGGGGATCGTGACGCCGCGGTCCTCCCGCGGTCTGGCCATCGGCGATCTTTGGAACGATGGAAAGCTCTCGGCCGTGGTCAGCAACATGAACGAAACGCCTAGCTTACTCGTGAATCAGGTTCGCACGGGATACCATTGGGTGGCGATCAAGACGGAAGGAGTGAAATCGAATCGGGATGGGATTGGTGCTCGGATTCGCGTGAAGTCAGGATCGCGAATTGTGGTGGATGAAGTGCGCAGCGGTTCGAGCTACATTTCGAACAACGACCGGCGGGTGCATTTCGGGCTGGGGACAGAGACAAGAATCGACTGGGTGGAAATCCGCTGGCCGAGCGGCTTGACGGAACGGTTTGAGGCTCCAGCTACGGATACAATCCTGAATCTTAAGGAAGGTCTGGGAAAAGCATCTGCCGCACCGACGAAAAGCAACTAGCGCTTCCGCCGGCGTACTGCATACGCAACATAGGCAGCTGCAATATGACCTATTTCGGCGAGAGATTGGTTGACGTAGCGACGCCGATATATTTGTCGGCGCCTCCGTAATAAAGAAGAAACCGGTCTTTCTCCGCGAGAAGACCTTCCACAAATACGATGTTGGGGACCTGCCCGACTTTTTCCCACTCTAATTCCGGTGCAAAAACCGGTTGTTCCGAGCGGTAAATGAGCTTACTCGGATCTTCTCGATCAAAAATGGCGATTCCCGTCCGGTACACGAAGTCATCGTCAGCGCCGTTGTAAATCAGGACGATCCCACCCGGGGTTAGAACCGGTGGCGGTCCGGGCTCGACAACTCGTGAGTCGAATCTTCCCGGCCGTCGCGGCAAGACTGGCGTCTTTGTAGCTTCCACCCAATGAACCAAATCATCGGAGAATGATAGGCCTATTTGATCGGTTTGATCTGGCAAGGTTCCGAGCCAGTACATCCAATGCCTTCCATGAATCTTTTCGGCCAGAATCGCGCCAGATTTTGTCCAACCGGTGTTCCAATTCCCTGTGTAAGCCGGGAGAAGGATTCCTCTTCGCTCCCAATGAACCAGATCCCGCGAAGTGGCGAGGCACAGTTGAGCGTCTTTCTTGTTATAGCCCGTATAGGTCAGATAATAGAGGCTGCCAATCTTCACAAGGCGCGGATCTTCCACGCCCCCGTCATTTTCATACTCCTCTTTGGGAGAAAAAACCGGTTGAGCCTTTTGCCTGAAATGAACCCCATCGTTACTCTCTGCGTAACCAAGTCGTGAGGTTCCCTCATTGTCCTGCGCGCGGTAGAGCTTGACAATCTTCCCGTGGTGCCAAATGACTGCTGGATTGAACGTGCCGGCGGATTCCCAACCAGTCCCTGTCGGCGAAAGGATCGGCACCTTTGTGAGACGCTTCCAGGGCTGAAGCTCCGCCGCCGAGAGGGGCAAGAAAAGCAGAAAGATCGTGAGCCAGAAAAATGGGATGTTTGACTCTCTGCCGCATTTGCTCAATAGCTTCAGGAGCATTGATTGACCCCTGCCTCAGCACGAAGAGAATCTTTCCTGATGCCGAACTATTTCTTCGGCATAGTCCCCTGATCGGCCCCGAAGGAAACCTTGCGCACGATTCCTTCGCCTTCCTTGACGAAAATCAACTGGTTTGCCTTGACGTCCTTCAGTGCATCCATCGTGCCGCTGGGCCAGCGTATCTCCAGCAGATCCACCTTCTCGGCTTTCCTAAGACCAAAATGAATGCGCAGATCATTCTGGGAAAAATATCCACCACCGCTACGCACCTCATCGATTTGCGCATGGGGTTTTGCCTCACCGGGCATCTGCACCACGCATCGCAGTCGGGCGCCGATGCCGCTGCGATTCGATCTTGTTCCTATCGTGCGGACTTTGATCCAGTTATGCTTCAACGTCGAATCCGAGCGGATCAACTGAGGATAATCATTGATACAATTCACCACAAAATCTATATCACCATCATTGTCGAAATCGCCAAAAGCACATCCGCGGGAAGCACTCGGATTAGAAATTCCGGGCCCGGCTTCCATCGAGACATCCTCAAAGCGCCCGTTCCGCAGATTCCGGTACAGCAATTTGCGCTGGGCATAGCCGGCTTCCGTCCGCAACTGTTCGACTTCGGGATAGACGTGCCCGTTGCAGAGTAGAATGTCCGCCCACCCGTTGTTGTCAAAATCAAAGAATCCGCAACCCCAACCCAGATACTGCGTGTGCTTTCCGAGCCCCGCCTGAAACGTCGTGTCCTCGAAAAGAGCGCCTCCGAGATTGTGATAAAGCGAAGGCGTATCGCCGGCGAAATTGGTTTTCACGATATCGAGATTGCCGTCGAGATCGTAGTCCGCCGCGGATACCCCCATGCCCGCCTGCGGCTTGCCGTCCGCGCTGAGGGCGCAACCGGCATCAAGGGCTATGTCCTTGAATTTCCCGTTTTTTTGATTCTGATAGAGCGCGCTCGCGGTCGAGTCGTTCGCCACATAAATATCCGGCCAGCCATCGTTGTCAAAGTCGCCAGTCAAAACACCGAGACCGTACGTGCCGTTCGCCTGCAAAATGCCAGCGTCCTGCGATACGTCGGTAAACGTTCCATCTCCGTTATTGTGAAAAAGAAGATTCTTGCCGCCATTGAGCCCCGGGGGACCACAAGCCACTACCACGCCTTTGTACAAGCAAGGCCCGGATTCTGGGACGGGCGCGGTCGCGAGATCGAGATCAATGTAGTTCGCGACGAAAAGGTCCAGCTTGCCGTCGCGGTCATAGTCCACAAAGGCGCAGCCAGTGTTCCACCGCTTTCCGTTGCCGCCCACTCCCGCCTTAACGGTTACATCCGTAAATGTGCCGTTTCCGTTGTTGTGGTACAGCACATTTTTCCCGAAGTACGCCACAAACAAATCGTCGTAGCCATCGTTGTCGTAGTCACCGATGCAGACGCCCTGCCCCCAGCCCGAATGAAGCAGACCCGCTTTTGCCGTGACGTCGGTAAAGGTCCCGTCACGATTGTTCTTGAAGAGATGATTCACGGGCTCCTGCCCGCTCGGAAATCCCTCGAGCCGCGTACCGTTGACAAGAAAAATGTCTAACCAATCATCGTCGTCATAGTCATAGAAGGCCACTCCACAACCGGTGGTTTCCAGAAGATATTTATTCTTGTGCTCGCCGCCGTAGATGGTTTTCACATTCAGGCCGGCTTCTTTTGCCACATTGACGAAGCTGACTCCCAGTGAGACCCCTGCGATTGGCGTTTGCTGAACGGCAGGTGTGGTTCCCGGTTTCTGCTCGGACGAACGCCGCCCCACTTTGGGCCAAGCCAGGGAAAGCACATTTTCAAGCGACAGAACCATTGCCGACCGGCTAAGCGATTTCAGAAACCTGCGGCGTGTTGTTCCCAAAAGGGCGATACCTTCCCAGCTTGCGCCTGTGTTAGACTCTGCGCGTTTATTTTACATGGGTCGGTCCGCGATCTTGCAAGTGAACCCACACGTAACCATCAGGCTCAGGACACTTTGGGGATGCTCTTCCTTTGCGATTCACCATACAAAAGGTTTAGATAAACTGCGCCTCGTCCTGGTCCGTTTATTTCTCTTGTCTGGTTTTGTCTTCTCGATGCTATCCGGCATCCTTGGCGCGGCGCCACCGCAGGAAAAGCGCTCCTTGGAACTTTCCCGCTCCGTGCGGCCGTGGGAGTTTCTCTGTGCCGTGGGAAAGCGCGCAGCAATCTTTGGCAATGAATCAGGACGGATTGAGTCGTGGGTCTATCCGCTCAAGCTGATTCGCGATTTCTCGCTCTCTTTTCGGATGGACGAGCGCGTAATTGGACAAGAAGCTTTTGCGCGCACAATTATCGTACGACCGGAATCCACTACAATTGTATACACTGGCGATACATTCACAGTCCGCGAGACCATTCTTGTTCCGGTGGACGAACCTGGCGCCATTATCCGGCTCGATGTCGAGACAGAACAACCGTTGGAGATCGAGGCTGCATTCCACGCTGATTTTCAGCTCGAGTGGCCCGCGGCTCTCGGCGCAACATATTCCAACTGGGAATCTGCGCTGCACGCGTTTTCCTTCGGTGAGGAACACAAGCAATTCGCTGGTCTGATAGGCTCACCGACGGCTGCTGTCGCAAGGGAGGACTTTGCATTCAACTATGCTTCCTCTTCCACAAACGCGTTCCGCCTCGGCGTCACCACGAAAGGCAAGGAAACGAAAATCATCGCCATCACTGGTTCGGTAAACGGTGCAGCCGAAGCGGAAAAGACGTATCACAAACTGCTGGAACACGCCGCCGATTTGGAAACGGCTTCAGCGAAATACTACGCCGACTATTTGCAACGGACAGTTGGACTGGAATTGCCCGACGCGCAATTGCAGCAGGCCTATGACTGGTCGCGCGTTAGCGTTTTGCAAGGTGTGGTCGCGAATCCCTATCTCGGCACCGGGCTGGTCGCGGGATATCGCGCTTCTGGCGAAACGCAGCGGCCCGGTTTTGCCTGGTTCTTTGGGCGAGATTCTCTGTGGACCACCTTCGCCCTGAACAGCGCTGGGGATTTCGGCACAACGCGTGAAGCGCTGGAATTCCTCATTAAGTTCCAGCGCGAAGACGGAAAGATTCCGCACGAGATTGCCCAGACCGCTAGTCTTGTAAACTGGTTTAAGGAGTATCCATATGGTTTCGCCTCGGCCGACGCCACTCCCCTCTTCATCATCGGCGTCGGGGATTACGTGCGATCCAGTGGCGATGTCACCTTCGCGAAGGAACACTGGAACAATCTCTGGAAAGCTTACGAATTTCTGCGCTCCACCTACGATGCATCTGGCTTCCCGAGGAATTTCGGCATTGGACACGGTTGGGTAGAGGGCGGGCCTCTTTTGCCTGTGAAGTCGGAGCTCTATCAGAGCGGACTCGCAGTGGCGGCACTGCGCGATCTATCTGCGCTTGCGAAATTGGTTGGCAAAGATGCTGACGCAAAGAGCCTGGCGGAAGAATCGTCCAGACAACAAGCCAAGCTGAACGAAGCGTTTTGGTCGCTCGAGAAAAAAAGCTATGCGTTTGCGTTGGACCAAACAGGCAATCGCGTGGACGAACCGAGTGTGTTAGCGACGGTGCCCATGTGGTTTGGCGTGCTCGATAATTCCAAATCCAACGCCATGATCTCGCAACTCGCCGCTTTCGATCATGCCACTGATTGGGGGATGCGAATTATCTCCGCTCGTTCGCAGCATTATGGCGGCGGCGGATATCACTTTGGCTCAGTTTGGCCGCTCTTCACCGGATGGGCTGCGGTAGGCGAGTACCGCTATCATCAAATCCACCCTGCTCTTCAAAACCTGCGAGCCAATGCCCTGCTCGCGCTCGACGGTTCTCCCGGTCATGTCACGGAAGTGCTCTCCGGTGATTACTACCAAGGGTTGTCCACCAGTTCTCCCCACCAGATCTGGTCGGCGGCCATGGTAGTCAGCTCGATGATCCGAGGCTTGCTCGGTTTACAGGTTGACGCCCCAAGGCAGACTATTACGCTCGCCTCTTCCGTTCCGGCGGATTGGACCTCTTTTTCAGTCCGAAACGTGCATATGGGCAGTGTAACGACCGACTTCGCTTTCCGCAGGACAAATGAGGAAATCGTGTTGGGAATCCAGCGATCCGGCAGCGGGGATTGCTTCGTCGAATTTCAGCCTGCTCTCAGTATGCGCGCAGAAGTCTTGGGCGTCGAGCTTAACGGGCGCCCCGTGCCCTTTCATGTTCAAGCCAATGAAACCGACCAGCACCTGATGACCCGCTTTGCGATCTACGGCGGCCCGAACACGCTTCGCGTCCGGATGCGTCATGATTTCGGGATCAGTTACACCTCACATCTTCCTGCTTTGGGCCAGGCCGACGAGGGAATGCGCATTCTCTCCGAGTCCTGGTCCAGTTCGCGCGATCAGGTTACGTTCGAGGTGGAGGGTTTTCCCGGTAAATCCTATGTTCTTTCCCTTTTTAACGGGGGCGACCTCTCCCGAATTGAAGGGGGTACAATCCAAAAAGTTGCGGGCGTGAACGACCGAGTCATCGTTACTTTTCCAGACTCAGATGTGGCTGCACCGGTTCAATCCAAGCTCGTTCTCCATTTTGCCTCCGCGACGGGCATCAGCAGATCTAGGCAATAACTTTGCTGTTCCGCGAAAGTCGCGTGTTGTTTGGATTTCGGAGAGAAACGAAATGTTGAGAACACTTTATTTATGTTCACTGTTGTTCGTAACCGTCTTCTTGATTATTCCTTCTTTGCGCGCACAAGCTAACCGAAAGGATACCGCCGGTCATCCCTGGTGGCAGCACGCCGTTATCTACGAGATCTATCCGCGCAGTTTCATGGACAGCAATAATGACGGCATCGGCGACTTGAATGGTATTGCCTCTAAGCTGGACTATTTGAAGGACCTGGGCGTGGATGCTATTTGGATCACCCCGTGCTTCCCTTCTCCGCAGGTGGATTTCGGTTATGACGTGACGGATTACGTGGATATCGACCCGATGTACGGCAATCTCGCGAACTTCGACACGCTCGTTGCCGAGGCCAAGAAACGCAACATCAAAGTAATTCTCGACTTTGTCGTCAACCACACCTCCGACCAGCACAAATGGTTTCTGGATTCGAAGTCATCCCGGACCGCAGCGCATCGCGATTGGTACATCTGGAGGGATGGCAAGAGTCCGGACCAGCCGCCCAACAACTGGCTCTCCACTTTCGGCTTGTCCGCCTGGCAATTCGATCCGACAACAAATCAGTATTACTACCATTACTTTTATCCGGAGCAACCGGATCTGAATTGGCGCAATCCCGCCGTAGAAAAAGCGATGTTCGATGTCACGCGCTCCTGGTACAAGCGGGGCGTCGCCGGTTTCCGGCTCGATGCTGTTGACACACTCTTCGAAGATCCGAACCTCACGGATAACCCCGTTGCGCCGGGCACGGACAAATTCGGCAGGCCGAACACCATCGAGAAATACAACAAGAAGTTGCCGGAAATTCATAGGAGTTTGCAGAAACTTCGCAGTGTGGCGGATGAATACGACGCTGTATTGATCGGTGAAACGTGGACCAAAAACGTTGCGCAACTCAAGGACTATTACGGCGAGAGTAACAATGAATTGCAGTTGCCAATGGATCTTATGCTCACTGAACTCAAGTTCTCAGCTTCCGTTTTCCGCGAGCACATTGGCGCCGTGGATGCCGCCGGTGGATGGCCAACTTACGTCATCACCAACCACGACATTACTCGCTCCTATACGCGATACGCCGATGGCGTCCACGATGACTCTATTGCAAAGATGATGGCGGGACTTTACCTCACTCTGCGTGGCACGCCGATCATGTACTACGGCGAAGAGATCGGCATGAAGAACACCGATCCGGAATCCAAAGAGCAGGTAATGGATCCCATCGGTAAGTTGGGCTGGCCTCTGGAAAAGGGCCGAGACGGCGAACGAACCCCCATGCAATGGACGAGCGGACCTAACGCGGGATTCACCAAGGGCACACCATGGCTGCCGGTTCCCCCCACATCAAAAACGCACAACGTCGAAACGGAGAGTGGCGACCCCAAGTCCATCCTCACATTCTACAAACAGGTCTTGAGGTTGCGGAAAGGATCGCCGGCACTTTTAGAAGGCAAGTACATCGCCTTAAATGAATCGGACCCGAATGTCTACGCATACTTGCGCCGGCAAGGAAATGACACGATCCTAGTAGTGCTCAACATGTCGGCAACAAAGCAGGAGCCCCGCTTCGACCTTACAAAACAAAGATTCTCTACCCCGAAATCCACGGCCCTCATCCAGAATTCCGCGACGGCGCCCGACGGGCCCTTTAAGCAAGTAGTTTTGGACCCGTACGGCGTCTACATCGCGAAAATCACGCAGTAAAACGGGATCCTGGAAACGCAATTCCGGTCGGTCTTCGCGGGGAAGACCATGTGAGCTTATGCTCGTCGGCACGGGCCTCCAACTCTATTTGATTTAATCTGCTTGACGAGCTGCAGGTTCAGAGCGATACGCACGGCCTTCAGTGACGTGGCCGGTTTGGGCCAAGATTCTTCCAGCGTGTCGCTGCTGGGTATTGGAAGACCCGCCAGGATTTGCACCTGGGACCAACGGATTATGACTTCCAAAAAGAGTAATCCCCATGATGCGTGATGGAGTGCGACGGTTTACTATCGTGTTGATTCTCCGCGCCACTACAGGCGATTCGCTACCCTGCCCCATCGCTACTGATGACCTGGCGCAGTTCGGCCCCCTCATTGAACGCTGGCTCCCGATACCCAAGCCTCTTCATCCCTATCCTAATCTGCGCTTCGACGCCAAATATCTGCGGTAGGAGCCGCATGCAGGAATGCTGCCCGTGCGGATCTGTGCGGGGGGCGTCGGGTAACCGGCGTTTCTAACACCACACTTCGGTTATGCCACTAATCGGGCACTTGCTCCTAGTCCTGCTAAATTCGCAGCCATCGAAGCGGTAGAGGTGGAATCAGGAGCCACCAACGAGTAGAATCGCCGCGTATGGAAAAAGTGGCCCCTGCCCGTCGCGTGCTGTACGGCCGGAAATAAGGGGTCATCCTGGCTCGTCGCCGAGCACTACGGCCAAGAAGTAAGCCATGAAGCCGCAACGACAACTTCTGGGTATACCGCGAAAGATTGTTGGTTTTCACTTAGATGAAAGATTAGAGTGGGTCGCCGACCTTGAGTGCGGGCATCAACGGTACGTCCGGCATAATCCTCCGTGGACTGATCGCCATTGGGTTACGACTTTCCACGATAGAATGGCACATATCGGCCATGAATTGGATTGTTTTGCTTGTCAGCAGAAAGACATTGAAGAGATGCGTCGAGTTCGCGTGCGTCAGCTATTTGAAGCGCGTCCTTCAGAAGAACGCACTGAAACCGGGGTTGTGCTATTCTATAGATGGCTGCAACAGAGCCACCCTGAATTGCTCCCAACCGAACGAGTAGCGCCATGGACCGAACCAAGAGACCCCTATAAGCAGTTGAAGGTAGACCTGAAGGGACTATACAAGTAATAGATCTTGGGCAGCGCCCTGATGTGATGAATTATGATAATCTATACGGGAATCAGCAGATTATCGTAGCGTTAGACGGACCTGCGGGCCACTATGAAGTGACGCCCGTGTCGTTGCTGCTCTCAGCGTCCTGCATCGGCAAGTGACGCGGTAGGGACGACCATCACTGATCGCCCCCCGCGCAGAACCGTACGGGCGCTCTTACGCATACGGCTCCCACCTTGGATGAGTGGCGAGGAAACGAGCTGTAGGCCTTTCACGACGCACCCGGTTACTCGACTAACCCAACCATTCAAGTGGCCTCGGATTGTCGAAGGGATAGCGGCTCTCAATGCAGGACTTCTACAGATGGCACTCTACCTCTTAGGTTCGAATTTGGGGTCGAGGACTTTGCGGGCGCTTTCGACACCGGCAACGGGCAACGAAGGGTCATTCAAAAGCCCGAGCTGTTTCAGGACAGAAGCTTGGTCCCAATAGATGTGCTCGTGAGCGAGCTTGCCGTTGCGGAAACGAACAATGGCGACCAAAGGGACTTCGACGTGACGATTGGTGGGCGGAACGCCGGGTAACATCCAGGGCATTTCCTGTGAGTGAGTGAAGGAGAAGATCATTTCGTCGACGAGCTGATCTTCGCCGACGGTGCGGGAGACTGGAGTGAGAGAGGTGTCGGGCGGCATGACGGGTATGAAGTCGCGCGAATAGAAGTGGTGCAGGGCGGCCTTGCCGCAGCCGCCCGTCATGACCGGGATGTGGTTGACGTAAGCGTCGTCGGTCATGGTGGTCAGTGTGGCCTCAGTGTCGCGGGTGACGAACTCGTCCGCAGTGTGTTCTTCCCAGAGTTTGATAAGGTCGTGTTGTGGCATGGCAGGGATTATACTTGGCTTCTTTCCTGCATCAATTATGAGCTTACGTTCGTATTCACGTGACGACAATCCGAGACAGGCCGATTGGTGTGCGAGGCGGCAAGAAAACTTCATCCCACTATTCAGAATAGAAATAGGAAGGAGGCGCATGTATTTACGGCATTTATACAAAATGGTAGCAATGGCGCTCGTATTGGCGGCGACTGCGCTTGTCTCAGGGGCACAGGGCGGGGCGTATTCCGTTGTGCATGGCTGGCCGGTATTGCCCGACGGCTACGTGCTCGGACAGGTTTCGGGTGTGGCGGTCGATTCACACAATCATGTTTTCGTGTTTCATCGCGCGGAAGGATCGTGGGCGGCGGACAAAACGAAACCCATCGAATCGGCTACGATTCTCTGCTTCGACGGATGGACCGGAAAGCTGTTGGCGTCGTGGGGAGAGAATCGTTTTCTGGAGCCGCACGGGTTGCGCGTGGACCGAGAGGACAACGTTTGGGTAACCGACCGAGGGCTGCACCAGGTATTCAAGTTCAGCCACGACGGAAAGCTGCTGCTGACGATTGGTACGGCACGAGTTCCCGGTGTGGATGCAAACCATTTTGACAAGCCGACAGATATCGCATTTGCGGCGGATGGCGGTGTGTACATCAGCGATGGCTATGGGAACAACCGCATTGCAAAATTCTCGGCGGACGGGAAATTTCTGTTCGATTGGGGCCATAAGGGACAAGGTCTGGGTGAATTTGATCTGCCCCACAGTGTAGCGGTCGATGCAAAAGGATTGGTGTATGTGGCAGATCGCAGCAACGCCCGGATTCAGGTTTTCGATGCGAGCGGAAAGTTTTTGAAAGCATGGAAGTCGCCGGAACTTGGCCGGCCGTGGACACTGGCGATGGGGTCGGACAATCTGTTGTATGTCGTGGATGGTGGAGATTTGAAGCCCGCTCCGCCCGACCGTGGACAGGTCCTAAAGCTCGATCTGGATGGAAAGATCCTGGCGAAATGGAGCCGTTTCGGAAATTACGATGGACAGATTTACTGGGGACACGCGATCACAGTTGGCAAGGACGGCGCTGTTTACGTAGGGGACGTATATCATGGAATGCGGGTGCAGAAATTTGTAGCAAAGTAGGGCCCAACCACATGTGTGGAAAACAGTGGCTACTAGTGCGCTGTCCCGTAAATACGTTCGCATAGTCTCTCGACTTTGTCGAAGATCGGATCGGCCGTGGCGGTCCATACAAACGGCTTCGCACGGCGGTTGGAGTTCGGCCCCGAGTCATTGGGTGGCAAATTTGGCGAAGTTCGAGAAAGGACCTGCACACGGGCTGTTTCATACAGAACAAGGAAGAGGTTGCGGATCGCTCGTCGCGGATGGATTTGGTGAAGAACACAGATGGGTCGGTCGATCTCTACTTCGGTCCGACCGAGCCCAAGGGCTTCGAGAAAACTGGGTTCCGACCGTGCCAGGAAAAGCCTGGTTCGCTTATCCAATTACTTGTGGTAATGGAATCTATGGCCGTAGAAGCGTATGATAAACGAGCCAGAGGTCAAATCGGAAAATCCGGCTATGTACACCGTTCGCGACTTGGAGTACTGGAAGAAATGTCTCAAGGCGCCCGGTCTTAAGTATGCAAGCCGCCAGGAAAGAAACCATGTTGCGCATAAACGACGAAGCTCCCAATTTCACCGCCGAAACTTCGCGGGGCACGATCAACTTCCACGAATGGATCGGCAACGGCTGGGCCATCTTGTTCTCGCACCCCAAAGACTTTACGCCGGTGTGCACCACGGAACTGGGTTACATGGCTGGGCTGCAGCCGCAGTTCGAGAAGCGTAATTGCAAGATCATCGGCTTGAGTGTGGACCCGGTGAGTAATCACAACAAATGGGCCGCCGACATCGAAGAGACTCAGGGGCACAAGGTGAAATACCCCATGATCGGGGACCCTGAACTCAAGGTGGCCAAGCTTTATGACATGCTGCCGGCCGACGCCGGCGATACTTCCGAAGGCCGCACCGCTGCAACGAACGCGACTGTGCGCACCGTGTTCGTGATTGGTCCAGACAAGAAGATCAAGCTGATGCTCAGCTACCCCATGAGCACCGGCCGCAACTTCGACGAAGTGCTGCGCGTCCTTGATTCAATACAACTCACAGCCAAGCATAAGGTGGCCACGCCGGTGAACTGGAAACAGGGCGACGACGTGATCATCCTGCCGACAGTGTCGGACGAAGAGGCCAAAGAGAAGTATCCCGGCGGCTGGAAGGCGCCTCGGCCTTATCTGCGGATCGTTCCGCAGCCTCTTCCTTAATGTGACGCGCGCAGGTCGAGTCATCACCACCGAGTGTGCGGGGTTTTAGTCGAGCCTGCAGTAGCAGTACAGGAATTGCTGCGTGGTTCCAAATGGTGTTTGGTGCAATTCCTTGCAGTTCTCCACCAAACGGAAGTGCCCGCCAAACTCGCCGTGAAGCGATTCGGCGTCATAGCGCATCACTTCGAGCCCGCTGCATTTCATTGGGCCTTCTGGGCCAAATGTGCTGACAATAACGTGACCACCTGGCTTGACGGCGCGCGTAACCTGCCGAACGTAGGCGAGACGCCGCTCTGGTGTCGTAAGAAAATGGAATACCGCTCGGTCATGCCAGAGATCGTAGGCACGTGGTCCTAGCTCGATTTCCAGAATATCGTCCACTAACCAACGCACCTGTTCTGCAGTCGAACCCAATCGCTTTTTCGTAACTTCGATCGCGGTCTGCGAAACATCCAACACGGTGAGATTTTTGTATCCACGAAGGAGAAGGTCGTCAACGAACGTTGATTCGCCGCCGCCAATGTCAATGATGGAGGCTGAGCGTCCAACTGCAGTCCGCTCGATCAGTGCAAGGGATGTTTCCAGGTGCTCGCGGTACCAGCTGAACGATTCAGGTGCGTTGGTCGTGTAGACCTTTTCCCAATGTGTCTTTACGTCCACAGAAGAATTGCCTCTCCTCAATAGTCGAGATTACACCTCCGCTCAACATGCGAGTCAAGCCATCAAACCTAGTTATGGAAACCCCCGTGGGGGCAAGGCTTTGAGGCTAATGGGATCCACTTCGCCCCTCAGCGGCCAAAGCCAAGTTGCGGCGCAGCGACTTAAGGCACGACTGGTAAAGCCGGGCCCTCCCGAGAACTGGCGTTCTCAGCGAGGTTCTCACGCAGGCTCTTCAGGTCCGATCGTGGTCGGGTGGTGTAGAATCGGCAGGATGCCCAAACAGCATGCAAATGGATTTTACGGAGCAGCTGATGAACCAAACGCGGAATCATTCGCAGCCTAGAAAAATAGCTGCGGCCGTCTCCCTGTTCCTATTGACTCTCATCCTGGCGCCGCGGGTGATGGCCAAAATAAATGTCGATTTTGATCCCACTCTCGATTTCTCCAAGTTCAAAACATTTGCGTACATCGGCGGCGTGAATACGCTGGAGTTTCGGCAGTTGAATCCGAATCTCATAAGCGACCGGGTTCACGCAGGAGTGTCGCAGGCGTTGACCGCGCGTGGGCTAAAGGAAGCAAAGCCCGATCAGCAGCCCGACCTCGTCGTGAGGTATTGGGCCAATAGCCAATCCCAGATTATGTCTCCAGCCGTGGGAAGTTGGGGAGAGTTCGGAGCGTTCGTTACGAACTACTGGGCTTATACCTTTGACCTCATGCGGGCTCAAAGTACCTTGGACGCGTCTCTCGTCATCGATCTGATCGACTTGAAGCGAAAAGACCTGGCGTGGCGCTTGTACCTGGAACAGAAAATTGTTGATGACGATAGCATTTGGCCGAAAGTGTTGGGAGAGATCTCCAAAGGCTTCGAGAAGTACCCGCCTTCCAAAAAGGAAATGGAAGAAAAGCGCAAAGAACGCGCCGAGCACCCGCTCAAGCCTGCTGCACAGTGACCCATGTTTCCATTGGCGAAGCGTGAAACCTTGAATGAAATTCGTATCTATGGCGGTTCCCAGTCCTTGCGAGGAGAGAACATGCGCAAGAACACGATGGCTAGTCTGCTGCTTGCGGTGGCGCTGGGTTTGCCGCTGGTAGCCTGCGAGGATACAAAAGCACTCAAGAGAATGAACAACTGAAGGCTCGCGTGTCGGAGCCCGAAGCGTTGCCGTACACGTATAGCCGTGAACGTTCGGGGTGTGTCGCGTGTTGCCGGGACCCGTACAGGCTAACAAATGGTGGGCCCGGTAGGATTCGAACCTACGACCAACGGATTATGAGTCCGCTGCTCTAACCGCTGAGCTACGAGCCCTTTCAATCACTTACGGATTCCGGCGGCTCCGTTTTGCGTCGTTTTTGCGTTGTTGCGCTTCACTTTGCCACCTTCGACGTAACCCTCTCCATAGCTTCATGTAGTTGGCCGGTCGAAATGATATTGTACCGCAAGAAAACGTGCAGGGTGCGATGTCCTGTGATCTTCATGGCGGTGGCTGTGTCCACGCCGGAGTTGATGAGGTTGCGGACGGCCGAGCGACGAAAATCGTGGGGGACAAGCCCTTTGTACCGAAACCAGTCTTTGCCTGTCTTTTCTCCGAGTCCGCACTTAACACATGCCTTGTTCCACTCCCGACGGAAATTCCCTGATTCAAACACCGGGCCTATGCCCTGGAATTTCTTCTTAAGCATGGCCACGAGTTCGTCCGAGAGAGGGACAATCAGCGGCTTTCGGTTCTTGACGACACCGGGCGGAATGCTTATCTCCTTCTCGGCAAGCTTCACCCACGGCCAGATGACCTTTTCCATAGCTCCGGTGCGGCACCCCGTCTCGTAACAAAATGTCATCGCCGGGTGGAGGTGCTCTGACATTTCGGCGCGGAGTCTCTCAAAATCCGGGCGTTCCAAAAATCCTTCACGTGGCTCCGATTCTTTCTGCATCGGAAAGTACGGAACGTGCGAGACCTTGTCTTCGCGCTCGGCGAGTTTGAACATCCGGCGAAGCATCGCAAGATTGCGATAGTAACCTTTTCATCTCTCGCACTCAATCTCCGCAATTGCAAGTGATTGATTGGACGTTCTCACTGGTTCACCTCTGCTCTGTGCGATCACCTTTGCTCTATTCAAGGCAATGCAAAGGCTACATAAACTCCTCCGGATCGCGACTTAGGGTCCTTGCCGCCACCCGCCGCTATCACCACGTACTGTTTCCCGTCTACTTCATAAGTCGCTGGGGTGGCATTTCCCGCAAACGGCAATGTCGTCTCCCACAAGATTCGGCCGGTCGCCTTGTCGAAAGCCCTGAATTTCTTGTCGAAGTTTGTCGCACCGATGAACAGCAGTCCCCCCGCAGTTACGATGGGCCCGCCGTAGTTCTCTGAACCGGTGTCTTTCATACCTTTGGCTGCCAACTCGGGGTACTCACCAAACGGAATCTTCCAGACATACTCGCCGGTGTTGAGGTTGATGGCGTTCAGCGTTCCCCAGGGCGGTGCAACTGCGGGATAGCCTTCCGGATCCAAAAACTTGTGGTATCCGGTGAAACGGTAATCCATTCCCGGCGGTGAGGGGCCCGAGCTTTCGACTTCCTTGCTTTCACCGCTCATTAAAAAACCAACCAGAGCATCCAATTCGTCATCGCTCAGATTGGGAAATCCATTCATGCGTCCTTTGCCCTGCCGAATTATCCTGACGACCTCGGGAGGCGACATTCGATCGCCGACACCAACCAACGAAGGAAAAGTGGGTGGAGAACCTTGCAGGTTGTCTTGATGGCATGGGGCACACTGTGAGCCATAAATGCCTCGTCCGCTGGCAGCGGGGCCGTTATTTTTGGCGAGGGCACCTGTCCAGGCAACATCATTCGCGTTGACATAAAGAATTCCCGTTTCCGGATCTCCGGCCGGACCGCCCCACTCACTGCCGCCGTCAAAACCGGGGAACACAACTGTATCCTGCCCGACACTGAAAGGAACAAACTGACCTTCGCTGCGGAACGTCTTGAATTTTTTCAGAGCCCACTCGTGCACCTCAGGGGTACGCGTCGTCAGCATGTCTTGCGTCAGGCGCTGACGGGCATAAGGAGCGGGCTTGGTTGGAATCGGCTGTTCTTTCGAAGCTACCTCGCCGGGAACTGTGCTGGCGGGATACTTGTGATTCTCGATCGGAAACAACGGAGTGCCGTTCTCGCGATCGAAGACGTACACAAAACCATGCTTCGTGGTTTGGGCAACTGCATCTACTTCTTTCCCATTACGCTTGAGCGTTAAGAGAACGGGGTGTGCAGGAAAATCGCGATCCCAAATATCGTGATGGACGTCTTGGAAATGCCAGATACGCTGCCCGGTGCCCGCGTCGAGAGCAATCAAGCTGTCCGCAAACAGGTTGTCCCCCACTCGATTCGCACCATAAAAATCCATAGCGGCGGAACCCGTGGGCACATAAACAATTCCACGCTTTTCATCCAGCGCCATCCCTTGCCAATTATTCGCGCCACCACTGTACGTCCACGCATCTTTGGGCCAAGTCTCGTATCCGAATTCTCCCGGATGAGGAATCGTGTGGAAGGCCCATACCATCTTGCCGGTTCGAACATCGTATGCCCGGACGTCACCCGGGGGACCTGGCAAAGTTTCAGGGTCACGGCCTCCTACAATGATCAGGTCTTTATAAACTATTCCCGGGCTTGTCAAATAAACCGATTGCGCTTCGACGGGGAACCTACCTAAGCCTTCACGAAGATCGACGCGTCCGTTCTTGCCGAACGCTGTAATCGGCTTGCCGGTGGTCGCGTCAAGCGCATAGAGAAAGTTCATGATGCCGACCAAAATTCGCTTCTCGCTGGAATTACTCCAGTAAGCCAAACCGCGGTCGGGTTGCGTTCCCCTGATTCCAGAATCAAAGCGCCACAACAGTTTGCCGTTCCTCGCGTCCAGAGAGAATATTTTCTGTGTTGGGCTGATACCAAACAAAACGCCGTCTACGATCAGGGGGCTGCTCTGTAGGCCGCCTATCTCACCGGTATCAAAACTCCAGGCCTGTATCAGTTGCTTCACATTGCTGCGATTGATTTGCGCCAACGGAGAGTAGTGGTCCGACGCATGGTCGCCGCCGAACGCCGCCCAATCCTTCTGGACACCGGACGAATCGAGGTGAACGCGAGCAACACCTTCAACAGTCATTGACGGTGGCGGTGGCGGCGATTGATCGGAAATGCTGGATGAGGATTGTTCGTTCAGCGTTTCAATGGAACGAATCAGTCTGGCAATCTGCGTCTCATTTTCAAGGCCGGCAAACTCAGCCACGGCCTTCTTTTTTTCCTCTGCTTCGAAAGGTAAAGACGATGCCAGGACTAATAGTACCCACCAAACTAGAATCCTGAAGCCGAAAGCGCATCCCAAAAACACTCGACCCCTTACGCTCATGTAACGGTTGCTCTGACCAACTGAGATGAGATGAAACAAAAGCTAGCTTCGAATGGTGAATAGTCCACAGTGCGCTTTCTTGTTCAATTTCCCGTGATCGGTACCGCCGATGACCGGGCCGGGGAAGTAGTCCAGGGGAAGTGACAGAGTTTTATATCACAGCCATGGGCTGGGAAGAAGGATTGGCTCCCCAGGAGCTACAGGCCACGCACTGTGCGGCCGTTTCGTGTTGTACTGCACCCGCCATTTTTCGATCACGATCTGCGCCTCCTTCAGCGAATAGAAAATCTCTCCGTTCGGGCACTCATGCCTCACCGTTTCCTCGCGGACTTCCTCGCTCGATGTACAGCGTGCTGGTTCCCACTTTGGCTAGCCTTCCGCAGTTCTTCCGCGGTTAGAGCTCGTCCGCCATCGTCAATTCTGAGTATTGCAGCTTTATTAAGCACTCTAACCCCTTGCGGTCCAGGCACTTAGCTGTTGAAAGAGAGTTGAAGTGGAATTGACCCGCGATGCATTGCTCGTTTTCCTTTTCTCCTGCAAAGTGCGCGGGTCTCGGAGCAACCCAATCTGTCCCCTGAGGTTGGGGGAGCTGTTTCAAACCAACTACAGAAGAGTAAAGATGTGAGAACATTTCGGTATCTGACTATCTGCACTGGGTTTGCAATACTTCTAGGCACGGTTTGGTCCCCAGGCGCTAGCGCTTAGGGTCCGTCCGCAAATGTCGCCGTGTTCGCGACCGGACTCAACAATCCTCGGGGTCTGAAGTTCGGGCCAGACGGCAACCTCTACGTGGCCGAAGGAGGGATGGGCGGCTCAACTTCCACTGTGGGTCAATGCGAGCAGGTCCCCGCTCCGGTCGGCCCGTACACCGGAGGATTTACTTCGCGAATTTCCAAAATTGATGCGCATGGCGATCGGACGACCGTCGCGGACAATCTGCCATCTAGCCAGACCAGCCCGGCGCAGGGTAGCCTGATAAGTGGCGTATCCGACGTGGCTTTTATCGGCCACACGTTGTATGCGCTGACAGCGGGGGCCGGCTGTTCGCACGGGCTCCTGCACACCACAAACGCGATTCTCGAGGTGTCTCCGAACGGCACGTGGAGGATGGTGGTGGACCTGAGCGCTTTTCAAAAATCGCATCCGGTCGCGAACCCCAATCCCCTGACTTCGAGCCCGATGGGACATGGTACAGCATGGTCGCGGTGCGCGGAGTTCTCTACGCCGTTGAACCTAACCACGGCGAGCTGGATGCCATCTCGCCTTTCGGTGAGATTCGTCGAGTTGCAGATATCTCCGCGACACAAGGGCACATTGTTCCAACCGCAGTTGCCTACCACGGTAATTTTTTCGTCGGTAATCTGAACACTTTTCCGATTCAAGATGGTTCCTCGAAGATTCTGAAGGTCTCGACGAGTGGACGTGTCAAAACCGTCGTGACCGGCGTAACTACAGTGCTGGGCGTGGCCTTCGATTGCGAGGGCTACATGTACATCCTGGAAAACACGGGAAATCCATTCCCGACTCCCTATACCGGGAAGGTCTTGCGTGTGACGGACGATGGGCTCGAAGAGATCGCGACGGGCCTGTTCTTGCCCACGGCGATGATTTTTGGACCCGAAGGTGCCCTCTACGTATCGAATGTCGGCTTTGGCCCGCCAGGTCTGGAAACACAGAACTTAGTACTTCGAAGAGGTGGAGACGACGCCGTGCCGAAAACTATGGGAATGGTACGCATTCGCTCCTGGTCACACCCTAGGTCACAATCTGGTCACAGTTGCAACTCCCAAATGCCCACGAGTTGAAAACCTAAGTCCTTTATTTTCATCATACTGAAGCGAAAAAGGCTCCCAATTGGGAGCCTTTCGTATGTTGAGCATTATAGCTGTTAACCGAAGGGTTGCTAGCTCGAATCTAGCCCGGCAGAGATACTGGTCTAACTCATTGGGCCAATTTGAAAGCGCGTCTCTCAGCAACACGCTCTCGATTTATCGCTACTTGTCCCCCGGGCCTGGAACGGGGAACTATACCGAAATATTCATCGTCTTGCCTCAGGAAGTTCCGAGAGGCCGTGACGTTTGCGTTGTTTTTGCGTTGTAAGACCGGAAATGATGGGGAGGGCAGCTAATCCCTTTCAAACACAATGAACTCCAATGTTTGCAACCGCCGAGTTTCCATTATGAGTCCGCTGCTCTAACCGCTGAGCTACGAGCCCGCCTCACTCACTTCATCTTACAATGAAATGATTTAGCGTACATGTGTGACATTTGACGATGCCTCTGCGCTAGAGGACTACGATGGCAAGGAAATGGGTGAAATTTACCCGCCGATTCCCTTCAGGTCGTCCTTGGCCTGCTGCTCCGCTTCCTTTGTGGCTTGCTTGGCGTTGGCTTCCGGCTTCAGCTGATGGATGGCCTTGTTCAGCGCCTGAGCTTTCTCGCCATCAGCGACCTTGCAGCCGGACATATCCGCACTGGTGTGCACACCCGTCACGTCGGCGCGGAGGCAATTGAAATCCACTCCGAGATTGTGGCTGGCGTGAAGGGCAGCAAGGCATCCATCCAATTCCGTGAATGGCGCACACGCGTCAGTAGCGGTAGCGTTAGGGGCCAACACGCCCTGGGCTTGTAGGCTGGGGGTGAGCTTTTTCTCTACGTCGCTTCTGCCTTGGGGCGTAGCGGTAGAATTCTTGAAATCTTTCTTGACCCACTTGATCGGATTCAGGGAATGCGAACTCTCCTGCGCGGCAGCGGTAGCGCCCGCGCCCGCCGGTCCTTGCGCCGCGGTCTGTTCTGCACCCACCGTTAGAGAGATCGAAACACCGAAAAGCAGGATTGCGCCAACAAAAAGCCTTTTTCCCATTATAAGTGTCCCTTCGTTGAAGATATCTGGCAAAAAGCACGCTGCCAGACGTGGCCCCACATCCAGTAGGCCACGGCGTAGATGCCGCCTAGAAGCACAGCGGATACGGTACTACTCCAATCGGTCACGCTGGCCTTTCGAACAGTTGGGAATGTTGGTGGCGGCGCGCAAACAGCTCGCAGATGGTTATACGACTAACCGAACGGCATCCTTTTTGCCATGGCTGCTCAACGCGTGGAGAACCGGTAGATCGTTACGGACTGGAACTCAGCACTGGGCCCCAAGACCGTCGAAGGAAAATTCGGATGATTAGGAGAGTCTGGAAAATGCTGTGTCTCCAGGCAGAATGCCCCATTTTTGATGTACGGAATGCCCTGCTTCCCCTTGATCGAACCATCCAGAAAGTTGCTGGTATAAAGCTGTACGCCGGGTTCCGTGGTCAGCACCTCCAACACTCGGCCGCTGTTCGGGTCAAAAGCTTCCGCTGCCACAGTTAGCGTGTGGCCTCCGCCATCAATCACAAAGTTGTGGTCGTAACCATGGCCAAGACGGATCTGCTCATTGTCTGTGTTGATCCTCTCCCCGATGATGTGAGCCTTCTGGAAATCAAACGGTGTACCTTCCACCGGTTTCAACTCGCCGGTCGGAATCATATTCGCGTCGACCGGCGTGAATCGTGAGGCATTAAGCTTGAGTTGATCCTGCAGAATCGTGCCGTGCCCCTGGCCGGACAAATTGAAATAGGCGTGATTCGTCAGATTCAACACAGTTGGTTTGTCTGTCGTAGCCCGATACTCAATTTTCAAATCCCCACCGGTAAGCGTGTAACGAACCGTCACACTCAAATTTCCGGGATACCCTTCCTCGCCATCCTTGCTGAGGTATTTCAACTCTACGCCGTTGTCGATCGCCGTCGCCTGCCACATCACATTGTGAAATCCGCCGGGCCCGCCGTGAATGCTGCTCACCCCATTGTTGTTCTTTGCGAGCGTGTATTCCTTCCCGTCCAGCGTAAACTTGCCGCCCGCGATGCGATTGGCGTACCTGCCGACAATAGGTCCAAAGAACGAAGCGCTCTTCGAGTGATTGTTCTCATAATATCCCGCCGCATCGTCAAAGCCTAAAACGAGGTCCTCGATCTTGCCGTTGCGATCTGGTGCCTTGATCGAGATGACGGTACCTCCATAGTTGATGATCTGAACTTCGAGTTTTTCATCTTTCAGCGTGTAGGCATCAACCAGCGCCCCGTCCGGTAACTTACCGCCGCTCTTCCTGGAAACCTCCGTTTTGGCCGATGAAGCTTTCACAAACCCGGCAAAAACTACAGCAACCAACACAAAATATATGAGTATTCTCATAGACCCTCTCGGCGTACATTTTATGACCCCGCGCGATTACGCACAACCAACCCGAAAGCCGTCCCAGTTACTTGAAACCAGGCAGAGTATACTCAGATTTTCCGTGCTTGTTGCGAGATTAAATGAGCTTCTGTGATTGTGTCCGCGGCTCGGTCACCCTATGCGATGGTGCGTGGGGAACGGAGCTGCGGAAACACCAATTGCCGCTCGAAGCCTGCGCCGATGCGTGGAACCTCACTCGCCCAGGCATCGTTCAGAGCGTGGCGGAGTCCTATGTGCAGGCAGGAAGCCGCGTCATCCTGACCAACACGTTCCGCGCGAATCCCATCAGTCTAGCTCCCTACGGTTTGCATGGCCAATGCGCAGCCATCAACCGTGCAGGTGTGAAAATCTCTCGTCGGGCAGCGGGCCAGTTGGCTCTCGTATTCGCTTCCATCGGGCCAAGCGGAAAGAATCTGCCGGCGAACGAGGTCACTCCCGCGCGGCTCAAGGAAGCTTTCACCAAGCAGGTTCAATCACTGGCCGAGGAAAGCCCGGACGCCATCCTGATCGAGGCAATGATGGACTTGACCGAGGCAAGAATTGCCGCGGCTGCCGCTCTCAGGACAAGTCTGCCGGTCATCGTTTCGTTTGCATTTTCTTCCGGGGAAGACGGTGACCGCACTTTGACAGGCACGACTCCCGAGCAGGTCGCTACCTTTCTTGTGAGCGATGGCATCCACGCTATCGGCGCAAACTGTGGAGTCGGAATCCGCCAACACATTTCGATCTGCAAGCGCCTCGCTGCGGTCACTTCCTTGCCTCTTTGGATTAAACCGAATGCCGGACTGCCAGAGATGGTGAATGGGCTGGCCACATACAAGATCACACCTAAGGAATTTGCGGAGAAAGCGAAGGAATTGATCGAAGCGGGCGCAACTTTTCTTGGCGGCTGTTGCGGCACCAGCCCGGAATTCATCCGAATTCTGGCCCAAGATCCAGCGTTTCGCGGCGATGGAAGTTCCACGCGTAGGAGCAGAAGGAATGGGCCAGCGATGCCCTGAAAGATTTGAGCGATCACCTTCAGTGGTAGGCGCTGACGCGACCTTTGTCGAGATTGTTCTCAGTCGGCCTTCGATTGCTTGGCGCTCGGCATCATTTCCATGGTCCAGACCGCTGCGGGCCTCATGTACATGGACGCGCGGTAATTGCCGTTTATATCCCAAGCCTCCGGAGTCCGGAACCAGTAGCCTTTGGTCTCATACGTCGTATGGTAGATGCCCCAGAGCGTCTGGAACGCCTGCTCCTTCATGCCTTCGCTCAACATCAGGCCCGCAACGCCCATCGTCGTGCCGGTCCACACTTCCTGTACCTGCTGGTTGTCCTTTAACGTGATCAATGTGCCGTCGGCGGCCATCCCGTTCACCGCGCCCATGCTTCCGTTTGCAAATTTCATGACGTTGAACTCGTAGATCTTCTTCAGAGAGCTCAACTGCATCTCGCGGGGCACGATGTCGCCAAGCCCGGTCATGCTGGCATACCATTGGCCTGCGAGTTGATCCGCCTGAATGTTTTCTTTGTATTCGCTGAGTGTATCGTAACGAAAGTATGTGCCATTCCACAGTTTCTTGATGTAACTGGCCTGGCCCTTCAAGAATTGCTCGTGATACCCTGCTGTCGCCTTTGCATCTCCCAGTTGCTTTGCGATTTCCTCGGCTGCCCGAAGTGAAGCGAGCCATAACCCGCCGGAATAGGCGCTCTCACCGCGGACCACCCACTCGTCATAAGTCTGATCGGGATAGCCCTGGTTCTCGGGAATGCCGTCCCCATTCTTGTCGTATTGGTGGAGATAGGAAATGGCCTCCTGGACCGCGGGCCACGTGTAAGTCAGAAATTCCTTGTCCTCCGCGCCGGACAGAACGAAGTCCCGGTAAACCAACAGGACAAACTTGGGGTTCAGATCCTTCCAGCCATTCGTATCCTGCCAACTGAACTGATTAATTTGCTTGAACGGATCTTCTTCGGGAACTCCCAGATCATGCGGCACTGCGCCCTTGGCCTTGCGGATCCGGTATTCTGCCTTGCCGGATTGGATGGATTTCCAGATCCAAGTCATCCGTTCAGTTGATTCCTGTGGCACGGTATCCGCGAATTCGCGCATGATCCCTTTTTCAATCTCTGACCAGAACTTGATCAGCGGCATGGAGCCGTAGAACCGGACGTCCAGCGTCTCGTAAAACGGATAGTCGTAGCATTCCATGAACGAATATACCGACGGAGCCTTAGGATCTGACCCCACAGGCCGCCCCCATACTGTCCCACCATCAGCCAGCGGATAGAGTTCGTTAAAAAGCATTCCGCGGTACCAGAGCGGCTTGCTCTCATCGTTCACATAAGAGGCTTGCCAGGAGTCGACGGCATCGCTCCATGCCGAAGCATTCTTCAAAGCGTCGCGCGCTATTGTCCAAGCATTCAACCCACTCGTGCCGTAAAAATCCGTATAGCGCCGGTACCACTTGCGCCCTGCCCCAAACTCGAATACCGGCAAATCCCAAGCGATCACCATGGGGATCAGTTTTTTCTGCCCAGGCTCCAACGTGAACCGCACGGAGATGGCGCCCGCCAGCCTTTCTCCGCTGCTCGTCCAAGTTTCGGCACTGTTCGAGAGCTTTCCGTCTTTCGCAAAAGGCGCCCACACTTCTGCCCCGTTTCCTTCCGGACTAAACGTCGTCTGATAGCTGATCTCTACGCCAGGTTCTTCCATGGCAGCGATCGCAAACTGCCCATCCCACTCTTCGGTAATCGGGCCGATATGGTTGCGGTCAAACACGATCCCTTTCATTCCCGACTCCGACACGGCGCGGTTGAAATTCCCTTCGTTCATCGCGTCGCTCAAGTCGCGCCGGTAGTTCCGAAACCACCCCACCATGTTTTCCCACGACAACAACACGGACACCGTCACACGCTTGTTGGTTGGATTTTCCGCGTGCCAGCGGTAGACGGCCACGGGATAGCTTGTCTCTTTGTAGTTATCTGGCAAAATCGGGGAAAATTGTTCGAGCACGACGTGCGCGGGAAATTTCTCCCACCGGTAGTCAAACCATGACTTCGGATACAACGCATAGTAGTCCCCAGCGCCCACGGGATAATCCCACTGCCAGGCGCTGAGTGCGCCATTCTTGAGGTGATCGTTCATCAGAACGCGTGCCACTCCTTCTGCATCGCCTTCGGACTTCTGAAACATTGCAAACTGGTTTCCGGGAATCGTTTCAAACTTGTGCACTCCAGGCTTCAAGTGCCAGCGCACGAAATCTCCGCGATAGCTCCGCGAGAATGTCCCCGAACCAAACCCGCCTACGGGTGCGCCCTGCCAATAGCCGTCGTCCACGTGCTGTGGTTCGAGGCCCTGTTTTTTCTTTCCAGGGTTTTCGAGTGGAGCTCCCAAGGGTCGTTTCCAGGCAGCTTTGGGGATGTCATCGCCTGCCTTCAGAATGGATATGGGAACAAAAAAAAGAAGAACGTACAGGAGCGAGACGCCCCTCTTGCGCGGTTTCATACTTCCTCCAGCCGGATGACGACGGACAGGTATAAGGCTGCCCTTCGCCAATAGGCAAAACTATAGTAAAAAATCGTTATTCTGTAAATGCGGAAGGACGAAATTCGGGTCTATCGGGCACTACGAGGCGGGCTTTAGGGCGGGCGGGAATTCCGGAGGTCCGGGTGCGGACAGCGCCTTTGTGTCGCGAATTCCTTCGCCTTCACGAATGGTATAGATTGCGTCCGCCTTCACGTTCGCCAACGTTTCCACTCTCCCACTTGGCCAACGGATCTCCACGGTGTCCATCGCCGCTGCACTCCCCAATCCGAAATGCAGTCGCAGGTCGTTCTGAGAGAGGTAGCTACCCCCGCCACGGACTTCCTCCATCTGCTGTACCGTCCCCGTTTTCACGGTGATACGCGCGCCGATGGCTGCGCGGTTGCTTTTTGTGCCCACCAATTTGAATAAGACCCGATGATTGGCGCTGCGATTCAAATTTAAGAATAAAGAAGGCGGCTCACCAATGTTCAAGAGCACTGCATCTACATTTCCATTGTTGTAGATATCTCCGAACGCTGCCCCACGGCGCGATTTTAGCGGCATGTCGCCTATCCCGGCTTCTTTGGATACTTCGTCAAACGTCCCGTCCCGGTTGTTTCGGTGCAGGAACGCCGGCTCTCGGTAAGTTGCGCCACTGCCCAGGCTGTCAATTTGCGGGTACACGTGCCCGCACGCCACCAGCAAATCTGGCCAGCCGTCGTTATCCATGTCGAAGAAACCGGTTCCCCAACAGACATCCATATACGCCGGCCGCCCTAGGCCCGAAGACCAGCTCACATCTTCAAATCCTTCCTTCCCTAGGTTGTGCCAAAGGGCATTCGGTTGTTCTTCAAAGGTTGTAATGAACAAGCTGAATCGCCCCGAATGATCGTAGTCAGCGAAGTCCACTCCCATGTTGCCGAGTTCCATGCCCTCCCCGGTCAGGGAGACTCCGGCAACCATGCCCACTTCCGCAAATGTCCCGTCATGATTGTTGTGGTAGAGATAATTCGACACGGAATCATTCGCAACCAACAGGTCGGGCCATCCGTCGTTATCGTAGTCGCTCCATATCACGCCCAACCCGTAATAGCCAATGTCATCATGCACGCCCGCCTTGCGCGACACCTCCTCGAATGTTCCGTCACCCTTGTTGTGATACAGAAGGTCGCTCTCGCCTTCCAATCCCCAGGGACCGCATTGCACCAACATTCCTTTGTAGCGGCAATATTTTCCGCTTCCGAACTCCGGCATGTGTGCCGCATCAACATGTACATACCGCGCGACAAACAAATCCACATTCCCGTCCCGATCGTAATCCCCCCAGGCGGCGCCGGTACTGAATCCTCCTCCGCGCACCCCCGCTTTGTCCGTCACATCTTCAAACTTGCAGCCGCTCAAGCCGCGATACAACGCATTGCCGCCATACCCTGTTACGAAGAGGTCCAGCTTGCCATCATTGTCGTAGTCTGCGACCGCCACACCCATACCCCAGCCCAGCCGCGAAAGACCCGATTCTTTGGTAATGTCGCGAAATGTTCCATCCTTTTCCTGATGGTAAAGCGTGACTAGCGGATCACCGCCTTTGTTGTAACGCTCTACTGTGGAACCATTCACGATTACGATGTCCAGCCGCCCGTCGTCGTCGCAGTCAAACACACCGACGCCGCCGCTCATGGAATCCAGAATGTAGTGTTTATCGCTGCTGGAGATGTGTGAACCGGTCAGTCCGGCGTCCGCTGCGATATCGCGGAACTGCGGAACAGGTGGAAGGGGTGGTCGGTCTATTTTCGTCGGCCGCCGCGTCTCCGTTGTCTTGGGAAGGGGAACCGGCGTGGTCTGGCCAAGCGCTGGAAGGGTGCCTGCCAGTGGAGAAATGGCGAAAAAAAAGAGTTTGAATAAGTACGCGAACCCTTCGTTTCGTGTCAGTCGGAGATTCCTCTTGTTCGGTAAAACCTTCAAATCCATAGTAACCGCGAAGCGCACAAGGCTAATTTTTCTTTGCAGGACTGCCCGGGCGAATCTTCTCAGGCGGAACGATTCCCTGCCCCTCAAGCACGTTGTAAAACTTGTCTACTTCCAGATCTTTTAGAGTTTCTACTTTTCCGGATGGCCAGATAATTTCCAGGCTGTCGATCTTCGTAGCTTTATCCAATCCAAAATGGACCCGCAAATCGTTCTGTGAAAGATAGCTTCCGCCACTGTGGATCTGTTCTGTTTGAGTCATCCCGCCCGCTACAATTTTCAACCGTGCTCCAATCGCCAGGCGGTTGCTCTTCGTACCCGCCAATTCAAAACTAACCCAATGCCGCCCCTCGATTCCGTGATTTCTCAGAATCATCGGCGCTCCGTCTAAATCATTGATCACCACATCCATATTCCCATCGTTGAACAAATCCCCAACGGCAAGCCCCCGCGACACACGCGGCTCCAGCAGAGCAGGCCCAGCTTGCGTCCCCGCATCACAAAACGTCCCGTCCTTCTGGTTCATCTGCAGGAGTTTAGGCTCTTTATACCGTGCGCCCGATGGCAAAGTATCCACCTGCGGATACACGTGGCCGGTCACGGTAATCAGATCCAGCCAACCGTCGTTATCCAGGTCCACGAAAGCTGTCCCCCATTTCACAAAGGGAAGAGAAGGCACGGCCACTCCCGATTTGTACGAAACGTCCGTGAAATTCCAATTTCCGTCATTCCGAAAAAGATCGTCGTACTCGTCCGAGAAGTTCGTCACGTACAGTGATGGCCTCCCATTATGCAGGTAGTCGCCTATCGCGATTCCCATGGACGCCTGCTCGGATCCGTCTTCATCCACCGCCGTTCCCGATTCGAGCCCGACTTCGCTAAATTTTCCATTCCCCTCATTCTTGTAAAGGTATTTCGGCGTCGAGTCGTTGGTGACATACGCATCCAACCGCCCATCGTTATTGAAATCTGCCCAGACGACTTGCATTCCGTAGTACCCGTTCGGGTCGTTCACCCCGGCTGCTTTCGAGACATCAGTGAACGTTCCGTCGCCATTGTTGTGGTAAAGCGAATCACCGGCTCCCTTCAATCCTCTCGGCCCACATTGCACGTCAATGCCACGGTACTTGCAGTTCGGTGCCTTGCCGAATCCGGGCAAGTCGTTCAGCTGAAAATCCACGTAATTCACCACCATCAGGTCCAGAAAGCCGTCTCCATCGTAGTCACCAAACGCCGCACCGGTAGACCAGCGTCCGTCGGCAACCCCAGCCTTTTTCGTCACGTCGATGAACGTCCCATCGCCATTGCTGTGATAAAGGACGTTTCCACCAAAGCAGGTCACATACAGGTCTGGCCAGCCATCATTGTCGTAGTCGCCGACCGCGCCACCCATCGCAAAACAGGGCGTCCCAATCCCCGCTTTATCCGTTACGTCTGTGAATGTCCCGTCGTGATTGTTGTGGTACAGTGCCCCGCGGCTCTTCTCTCCCTTGAGGGCCATCTCCACGCTCGGCGCGTTCGTGAAGTAAATATCCAGCCAGCCGTCGCGGTCGTAATCGAACAGAATCACGCCGCCGCTCATGGATTCGACGATGTACTTTTTCGTCGGATCGGAACTGTGCTTGAAAGTAATTCCTGTTTTGGCTGTGATGTCCTCAAGCTGCGGTATCACCCGCCCTTGGCATTCGATCTTCTTCGCGCCCGGCGGTGGCGGAGCCGGCTTTGGATGACCCTGTTGTGCCATCGCTAAACTGGCACCAAGAAATACCGCGATGCTCGCTTCGGCTGCACGGCTCCATTGGTTTCTCTTCAAATCCAATTCCTCAATTCTCGCGCTATGGATTAACAGGTGCTTGCGGCAAAGATTCGCCGAGCTTTTTTCGTTGCTGCGCCTTCAAGCTCTTATAGATCTCAAGCTCCCGATCCGCTTCTACGTCCCGAGCGTCCTTCCGGTATGCCGCTTGCAGTTGATAGTGCACGTAGTCCGTTTGCGGACTCAGCCGTGCCGCAGCTTCCAGTTGTACTATCGCTTCCTTGACTTCGCCTCGATCCAGAAGAATCTTTCCCAGTTCATAATGCGCATTCGCGTGGTCCGGATGAGCGGCAATCACTTCACGAAATAAAGCTTCTGCGTCCCCGTCGCGCGACTGGTGAAGATAGACAAATCCGAGATTGTATTTTGCTTCCGCATCGCCGGGAAACAGGGCAAGCTCCGCCTGGAACTCCTTCGCCGCTTCGCTCCAGTTTTCGGACCGGATGCAGGCTTGGCCCGAGAAATAATGCGCCTTTGCGAGTGCCGGGTCCAACTGCAGTGCTCGATGCAGCGTGGCGAGCGCCTGGCCATAATCCCCGATTTCGATCCATAGCTGCCCGACCATCAGTAGAGTGTCGCTGGACCTGTCTGCCCTCTCAAATTCTTCCAACACCTCTGCGGCTTGCAGCATGTCGCCAGTTCTCGTCAAGGAAGTGGCCCATGCATAGCCGACCGCCGCATCCTGCATCCCTTTCGTCCCGAGCGGCGAAAAGGTCTTCGACGCTTCCGCGTATTTCTCCTGTCCAAAGTAAGCCATGCCCAGCATCGCTCGTCCAGCCGGGTCATCGGGTTTGGTTGCGAGGGCCAATGACAAACCGCGCATTGCCTCACCGTAGTCCTGCGCACGAAACGCCGCTACTCCCAAATTCCTCTGCAGTCCCGGCGTTGCGGGGTCCCAATGCTCCGCCTCCTGAAAATGACCGAGCGCCGCACGATATTCCTTCTGAATCGCTTCGGAGGTCGCCAGATCACTAAAGCCTTGCCCCAGAACCGCCCGCAACTGCCTCTCCTGCGCCTCCGCCTGCTCTTTCTGTTTATCGGTCAAACTCGACCGGGCCAGTGCCGCCGGATCGACTTGTGCGAACGGATCCGCACGTGTCCCGCCAACGGGTGCGACCTGTTCCTCGGTTTCCCTTTCCGGCGGCACAATGGCCTCCGCCCCTCCTGCCCCTCCCTCCATCAGGTGGGCGGCCATGCCCTCTCGGCCAGTGGCCAGCACCTTGTTTTGCAATTCACGTCCCTTAATTAGGTAGGGTTCGGCTTCTTCCTTGCGGCCCGAAGTTGCCAGAATGCGCCCGAGATCAATGTAGGCTCGCCGAATCTGGTAATTTGATTTCTCATCATTATTTCCCGTGTACAAGATAGCCTTGCGCAAAGACTCCTCCGCCTGCTTCATGTCCCCTTGCGCAAATGCATTTAGTCCGAGATAGAGCCACGGCTCAGGTGCCGCCGGATTGACAGCAGCGGCAATTTTCAAATGACGTTCGCTCTCCTCGTACCTCCGCTCATTGTACGCGATGAAGCCCAGGAGGTAATTTGCCAGGTAATCCCGCGGATAAAACTGCAGTTCCTTTTGGAGCTCGGCTTTCACTTCGGGCGTGGCGACCCATTCATTTGTAGCCAGGTGCGCCAAGCCCAAAAAATAGTGTGCATGGGGAGTGCTGGGGTCCAGGGCGATGGCGTGTTCGAATTCCTTAATGGCTGAAGGCAGATCGCCGGCATCGCGGTAGGCCCGCCCAAAAAGCACGTGCAGTGAACCCGTGTCTCCCGCGAATTTGGTCATTTGCAGGAAGACCATGGCGGCTTGCTTCTTGTCGGCCACATCGTGCGTAGCCAGGAGAGAGATGGCCAGGTTGTAAAGGCTCTCGAGATCGGGTGCGAGATCGTTGGCGCGGGAGAGAGCCTTGGCCGCTTTGGCATAGTCGCGCTTCATCATCCAGGCGCGGCCGAGGACGTTGAAGGCGCGGGCGTTATTGGGATCGCCGAGGAGAGCCTGGTCGGCTTCCTGAATGGCTTTGTCCATCTGACCGGCCTGAAGCTGGGCGATAGACAAGTCGATGCGTGCGTCGGGAACGTTTTCGAATTCCACCGAGCGGGAATAGAGTTCGACGGCGGTGGACGAAGAGCCTTCGAGAAGCCGCAGTTGGCCGAGTTCGCGGAGAGCGAGGGCGATTAGTTGTTCGCTGGACCGCGCCACTTCGATGGCATTTCCCGCTGACGTGGCCTGCTGCGCGCGAGCGAGGCGCTTTTGCAGTTCGGCCTCTGCAGGGTTTAGCTTCCGCTCACCAGTTTTCTCCGTTGGTTTCTGGCTGGCGTGTTCCCCGTTTGGAGGATTTTGGGCACAGGCGGTCAGACTCGGCAGTAACAACGAGCTAACCAAAAACGCGAACAGACATATCCGCTTGTCAAACGAGTCAAATAAAGGAATAGCAGTCCCCAGATTCACGAAGAAACGTTCCTGCGAAGTACATTCAAAAATAAACGGCGGGACTTGAAATATCAAGTCCCGCCGTCGTTCGAGTAAATCGTTTACGATCCAGTTTCGCTTAGAAGTAGAACCTCAGCGAATACTGAAGTTCGCGGCCCGGGTGCACTTGCGATGCTTGCCCAAAGCTCGCATTTGGGGCGCCAGCAACTTTCGAGACAACATTGTTGGTTGCCGAGCACGGATTGTAATGATCCGGTCCGCCCCCCGTACCTGTAACGAGAGGTCCGCAGATCAGGTTATTGCCGCTGAAGTTGGTACCTTCTAACTGAGTCCCGTAGAAGTTCGCACGGTTCAAGATGTTGAAGAAGTCCATGGCAAACTTGACGCGGAACCGTTCCTTGAAGTACCAGTTCTTCGCCAATTGCACGTCAAAGTTCCGAGTGTTTGGCCCATAGCAGGAGCCGCGGGAAGCCGTTCCCACCGAGCCGATCGCATAGCCAACCAGCGTGAAGGCATTTGCGTTCAGGATTTGCCTTCCGTTTTGGCCGGAATCGCAGTTCACTGCCGTATTTCGGTCGGGTCGGTTATTGTTATTGAAGCCAGACCCTTGAATCGAGTTTAGGGTGCTGGCAGGTCCCATGACGCAGGTCCCGTTCACGACATCCGTAGCATTACACGATTGGTAGCCGCTAGCTCCACTGGTGAATACGCTGAGTGACGACCCCGACGCGATCGTGAGGATGCTATTCACTTCCCAGCCGCCCAAGGTTGCCCGAACCAAGGATGACTTGTTCGTTAACTTGGGCAGATAGACGACTTCGTTCATCACGAAGATTTGCGGCCGGTTAATGTTGGTACTCCCCCTGTCAAGGTGAGGATTGGCATTATCGGTCACTGCCTGCTGGTTGTTGGGATTACCCGACGAGTTATCGAGTTCGACGTTCCCAATTGAGTGCGAGTAGGTGTAGGCCGCCTGCAAGGTGGAATAGTTGCCGAACTGCCACTTATACAACACTTGGAGGGCGTTGTATGAAGCATGGCCATTTCGACTGAACTGTCCAATGGTGCCGAAGTTGAAGGCAGGACGTTCGGCGTTCAGGGCACTACCACTCAAGAACGCTGCCGTGGTCCAATCCGCGCTCGGTACCGCGTTGATCTCCGAACTGGAGGTCAGGTGGATGCCGGAATTTCCCACATAACCTACGTTCAGGGTCATGTTGCGGACAAGTTCCCGCTGTACCGACAGGTTCCACTGCCAACTGTTCGGCACCACGCCGCGGGCGTCCTTCGCGAAGCTTGGGGAAACGGATGGATTAGCCAGTGCCGCCGCCGATGCGACCGTGCGCACGTCCGTAGCGTTAATTACGAACGGTGCGTTGAAGGAACGCTGTTCATCAATGCCCACAGGTTCCCGCTGGTAGAACTGTCCGAAACCCGCTCGGATGGCCGTCTTTCCGTCTCCCCATGGATCATAGGCGATACCGACACGCGGGGCGATGTTGTGATAGTTGTTGTAGACAAGCGCGCGGTTGGGCCCTGGGGTACCAGAGGAAAGAGGCAAAGGGACGCCCAGTGCTGCTAATTGCGATTTAGCGGCACCGCAAGGATCGGTGTTGGGAACAATGATGATGCCGTTGCAAGCGTCCCCGGGATTGGCCGTCGCCTGCGATGCGCTCCAAGCTGAGAGGCTCCAGGAAGTCTGTTGGTTTGTCTCGGAATAGGGCTCAAACAAGAACGACCACCGCATCCCGTAACTGAGCGTCAATTTGCGGTTTATCTTCCAAGTGTCGCCGGCGTACCATTCAAAGTCATGCCAGATAATGCGGGCAACAGCGTTCTGAGTATTTTCGTTTGTCGTATAAACCTGGTTCTGAACAAGCAGGTTTGAAAGGGCGTTGCCTGTTGGCGTACCCGACACGCACCCTGGTGGTGGGTTCGTCGTTGGGCATGTAAAAAGGCCGCCGTTTGCTGGGTTGAAGCTTGGCTGATCAGTCCCGCCATTGTTGTTTTCAATCTTGGCGTTGCTACTCCAGTAGGCGCCGACCTTGAAGAGGTGGTTGCCCCACACCTTGGAAACATTGTCTTGCAGGGCGTAAAGATCCTCGTGGTTGGCATACGGTGCAATCGTCCACATCTCCTGGCCGCTTCCATACGGCCCCAATCCGCCCCAGCCGCCTGCATTGAATCCTGGCATGGCTGGCACGCTCTTTAGAGAAGATGGCCACGCCGTGGGAACGCCCGCATTAATGGCTTTGACCAGCCCAGCTCCCGTGTAAGATACGCCATTAATGGTCGCGCCGGTCCCTCCCAAGGTGGTGATAATCGCGTTATGACCGAAGCCAAATTCAAAGTCATTCACTAGGGTGCTGCCGATTTGCGTCGTCAACTTGGCCATCACGCTCTTGGAAGGCTGACTCCAATCCGAATTGACGTTGGGGAAAATGGAATCGCCCCAAAACAGATTGGGATTGGGCAATGGGCTCGACCAGGAATCTTGCGTCCAACGCAACGTGAAGCGGTTGGTTTTCGTGATGTCCCAATCGCCGCGTACGTTCCACTCGCTCCAGCTTGGCCTTTGATTTGCCGAAATAGCCCAGTTCGCAAGGCCCCCTTGCCCCGCTCCCGGTGTAGTGCAGGGATCGCCAACCACCAAGCAGTTTCCGCCACTCCCAAACGTCCTATTATTGATAGGATAAAATCCTGTCACCAGTTGAGCGTTGTGGTCGATAACATTGGGATTCAGCGTAAACGGTTGAGTCGCACTGGCCCGCAGCGCCGCCGGGATGGTGGGCAGGGCAGCGCTGCAATTCGTGAAGTTGCCTGGATTGGAATTCTTGGCCGCAGTAGCCGCCACATTGGCGGAAGCATCCGCACTAAAGTCTCCGTTGACTTCAGCCTGTGTAGGAACGCAAGCGCTTACAGACTGCCCACGGACTTCGCGGTTCCATTCCTGGTTCCACCAGAACCATACTTTGTTCTTGATAACCGGCCCGCTGACGTTGTATCCCCAGTCGTTGCGGCGAAGCTCCGCTTTGCCAGTCTTGTTGAAGTTTGAAAACCAATCGTTGGCATCCAGCGCGTCGTTGCGGCCCGCGTAGAACACGCCGCCATGGAACTGGTTGGTACCGGACTTCGTGGTAATGCTGATGATCGCGCCCGAAGCCTGCCCGTATTCCGGGCCGTAGGAGTTCGTGATCATCTTGAATTCGGAAATGGTATCAACCGAAGGATAGACGAGAATCGTACGGCCAGAACCGACGTCGTTGTTGTTCACGCCGTCAACCAGGAACAGGTTGTAGTTGTACGGATTGCCATTCACGGAAAAGTCCGCGCCGCCGGTCAAGCCCTTGTCGCGCTCGTTAAACGAGTTGGCAGGGGATACACCAGGAGTCAGCGTGACGAGGCCCATGAAGTTCTCGCCGTTCAGCGGCAGTTCGCGAACCTGGGTGCCTTCAATGACGTTTCCAACTTCACCGGAAGTCGTCTGCACCTGGATGTCCGACGCTTCCACCGAAACCGTCTCGTTGGCCGCGCCCAACTGCAGTTGCGCGTCAACCTTCGTCTCTGACGACGTGTGCACTTCCACGCTCGTCGCCACAAATTCTTTGAAGCCCTTTTGGGCAATATGCACCTCATATGCGCCAACAGGCAACTGCGCGACGAAATATTGACCTGAATCGCTCGTCGTGGCCGTGGAGACTGTTCCCGTGCCGACATTCTTCACCGTGACGGTTGCACCAGAAACGACTGCCCCAGTCGCATCGGTGACGATGCCCGTGATCGTTCCGTAATAGATCTGCGCTTGTGTCGCCGTCGGACAACTTAGCAACAGCGCCACTGCACAGCAGAGAATGGTAGGAAATCCGAGCCGCGCACGGCCCGTAGTGCGTAATGCTTCGCCAATACGATTCAACATTCGCGACACCTCGAGTTCAATTTTTCTCGACTCGACTAATGGAAAAGCACCCCAAACTGCACCGGATTACGACAGCCAACCATTCTGATTGAGGATTAAGCCTCAACCCAAAACCCATGTCAAGCGGAAAATATCGTTATTCTAATGGATTTTATGGATGATGCTCTATGGAGCACACTTTGCGTGTCTTCCACTCCCCGTAGAAAACCGTTATCCCTTCATTTTAAACAACATAACCCAACTCACCCGTAACCTCGACTCGCCCCATTTTTGTCTTCTTTCCGTGCTGTCGCATCAGTGTTTTCGCGCTTTTCACCCTGCTGCTCATCGGTTTCTTTTCTGATTCAGTGCAAAATATCCCCTGCCGCGCTAGAATCCACCCGCTCTGGCTGAGCGTTCGCAGGGGTGGCGATGCGTTCATGTCAAAAATCTTTTTCGCGCGCGCGGTCGCTGGAAAGGCGGCGAAGGTGCTCTCTGCATGAAGACACTCAAGACGCTGCAATCCAAGTCTCGCCCCACCGTTACTCTGAAGGCCGTCGCTCAGCATCTCGGTCTCACACCCGGCACCGTTTCCGCTGTTTTGAATAATTCTTCGGCTGCGCGTTCAATTCCGGAACACACCCGTAACCGCATTGTCACGGCCGCTCGTGAACTCAACTACCGGCCAAATTTTTTGGCCCGATCTCTGCGCGTTCAACGGACGTTCACCGTCGGTGTCATCGCTGAAGAGATTGGCGACGCTTATGGCGGCATGGTCGTGAGCGGCGTCGAAGCTTACCTTCGTGAACATGGTTTCTTTTTCCTCACTGTGGCGCACCGTCACGACGCAAATCTGCTTCACACCTATGCGCAGATGTTAATGTCCCGGGGCGTCGAAGGCCTCATCACCATTGATACCTCCATTGATCAGGAACCTCTTCTTCCCACCATCGCCGTCGCCGGTCACCAAAAAATGGAGAACGTGACGAACATCATCCTCGACCATCGCCGCGCCGCTGAGCTTGGCCTTCGACATTTGAAACAATTGGGGCACACCCACATTGCATTCCTTAAGGGCCAATCGCAGAGTTCCGACTCTGCCACCCGCTGGGAAGCCATCCTGGAAGTCGCGCGCGATTTTGACATTTGCATCCGCCCGGAACTTGTCGTCCAGATTGAGGGCACCGATTCCACGCCCGAGCTTGGCTACCCCTATGGCAAAGCGCTTCTGACCCGCAATTTCCCCTTTACTGCCCTCTTTGCCTATAACGATATTTCCGCGATCGGTGCGATGCGCGCTTTTCAGGAAGCTGGGTTGCGCGTTCCGCAAGACGTATCCGTCATTGGTTTTGACGACATCGCCCTTGCTTCATTCTGTCTGCCGTCCCTCACAACCGTTCGCCAGCCTCTTTTGAAAATGGGCCAGATCGCCGCGCAAACTCTTCTTGATCGTATCGAGGATCGCGCCGCGTTTCTTCCCGAGATCGCCGTTGAACCCGAACTCATCGTGCGGGGCTCCACCGCCCCGTCTAAGTAACGAGGGTCTACTCCGTTTTTCTTATCTTGGGTGGATCCTTATCTCAGCGCGTGCCAGCCTGCTGCGATTTCCCCGTTCCTTCTTCCAAAGTCACGTAGCGGTCGGTCGGCAACTCCGTGAATCGTTCCACCAGTCCGCTGGGGCCGGGCCACTTCACTTCTACCCAATCCACTCTCTTGCGGTTGCCAATCCCAAGCACCATCCGTGGGTCGTGCGACGACAGAAAACTCCCGCCTCCGACCTTCATGCGATGCCGCGTCAGATCCCCTGCCTGGTACGTCACGCGCGCGCCCACGGCGTCCCGGTTTGCTTTCCGCCCAACCAATCGCACACCCACCCAACGGTTTCGATTCCCTACGTTATTTCGCAGCAGCAGCGGCGCTCCATCATTCACCGAAATCAACACATCCACCGCGCCATCGTTATTGAAATCCCCGATCGCCAGTCCTCGCGAAGAGAACTTCCTGGAAAATACGGGACCACCCTGGTCGCTTACGTTTCTGAATTCTCTTCCTTCGTTATGAAATAGCAGTAAAGGCTCCTGAAACGTCACCTGCTTTGAAAATTCTTCTACCAGATCATCGGGAAACCCGTTCGACAGAAACAAATCCAGATTCCCATCGTTATCGTAATCAAAGAACTTCAGCCCCCACCCGCTCATCCAACGTGTCGCCATTCCGATACCAGCGCTCATCGCCACGTCATCAAATGTCTTGTCTCGATTGTTCTGGTAGAGCGAAAAAATCTCCTGATCGATGTTGGCGACAAATAAATCCATCCAACCATCCTCATTATAATCCGCCGAATCCACCCCCATCCCCGACCGCGCCCGTCCGTCCGCGCTGTAAGCCACGTCCGCCGGCAGGCCAATTTCCTCGAATCTCCCTCCGCGGTTCCGGTACAAGAAATTCCCCACCGTATCATTGGATACGAAAAGGTCCATCCACCCGTCGTTGTCAATGTCCGTAGCCACCACTCCCCAGGCTTTTCCCAGGTGGTCGGCGATTCCTGTTTCCCGGCTCACGTCCCGAAAGGTCCCGTCCCCGTTGTTCCGAAATAACCAGCTCGCCTTCGGCTTGAAGATCCGAGGAATACAATAATGGTGCGTTCCATCGGGTTCAACGCCGCAACTCATGGATTGATTGAATTCCACAAACTGGCATACAAAGAGATCTAGCAATCCATCATTGTCGTAATCGAACCACACCGCGCTCGAATTCCATCCCGGCGCCGCCACTCCCGCCTTCTCGGTCACGTCCGAGAATGTTCCGTTTCCATTGTTTTGATACAGGATGCTGCGTCCATACTGTGTGACATACATGTCCGGAAAACCGTCGCCGTCGTAATCCCCGACGGCCACTCCCATTCCGTATCCGCCGCCCGCCACCCCAGCTTTTTCCGTGACGTCCGTGAACGTTCCATCTCGATTGTTCCGGTACAGTGCGTTTTTCAGCGGTGGCTTCGGATCTAGAAAATCGCACTTCCCGCTGTTCACCAGGTAGATGTCCATCCACCCGTCATTGTCGTAATCGAGGAACGCGCAACCCGCTCCACTCGTTTCTGGCAGATGCTTTTCCGGCGTCCGGCCCGCCACGTGCGCCCAGTGAATGCCGCTCTTGGCCGCTGACACTTCTTCAAGAATACATGTCCCGCTTGGAAATCTGGCAAGAAAGGGCGCATAGAGAGCCTGCGCCAAGCTGCTGCCTACGATAGGAATTCCCTGGAGAAATCGCCGCCTCGAAAATCCCGCCCCTCTGCGTCGCACTCTGCCCCAACCCCCATATTACTCTGATCCATTTCACGATAGCACGACTGCGATTTTCGCCGCCCAGCTCATGCTACTATTCAGTTGGGTTTCCTCTCCCATTGAGGAACACCATGGCGACCCCGATCATTTCCAGGCTCCCGCAAACGATCCCGCTCGTACTTCTCGCGCTGGCCTCCTTTCTGTCTTCCGTCCACGCCCGTTCCCGTCTCACGGCGACGCAAGAGCAATCTCCCGCTACGTTCGACTCATTTGCCCAGGCGGCCGCAGCAGCGCGTGACGCCGGCCATCCCGCCGAAGCGATCCCTCTCTATCGCCGCGCCCTCGCCCTGCGCCCGGAATGGACTGAAGGCTGGTGGTATCTCGGCACGCTCCTCTACGACGCCGATCAATTCCGCGAAGCGATCTCTGCTTTTCAAAAGATTCTCGCCCTAGCTCCCGATGCGCCCGGCGCCTTGAGTTTTCTCGGCCTCTGCGAATTCGAGGTTTCCGACTACGATTCCGCTCTTCAGCATCTTGAGAAAGCGCACCTGATGGACCCGCAAGATGACCCACAACTTACCCGCGTCACTTCCTACCATCTCGCCTTGCTCTTGAGTCGCTCCGGCTCTTTTGACCGCTCGCTCGACATCTTATTCAAAGAGTTTGCCCGAGGCGCACCTCCAGATCAGGTCATCGTGGCTTTCGGTTTGGCGCTTCTACATGTTCCTCTCTTGCCTCCGGAAATCGATCCCTCGAAGGATGCTCTACTCCATTCTGTCGGCCGGCTGGGCTTTCTCGTCGCGCAAGGCCGCTTCGACCTGGCCATCTCCGGCTATCCTCCACTTCTCGCCGAGTATCCCGGCACCCCTTTTCTTCATGGCGCGTACGCTTCCGCTCTTCAATCTGCCGGCCGCCTGGAAGAAGCACGTGCGCAACTCCAAGAGGAAACGAAGCTCAAGCCAACCTCAAGCACCCAAATCGTGGCGCTTTATGCCAACGATGCAGCGAAGACTCGCATGGGTTTATCATCATCCGACACTGCTTCGCGGAATTCAGCCAGCGCATCCGACGCAAATTGGCAACAAGCTCTTCAGCTGTTCACATCCTCGCGCTATGCCGAAGCCATTCCTCCGCTCAAAGCCTGGCTCGCCCGGAGTCCCGATTCCGGCACGGCCTGGGCGATGTTGGGCCTTTGCGAATTCGAAACTCGTGATTACGACAACGCTCTTCTTCACTTGCAAAGAGGCGCATCCCTCGGCCTCGGCGGCTCTGCAGAATCTGTTCGGTTCGCCAAATACCGCTTGGCTCTTCTCCTCATCCGCAATGGAAAATTCGAGACCGCCAACGCTGTCCTCGTTCCCGAAGCGACGGGCAACTCACTTGCACGGGAGATTCAATTCGCTCTCGGCCTCGCGCTGCTCCACAAAAACCTCTTTCCTCAGGATGTACCTACAACGGATGCTCCTCTCGTTCACTCCGCCGGGGAAATCTCGCTTCTCCTCCACAACAGCAAGTACGATCTCGCCTTTCCTAAGCTTGAGCAGCTCATCGCTAGTCACCCCACAACACCCATGCTGCATAACACCTACGGACTGGCCCTTGCGTCCTTCTCCCGTTACGAAGAGGCCGAAAAACAGTTCCTCGAAGAAGCGAAACTCTCTCCAAAAAGTGAAGTACCCTATGTGCAACTCGCCTTCGTACAGCTTCAGGCTCGCCGTCCTGCCGATGCGCTTCTTTCCGCCCAGCGCGCTGTTCAGCTCGCGCCCAATTCCGCCGAAGCTCACTACGTCCTCGGCCGCAGTTATCTGGATTCAGGCAAGTGGGAAGATGCCGCTCGCGAACTTCAATCCGCTGCCCAGCTCAATCCCGGGAGCCCCGAAGTGCATTTCAATCTTGCCAAAGCCTACGCCAGGCTCAATCGCGAGGAAGACGCTGCCCGCGAGCGCGCACTCTTCTCCCGCTTGAATGAACAAATCGAAAAACAACGTACCCGCCAGGGCAGTCAAGCCTACGGAGCCGCCCATTCCGCTCCCGAACTCACCCAAGGTCAGCCCCAAACCTTGCCAACAACGCCTGAAAAACAATAGAGGCGTCCCACCACTCGGACGCCCTTATACTGAAAGTTGTTGGAGGTTCCTTCTTTACCCTACGCCCACCGGCTCTGAACCTTTCAGCGCGTAGTAAGCAATATACAGGTAGCAGATCACCGGCAACACAAACGCGTGATGCACTCCGATGCGGTCTGCAATCGCTCCTTGCACAACTGGAATAATCGCACCGCCCACAATCGCCATTATTAGCAATCCGGAACCATCGCCCGTCCGCGGCCCCAACTTCGCAATTCCCAGCGTAAAGATGCTGGGGAACATGATGGAATTGAAGAATCCCACCAGAATGATGCTCCACATCGCCACGTGGCCATTCGTCAGCATGGAAGTCAGTACCAGGGCACACGAACAGAACGCTGCGATTCCCAATACTGTTCCCGTTTTTACTTTCTGCAGGATCGCCGAGCCAACAAACCGGCCCACCATAGCTCCGCCCCAGTAGTAAGCCACAAATTTCGCGCCAATTACTTCCGGCAGGTTCCCTATCTCGGGCTCTTTAAAATAGTTGATGAGGAAACTGCCAATCGCCACCTCCGCCCCCACGTAGGTGAAAATAGCAACGCATCCCAGGACCAGATGCCGATACTTCCACAGGCTCCCTTCATGCCGGCCGTCGGCATGCCGTTCCACGCTTGGGATTGTCGGCAGCTTGAACATGCCAATCAGCGCTGCAAACACGATCAGCGCAGTGCCTATGATCATGTAGGGCACTTTCACGGACGCCGCCTGCTGCATCTTCGAAAGTGCATCTTTCCCAACGACGGCCGTCCCCAGAATCAGCAGCCCGCCAATCCAAGGCCCGATAGTCGTTCCCAAGGAATTGAACGCTTGCGTCAGGTTCAAACGGCTGGAAGCTGTCTCCGGAGGTCCCAGCACCGACACATAAGGATTCGCGGCCACCTGCAACGCCGTAATTCCGCCTGCCAACACCATCAATGCCGCAAGGAACAACGGATAGGAAAGCGTGCTTGCCGCGGGGACAAATAAGAATGCCCCGAGCCCCATCGTCAAAAGTCCCCCGACCATCGTCTTTTTGTATCCGATCGCGTCAATCACCTTTGCCGACGGAAGCGAAAAAATGAAGTAAGCCAGGAAAAATGCAAACTGGATCAGCATCACTTTGGTGTAGTTCAAATCAAAGACCGATTTCAGATGCGGAACCAGAATGTCGTTCAACACCGTGACGAAGCCCCAGAAGAAAAAGAGCACCGTTACCATTGCCAACGCGGCCGGATACTTGGCACTCCCTCCCGTTCCCGCGGTTGTCTGAGTATTCCCCGTAGTCGCTATGGCCATCGTTTCTGGGTTCCATTTCTCCGCTAACTCGCGGCGCCGATTTGACTAGATACTGCCACACCTCTTCCTCAAGTCGAAACAATTCTCGGCCCATTGTGTCTTTTCCCGTAGGTATTTCATAGTTTCGCCCAAGTGCTCCCCGATATTTCTCCTCCACCCCTGCCCCGGTCGACTTATCATGGTGGGATTCCAGGGCGAGCCACCCAGGGCTCGCCGGACGGAAACATCGCTAAGAGCGAAAGAAGGTTCTATGCTTACGTTGCGAGAAGTTCTAAGGCAGGCCGATGACGCGGGAATCGCCGTCGGACATTTCAACATATCCGACCTGATCGCCTTGAAAGCGGTGTTCGAAGCAGCTCGTGAAAAAAACTTGCCCGTCGTAGTCGGCGTTTCCGAAGGTGAGCGCCAATTCATGGGTGTCTCGCAGGTAGCCGCTCTGGTGAAAAGTTAGATCGGCGATATCGGTACCGGCTCGGAGATCCATGACGCGGCCCCGGCCTTGCCTGGGCAGCTCACCACACCCGGCGAAGCGAAGCAGTTCATCGAGGAAACAAAGATTGATACCCTCGCTCCCGCGGTTGGTAATAGGCATGGAATGCTCAAAGACATGGTTGAGGGAGAGAGCAGAAAACATCTGGACATCGAACGCATCCGCGAGATCAAGCAAGCCACCAGGCTTTTTTTTGACCCTGCATGGCGCTTCGGGAACCGATGAACGCGACATGCAAAATGCGATCGCCGCCGGTATCACCGTCGTTCACATTAATACCGAAGTGCGCATCGCCTGGCGTCGCGGCTTGGAGGCTGCTCTCGCCAACCACCCGAACGAGGTTGTCCCTTACAAACTTCTGCCCTCAGCGATCGACTCCGTAAAAAAGCTCGTTACCTCCCGCTTGACCCTTTTCAGCTCCGGCCGGGAACCCTCGCGAACCCGCAGCGCAAGCTGAATGCATCTGCCTTTCTAGGCAACCCAGCCAGGCACACTTCACGGCAACCCGAATGTGAACATCGAGGAGCCTGCCGCAATGGTCACATACTGCTTTCCGTCCACTGCAAACGACATCGGCGCGGCGGCCACGGCTCCGCCCATCTGGAAATGCCACAGCGCCTTTCCCGAGGCCGCGTCCAGGGCAATGAAGTTTCCCTCCGAATCGCCCGTGAACACCAACCCGCCCGCCGTTGACAAATTTCCCGACCAGCTCGGCGTCACGTGCTTCCACTCCCACTTCTGCTTGCCCGTCAACGGATCGATGGCCCGCAGCGCGCCCCAATACGGGAGCGCTTCGTCGGACGGAAAATACGCACTGCCATAATACGCGTGGCCTTCCTCAAACTCTTGCGGCGCGGTGCTGAAGACGTCGCATTGTTCGCGCGACGTCACATAAAAAAGTTTTGTCTGCGGGTCGAAAGTCGGCGACATCCAATTCGTCGAACCCGCCGCCCCGGGACATACGCGATTCCCCTCCAAAGTCGGCGAACTTCCCTGACTCGCGACGGGGCGCCCCTCTGCGTCCTTTGCATTGCTCCAGGTAACATGCGCAAACGGGCTCGCGGAAATCAGTTTTCCGTTGGTCCGGTCAATCAGATAAAAAAAACCGTTCCGGTTGGCGTGCGCGATGAGTTTTTTCCCTTCCAGGTCCACCATCACCGGCACCTGCGTGGAATCCCAGTCATGTTCATCGTGTTTGGTGTACTGGAAATACCAATTCAGCTTGCCAATCTCCACATCCAAAGCCAGCAAACAATTGCTGTAGAGATTGTCCCCCACCCGTTGCGCACCACGGTTGGACGGCGCGGGATTTCCCGTCGTCCAGAAAAGTTGATTCGTCGCCGGATCAAACACTCCCGTGATCCACGCGGGCGCTCCGCCAATCTTCCAGGAATCGCCTTCCCACGTCTCGTGTCCCGGCTCGCCCGGCCCAGGGGTGGTGTAGAACCGCCACTTGCGCTCGCCCGTCGTTGCTTCATAAGCATCAAGAAATCCACGCGTGCCATACTCGCCGCCGGAAACGCCCACAATAATCAGGTTCTTCACCGCCAGCGGTGCCATTGTGAAGCTGTATCCCTTCCTGTAATCAATCGCGGCCACATTCCAGATCACCGCGCCGGTTTTTGCGTCGAGAGCTACCACGTGGGCATCCAGCGTGGCGAAAAACAGTTTGTCGCCCAGAATCGCGAATCCCCGGTTCACCCGCCCGCAGCAGGGGCGTATGTCTGAAGGAAAGGTGTATTGATACTCCCAGATCGGCCGGCCTGTGCGTGCGTCCAGCGCGAACGCGCGATCATCTTGCGCCGTGCCGTACAAAATGCCGTCCACCACCAGCGGCGTAGTTTCCCATTTGCCGAGCGCCGCGGATTGAAAAACCCACTTGGGTACGAGGTTCTTCACATTCGATGTGTTGATCTGATCGAGGGCGCTGAAGCGTTGCCCATTGTAATTTCCCGAATAGGTCAGCCAATTCTGCGGCTCCTTTTCCGCATTGCGGATGCGCTCGTAACTGACTTGCGCGTGAGTCATCGGCCCGCCGATCAAACAAAAAATCGGAAACGCCAAAATGATTTCCGACAGTGTTCTCTTCGCGCTCACGCTCTTCATTTCGAGCTCACGCCTACCAAATATCCGACAATGTCTTGCAGATCCTGGTCAGTCAGCGTCTTTGTGTCGTAAGCGGGCATCAAGGATTCCCGCGAAATCTCATACGACTTGAGCTTGTCCTTTTCGAACAGATGGATCTGCTCTCGTCTGTCCATCATTTGCAGGCTGAAGTTGTCTTCGTTCAACACCACTCCAGAGAATTTCTCTCCGCTAACCGTGGCCACCGTGACGCTGAGGTATTCCTGGGGAAATTCCTTTGTGCTCTCGATCAAACCCCAAGCCAGGCGACGGCTCGGATTCCGCACCGACTCGATCAGAGAATCCACTGACCGCGCCGACCCAATCGACGTCAACTCGGGGCCAATCCTTCCGCCCTTTCCATTCACCATGTGACAGGTCGCGCAACCCGCTCCCCCGTGGAACAGCGTGTCGCCCCGCTGCGCGTCTCCCACTGGCGCCGCTTTCTTTTCCACGCTCCGAATGTACGTGATTACCTGCCAGATTTCTTCCGCGGTCATCCCTACGCCTTGCCCGGTCGTTCCGTTCGCAGGCATCGCGGTTCCAGGAACCCCTGCGTTAATGGTGAGGAACAGGTCTTCGTCCGTGCTGCCGTGCTTTTTCTGAGCACGCGTAAGATCCGGGCCCCGACCGCCGCCTTGCGCTCCCAACCCGTGACAAAATGCACAGTTAATTCGAAATTGTGATTCCCCCAACTTGGCGGCCTTGGCGTCTCTCGCGTAGGGATTCTTCCCCTGTGCAGTTGCAGGTTTAGGGCCAACCAGAGAAGCAGCAAGGATCCCGAATATGAGGATGTTTTGTCTCAAGCTCTTGCGGCGCATAATAGCACAGCGAAATGAAGGAATTTGCGCCGGGAGTCGCACTCAATGACTCAATCCTGGCAGAAAAGTCTTCCTGCTTGATCTCAGCCCTTCTTCGTTTCTTGCAGGATATTGCCACCGTCCACCACCAGCACCTGCCCCGTGATGTACGACGCTTCATGTGACGCGAGAAAACTCACAGCCGATGCCACCTCTTCCGGTTTCCCAGAGCGTCCCACCGGCGTGTACTTTCCTGCTTCGGTCTCCTCCGGTGTCGAAGACCCCGTTACGATCCAACCCGGCGCAACGCCATTCACCATGATCCCAAAGGGTCCGCACTCGATAGCCACCGCTCGCATCATTCCATCCATCGCACCCTTCGCTGCTCCATAGGCGCCCGAACCTACATTGCTCACGAGCGGACCGGTCACCGAACTCACATTCACGATGCGCCCGTATTTCTGCTGCTTCATCACCGGCAAAACGGCACGGGTCATCAAGAATGCCGTATTCAGCGTCATTGCCAATTGCTGCTGCCAGTCCGCCAGGCTCAACGATTCGATTGCGCCGCTTCCCGGCTGCTTTCCGTCCCTCGCCATCCCTGCATTATTCACCAGGATGTCAATCCGGCCGAGTCGCTTGTGCGCCGCATCCACAAAGGCCTCCACCTGCTTCTCATTAGTAAGATCCGCAAGGAAGGAAGAAACGCGCGCTCCGCATGCATCGAGTTCCTTGGCCCGTTCATAGATGCGTTCCGTCGTCGCCGTGATGGCAACCGTCGCGCCATCCCGCAGAAGGCGGCGCGCAATGGCAAAGCCTATGCCCTCGGCGCTTCCCGCGCCCGTCACAATCGCTTTCTGTCCTTGGAGATCAACTGTCATTCAAGATTTCCTGGAATATTCCTTCGCAGTGGACGTTTCCTTTAGCATTAGCCAACTAAGCCAAAAATGGCATTCTGAGGACATCCGAAAGGATGCCCGAAGAACCTCAACTTAAAATGTCACAATAACGTGCTTCTCGCCAACAAAACTCCGCATCCATCATTACTTCATTCCTTCGTTACGTCGTTGCTTCTCTGCTTCTCACAATCCCGGCGGGTGAATCGCCAGCAACCGCGGCTCCGTCATCTCTTCAATCGCGTAGCGCAAACCTTCGCGCCCGATTCCCGAATCCTTCACGCCGCCGTAGGGCATGTGATCAATGCGCCAGCTTGGCACTTCGCCGAGCATGAGCCCGCCCACTTCCAGCGATTCAAAAGCCCTCATAATGCGCGCGAAATCGCGTGTGAACAGTCCCGCCTGTAAACCGAATTCCGACCGGTTAATCGAGGCTATCGCTTCTTCAAAATCGTGGAATTTCTCCACCGTTACAACCGGCCCGAAAATCTCCTTGCAGTTCACACGCATCTCCGGCTTCGTGTGAGTCAGCACCGTCGGCGTAACGCTCGCGCCATGCCGCTTCCCTCCACAGAGCACCTTGGCTCCGCCGTGGACGGCTTCCTCAATCCACTCGATCACGCGTTTCGCCGCATTTTCGTTAATCAGCGGTTCCACATCCGTATGCTCATCGAGGACGTCGCCTACCTTGAGCCGTTGTACGCGATGTACCAGGGTCTCGGTAAATTTCTCAAAAACGTTATCCTCCACAAGAATCCGCTGCACCGAGATGCACGTTTGACCCGCGTAAGTAAAGCCACCCAGCACGCAGCGATCCGAAGCGTACTCCAGGTTTGTATCCGCACAAACAAGCACGCCTGCATTTCCACCCAGCTCCAGAATAACTTTCTTCTTCCCTGCTCGCTGCTTCAGCGCCCACCCGACGGCGCTACTTCCCGTAAAGCTCAGCAGCTTCAGCCGGTCATCTGAAACAATTTTCCCCGCATCTTCATTCGAGAGGGGCAAAACATTCAATGCGCCTGCCGCCCACCCAGCTGCTTCAATGATTTGCGCTAGCCGCAGCGAAGAAAGCGGCGTCTGCGGCGCCGGTTTCAGCACAAATCGGGCATCCCGCCGCGATCGCCGGAGCAAGTTTATGCACCGCCAGGTTCACTGGAAAGTTGAAGGGCGTAATCGCTGCAATCGGTCCCAACGGAAAACGCCGCACAACACCCCAGCGGCCGGCCGCCGAGGCCTGCCAGTCCAAGGGTAGATACTCGCCGCCGATGCGCGTCGCTTCTTCCGCTGCAATGGAAAACACAAACGCGGCCCGCTCCACTTCCACTCGTGCCGCCTTGATCGGCTTGCCGGCTTCTAAGGCAACAATACGTGCTAATTCCTCTTTTTGCTTTTCAATTGCGTGGGAAATGTTGCGCAAGATGCGTTGCCGCTCGTAACCGCCCATATGCCGAGTGGTTTCAAACGCCTTTACCGAGCCGCGAATCGCTTCCTCGACATGGGCGCCATTGGCGCGATGCGTCGTTCCAACAAGCTGGCCAGTCCCGGGAGCATGGATGTCGATATGCTCGCCATCGGTATGCCACTTTCCATTCAGCAAGAATCCAAATTCCAGAGCCGCTGTTGTCGATGCCGTGCTCATCGCTTTTCCTCTTTTTCTCTCGCCTGCTCCAAAGACACGAAGGCGGCCCCGAAAGGCCGCCTCAATTTTCAAAACCGGCTACTCCCCGTCAGGCGTGCGAGACGACCACCTGTTTGGTCTCCACTACCTGGGCCAGCCCCGCTTCGAGCACGTCCAGCGCCTCGTCCATCTGTTCATCTGTAATCACCAGCGGCACCAGAATGCGCATGATGTTATTGAACGTACCCGCGGTGATGGTGATGACGCCGTGATCGTAGCAATAATGCGCGAGTTCCTTGGTCTCTGTATCTGCCGGCTCGCGCGTCTCACGGCTACGCACCAGTTCAATGGCGCACATACCGCCGAGCCCGCGAACGTCGCCGATCAACGGCCACTTCGTCTGCCAGCCCTTGGCGCGCTCTTCAAAACGCTTTCCGATTGCTGTGGACCGCGCCAGCAGGCCGTCCTTTTCGATGGTTTCCAGCGCCGCCAGAGCGGCAACGCAAGAGAGCGGGTTACCCGCAAACGTGCTGCCGAGGCCGCCAGGTTGCGGCGTATCCATGATCTCCGCGCGTCCCGTTACCGCCGCAATCGGCAGGCCGCCTCCCAACGATTTCGCCGATGTAATCAGGTCCGGCTCCACGCCGTAGTGTTCGATCGCAAAATATTTCCCGGTGCGGCCGATTCCGGATTGCACTTCATCCGCGATGAAAACGATTCCGTACTTCTTGCAGATGCTATGAACAATGCTGAAAAATTCCTTGGGAGGCGCGACGAATCCGCCTTCGCCAAGCACCGGCTCCGCAATCACTGCGGCGACGGAATCGGGTGAAACGATCCGACGGAACGTGTCTTCTAGATGGTGTGCGCAAGCCGCTCCGCACGAGGGATATGTCAAGCCATACGAGCAGCGATAGCAATAAGCATACGGAATGCGATAAATGTCGCTGGCAAACGGTGCAAACCCGGCCTTATACGGATTCGTCTTGCTCGTCAAAGACATGGCGAGCAACGTGCGCCCGTGAAACGCATCTTCAAAACAAATCACCGCGGGGCGCTTGGTGTACGCGCGTGCAATCTTCACCGCGTTCTCCACCGCCTCGGCGCCGCTGTTGATAAAAATGGTTTTCTTCGCAAAATTCCCAGGAGCCAGTGCATTCAGCTTTTCCGCCAGTGCAATGTACGACTCGTACGGCGTCACGCCGAAACACAGGTGCAGGAATTTGCCAACCTGGTCGCGCAGCGCAGCTTCGACCCGCGGCGCGCGGTGCCCCACATTGAGGCAGCCAATCCCACCGGCGAGATCAATGTAGCGGTTTCCATCCACGTCCTCGATGCACGCGCCTTCGGATTTTGCCGCGAAGATCGGCGTGACGAGATGCGGCCCGCGTGGAATAGCGGCCTCGCGCCGTGCCAGCAGCGCCTTCGATTTTGGCCCGGGTATTTCGGTACTAATCTGAATCGTTTTCATGGCTCCCAATCCTTTTCCAAAATTGCTGCAAAACCACAAAATTTCAGTACCAACCGATCGGCGCTTCGTCCAAATTAACGAACACTTGCTTGGTCTCCAGGTATTCCTCGAGTCCCCACGGACCAAGTTCCCTGCCGAACCCCGACTGCTTGTACCCGCCCCAAGGCGCCTCGACATACGTCGGCTGCATGTGATTGACCCAAATAATCCCTGCACGGAGCGCTTTCACGACCCGGAATGCCTTGTAAATGTCGCGTGTCCAGACTGCACCTGCGAGTCCATACGGCGTGTCGTTTGAAATACGGATGGCGTCAGCCTCGTTCTCAAATGGAATCACGCTCGCAACGGGCCCAAAGATTTCCTCGCGCGCAATGCGGGCATTGTTATCCACGTCATAGAAAATCGTGGGCTCGACGTAGTAACCCTTACCAAACGCCTTCGGCCGTCCGCCGCCAATCGCCGTCTTCGCCTCTTTCTTACCGATTTCGAGATACGACGTGACGCGGTCGTATTGCTCCTTACTGACCAAAGGTCCCATCTTCGTGTCGCGCTCGAGCGGCGGCCCCAGCTTGATGCGCTTGGCCTTTTCCGTCATCGCTTCTACAAACTTGGGATAGATCTTTTTCTCCACAAGAATGCGGCTGCCCGCGGAGCAAACCTCTCCCTGATTGATGAATACGCCAAAGAGCGCGCCATCTACGGCCGCTTCCCAATCCGCATCAGCGAAAAAGACGTTCGGCGACTTGCCGCCCAATTCCAGCGTCACCCGCTTGAGCGTATCCGCCGCGCTCTTCACAATGATCTTTCCAACCGCGGCGCTCCCGGTGAACGCCACTTTGTCCACGCCCGGATGTGCTACCAGCGCCGCGCCCGTCACTTCGCCGACGCCATTTACAACGTTGACTACGCCCGGCGGCAGCCCCACCTCTTCAAACCAGTTCGCCACTTCCAGTGCCGTCAACGGCGTCTGCTCTGCGGGCTTCAGCACGCTGGTGCACCCAGCGGCAATCGCCGGCGCTAACTTCCACGCTGCCATGAGTAACGGATAATTCCACGGGATGATTTGCGCCGCGACGCCGACCGGCTCCCGCATCGTGAAACTCAACGCATTCGCGGGAACGGGATTGACGTGTCCCGTCACCTTATTCGCCAGGCCGCCGTAGTATTCAAAACAGGTGGCTACATCTGCGAGGTCGTATTCCGCTTCGACGATCGGTTTCCCAGTGTTGCGCGCTTCAATCTCCGCAAGCATCGGCGTTTTCTGCCGAATCTTCTCCGCAAACCTGAAGAGGATTCGCCCGCGATCTTGCGCGGTAGTTTGCGGCCAAGGCCCGGAATCAAACGCGGCGCGTGCCGCTTTCACCGCCTTGTCCACATCCGCCGCGGTCGCCGACGCGACGTGCGCGATCACCTCTTCCGTGGAAGGGTCACAAACGGGAAAAGTCTCTCCGGACGAACTGTCAACCCGCTGTCCATTGATATAGTTTTGATAAGTCTTCACCGTCACCTTTGCTGTGGTGGACATCAAACACCTCCGAAATCCAAACTCTTACGCTGCCGGCGCACCGGTTGCCAGCTTGCGCGCCGCCTTGCGGCTTCCATAAACAAAAAAGAAAAATGCCGCGAGCCCGATAAACACCAGCGTCCCGCCAAACATCCAAATTTCATAGCTGAGCAACGAAGTAATCTGTTGCGCCGGGAAAAACGCCAGCGCGATGCCAAGCACCGTGGTTAAGAGCCCGCTAACGCCAGCGAAAATCAGCGTCCCGCGGCCATAGTGTCCGCGAACAAAACCTTCGTCGAGGGCGATCTTGAGCAACCCGCCAAACATGTACAAGAACGGAATCAGTTGCAGGACCACGGCAAGGGACAATAGCCGTTGAAACGATTCCTGCACCCCTGATCCCACAAAAACAAAATTGAGAATCACCAAAATCAGCGAGACCGTGGCATGCACGATCAGCGCGGCATACGGCGTTGCATACTTCGGATGAATCTTCCCCAGCCACGCCGGCATATACGAATCCAGGCCCGCAACAAATGGAATGCGCGCCGATCCGCCCAGCCACGCCGAGCCGATCCCCGCAATGGACAAGCTCAGCAGAAACGCGAACGGCGCCACTATCCATGACACGCCCACGCGGCTCGCCATGTGGCTCACCGCCTGCACAATGCCCTGCAACACGCTGATGCTGTCCTTGCTCACCGCGATCAGCAACGTCAACGTCGCGCCGATGTAAAGGAATCCGGAGAGCACGCCGCCCCACGCCACCGCTCCGGGCAGCGTCTTCCGCGGATTCTCGATCTCATCGCCCATGATCGAAGCTAGCTCCAGGCCTACCAGTCCGAAGCAAATCACGCCGAAGGAATTCAGCACAAACCGGGGATTTGCAGGAATTTTGAAATCTTCCCAGCGAATCGTGGTGCCAAATTTCAGAAAGACGATTGCCCCCAGTCCCATCAGCAAAAATGCGGCAAAAAATGTCCCGATACCGCCCAGGTTGTTAATCCACTTCCCGACACCCAAACCCATGACATTTAGGATCACGAGTATGCTGAGAAGCACCACAGAGGCTGCCAGCGCGAACGATCGGTTGTCCCCCAATCCCTCGTGCCCCGGACCCAGCACAAATACGGACACACCGACGAAATACAGCATGATCGTCGGCACGTACATCATGTTGTTCGTCCAGTAGCACCAGCCGGAAAGAAAACCGTGGAAGTCGCCGAAGATTTCTTTGGCCCACAGGTACACGCCCCCTTCGCCAGGGTAGCGATGCGCCAGCTCAATCACGGCAATGCCTTGCGGCCAGAAAAAAAGCGCCAGCGAAATGAGCCACAGCCAGATGGTTACGCCGCCGTTCGCAGCAATCGAAGGAAGGACATTCAGATTGAAAACCGCGACGACAAAAAGCAGTACGAGGTCCCGCCTCCCGAGCACGCGCTTCAGATGCGGCCGTTCGTCAACCGAAGCCGGAGAAGCGGCGCTGATGGTCGAGACCTCGTTGCTCAAACCTCTTGCTCCTTAGTGGCCCGCGGCACCCACATACTTCGCGCCTCGTTCCTGCTGCGCCTTGGCTAGGCCCGGCGCCATTTCTTCAAACACCGAGAGGTGCTTGTCAATGTCCGCTTCGGTGTGTTGCACGGAGATGGTCCATTGTTCGTCCCACCAATATGGCATCGCCAACACGCCGCGGTTCACCATGCCGAACCAGAACTGCCGCCACAGGTCTACGTCAATGTCCATCCACTCGCGATAGTTGCGAATTTCCTGCGGGTACAGCATGAGCGCGCCGTTGACTCCGGCGCTCGCAACATAGGCCCTCAGGCCGCTCCTTTTCACGATCGAGCGGTAGCCTTCCGTCATTTTCTTGCTGAGCTTGTCCACGTGTGCGTAGTTCTCGCGTGTGAGCACTTCGCGGAAAGTCGCCAACCCCGCCGCCATCGCAAAGCGGTTCGTGTTGTACGTGCCGCCGTGAAAAACCTTGTGCTGCACGATCAGGTCCATCACCTCACGGCTCGCCCCAAACGCCGCCAGCGGCACGCCTCCGCCAATGGACTTGGCCAGCGTGATCAGGTCCGGCTTCACGCCGAAATATTCGCTAGCGCCGCCCCAACAAAGCTTCGCGCCCGTCTTGACTTCGTCGAAAATAAGCAACGCCCCATTTTTCGTGCAGATCTCACGCAAGCCTTCGAGAAATCCAGACTGCGGCATGCACACGCCGACATTCATCATGATGGGCTCGAGAATGATCGCCGCAATCTGTCCGGGGAACTGTTTGAAGCGATTCTCGACGCTGCCAAGATTGTTGAACGTCGCAACCGTCACGTTATCGAGCACGGCCTTGATAACACCCAGCCCTCCCGGCACGGAATTTGGTGCGTTGATGTCCCCGAAATCCTCTGCCTTGGGTTTGACGCTGACAAGCGCCGTGTCGTGCAGTCCGTGGTAAGCGCCTTCGAAGCGCAAAATCTTGTCACGGCCGGTAGCGGCGCGAGCGATACGGCAAGCGTGCATCGTGGCTTCCGTGCCGCTATTGCCAAAGCGCACCATCTCGACCGGATACCGCGCGCAAATTTCTTCGGCAAGCTCCGCTTCCATCCCGTGGGGCATGCCAAACGTCGTGCCGCGATCCGCGATGTCCTTGACGGCCTTCACCACTGCCGGATGACCGTGCCCGGCCATTAACGTGCCAAAGCAGAGGTTGTGATCAATGTATTCGTTGCCGTCGATATCCTTCAGCTTGCTGCCGTGTCCCTCGGAAACAAAAATCGGATAGGGGTCATACGCGCGGTAGTTGCTGGCCACCCCGAGCGGAATCCGTTTCTGCGCCTTCTTGTGCGCTTCCGCCGATTTCGGCGTGCGCTTCTCGTAGAGAGCGATTTCCTTCTGTAGTGCGTCGTGCATTTGAATACTCCGTCCAGGCTGGCCTTCCTAGGGGTCACCTGTGGCAGGTCTGTTCCCTGCGGTCAGTATCAAGCGAGGAAAACTGCGTGGCGTATGGGCCGGACTGCCCCTTTATTTTACGCCATTCTCCACTCTTTTCGCGCGTCTCGGCCTGCGCTTCCACGCGTTGGCCTTTTCGCTTCCTTCCTTCTTCGCATAAAGACGCCCTGACCTGGTCAGGGCGCCTCCGCCTGCCTCTCTTGTTCGAGAGTTAGAAGTTCAGCTTCAGTGCGAATTGGATCAGCCGTGGATCGTGGACATGCTGCACCTGGCCGAACGTAGCACCCTGATTGGATATGTTGCCGTCCACGCTATAGAACTGCGCGTGATTCCAGATGTTGAAAATGTCGGCCCGGAATTGCAGGTTCATTTTTTCGCCGAGCGGCGTGTTTTTCATGAAGCTCATGTCCCAGTTGTTGAGTCCCGGGCCACAGCAGAGGGTCCTTGGTGCGTTGCCGATCTGCCCTGCAGGGACAGTAGAATTAGTGAAAGTGGCAGGATCAAAAGCGAATCCTGAGATCGGGCTGCAGGGTACACCCGTTGTTCCCCCCGTGCCAAAGTTACAGATGGTGGCGCGTGGGTTCAGTCTTTTAAAGGGCATGGCGTAATTGGGTTCGCCCTGAGGCTCAAAAAGGAACCCAGAATCCAACTGCTCGATGTCTGCCGCCGAGGTAATGCGGATCGGGAATCCACTCTGGAAGCTCAATATGCCGGACAGCTCCCAGCCGTTGAGCATCACCCCTTTGAACCCTTCCATCTTCGGCACAGGCAGGTCCCACACGTAGTTAAAGACGAAACGCTGCCTCGCATCGTAGGCGGAGGGTCCATACGTCGCCCGGAAGTTGTAAGGGTTCAAAGCACTCTCAAAACTGGAGGAGTTGTCGAGCGTTTTGCCGAAGGTGTAAGCCGCCTGAAACATCACACCATGCGAAAAATTTTTCTGCAGCATCGCCTGGAACGAATTGTAATTCGACCAGCCAACCGTATCTTCCGCAAAGATCCCCGAAAACGTGGGAATGCCGTTTGCCGGGCAGCCAACACCCGTCAGAGGATCGCACGTCGGCGAAGAATACTTGCGGAGCCCCACCAAGTTGATCGGGACCGGAGTTCCCCCCGTCGGGACGGACACTGTGCAGGCCGCGGGGGCATTGGTTGGCGGGCAAGGAATATTCTGACCGTTTGGCCCACCGGGAGCATAGGGAAGATGCAAGACCTGGCCCGGTTGAAGTGTAAATTGGTATTGCAAGTCTTCGCCAAACGGGCCGCAAGCTATGCTCGGATCGTTATTCGCAGTGGAGATTGCCGCCAGGTCGTTGCAAGTCGTAGGATTGGCCGGGTTCAGCTCATAGCTGGCGAGCAAACGGTGGCCCTGCGAGCCGACGTAACCCAATTGCAACAAGATATCGTTGCTGAGCTGGCGCTTGATGGTCAGGTTGTACTGATCGGAATACTGCATCCGTAGGTTGGCCGGGAATTGCCCAAAGAAAATGCTGCTCTGGAACTTGGTCCAATCAAGTGCTTGTCCGCGGGGCGGATTCAGGATTCCATTGAAAGGGTTGGCATACACGTTGCCGCTTTGATCGATGTAAGGCGTCGAAAGAAGTGGTGCCGTGATGAAATTGCTTCCGCCGAAAGGCGGCTCGGCGCTGAATTGCTCCAACACCAGTTGCTCGATCGGATTGTAGAACATCCCCCAACCCGCGCTGACGCTGGTGCGGCCCGGACCACCGGCAAGCTTGCCCAGCAATCCTTCTGTCCAGCTCGGACTCCAGTTTATCCCAAACCGCGGGGCAAACCCTTTGTAGTATGTGTTGGTCAGCCCGTTCGGGACGCCCTTGTCACCTGGAAAAACCAGACCAACCGGCGTGAAGCCATTCTCGGCACATCCTCCATCGGGCTGGCTTGGATCGTAATAGGCGTTGGTCGGATCAAGCTTACAGGGATAAATCGTCGAAATTTGCCCCGGCCGGAATGTTTGCACCTTCTTGCCGATGTCCGTCAGCGGCGTGTTCATTTCCCATCGCAACCCGTAGTTCAGGGTCACATTGGGCTTGATCTTCCAGCTGTCCTGCGCAAACAGATAAACGGAATTGCTTCTCACCAGTTCGTGTTGGGCAGAACCCTGAATCAGGCTATTCCCCAACCCGAGAAAGTATTCTGCATAGCTCGTAAATTGATAGAGCCCGTTGATATCGAAATACAAGAGTTGGTTAAACTGTTGGTTGCGGAAATCACCGCCAAACTTCAGGCTGTGCTTGCCGATTAGCTTGCTGAAATTGTCGCTGAACTGGTAGGTATTGCCCGTCTGCGGTAATTGCCCCTCGAAATTATTCCCAATAGTAAAGCCACCCAAAACTCCTATGTTCGGCACACCTTCCTTGGAAGCGCCGAGGCCGGAGTGCAAGCCGCAATCTTTGATGCCGTTGGGGGAGTTCACGGTTCCAGCCTGACAGATCGCGTTTACCGTGGCCGAATCGCTCACCCCATTGAAACAATACGGTGTTCCGACGGTCCCCGTCCCGCACGAGTCCTGAATAGCGTTGGTTTTCAACGGCTGATTGAATTGCTGCTGTCCCTCGCGGAAATAGGTGAAGCGCGCCTCGTTGACCATGGTCGAGCCAATCGTGGATGTGTGCGTGACGTTCAACTGCTGGCTGCGGGTCCCAAAGAGTCCGGGGAAGGTACCCAGTGGGTCGCCCGCAGCTTGGAATTTGGCAAGGGGGTCTTGCAGATTGTCTTGGTCATAGTAATAGTAAACTGAGGTTTTTTCGTTGTTATTCCAGGAATGGTCAACCCGCACCTGGAACTGGTCCCCCGAATTAATTCTGTTGGGAACTGCGATCACCTGTCCGCTGCTGTTCGTCGTGGTGGGCACGTATAATTGCGATAAGCTTTTGGCAACGGGATCAAAACATGCCGTCGGAATTTGATTGTCAACCCAATTGAGGTGATTTGTTGAACTGTTAGTATTTGTAAAAATTCCGGGAAGAAACATGTTGGGCTGATTGACAGGATCCGGTTGGTAGGTGCCGTACGGCGTGCCTCCTTGAAGAGCTGCCCCTCCCTGCCCGGCGATGCCCGCGGCGCATCCTGCACGCTCCCCCAGAATAGTCGCTACCAGAGAAGTAGGAGCCGCGTCAGTAAGAGGCGCCCCCGAGAAGTCGCCATTATTCAGCATAGCCGAAGTCGGAACACTGACCGGCTGGGAAACAACTCCCTGGATAATCCTGCGGCCTTCGTACGCCCCGAAGAAAAACGTCTTGTCCTTCTTGATCGGTCCGCCAAACGTGCCCCCGAACTGGTTCTGGTGGAAATCCGGCTTGGGCGCGGCAATGAACGTAAATGGCTTGGCATTCAAAACCGTGTTGCGGAAAAACTCATACACGTTGCCGTGAAATTCATTCGTTCCGGACTTGGTAACCACATTGACGACGGCCCCGGAGTTGCGCCCGTATTCTGCATCGAAGGAATTGGTGATCACGCGAAACTCTTCGATGCTGTCCGGAGAGGGCTGTACGGCCGGCAGGTTGGCAAACAAATCGTTGCCGTCACCGCCGTTCACGGAATAATTGTTCGCGCGCCCGCGCCCGCCATTCACGGTCACAACACCAGGGCGATCGCTTCCGTAGAAAGTGTCGTTGCCCAACTGGGACTGCACGCCGGGCTGCAACTGCAGCAACTGATAAACATCGCGTTCGTTCAGTGGCAATTGCGTGGACGCGCGCTCGTTCACCACCGCGCCGAGCTGAGAAGAAGATGTGTCCACTACCGGCGGCTGGCCCGTCACTTCCACGGTTTCCGTCGATCCGCCCACTTGCAGCGCGATGTCCACGCTCACCACTTGGTTCAAGTCCACGCCGACATCTTTCCGCACAAACTTCTTGAAGCCTGCCTGGTTGACGTCCACCTCGTACGTCCCAATGGGCACCTCTAGAAATAGATATTCTCCCGTGGCGCTGCTAGTGGTGTCGCGCGTTACGTTCGTCGCCGTATTGATCAGCGTAACGGTCGCGCCCGCCACCGCCCCGCCGCTCGCATCCGTTAGCGTGCCGCGTACGCGGCCGCCCGTGCTCTGCGCACGGCTATGCGGAGCCACGAGCAAACAGGCTGTCGCCAGAATGGCTGCCCAAAGAATGCTATGAGAACAAACAGATCTCAATTGCTGAAACTTGGCTTGCATCATTGACTCACCCCTGTCACTCGAAGACCGGTTTCCCCGACGGACCGATTCTTCGTGGTTGCTACTAACCCACGAACCTTACTATAATCCAGCAAAGTTAGAGAAAGCCGGGACCCGTGTCAAGCAGAAAGAATTTGTCCAAGCCATCGGATTCTTTGACCGCCCCGCGTGCGCTGCGCATCAGCGAAGTCGCGCGTCGTCTGGGCATCTCCTCCTCCGCATTGCGCGCCTGGGAGGCCCTGGGACTCGTCGCGCCCCAGCGAACACAGAGCCGTTACCGCATGTACAACGAGGCGGATGTGCGTCTCTTGCAGCGCGCCATTTTCTTGCGCCGTGCCCGTGGCCTAAATCCTGCCGCTATCGTCCACGTGCTCAAGAAACAGGGTGTCGTCTCCGCTCCCGCCGATGCGCCGCAGGTACCCGGTCAACGGTTTCGCCGCTTGCGCACTCGCCGCGGCCTCTCTCTTTCTCAAGTAGCCAAGGCCACGGGTGTTTCTGTCGGTTTCCTCAGCGCGCTCGAACGCGGCCAGATGCGTTCTTCCGTTTCCACCCTTCGCCGCATCGCGCGTTTTTACAAAACCAATATCATGTCTCTCTTCGAAACCAATGGCGACGCGCAGCGCCTCGTCCGCCCGCAGCATCGCAAAATCCTTGAAACCTCGCCCGGCGTCCGTATGGAGCTCCTCGCCTGGGGCAACACCGCCATGGAGCCTCACCTCTTTCGCATCCAGCCTGGCGGAAACAGCGGCGAGTCTTACGCTCACGAGGGCGAGGAGTTTCTCCACGTCCTTCGCGGCGAATTCGAAATTTGGCTGAACAACAAGGAGCATTACGTTCTCCGCTCGGGTGACAGCCTCTACTTCGAGAGTCCCACTCCTCACCGCTGGAATAACCCGGGGCGTTCCGAAGCTTGGATTTTGTGGGTAAACACGCCGCCCACTTTCTAACGCTCTTTGCTGGACCCGCGGGGGTGGTCGCCGCCGAGGTGCAAATGTCCGCTTACTGTATCCTTACCTTAGGGCGCGCTGTTTTAGCAGTACTGGCCGCCATGGCCATCGTCGGAGGCAAGATCGTCAATCTCCGCAAACAGATGCAGGGCGAGTTGAAATCCTTGCAGCGCGAAGTCGGCATCACTTTCTTGTTCGTCACTCACGATCAGGAAGAAGCCATGGCGCTCTCCGACCGCATTGCTTTATTGAAAGACGGCGCGCTCGAACAAGTTGCTTCCCCGCGGGAGATTTACGCCCATCCCGCAACCGCCTACGCTGCCCAGTTCATTGGCCAGACCAATCTTCTGCGCGCGGAAATTCATGGTGGCCTCGCTTCGTGCGGTGCGCTCCAATGGCCAGCAGCCTTGGCAGGCAATGGCACCGCTTTTTTTTCTCTTCGCCCCGAAGCCATTCGCCTCGCATCAGAAGGGACGCTTGCACCGGACGCCGTGCGCTTCCGCGCTCTCATCCGCCAGCAGATTTTTTCCGGCTCCAGCGAACAGCTCGAAGTGGATTGCGCCGGCCAATCGTTGCGCATCCGCATTCCCGCATGCGGCTCGCTTGCCGGTGAACACGAATTTGCTTTTTTCCCCGAGGACGCCATTCCCGTTCGCGGTTAAACACTTTGTGATTGTTCGCCGATGCGCTGAGGATCTACTGATTACTGAAAACTGAAAACTTCGATGTACTCGCGCACCTACAAAGCGATCATTTCCCTCCCGCCCCTCTTCTGGGTTGGTCTCTTTCTTCTTCTGCCCTACGCGCTTATGTTTGCGCACAGTTTCTGGCTCCTGCACGATGGCTCCATCGTTCACGAATGGAATCTGCAGAACTACGCCAAGCTGTTTCAGAATCCTGTCTACATCGAAGTGCTCTTCCGCACGATGCGCATCGCCGCAAGCGTTACACTCCTCTCTCTGCTTCTCGGCTATCCGCTCGCCTACTACATGTCCTTTCATGCTGGTTTGCGCAAGGAACTCCTCTATCAACTCGTCATCGTTCCCCTCTGGGTGAGCTACCTCGTCCGTGGCTATGCCTGGAAAACCATTCTCGGTTCCGAAGGCGTCCTCAACGGCTTTCTCCAATACCTTCACATCACCAGGGAGCCGGTCAGTTTTTTCCTCTACAGCCCTTTCGCCGTTGTTCTAATGCTCACGCACATTTATACGCCCTTTGTCTTTCTTCCTCTCTATGCGTCGCTCGAACACATCCCTCGAAACCTCATCGAAGCCTCTCAGGATCTTGGAGCCAGCCCGCGCGCCACATTTTTCCGCGTCATTTTTCCTCTGTCCCTTGCCGGCCTTCTGGTTGGCGCAACCTTTGCCTTCGTGCTGACTCTGGGAGACTTTCTGGCGCCGCTCCTCGTCGGAGGTCCTTCCAGCATCATGATCGCCAATATCGTGCAAAGCCTATTTGGCACCGCCTGCGATTGGCCCCTCGGCGCAGCCATTTCTGTCTGTATCCTTTTCCTAACGATCTCGCTTCTGTTCCTCACCGAGCGCCTCGAAAAAAGGTGGTCCTTCCGATGAGTCGCCCAGACAACACCACTCGCCGTGCACCGCTCCTCGGCTTCTACGCCCTCCTTATTTTTGCCTTCCTTTATCTGCCCATTGTCGTGCTCATTTTTTATTCCTTCAATCGTAACGGTGTAGGCGGCTTCCCGCCGAAGCATTGGACGCTCTCCTGGTATCGCCAACTCTTCGGCGATGGCGCTATCTGGGATTCCGTTCTCAATAGTCTCGTCGTTGCTCTCGGCGCTGTCGTTCTATCGCTCGTGCTCGGCTTGCTCGCGGCGCTGGACCTCGATCGTGCCAGCTTCCCGGGCAAGACCCTTTTCCGACGCCTCGTGCTTCTCCCATTGATTCTTCCCGGCATCATCACCGGACTCTCCTTGTTAATGTTTGCGGTCTTCGCGGGATTGCAGCTCAGTCTGCTCACCGTTTTTCTCGGCCACGACACCGCGCTCATCTCCGTCGCCGCGACGGAACTCTTCGCCGGCCTTCAGAAAATGGACCGCGCTCAAGAGGAGGCCTCGCTTGACCTTGGCGCTACCCCTTGGCAGACCTTCTGGCGCATCACACTCCCCAAACTCAAGCTCTCGCTCATCGCCGCCGGCCTGCTCATCTTCACGCTCTCGATGGACGAGATCGCCGTCACTTTCTTTCTGATTGGCCGCGACAATACCTTGCCCCTCGAAATCTGGGCACGCCTCCGCCGCGGCATCACTCCTGAAATCAACGCCATCTCCGCGCTCATCTTCTCTGTCTCCGTCACTTTGATTCTCATCTGGTATCAGATCCGTACGCGCACCCTCGGCAAGGAAGCGCAAGAACTTCTGGAACGACCCTAGGAGGACTCATTCGCATGTCTCATTCACGGCGCAATTTCATTAAGTATGTCGTTGCCGGCTCTGTTGCTGCCGGCTGCCCGATCGACAAGGCCCTCTTGGCCGAACCCACTGCCTCGGCCCCTTCCCCGCTCGTCGAGGGCGACCACTTCGCCATTTGTCACGAAATTCGCGACGGGCATTCCTTCCCCAAACCGGACGTCACACGCAAAGTGGAAATCGCCATCGTTGGAGGCGGCATGGCCGGCCTTTCCGCTGCCTATTTTCTTCGCGAAAAGGACTGGCTGCTCCTCGAAAAAGAAGAACACTTCGGCGGCAATGCCTACGAGGAGGAATACCAGGGCCAGTTCTTCAGCACTGGCGCGGCCTATGATTATCGTGGCAGCTTCAGCGATCAGCTCGCCAAAGAAATCGGCATCAACCTTCTTCCCATTGATATGCCCGATCCCACGATTGATAACCACACCTACGTTCCGGACACTTGGCGCTCTGGCCTGGAGCACTTGCCTTATCCGAAGGACGTGGTCGCCAGCTTCAAGAAATTTCGCGATGACGTGATGAAAAGCGATGTGCGCGGCCAGATGTTGGAGCTGGACTCCAAACCGTTCACGGACATTACCGGTGCTTACGCTCCAGAAGTCGCCAAATGGTGGGACGCGTACGGCCCGTCAAATTGGGGCGCCTTCACCGAAGACACCACCGCCTTCATCGGCGTTTTCGATGCGCAGTATTTGATTAAGGGAGAAGACAACACGCGCGTGATTCTTCCCGGCGGACTCGGTTGCATCTCGTACAAGCTTGTCGAGGTGTTAAAGCCAAAATATGGCGAACGCATGCTCAGCGACGCTTCCGTGGTCAGCATTGTTCCGGATAAAGATGAAGTGCGCATCACTTACTCGCAGGGAGGTAAGCTCACCACGGTCTCCGCAAAAATTGCCATCGTCTGTACACCAAAGTTTTTCACCGCGCGCATCGTCGCTGGCTTACCCAACGAACAGAAGCAGGCCATGCGCCGCATGCGCTACGCGCCATTCCCCATGATCAACATGATTTTTGACCAGTTTGTCTATCGCCGCGGTTACGACAATTGGTGTCCCGGAAATTCCTTCACCGATTTCATCGTTGCCGACTGGACCATCCGCAACCAGCCTGGTTACAAGCCCGAGTACAACATCCTCACGTTTTACACACCGCTCCGCGAATCAGAGCGTTCAACTGTCCTCGAGGAAGAAGATTGCAAAGCGCTCGCCGGCAAAGTTCTGAAGGATTTTCAGAAGGCGCTTCCTGAATTCAACATGGATCCTGTGGAGATCCGCGTCTACCGCCGCGGGCATCCGATGATGATGGCCGTGCCCGGCCAGTACACGAAGAATCGGATGATTGCTTCGCGGCCCATGGACCGCATCTTTTTCGGTAATTCCGATTCGGGCGGCCCCGAATCGCTCAGCAGCGAAGCCGTGCGCATTTCGCGCGCTGCGGCAGAATGGGCAAACCTCGTTCTAGCCGGCAAGCCCGGCGCCGCCGAACTCGCCCACAACGCACTAACCGACGTTGTCCTCTAGCCTGCCCGGCGTTGCGGCACAGACACTCGTGTCTGTGCTATTGGTCATAACGACCGTCCAGATTCTCCCGACATCTAATTCTCGCTCATTCAAACAAAACAACTCAAAGTCATCCTGAGAGCCGCGACGTTTGCGGCTCGAACGATCTCAACTAAGACGCCACGCAAAATGCGGTCTAGATAACCGGTTTCGGATGCGCCGCCAACGCTTCCCGGAACGCCTTCACATTGTTCTTGTCCACAATAGCCGTACCTGTGTCCACCCATGTCGGCAGCGGTGACGTCGGCGCCGTGCGCCAGTCCTTGAAGTCATGCACCGCGTTGTGATGGAGGTCGTCCGCAAACTTCAGCCCATAATAACTCATCACGTAAGGCTTCTGCGTGACTGTAGCTGTAATCGATCCTCGCTCGATCCAGTCCAGCGTTTCTGGATCCTTGTCAAATGCAACGATGTGAACCTTTCCATCCATGTCCTGCCGGTGAATCGCTTCCGCGGCACCTTCTCCGCCGGACGCTTCCAGGCAAATGAACCCGTCAATCTTTTCCTTCCCATGCAGTATGCTGGACACGGTGTCATTGGCCACCCGTGGATCCCCTTTATCGTCGATCGTCTGGATAACCTTTATCCCCGGGAATTTCTTCAGCGCTTCGGTTACGCCACGCACGCGTTCGTCCATGTTCAATTGGCCCGGAATCGTGATGATGACAACCTGTCCCTTGCCTTGCAGCAACTGAGCCATGCTCTTCGCGCTTTCCCCACCCGCCCGGAAGTTATCGGTCCCAACGAACATTACCCGCTTCGATTCCGGCGCGTCGGAATCCACTGCAATTACCGGAATCCCCACGGAAATGGCGACATTGATGGGGTCTTCAAATAATTCGGCGCGCGTCACGGAGACCAGGATTCCCGAAGGCTTGGACGCAACCGCCTTCTGAAACGCCTTCAGTTCTTCTTGTGGATCGAATTTATCGGGCCCGTCCATCTCCGCTTTCACGCCCATCTGCTTCGCCGCGTCGTTGAGCCCCGCTTGGGCTTCCTGCCAGTACGGCAGATTCACGTTCGCGGCAATGAAAATGTAGCGTTCCTCCGGCTCGTGATACATCTTCTGACAGGAAGCCAGTCCGCTCACGGTAAGAACGGCCAGAATAACCAACGACAAACGCTGCACTCGCATGGACTCTCTCCCTTCCTTTTAGATTATTACGAGAAGAACATATTCGAGAAACCTTGGCTGGCCAAACGGCGTGGTCGGCCTCAGCGTACCACATGCCGGCCTGCGCGGAGCATCCGAAGAAAGAAAAATACGCTACGGGCAACCCGTGTCTGCTCGGAGCGACATTTTGCTCACCAGCCGTGTTATGTTCTTTCTGCTTCATTTGCCGGATTGGTCTGGCTTTTTTTCGGAGATGCCACACCGAATGATTTGTCACAAACCCGTCCTTTTTATTTTGCTTCTGCTCCTTTCATCCTTTTCCTTACTTCCCCTTCGTTCCCAACAAAAGCGTGCGTCCCTGTTGATTCTGAATGCCCAGGTAGCCGACGGCACGGGAGCGCCACTCCGCAAGGCGAATGTGCGCATCGCTCTGAGCCACATTGTCGGCATCGGCGATCTTGCACCTGAAAAAGGCGAGCCCACGCTGGACGCCAAGGGCCTGGTTCTCGCTCCCGGCTTCATTGACATTCACAATCACTCAACCGACGAATTACAGAAGGACCCGCTCGCCGAGACACAGATCGCTCAGGGCATCACAACCCTGATTGCTGGTGCCGACGGCGATTCCCCGTGGCCGATTATTCGATGGCTCCGCGCGCAAGAACAAAATCCCGCTTCTCTCAACGTGGGCGCTCTGGCGGGCCACGCCACGATTCGCGAGCAGGTCATGGGCAAGGATTTCAAGCGCGTGGCCACCATGCCGGAAGTCAGACAAATGGAAGTCATGATGAGCCAGGCCATGAACCAGCAGGCGCTCGGCCTCTCAAGCGGCCTCGAATACGAAGTTGGCAGCTACAGCGCCACCGACGAAATCGTAGCCATGGCGAAAGTCGCGGCGCAGCATGGCGGTTTCTACATGACTCACATCCGCGACGAAGGCGACAAATCCTTTGAAGCGCTCAACGAGGAAATCGTCATCGGCGAGCGCGCTCACATTCCCATCGAGCATTCCCACATCAAACTCGGCACCGTCGGCGTCCAGGGCAAAGCCGTCTCGTACATCAAAATTGTCGAAGACGCTCGCAAACGCGGCGTGGACTTCCTCGCCGATTGTTATCCCTACGACGCCTGGCATTCCAATTTCAAGGTCATCGTTCCCGACAAAAAGTACGAGGATCCCAAGAGCGTCGCAAAGGCCCTTGCCGACAACGGCGGCGCCTCGCACATAACCATCACGCATTTCACTCCCAATCCTTCCTACGTGGGCCACACGCTCGAAGATCTCGCCAAAACCAACGGCCTCTCCCCTGTGGAGATGTACATCCTCATCGTTCGCGAAGGTGAGGCCGCCAACACCGAAGCCGACATTATCGGCCAGTCCATGATCGAGAGCGACATCAAGGCTTTCTACCAGCAGCCCTGGGTCATGGTCGCCAGTGACGGCGGCATCAATTCCGAGCACCCGCGCGGCGCGGGCACTTTCCCCCGCGTGCTCGGCGTCTATGTCCGCGAAAAACACTGGCTCACCCTGCCCGAAGCCGTCCGCAAGATGACTTCCTTGCCTGCCAAGCGGCTGAACTGGAAAGATCGCGGCGTAATCCGCGAAGGTGCTTTTGCCGACCTGGTACTCTTCAACCCGGATACCGTCATCGACCGTTCCACTTACGCCAGCCCCACGGCACTGCCCACCGGCATTGAAAAAGTCTTCGTGAACGGCGTCCTCGTCTGGGATTCCGGCAAACCCACGGGCGCGCGCCCGGGCCTGGTCCTCGGCCAGCGTGGCACCGTCCTGGAAGTCCTTAACTAACTGACCGCGGCCGCACAGATAGCGAGCCGCCGTTTGCGCGCTTGAGGTAGAATAGCGGCCTGTAGATCCTATGAGCACGACCCCCACAGCCATCAGTTCCACGAGCGAAGACAACCTGTTCCAACGGGCGAAGGGCTTCGCCGGTGCAGGGCTGTTCCTGGTGGTGCGGCGCTTTCCGCGGCTTGTGCAGCTTCACCGCAACGAGAAATCCTGGACGCTTTTCCGCATCGCCTTGGCCTGCTTTGGCGCGGCGCTCGTCGTTCTCCCGCTCAGCCTGTGGAATGGCTGGATGACCGCTATCTTTGGGCTGTTTCTTTTTGTTACTTCCATCCTTCTGCCGCCTGCGGAAACGGAATCCGACACGGACCGGAAGGCGCGCGATCTCGGCGCGCAAACAATCGTCAGCGGAGGGCTCTATCAGCCCGGCAACGCTCCCGGGGCGCAAGCGCGACTGTTTCTTTCTCCCGCTCACATTTGGGCGCTCGACAAGCATTTTGATCCTCTCGTTGTCATTCCCACGCCGGAAATCTCTGGCCTTCGCGTCGTACCGGCCGGGGAACGCTGGCTGCTGCAGATTCGCTGGGCCGATCACAAGGTGGAGTTTTCCTACGACGGCTTCTTCGCGGAGCGCCTCGCGCGCCTTGCCGAAGAATCCATTCGCGCTTCGATCCCGGGCGAATTGCCAGACAACGCCAAGCGCCGCGCCGCGAGCGCCTCCTGATCGTCGCCATTGCAGCAAGCGATCCCGGTTTTGTAGCGAAATCTGTGCGAAAATAGAAGTATGGCCAGAGGGTGGGAAAGCAAAGGTGTCGAATCTCAAGTGGAAGCGAAAAAATCTGTGAGCGAATCTCAGGCAAGAGCCGCAAAGACCGCGGAGCAGCTCCAACGCGATAATGAGCGCCGCGATTTACAGCTCTCGCGGACCCGCATTGTGAACGACCTCGAAAGTGCCACCAATCCCCATCACCGCAAGTCTCTCGAAGCCGCCTTGACCCATCTCGACGAAAAAATCTCCAAACTCAGTTAGTTTCAAATGGTTTTTTTTTGGGGGTCGGAGCTTTAGCTCCGGCATCTAGACTCCGAAAAACCGGGCTTCAGCCGCTGAGGAAACTCTTCTCCTCCCTTTCCTTCATTCGGGAGGCAAGCTCCAGCTAATCCGTGAACACCACGCCGACTGCGGTCGTCCCCTTTTCCACGCCTTCTTCAATCCGTACGACGTAGCCCCGCAATCGCATCTCCTGGATTCCATTCGTCCCGGGTGTTTCCATGGTGACTTGCAATTCCGATTGCATGCGTGGGCTATGCTTCAGGGAAACCAGCGCGCCCTGAATCGAAAGATCTCGCACAAACGTCTCTTCCTGGAATTTCTGGCCTTCCGCCGTCACTCCACTGACACAAGCGCGAAATTGCGCTTCGCGCCGCAATGCCGTCCGCGAACCCGGCATGTGCGCCTGCACCGGTTCATTCGCCGCGCCCAGTGTGATGACCATGCCCTCGCTGGCGGCAAACACCGAATCAAATTCGTTGCGCGCCTGGTTCAGCAAATCGTCCACCATGCGATCGGTGGAATCAGGATCGTGGTGAAACAGCACCAGGATCTTCGCGTTGGCGTCGCGCGCGGCGGTGACACCTTCCCGCCACGAAGAGTGTCCCCATCCCTTGCGGGTAGTCGCAAGCTGCGATGGCGTAAACTGCGCATCGTTAATAAAGATGTCCGCTCCCACCGCCAGCTCACGCAGGCTCTTGTCCAGCTTTGGGTCGCCCGGCTCATTGTCTGTCGCGTAAGCAACCGTGCCCGCAGGAGTCTCAATGCGAAAGCCCAGGCAGCCCTGCGGGTGATTGAGCCATTTCGTGGTGATCTTGTTTTCGCCGATCAGAAAAGTTTCGCCGCCGTCCACTTCGCGGAATCTCCGCCGCGCGCTCATGGCGGAAAAATCCACGGGAAAATACGGCAACGCCATTTGCGCTTCAAACACCTGCTTCAGAGAATCGCGGCCGAGGAATTTCGAGCGGAAACTGTAGAACTGGAAGCGGTTCTTCTCCACATACAGCGGCGAGAAAAACGGCAGCCCCTGAATATGATCCCAGTGATAGTGCGTCACAAAAATGTGCGCTTCCGGCGGGTCCGCCACGTCCGCCGAGCCCCAGCGGCTGCCGAGCATGCGCAGGCCGGTGCCGCAATCCAGAATGAATTGCGTGCCGTCCGGTGCGACCAGTTCCAGGCAAGGCGTGTTGCCGCCATACCGCCACGTCGCGGGATCGACCGTGGGCGTGGAGCCACGTACGCCCCAGAAACTCAGTTTGGCGACAGGATTACTCATTTCCGCCTGTGGTGCCGCCGGGTTCCTCGAAAGTAGATGACCGTTTCCTGAAACTCCGGACCATTTCTGATAGTGGCAGTCGCGAGAAGCAGCGTCAACGAAATCGCGGACGCCTGGTGTCATACTTTCCAATAACAGCCACAGTTGCGCCTGCTGCGCCGAACAGGGGAAGCTCGTAGAATACAGGGGATGCACGCACACGACCACAGACACGGGGATGATCATCGGCCGGGCCACGCCCACACGCACGACCAAGGATACTCCCACGCGCACCCGCCCATGAAACCGTCCGTGCTAGGCTGGGCCATGGTGGCGACGCTCGGTTTGGTCGTGGCGGAAGTCTTCGGCGGCATTTTGGGGCACTCGGTGGCGCTGCTGAATGACGCAGTCCACAACCTTTCGGACGTTCCTGCGATTGGAATCTCCTGGCTGGCGATGCGCTGGGCGGAGCGGCCCGCGGACTCGGAACGGACCTACGGCTATCACCGCGCGGGAACGCTCGCAGCGTTTACCAACGCGGTGGTGCTAATTGGTTTGTCACTCTGGCTGGGATACGAAGCCATCGAGCGGCTGCGCGCCCCCGTGGAAGTGGTCGAAAGCTGGATGATTTGGACGTCGCTGGCAGCGCTGCTCGTCAATGGCGGCATAACGCTGGCCCTGCTGCGCGGCCACTCGGACCTAAACCTGCGCAGTATCCTGGTGCACAATTTTGGCGATGCGCTCTCGAACATCGCTATCATCGCGGGTGCGGTCGTGATGAGCTACACGAATGCGCCCTGGATTGATCCGCTGCTAGGGCTCGCGATCGGCGTGCTGGTGCTGTACTCCTCGATCGGCATCCTACGGGAGTCCACGCACATCCTCCTCGAAGGCCGGCCGCGCGGAGCCAGCGTGGAAGACGTAGCGCGCGCCATCCTTGCGGTCGAGCATGTCCAAGAAGTGCACGACGTACACATCTGGTCGCTCGGCGGCGGGCATAACGCCATGAGTTGCCATGCACGCATTCCGGACATGCACATGGACGAGTGCGAAAAAATCCTGACCGCCATACGCCAAAAAATCGCCGCCGACTTTGCCATCGAGCACACCACCGTCCAGCTCGAGCGCGCCGGCCTGCCCGCCATTTCGGGATACGTCATGCCGGCGCCTGTGAGAAGAGATTGAAAGAAGTGGCGAATGGCGGGCAAGCGACCTTTTGTGTTCCCAGTAACGCGCGTAGAGGCACAAGACGCTAGTCCCGAGTTTTTGAGGGATTGTGCCCTCTTGGCTTCCCTAGCGCAGGGCAAGAGTCCGCGAGCCCTACGGCTTCTCCGCTCGACCGCCGGATGCCTTGTGAAAAATAGCCAAGCTTTAACTTAACTAAGTGGATAACATACCCGCGCTCTCTCCGCGGTTCCCCGGCCATTCTGTGCAAGAGCAGCGTCTGTGAAGAGGAATAGGATTGCCGTGATAAGACATAAAATGGACACAAATCGACGAGACATGTTTCTTCTCCCCCGTCATGCACCCGTGTATGCACACACTCTATTTATCCCTTGGGTTGGTATTGCTCCCATGACCCGGGGATACTCATTCCGTCGTGTGTGTTTCGATTATGCTAACATTGCGATTTGATGAATGGTCTGCGCGAGGGAAATCAATCTCTGGTAAAAAACCTTTCAGATTCTCTGCAAATAGGGTTGCTGGGTCTCCGGCTCCCGGGGGTTCGCGCATAAAGTGTCTGCTGCTTAGCGAACTCGAAGCGGGGAACTCAGTTGGGGAGGAGCAGCGAGACGCCGCGCTCATCGTTAAACTGGCGGGTGGCCGTAAGATCGAGTGTGGAAACGGCGACGGATTTGGGAAGGCCGTCTTGGGTGACAAAGCGAAGGTTCGAATCGCTTAAGGAATAAGCAACAGCAAAGAAGACGGTACCGTCGCGGCGAACAAAAACATATTCAGGCTGCGGCCTCGGTGGGCTATAGCGCTGCGCAGCGACCGAGGGAGGTTCGACCTCGACAGGCCCGTCCGCAGGCTCAGGCTCTACGGATTCGGTTGGGGTGGTAGCCGCGGCTTGTTCGACGGGAGCGGTGGGTTCCGCGTAAACGTAAGAAGGATACGGGACAAAGAGAGTGCCGCCGACGAAGGGCATGAAAAAGCCCCTGGGAAAACGGCCCGCGTTCGGATGAACCGCGAAGTAATGCACGTAGTCGAAGCCAAAGCCAGGCACGCCCAGATCATTCCCTGGCAGAGGCGCGCCATTCAGAAAAGGACTGGAGAAGATCGAGCGATTCCTTACCGGTGGCCGAGGACTAACGGGATAGCCGATGGTGTGACGAGGTGCAGGCCGTCCACTGGGCCCCGCGGTGTGAGAAGTGTGAACCGGCACCGCAGGCAGAATTCCAACTGGACGAGCACCGGGATGCACAACGACAGGAGCAGCCGCATGAACGGGCATTGCCGGCATGGCAAACGAGTGCACAGGAGCGGCGGCGATGGGAATGGGCGCAGCATGCATCGCTGCGGGAGCGGCAGGCGCGAAAGCGTGCTGAGCGTTTGCCACCAGTGGCAAAGTCAGCACAAGAAACCCGGGCATGGTCCGTTTGAACATCGCGCAACCTACGAGATGCTACCGCAATGTCCCTCATTAGGATAGATGCGTTTAAGCGGCAAACGGTTTCAAGAGCATTGGCACCGAGACGTCGTGCAAGATTCCGAGGTGCGATCCTTCGGTGTGCGAATAACGCCCACCTAGGAAGACAACGTACGTTGTGATTGCGAAATGTTTGAGAATGCATGATCGCGTTTGAGTGATGTGACGGACAAAATTGCGGACAGGGACTTCAAGTCGGGAGTAAGACCAACACTCCCCCTGGGAGGGGGATGGCCACCTGCTCCCTTCGCTTTCCCCAAAAGACGGGGTTGTGCTATAACCGGAGGGCCGTGAGACAAACCGGGAAGCAGGAGATGGCCCTGGAGGTTGCCCAGGGGGCAGCGGTTGCGGAGTCCGCCGACCAGAATCGGGTGGCAGACGAAAGAATCGCGCGAGACCCGGAAGACGCTTCGCGGTATTGCCCCGTATGCTCGCAGCGGCTGGAATCGAGGCGTTGCAAGCTGATTTGCGGCGTTTGCGGGTATTACATGTCCTGCGCAGACTACTACTGAAGTACGAAGGCGGGACGCCCCAAAAGGAAAAGACCGCTTTGCGAAAGACCACAAAGCGGATATGCTTTGCGGTTCCGGCCCGGATTGCCGCCGGATCCGTGTACGGATGAGGAGGAAAGTACCGTGGCATTGAAGATGACGACTCGGGAAGTAGACGGCGTGACTGTGGTGGCAATGGATGGCCGGATCGTGCTGGGCGAGGAAAGCAACGCCCTGCGTGAAAAAATCAAGTCGCTGGTGGCCGAAGGGAAAAAGAAGATTGTGCTGAACATGGACAGCATTACGTTCATTGACAGCGCGGGCCTCGGCACGCTGGTGGCGGCGCATCACAGCGCCAAGGGTCAGGGCGCATCCTTGCGGCTCTGCCATCTGGGCACGAAATTTCAGGAAGTGTTGCAGATCACGAAGCTGATGACCATCTTCGACGTCTACAACACGGAAGCGGAAGCGGTCGCGAGTTTCTCGAAGTAAGCCGCACACCTTTTCGTTTTCAGAAACGAATTGAGAGAAAGGGCAGGCACTCGCCTGTCCTTTTCGTTTTTCCCTGCCAGCAAGCGTGAGATCGCACCGCGGCACGGTTGAGATCCTTCGAGGCGCAAACGATGCGCCTCTCAGGATGACCTCGTTGGTGCGTTCGATCTGTCTCCGTCAGAAATTCCGCTTAGGAATTCGCCTGCGCGCCAAGTTCCTCGCCGCGGTACATGGTGATGCCGCTGAGAAGTTTGGGGTAGAAGTCCGTGGATTTTTGGGGCATGACCTCGCCGGAGGTAGCCACGCGGACCACCAGATCCACGTCTACTGCGTTGAGCAGAAAAACAATTTGCGACGCGCCGGAATCCACAGAACTGATGGCCGTGGAGGCCTCGCGTTCATACGTGAGATTCGCTTCGGTGGAAACAGCATGCGGTGTGATGCCCAACGCGGGTTCGAGAATCCCCTGATGGAGAAGGACAACATCGAGCTGGCGCTGGAGCGGCGACAGCGCGGGAAGAATCTGGGCAATATCCCCTTCCGGCCGCAAGGTCAGAATATAGAAAGCACGGGAAGAAGGGGCAGCGGGGTAGACACCAATGGCGCGCTGCGGCTTGCCGGCGGCGAGGCGCGCGAGGAATTTATCCTCAGCGGCGCGGCGCTCGCCATCTTTCGTGAACGGAAAGACTTCCGTAGCGAACCAGGGTTCGAGGTAACGGCGAACAGCGCTCCAGGAAAAATCGCGAAGATTCGAGACCACGCGATGAGTGGGAAGAATGGTCAGGCCTTCGCTGCGGGTGTTGATGAAGGTCATCATGGAGGACTCGTAAGGCGCGTCGGTGATGAATTTCCCCGCGCGCATGCGAGACTCGTTGCGGAAATTGAGAGAAGTCTCATAACGGTGGTGGCCGTCGGCAATCACCAGCTTCTGCTCCCCCATGGACTGTTGAATGGCGGCGATGCGGTGAGGCTCGGTGATGAGCCACAGGCGATGCATAACGCCGTACTCGTCGGTCAACAGCGTGACGGGGGTCTGGGAGGATTCAGCCTCCGCGAGGATCGCGTCCACACGCAACTGCGGGTCGGAATAAATCATGAACAACTGGCCGGTGTGTGTGCGCGTGTGACGGAGTAGCTCCAGTCGGTCGGCCTTAGGGCCGGCGAGTGTGTGCTCATGGCGAAAGATGACACCCGCGGAATAGTCTTCGAGCCTGCCCAGGCCAATGAATCCGCGCCGTGTGCGTGAGAGGGATGTGCCGGGGACCGTGTATTCCTGTGTGTACGCATAAAAGGCAGGAACGGGATCCTGCACGACGACGTTCTGGGCAATCCAGTTTCTTAGCGCGTCCGCGGCGCGGGTGTAGACGTTGTTCTGGGCAGTGTCGTCAGGAAACACGCGGCCTTTTTCTACGGTGACGAGATTGTGCGGGTCCGAAGCGTAGTATTTCTCCTGCGCGGTGGGCGAGATTTTATCGTAGGGCTGCGTGAGCACGCGCCCAAACGGCGCGACAGCCGGATTGTAGCGAAACGCGCGAAAGGGATGAACCTGGGCCATGAAAACTCCAATGAAGGGATTGCCGGCTGGGGGCTGCCCTCTAGTCTACGTGATGTGGGCGAGAAGTAAAAAAGGATAGGAGCTCA